>Ga0302314_10011072_pt1 | contig 15762 bp, 16 predicted proteins | sample III_Palsa_N2_3_FD_200533 | JGI IMG/M metagenome (GOLD analysis project Ga0302314, IMG submission 200533) | Peat permafrost microbial communities from Stordalen Mire near Abisko, Sweden - III_Palsa_N2_3 | ecosystem: Environmental > Terrestrial > Soil > Palsa > Peat permafrost | place: Sweden...
GCCGGTGACCGCCAGGAACACCGCGCCCAACGCGGCGAAGCTGACCGGCAGCGGCGCGTGGGTGAGATAGTCGATGGCGGGGCCGGGCTCCAGCGCGATCAGGACGGCGGGATGGCGGACGATCGAGGCGACGCCGAGCAGCCCGATCGCCAGGAACCAGACGAGCATGATCGGGCCGAACAATCGCGCGATGAACGCCGTCCCCTTGGTCTGCACCGCGAACAATAGGAGCAGGATGATCACCGTGATCGGCAGCACCAGGCGATCGAGCGACGGTGCGTCGACCTTGAGGCCCTCGACCGCGCTCAGCACCGATATCGCCGGCGTGATCGCGCCGTCGCCATAGAGCAGGGCGGCGCCGACCAGCCCGACGACGAGCAGATAGCCGCGCCAGCTCCCCTGTTTCGCGTCGCGCGCGTTGAGCAGCGCGAGCATCGCGACGACACCGCCCTCGCCGCGATTGTCGGCGCGCAGGATCAGGATCGCATATTTGAGCGACACCACCACGAGCAGCGACCAGATGATCAGCGAGACCAGCCCGATCGCCGCCTGCGCCTGAGACAGGCCCGATCCCGCCGACGACTGGAGCGCGACCTTGAAGGCGTAGAGCGGGCTGGTGCCGATATCGCCGTAGACGATCCCCAGCGCGGCGAGCGACAGGATCGCCGCACCGCCTTGAAATCGATGGGGACGCATCGCTGCCCGGTCGTCCAGTCGCACCGCTTGCTGCTCCATCGTCGCTCCATCGGATTGATCGCGTGTCGTGCGGCCAACCAGATGGCCGAAGTTCAGACGACCGAGGCCCGCTTACGATCCATTACGATCCGATCATGTCGGGATGGCAATCGGGCAGCCGAAAACGCTTTGACAGAATCGAGGCCGCACGGCAGGGCGCGATCGTTGGCGGGCTTCCGCCGATTTCCATGAGAAGTCACATAAACGATGCCAAGCGACAGTAGTCGACAGCCTGTGCCACCCAAGGCCTTCGCCCGAGACTGATCGCATCGGTCTCGCCGCGGGCGCCGACGGTGGCGTTGCCGAGGTGAGACATGAGAGAATTGAGCTTCCCCGCCCGCGCGGTCCGGCCCTTCTCGCGCATCCTGCGCGTGACGCCGCCGAACATGGCCGACCTGATCGCCTTCGTTCTGCTGGCGGGCACCGCCGTGCTGGTCTTCCGCGGCGCGGTCGGCGTCGCCGAGCCGCTGTCGCGGCTGTCGATCACGCCGGTCGCGCTCGATCCCTGGAACCTGCCCTGGTACGCGCTGCGCACGACGTTGCGCATGTTCGCCGGACTGTTCGCCTCGCTGATCTTCACGCTGGTCGTGGCGACGATGGCGGCGCGCAGCCGGCGGGCCGAGCAGATCATCGTGCCGGCGCTCGACATCCTCCAGTCGGTGCCGATCCTCGGTTTTCTCACCTTCACCGTCACCTTCTTCATGCACCTCTTCCCCGGCCAGCAGCTCGGCGTCGAATGCGCGGCGGTGTTCGCGATCTTCACCAGCCAGGCGTGGAACATGGCGTTCAGCTTCTACCAGTCGCTGCGCTCGGTGCCGTCCGATCTCGAGGAGGTGTCGCGCGGCTTCGGGCTGTCGCCGATGCGGCGCTTCCTGCGGCTCGAACTGCCCTTCGCGATCCCGGGGCTGGTCTGGAACGCGATGATGTCGATGTCGGGCGGCTGGTTCTTCGTCGTCGCCTCCGAAGCGATCACCGTCGGCAACACGACCGTCGCGCTGCCGGGGATCGGATCTTGGCTGGCGCTCGCGATCGAGCGGCAAGATGCCAGGGCCGTCGCCTGGGCGGTTGGCGCGATGGGCGTGCTGATCCTGCTCTACGACCAACTCTTCTTCCGCCCGATCGTCGCCTGGGCCGACCGCTACCGCTTCGAGCAGACCGCCAGCGCCGAACAGCCGGGCTCCTGGGCCTATGATCTGTTTCGCCGCACCCGGATGCTCAAGCTGCTGATGGAGCCGCTGCTCGGCCTCGGTCGGGTGCTGATGATGCTCGACCGCATGCCCGGGACCAGGCCCGCCAGGTCCGATCGCGACGCGAGCCCGATCGGCGAGATCGCCTGGAAGCTGCTCGTCGGGCTGCTGCTCCTCGCCGCGGTGTGGCTGATCGTCGACTATGTCGGCCGCACGCTGAGCTGGCGCGATGCGCTGACCGCGGTCGGCTATGCCTGCCTGACGCTGCTGCGCGTGATCGTGCTGATCGCGGTCGCCAGCCTGATCTGGGTGCCGATCGGCGTGTGGATCGGGCTGCGGCCGCGCTGGGCCGAGCGCCTCCAGCCGGTCGCGCAGTTCCTCGCCGCCTTCCCGGCCAACGTGCTGTTCCCCTTCGCGGTGCTGGCGATCGTGCGCTGGCATCTGAGCCCGGGCATCTGGCTGTCGCCGCTGATGGTGCTCGGCACGCAGTGGTACATATTGTTCAACGTCATCGCCGGCGCGAGCGTGATCCCGACCGACATGCGCGAGGCCGCCTCGATGTTCGGCGTGAAGGGCTGGCAGTGGTGGCGCAGCGTCGCGCTGCCCGCGATCTTCCCTTATTATGTCACCGGCGCGCTCACCGCCTCGGGCGGATCGTGGAACGCCAGCATCGTCGCCGAGGCGGTATCGTGGGGCGATCGCCACCTCGAGGCGGCCGGGCTCGGCTCCTATATCGCCGACGCGACGGTCGCCGGCGACTATCCGCGCGTCGCGCTCGGCATCGCGACGATGTCGGTGTTCGTGATCGCCTTCAACCGGCTGGTGTGGCGCCCGATGTACGCCTTCGCCGAACGCCGCCTCCGCCTCGCCTGACGTCCCAAGACCCGGAGCTATATCCATGGCCACCACCGCAACCGCCGCCCGCCCGCCCGCCCGCCCCCTCGTCCAGGTCGATGCCGTCAGTCACAGCTACGGCCGATCGGGCGCCGCCGGGCAGGTGCTCGAGAATGTCGATCTGACGCTGGGCGAGAATGAGATCGTCGGCCTGCTCGGCCGGTCGGGATCGGGCAAATCGACGCTGCTGCGCTCGATCGCCGGGCTGATCCGCCCCAGCGAGGGCGAGGTGCGGCTGCTGCCGGACAAGGCCGGCAAGGCGCCGAGCGTGTCGATGGTGTTCCAGACCTTCGCGCTGTTCCCGTGGCTGACCGTGCTCCAGAATGTCGAGCTCGGGCTCGAGGCGCAGCGCGTGCCGCCCGCCGAGCGCCGCACCCGCGCGCTCGCCGCGATCGATCTGATCGGGCTCGACGGCTTCGAGAACGCCTATCCCAAGGAGCTGTCCGGCGGGATGCGCCAGCGCGTCGGCCTGGCCCGCGCGATCGTCGTCAATCCGTCGCTGCTGCTGATGGACGAGCCCTTCTCGGCGCTCGACGTGCTCACCGCCGAGACGCTGCGCACCGATCTGCTCGATCTGTGGGCGGAGGGGCGGATGCCGATCAAGTCGATCCTGATCGTGACGCACAATATCGAGGAGGCCGTGCTGATGTGCGACCGCATCCTGGTCTTCTCCTCCAACCCCGGCCGCGTCGCCGCCGAGATCGAGGTGACGCTGCCGCAGCCGCGCGACCGGCTCGATCCGCCGTTCCGCGCGCTGGTCGACGAAATCTATGCGCGGATGACGGCGCGCCCGCTGCTGGCGCCCGCCAAGGACGGGGCGGCGCCGACGAGCAGCATCACCACGCCGCTCCCGATCGTCTCCACCAATGCGATGGCGGGCCTGATCGAGGAGGTCGATGCCGCGCCGTTCGACGGGACGGCGAGCATGGCCGAACTGGCGGACTCGCTGCAGCTCGAGATCGACGAACTCTTCCCGATCGCCGAAGCGCTGCAGCTGATGCGCTTCGCCGATCTATCGGGCGGCGACGTCCGGCTGACCGCCGCCTCGCGCCTCTATGCCGCCGCCGACGTCGATCGCCGCAAGGCGATCTTCGCGCAGGCCCTGCTCGCCCATGTTCCGCTCGCGCAGCACATCAAGCGGATCCTCGACGATCGATCGAGCCACGAGGCCCCCGCCCGCCGCTTCCGCGACGAGCTGGAGGATCATATGTCCGAGGATTATGCCGACGAGACGCTGCGCGCGGTGACGCACTGGGGCCGCTATGCCGAAGTCTTCGCCTATGACGAGGATCGCGATCTGTTCAGTCTCGACAATCCGATCTGATCCGATCCTCGTCCGCGGCCACGCCCCCCGGCGAGGCTCAGTCGCGTTGCTCGATCGAATCGACGCGATCGGGGTAGAAAGCGAGATGATCCCTGATCTCGGCGACCGACTCATAGGGCGCCTCGTAGGTCCAGATCGCATCGATCGATCGCGCGCCGCCGGCCGGGATGCTGAAATAGGAGGCGTCGCCCTTATAGGGGCAATAGCTCGTCGTCTCGGATCGCTCGAGCCCCGCCATGTCGATGGCGGTGCGCGGGATATAGAGGACGGCGGGGTAGCTCGCCTCGCGCAGGACCAGCGCCTCGGTCGTGTCGACGATCACCTTGCCGCCGAGCGTGACGACGACGCGCCTGGGATTGCGCTCGATGCTGATCGGGTGATCCGGCCCGGGAATCTTGATGGTCTTGGTCGCCATGATGCAATCCTTCTCTTCTGTGGGTGTCAGAGCTTGGAGCCGCCATCGACACGGAGCGTGTCGCCGGTGACCCAGCGGGCGGCGTCCGAGGCGAGGAAGGCGATCGCGCCGCCGATGTCGTCGGGCTGGGCGAGCCGCTTGAGCGCCTGCATCCCGAGCGTATAGTCGCGACCCGCCTCGCTCTTGGTGAAGTTCGACATGTCGGTCTCGACCACGCCCGGCGCCACCGCGTTGACGCGGATGCCGCGCGGACCCAGCAATGCCGCGAAGTGGATGACCAGCGTGTCGATCGCTCCCTTGGTGGCGGCATAGGCCGAGAGATTGCCCACCCCCGCCCGCGCCGCGAGCGACGAGGTGAAGACGATGCTCGAACGCTCGCCGAGGATCGGCAGCAATTGCTGGACGAGGAAGAATGGCGCGCGGACGTTGACCGCGAACTGCGCGTCGAAATCCTCCATCGTCGTCTCCTCGATCGTCGCCGACTTCGAGATGCCGGCATTGGCGACGAGGATGTCGAGCCTTTCGCCGACGATGGCGCGAACCTTCTTGGCCAGATCGTGCGGGCCGTTCGGCGCCGAGAGATCGGCACCGATCGCCTCGGCCCGGCCGCCGGCGGCGCGGATCTCCTCCACCACCGCCTTGGCCTCCTCGGCGCCGCGCCCATAATGGACGAGCACCTGCGCGCCGGCCCGGGCGAGGGCCAGGGCGGCCGCGCGGCCGATGCCGCGCGACGCGCCGGTGACGAGTGCCGTCTTTCCGTTGCAGTTTGTCATTGCGTGTTCCTCAGGCATTGGTGCCGCCATCGACGGTCAGGTTCGCGCCGGTGATGTAGCCGGCTTCGGGGCCGGCGACGAAGGCGACCATCGCGGCGATCTCGTCGACATGGCCGTAGCGCTTGAGCGAGGTGCTCGCGATCTGCGGCTCCGCCCAGTCGCCCGCCGCGGGGTTGAGATCGGTATCGATCGGGCCGGGCTGCACGGTGTTGACCGTGATCCCGCGCGCACCGACCTCGCGCGAGAGGCCCTGCGTGAACATCTTCACCGCACCCTTGGTCGCCGCATAGGTGACGAGCCCCGGCGTCATCAGCCGCTCGCCGACGCAGGAGCCGATCGTGATGATGCGACCGCCGTCGGGCAGATGCTTGAGCGCGGCCTGGGTGGCGACGAACACGCCGCGGATGTTGATCGCGACCACCTTGTCCATCTCGTCCAGCGTCGTCTCCTCGAACGGCTTGGGGATGGCGGTGCCGGCATTGTTGACCAGGATATCGAGCTGGCCGAGGGTCGCGGCGGCCTGATCGACCGCGGCGACGACCGCCTCGGCGTCGGCGGCATCCGCCTGGATCGCGATCGCCCTGCCGCCCTTTGCCTCGATGTCCTTGACCACCTGGGCGGCGGCATCCGCGCCCTGCGTGTAGGTGATCGCGACGCTGGCGCCGTCCGCCGCCAGCCGCCGGGCGATCGCCGCGCCGATTCCGCGCGATCCGCCGGTGACGAGCGCCGCCTTGTTGCTCAGATTTGCCATCGAAAAATCCTTTTGTTTCCGGACGCTGCGCCGAACGCCACCGACATTGCCCCGCAGCTGAGCCATGCCTCGATCAAATGAGCCATCGCTGGCGAGGACCGAGATAGGCGCGCACGGGTTACGGGAAAAAGACTTTGTGTGTCAGGCGGCGATACCTGATAGGCATGGCTCGCATGGAGCTTCGCCACCTTCGCTATTTCGTCGCGGTCGCCGAGGAAGGCAACCTCACCCTCGCCGCCGAGAAGCGGCTGCACACCGCGCAGCCGTCGCTCAGCCGCCAATTGCGCGATCTCGAACAGGAGGTGGGCACGCCCCTGTTCACCCGCGGGGCGCGCGGCGTCGCGCTGACGCCGGCCGGGCGCGCCTTCCTCGACCATGCCAGATTGTCGCTGAGCCAGGCCGCGGAGGCGATCCAGGCGGCGCGGCGCGCGGCGCGCCCGGCGAGGGCGGTGTTCTCGGTCGGCTTCCTGACCGGCCAGGAGGTCGATTGGCTGCCGCACGTCACGCGCATCCTGCGCGCGGAATTGCCGAGCATCGATTTCAAGGTATCGAGCCTCTATTCGCCCGATCTCGCCGAGGCGCTGCAGAATGGCGAGATCGATCTCGGCTTCCTGCGGATCGAGCCGAAGCCGGACGTCCGCTATCAGGTCATCGCGCATGAACCGCTGGTCGTGATCCTGCCCAGCGATCATCCACTGGCGAGCAAGGCGACGATCGATCCCCACGATCTCGAAGGCGAGATCTTCGTCGGCTTCTCGGACGTGCCGCATGTGCTGCGCGACGTCGTGCGCGGCTATTTGACCCGCAACGGCATCGACGTCACGCCGAGCCATCACATCGATAATTTCGCCATGGGCATCTCGCTGGTGGCATCCACGCGCGGCATCGTGCTGCTGCCCGCCTATGTCGAGCCGCTGCTGCCCTGGTCGGTGGTGAGCCGGCGGCTCAGCGGCGATCCGCCGACGATCGATCTGGCGATCGGCTACCGGGCGGACAATGCGTCGCCCGTGCTCCGGACGTTCCTCGACGGCGTCGACCAGCTCATCCTGGCCGGGCCGGCAGGGGTAAGACAGAGGACATGAACGCGCGCGCCGCGGCGCCGGGCGGGCTCAGCCGACGCTCTTGCTTCGCTGGGACGGCTTGGGTTTGGACGGCTTGGGCCGCTTGGGCTTGGGCGCAGGAAGCGCGGCGGCGGTGATGCGGGCCAGGTCGGCCATCCAATCCCGATCGTCCCAGCGATCGGGCTCGAGCAGCAAATAGGGCCTGGCCTGCGGATAGGGTGGCGCTTCCTCCGCGTCCGGCGCGAAGGCGCGGCCTTCGGCGGTCGGCTTGATGAACAATTGTTCGTCGCCGACGATCGCGATCATCTTGCCGTCGCAATAGAGCGCATGGGCGCCGAACATCGCCCTGGCCGCCACGCCGCCCGCGCCCGCGATCTGATCGACGATATAGTCCACGGACGTGCGGTCGGCTGCCATCCCGCTCTTGTGCCGGATAGGGGCCATGTTGGAAATAGCGGGCGCGCCGCCCCAGGCCGGAGCGGCGCGAAGACCTATTCTATGCCGTCACGGACTGCCCGAGCAGACCGACCCGTTCATGGCCGCGCTTCACGGTCGCATAACAGCCGTCAATGATCGCGCGCGTCTCCGGCGAGACCGCATCCATGCGCAGCGTCCGTTCGAATTCTTCCGCGAGATAATTCTCGCCGCGCTCGATCTCCTTGACGATGGCCTCGTCGCCGCCGCCCAATACGCGGCGCAGATCCTCGAAGCGGCGATGCAGCGTCGCGGCGGCGGAACCGAAATCGCTCGGCGTGCCGCCCAGCGCGCGGCTCTGCGTCTGGAGGTTCAGCACGACCTCGCGTCGCTCGGCGGCCAGTTCGCGGAACAGGCCCGCATAGCGCGCGGCCTCGGCATGGTCGGCCGATTGTTCATAGCCCTTCACGCTGTCGATGGTGGTGACGATGAGATCGTCCAGCTTCGAGATGTCGGTGTTGATGGACATGTCTCTACTCCTTTTATAAATTGAAGCGGCGATCCGGCTCTCCCGGTCTCGAAGAGCGGAAGTATTGCCGGCATCTTGATTGATCGTCCGCCTCGTGCCGACTTGTAGAACCTGCGGCACGACGGCACGGTTCCGCCGCGGCATGATTCTGATGGTTAACGGATCATGGGCACGCAGCGCGATCCGTGCGATCGACATGGGCGATTCCGGATCGGCCCCCGGCGATCCGTGCCCGCGGCGGCCCCTGCGCCCCACGGCTGGTTCCCCGATGGATTTCGGGCTAAATGCGCGACAGCGGAGGACATATGCCGTTCGATCCGATCGATCATGCCCGACAGCTGCCCCCCGATCGGCCCGATCCGTTCGCATCGACGGGCGGGCAGGAGGTGGGCCTGCTGATCGGCGCGGCGCTGTTGCTCTGCGCGCTGCTGTTCCTCGCGCTCTTCCCGCTTCCCCTCGTCCTCGCCGCCGACGCCTACGATTATCTGCGCGGCGCTTTCGCCTCGGGCTGAGCCGGCCGTTGCGTGGCCGATCGGATCAACCCGCCACGGGCTTCGGCTTGCCGTAGAGCAGGCATTCGCCATTGGCGCGGGCGACGATGCACCGGCGCACCGGCGGTGGCGTCGTCGGGAAGGTCGCCGCGGCGGGGATCGGTGCCTGGGTCGCCGATACGGGGGACGCGCCGGCGGGTTCGGTCGTCGCGATCGTATCCTGCTGCGAGAGGATCAGGCGGCGATCGCCGCTGCCCTGCAGGATCTGGGTCTCGATCCCCTGCTGCTCGCCGATCGGCGCGGCGCCGTCCGGCGTCCGCCCGCCCGCGATCGACCATGTGATCCGCACGAGCGCCAGATCGGGCGCCAGCGGGCGCACATCGACATCGGTGATCCGCAGGGCGCTGCGCGCATAGATGAGCTTGAAACCGTCACCCATGTTCCGCGCGACCGCGTCGCGGCCGATCCAGTGCCAGCCGCGCGAGGTGACGACATCGGTATCGGGCGCGAAGGCCGCGGCATAGGCGGTCGCATCATGGGCATTCCACGCAGCCTGCTGGCCCCGCTCGAAGGCCTCGATCGACGGATCGGTCGCGGCACGGGCCGCATCGACGATGCCGAACGCGAGGCAGCTCAGGATGATCGCCCTGGTCACGGTCTTCATGCGGTTCCCCTTGCTTCGACCCGTCGATGGACGCCGCCAGCCGACGCGCCGCCCCTCGCCGGGTGCGAGCTTACGCGGCACGGCCATGGGCCGCAATCCACGGGACGGATCCCGGCATCGACGGCGCGCGAGACCGCCGCATCGCGCGCCGGCACGCTGGCTTCGCCCGGCACTCGGCACCCACATTCCGGGCGAGCCGACGCGCGGAGCGGATAACGCATCATGTATTTTTATAGTTAAAATGGAATTAATTATATGGCTTATAAACGTATTTCTACGCCTATAGTCTATGGAACGATGCGATTTTCCCGTAGTTTTATTTAATCAGATGTGAGATGTTGCTTATGCTTGCAAATCAACTGAATCAGAAATTCTGTATTTGTATCGTTGTGTATGGGCATCGACCGCCATTGTCGTGATCGACGCCATCTATTCGACGATCGTCCAAGGATACGTCGATGAGACATGCACTATCGAACGATTCCGGCAGCGATAACGCGAAGCCGCCGGCGGCCGCCCGGCATCCGATCCGCGCGATCCTCGATCGGATGCCCGTGCGCAGGAGCGTCCTTGCGGCGCGCGCCTCGCTGCTCGCCCTGGCGCTCGTGGGCGGCCAGCCCGTCACGGCGCAGTCCTATCCCGACGGCCGGTGGGCGGCCCCGGCCTATGCCCCGCAGGCGGCGCCCGCCTATGCACCGACGCTCTCCTACGGCCGCGACGTGACGACGCCGCCGCCGAACCGGCGCGCATCCTATTCCGATGCGCCGGCCATCGGATCGCCGCCGTCGATGCACATCCGCCGCGATCCGAGCGGATCGTTCGTCGCGAACGTGCTCATGAACGGCGTGCCCGTCCGGGTGATCATCGATACCGGCGCGCAATGCACCATCCTGTCGCTGCGGGATGCGCGACAAACCGGCGCGGACCGGGACATCACCAATTCGGAGACGATGGCCGGCATCGGCGGCTATACACAGCTCAACGTCACCCGCGTCCGCTCGATGAACGTCGGCGGCCAGCAATTGGGCGGATTCAGCGCGGTGATCGGCCAGGCGGGCATTCCCTACACGCTGCTCGGCCAAAGCGAGATCTCCAAGCTCGGCCGGATCGTGATCGAGGACGGCGTGATGACGATCAGCGCACGATAGGCGCGCGCCCGGGGCGCACGACCTCGGCCGGCGCGCCGCGCGTTACGCCGGCATGGCGCGGGTGACGATCCGATGGGTGTCGACGACGGTATCGAACGCCCCATAGGCCGATCCCCGCGGCGCGAGGCGCAGCGCGCAGAAGGCTTCGGCCAGCGGATTGTCCCACGTCAACAGCACCGCCGCCTGTGCCGCCAGCGCGAGCCGTTCGACGAGCAGGCGCGCGCCCGCCTCGCCGGCCGAAAAGTCGATCGTATCGAGCCATGCGTCGTAGCGCCGGTCGCGCCCTCGCGCCGCGCCGAGAAATCCGCGCAACGCCTCGACGCCGTCGGGCTCGCGCGCGATGCCGCGCAGCAGGTCGAGCGCGATGACATTGCCCGATCCCTCCCATATCGCATTGAGCGGCGACTGGCGGAACAGCCGCGGCATCGGCCCGCTCTCGATATAGCCCGCGCCGCCGTGGCATTCCATCGCCTCGGTGACGAGCCCCGGCGCGCGCTTGCACACCCAATATTTGGCGATCGGCGTCAGCAGCCGCGCGAGCGGATCCTGCGCGTCGAAGGCCTGCGCCATGCGCAGCGCCAGGGCGGTGGCCGCCTCGCTTTCCACCGCGAGATCGGCGAGCACGGCGGCCATCGCGGGCTGATCGACCAGCCGCTTCTGGAAGGCCGAGCGGTGCGCGCTGTGCCACAGCGCCTGCGCCAGCGCGGCGCGCATCTGCCCGGCCGATCCCACCACGCAATCGAGCCGGGTATGCTGCACCATCCGGATGATCGTGGCGACGCCGCGCCCCTCCCGGCCGATCCGCTGCGCAAGCGCACCATGATATTCGACCTCGGACGAGGCATTGGAGCGATCGCCCAGTTTGTCCTTGAGCCGCACCACGCGGAATCCGGCGTTGCGCGTGCCGTCGGGCAGCCAGCGCGGCAGCAGGAAGCAGGTGAGGCCTCCGGGCGCATAGGCCAGCGTGAGGAAGGCGTCGCACATCGGCGCGGAGCAGAACCATTTGTGGCCGGTGAGGCGATACCAGCCGGCATCGTCCGCGATCGGCTCGGCGCGCGTCGCGTTGGCGCGCACGTCCGAACCGCCCTGCTTCTCGGTCATCGCCATGCCGATCGTCACGCCCGTCTTCTCGGCCGCCGGCCGCACCGCCGGATCGTAGCGGCCGGCGAGAATGCGCGGCACCCACAGGTCGCCGATGGCAGGCTCGATCGACAGCGCGGGGACCGCGGCGTAGGTCATCGTCATCGGGCAGCTCGTGCCCGCATCCGGCTGGATGGTCAGCAACAGCGTCGCGGCATGCGCGACATGCCCGGCGGGCGTGCCGTCCCACGCGACGCTGGCCAAGCCGGCCTCGAGCCCCAGCGCCATCAGCCGGTGGTATGCCGGATGGAAGCGCACCTCGTCGATGCGCCGGCCCCAGCGATCGTGCGTGTCGAGTATGGGCGGGTTGCGATTGGCCTCGACGCCCCAGTCGATCACCTCGGCCGAGCCGGCGCGCCGGCCCAATGCGCCGAGCCGCTCGGCATGAACCGCACCGCCCGCCCTCGACACCGCATCGGCGAGCGCGCGATCGGTCGCGAACAGATCGATGTCCTCGAACGGCGGCGGCTGGTTGGTAACCTCGTGCGTGTCGAGATCGGCGATCGGGAGAAGCGGTGGCATGCGGCGGCTATTTCGGCACAGGTGCAGGTGCAGGCGTCGCCGTCGGCTGCCACAGCTCGATCTTGGTGCCGTCGGGATCGACGATCCAGGCGAATTTGCCGCTCGGATCGCTGTCGTCGCGCTTGAGTATGGCGACGCCCTTCGCCTTCAGCCGATCGAGAAATGCAGGCAGATCGTCCACCGCGAAGTCGATCATGAACTCGCGCGTCGAAGGCGCCATATAGCCGGTCGTCTGCTTGAAGGCGTTGAGCGTGAGGACGGGCGGGTGACCGGGCGCGTCATAGGCCATCATCGCGCCGCCCCATGGTTCGATCCTTATCCCCAGGACGTCGCGATACCAGGCCATCAAGGCCTTGGGGTCCTTGCTCTTGACGAAAATGCCGCCGACCCCCGTGATCCGGCCGGGCGGCTCGGCGGCGGCGGCGGTCGAGATCGTGGTTGCGCACAGCGCGATGACGGTCATCAGTCGGCGATACTCTCCCACGGCGTCATCCCCTCATGCTTGCCCGGCGATCGATATCAAATAGCAAATCGGGCTTCAACGCGCGCCCTATCTTGAGCCGGCGGACTGCTCTACCCACATAAGGCACCAAGACTGCCATGGAGACCAACGTGACCACCCGCATCGGGCTCATCGCCCGCACGATCCTCGTCCTCGGCGTCGCGGCCAGCATCTTCGGCGCGCCGGCCGATGCGCGCCGTGGCGGCAGCTTCGGCAGTCGCGGTTCGCGCACCTATTATTCGCCCAGTTCGACGCGCCTGTCGCCGGGCTATACGGCGCCGGTCTCCCGTTCGATGACGGACCGGCCGGCCTATGGCGCCTCGCCCTATGCGCCGTCCTACCAGCCCCGCTATGCCGCGCAGCCCCGCCCGGGCCTGTTCCACGGCTTCGGCGGCGGGCTGCTGACGGGATTGGTGGCCGGCGGCCTGATCGGTCATTTCTTCGGCCACGGCTATGGCGGCGGCTGGGGCGGATCGGGCGGCGGCGGGCTGCTGGCGACCTTGTTCCAGATCGCGCTGATCGGCGGCGGCATCTGGCTGGCGATGCGGCTTTTCCGCGGGCGATCGCAGCCCGACAGCGTCCAGCCCGCCTATCAGCCGAGCGCCTTCGCGAGCGCGCCCAGCTATGCGCCGCCGTCGCAAGGCCCCGAGATCGCGCTCAGCCCGTCCGACCAGCAGGATTTCGAGCGGCTGCTGCTCGAATTGCAAGATGCCTTCGCCAGGGAGGATTACGGCCGCCTGCGCGAGATCACGACGCCGGAGGTCATGTCCTATCTTGCCGAGGAACTGAGCGACAACGCGACGCATGGCCGCCGCAACGACGTCTCCGGCACCAGGCTGCTCGACGGCGAAGTGTCCGAGGCGTGGAGCGAGGACGGCAAGGATTATGCGACCATCGTGATGCGCTACGAGAGCAAAGACATGATGCGCGACCGGACCACCGGCGCCATCCTCGCCGGCAGCACCGGCGCCCCCAGCGAGACGACCGAAGTCTGGACGTTCGTCCGGCCGGCGGGCGGATATGGCGACTGGAAGGTCTCGGCGATCCAGGACGCCTGACCCGGCCATCGCCGCAGCGCGTCCGCCGGGATCGGCCGGCCGGCGCGCGGCGGCGGCAGCCCGGCGCCTCGCCGACATGGACGCGGCCGATGCCGTCGCCGCCGGCAAGATCGGCGATCGTCCGCGCCACGCGCAGCCTATGTGCAGAGGTGAACCCCTGGCGGGGGAGGATGAAGCTGCGGTCTCGGGCGGCAACCGGGCGAGAGCGGTCAATTCACCGGAGGTTGCCGACGATAGCTCAGCGCCTCTGCGACATGGATGCGCGTGACATGCGCCGATCCCGCGAGATCGGCTATGCTCCTGGAAACTCGGAGCACGCGGTGATAGCCGCGCGCCGACAGTCGCATCCGTTCGGCGGCCTGCGCGAGCAGCCTGCGGCCCGGCTCGTCGGGCGTCGCCACGCGCTCGAGCAGGTCGCCGTCGGCCTCGGCATTGGTGCGCACGCCCTCCCCGGCATAGCGCGCGGTCTGGATCCGTCGCGCGGCGGCGACCCGTGCCGCGACCTCGGCCGATCCCTCGGCGGGCGGCGGCAGGACGAGATCGGCGGCCGACACCGCACGCACCTCGACATGAAGATCGATGCGATCGAGCAGCGGCCCGCTGATCCGCGACTGATAATCGGCGGCGCAGCGCGGCGCGCGGGCGCAGGCGAGCGCGGGATCGCCGAGATGGCCGCAGCGGCACGGGTTCATCGCCGCGACCAGTTGCACCCATGTTGGTATGTCATGAAGTGCTGAAATGACTTCGCATGTCCGATTGTGGTGGTGAAGCGACGGTCGGCTTTGCTGTAACGGGCGGGGATAGCTGACGTTCAGCCGCCTCGCCGACGCTCAAGAACGGGAAAGCGTGACGTGCCATGACCAGACGGGAGGTGCGTATCGTGCATGTCTCGCTCTGGAATAGTCAGTGTGAAGTCTTCGCCGGTAGTCAGATTGGTGGCGACCTGTTCGACATCAACCTCCTCAAGATCGACACTCAAAGTGTGGTTGAGATCAAACCGCATGCCAATCGGTTCCGGAAACGCAATAGCGATACCATTGTCGCTGACAGCCTGTATTTTGCGTACCGTTGCGAGCACGGGCTGACCGATCTGAATGATCTTCATCTTCATGTCCCCATCATCGCGCCAAGCCGCACCATGTCAATGTCGGCTATCGGGTTCCCTCCGTCGCGCACAGTAGGGCCGAGAATGGGGCGCTTTCCGACAGTCCGCTCTCCCGCCTAAGACCAGCCAATCCCGCGCAGAACTGCGGATTTTGCACTGGCGGGTTCAGTTTACGTGCAAAACAGGTTGCACGCGCGCCGGGAAGGTGACGTGGGCATTGGCCCGCGCCACCGAGACCTTGCCCGTCTCGACCGGCTGGCGCAGCGAATCGAGCACCGGGCGGCTGAATTCGGCCAGCTCGTCGAGGAACAGCACGCCGAGATGGGCAAGGCTCACCTCCCCCGGCCGCACGCGCAGGCCGCCGCCGGTCAGCGCCGCCATCGAGGCCGAATGATGCGGGCTGCGATAGGGGCGCGCGCGGATCAGCCGGCCACCTAGCAATTCCCCCGCGACGCTCGCCACCATCGACACTTCGAGCGCCTCGGACGGCGTCAGATCGGGCAGGATGCCGGGCAGGCAGGCGGCGAGCAGCGACTTGCCCGCCCCCGGCGGCCCGACCATCAGCAGGTTATGGCCGCCGGCCGCTGCGATCTCGAGCGCGCGCTTGGCGATCTCCTGCCCCTTCACCTGCCGGAGATCGGGGCCGGGCAAGGGCGGATCGGCCTGGCCCGCGGGCGGCGGCGGAAGTTGCGTGCTGCCTTTCAGATGGCCGATCAGCGCGAGCAGATCGGGCGCCGCGATCACCTCGACGCGCCCCGCCCACGCCGCCTCCGGCCCCTGCGCCACCGGGCAGATCAGCCCGCGATCGATCTCCGAGGCGTGCAGCGCCGCGAGCAGCACGCCGGGCGCGGGCTGGATCCGCCCGTCGAGCCCGAGCTCGCCGACCGAGACATAGTCGGCCAGCGTCTCGGCATCGACGACGCCCATCGCGCCGAGCAGCGCCAGCGCGATCGGCAGGTCGAAATGCGAGCCCTCCTTGGGCAGATCGGCGGGCGAGAGATTGACGATGATCCGCTTGGGCGGCAGCGCCAGCCCGATCGCGCCGAGCG
>Ga0302314_10011074_pt1 | contig 15761 bp, 18 predicted proteins | sample III_Palsa_N2_3_FD_200533 | JGI IMG/M metagenome (GOLD analysis project Ga0302314, IMG submission 200533) | Peat permafrost microbial communities from Stordalen Mire near Abisko, Sweden - III_Palsa_N2_3 | ecosystem: Environmental > Terrestrial > Soil > Palsa > Peat permafrost | place: Sweden...
AATACGACCCCGAAGGTCTCTTCTTCGTCCACCACGGCGTCGGGTCGGACGAGTGGTCGGCGGACGGGTTCGAGCGGTTGGCCTAGCTCGAGAGCGGATCCAAACGCCGATGCACGGAATTTCGGCTATGAGTCACTAGCGGTCCCTTCGGCGAAGGGTTGGGTTCCAGCATGCGAGGTTTCTTGTGCGACCAGCCAATGCGGGCCCCGCATGTATTTTAGTGATATCAATTGTATACTCCCGCCACGATGGCTCGCCGCAATTGAACCCACGTCCCCGAAATCGCGGCGAAAGCGGCCTGAAGCGCCGAATGAAGTCGACGACCTCGTCTGTCGTGATCTCGACCCGGCCTTGGCGGGCTAGAGGCTCGGAAACCAGCGTTCAGCGACGTTCGCCGGGAAGGTGAAACGCAGCGGCGCCCGATGCGCCGGGCCGTGGCGCGATCGCAGATCGGCTTTAACGCGCCCGTCCACCAGCGCCGTCGTGACCGTGGTCGGGTTGTGCTTTCGGCGCTTTTCGGGGACAGGAGCGCCGTACCCAATGCCGGTGGCTGCCACGGTGTATGGGTGCTCCCGTCCCGGCAATTCGCATGAGCCTAACGCACCTGCGGCAGCGACCTGAGCACCGTCTCGATCTGCGCGCGCAGCGGCGGCAAATCATCGTGTGCCATTGCCCAGACACTTTCGAAGTCGACGCCGAAATATCCATGGGCCAAACGGTTGCGCATCACGGATATTACCTGCCAGGGCATATTTGAATGGGTGGCGGTGAGTTCCGGCCTTTCGCGGGCGATGTTCCCCGCCGCCTCGCCAATGATCTCGAAGTTGCGGACGACCGCGTCCTGAACGAGCATCGTCTGCAGGAAAATCTCAGGCGTCAAGCCTGCGGTATACATCGCGATACTGTCGATCGCTTCGATCATGTGGGTCAGGTAGTAGACCGCCCGGGCGGATTTCACAGCGGCACGGCGTCGCGCTCGGCCGCCGCCCGAACCTTTGGAGGGAGACTGGCGGGCGTCACCACTTGCACAGGCACGGCCAGCAGGCCGGCGATCTCGACATCGATCGCCGCGAGGTCGAACAATGACATGAAGCGTTCAGGCCCATGGTCGACCAATAGATCGAGGTCGCTCGCTTCAGTGTCTTCGCCGCGCGCCACGGAGCCGAAAATCCTGGGGTTCAAGCCATTGTGGCGTCGGACGATGTCGCGGATTTCCTGGCGATGTCGTTCGACGGTGGCGGAGGGGTGGGAACGGTTCATTGGATTTGGCCGAAAATGGACGAGGCAGCCTTCTAGCACGTGGCGTCCACACCTGCATCAGAGCGACAGATACGACGCGGTTTCATGGATTTCCATGCGGGTCAGCAGCACCGAGGGCTCCGATCAAGCCGCCCTCGTGGAATCTGTCGCCGCGGCGAACGCTTCTCGGCGGATAGGCCGACCGAAACGGCGCGGCGCGCTCGGCTAGGCTCGATGGCCATACTTTGCGGCCCAATCCTCGTCGCTCAGCGGCAGGAAAGCCGGGGTGATCGGCGGCGCGCCATCCGGCGTCTCGCGCCGGTTGTCGTCGATTCGCTGGGTGAGTTTCGCGGCCTCCGCGACCAGGCCGCGGGCGGCGACCATCGCCGCCGCCGTGCGCATCTGACTCGCCTGTCCCGCCAGGCGCATCAGCGACCTGATCATCGTGGCCGCGTCGCACGCCTCGCCCCATTGCCGCGCGTCGCCAAGCTCCCTCGCCCGCGCGACGATGTCGGGCCGCGCCGCGCGCTCGGCGCCGCGCCTGCAGCGCCGCGCATACCCGACCTCGGCCCCGGCCGCGCCCTGGGAAAGTCCCATGGCCAGGGCGCGAGCGAACGCCTCTTCACGGGGAAAGGACAGTGCGGGCATGGCGGCCTCGAGCGTCTTGACTAAGAGTTGCATATTGCGATATATTCGGCCCCTTGTCAAGCGCCAACCGGGTGTCCCTTCTTTCCCTGCGGGAGACGGCAGCCGACGGGCGGCGCAAAAAGCTGTCTGAAGCGCCGGGCCAATGCCAACTCTCAATTAGTCCCACCCTCCTTGCCACCGTCATAGCCGGGCGTAAGTCCCGGCTACCCAAGGTTCGGCCAGAGAAGGTGTCGATCTGGATGTGCTCCGCACGGCCACATCCCCGTCGGGCGGGGCATGCGCTCGACATCGGAGAAACCGCTTGGCCGCGCGTGGCGCGGCGGGCCCGGATGGTCCCCGGTGGCGCAATGGATGGCCGGGACTTACGCCCGGCCAAGACGTTAGAGTCGGGGGGGCAACCATGAGTCAATCGCCTCGAGGGATGGTATAAGTCTGCGCCGGGGCGCGGGAAAATCCCCGCTCTCAATTTGCAACTTGACAAATTGAAATATACGGGCTAAAACCCCGCCATGCTCTACCGCTCCCTCGAGGACCCGGACCCGCCAGTCGACACGGATGTCGACACCGCCGCCATGGCGGAAACCGCGGCGGCCGCCGAGCGCGCGGCGTGGCATGTGAAGATCCTGGGGGAGGCGGCCGAGATCAGCCTGGCGCTGATGCGCTCGCTGGGCGAGCTGGCGCTCGCGCGGGTCGAGGCGGCGAAGAGCGAGAACCGCGGGCTGGCGCCGGACGATGATTTGACCCTCGCCGCCCTCGGCAAGGCCACCCAGACCCTTCGGCGCACGGTCGCTTTGCGTGACAAGCTCGATGCGCAGGCGACCGCCCGCCGCGAGGGCCTGCTGGCCGACCGCGTCCGCCGCCGGGCCGACCGCGCTACGGCCCACGTGAGCGCCAAGACCGACGCCGTGCTCGACGGCCTGGCCGACGCCTATGCCGCGGACACCTCGGATGCGGAATACAACGATCACATCGACAACCTGATGGCGGACGCCCGGGAATATCTCGGCGACGCCGACGCCGACGAGTTCCGCGGCTGGCTCGACCGCCCGGTCGGCGAGACGGTCGCGCGCCTGTGCGCCGCCGTGGATCTCGACCCCGACAGCTGCGCGCGCGTGGGCGAGGCCTGGCGCGTGCGCCGCCCTCCCCGCGATTTCGAACTATTCCTGGAGCGGCGAGACCGCGCGATGGCCGCGGCGGTCTCCGCACCGACCGAAGAGGCGGGCGCCGAACGCGCCGGGGTCGGGCTCTCGCCTTAGGGCCCGGATGTTCGGACCGCCGCCGGCCTCGCTTATTTCGGGTGGATGCGAGAGATCTTGGTTCCCTGCAGCGTCAGGTCGGCCATCAGGCCCTTTTCATTGAACGGGAAGGCGTAGACGTCATGCGTCAGGGTGGTGCTATCCGCCTCGGCGGCCGCGCCCTTGTTGATCACCACGATGCTCGGGCCCGTTCCCGCGGCGAAGCCGTCGGCCCGCCTCAGGTAGGCGATGGACGAGTTGGTCATGAAAAACAGCGCGTAGCTAAAGTCCTGGCCGCCGATCTGGAGACCCCACGAACCGCCGCTGAGGTTATAGTATTCGCTCGGTCGGCCATGCACGAGCAGAACCCCGTTGCCGCTCTCTCCGCCAAAGATCAGACCGGCTTTCAGGACCGAAGGGAACACCAGGATGGCGCGGGCGTGCCTGGCGTACAGCCGGGACCTGGGGTCGCTGGCCTCGAGTCTCCTGAGCGCCACCATGCCGGCTTCGCTGAGCTTGGCTCTCGAGTCGGCGTGCGCCGACGAGACGGCCAGAGGACCGAACGCGGCGAACAACAGCATCGCACTGGCGACGCATCGACGAGCAATATTCATTTGGGTTCAACTTCCACACTGGTTCGCGCTAGCTCCGCGCCATATCTGGCCGCTCTAACGTCATCATGCGCGATCCGTTCCCTCCGTCGGCCTGTGGCGCCATATGACGACCATGCGCGAATCCATCTTCCCCAAGGCCCCGGACACCCACGCTCTCGAACGCGGCCCGGTTCTCGCCCCCCGTTTCGACGCCGCCGGCCTGATCGCCGCGGTAACGACCCACGCCGAGACCGGCGAGGTGCTGATGCTGGCCTGGATGAACGACGAGGCGCTGAAGCTGACCCTGGAGACCGGTCAGGCGCACTATTTCAGCCGCTCGCGCAACACGCTGTGGAAGAAAGGCGAGACCAGCGGGCAGGTGCAGACGGTCCGCGAGATCCGCGTCGACTGCGACCAGGACGCGGTGTGGCTCAAGGTCATGCCGGGAGGCGACGGCGGGGCCTGCCACGTCGGCTTCCGCTCGTGCTTTTACCGCCGCGTCGCGGATGGCATATTGGTCGAAACCGAAAACTAGAGGATTTTCGACGATGTCCAGCGAGGGCCTGCACGCGCCGCGAGAGCGGTTGAGTCCCAAGACGATCAGCCTGCATCAGGCCATCACCTCCGTCATCGAGGAACTGGAAGCCGTCGACTGGTATCGCCAGCGCGCCGACGACTGCGACGATCCCGAACTGAAGGCCATCCTGCTGCACAACGCGCGCGAGGAAACCGAGCACGCCTGCATGGTTCTGGAGTGGCTTCGGCGCAATGACGCGGTTTTCGCAGAGCAGCTCCGGGAATATCTGTTCACGGAAGGCTCGATCGCCGGCCACGAGGAAGCGGCGAAGGAGGGGTGACGACCACGCTCACGGTTGAACTCGCCACGGCGGGCGCCCGTCTCGACCGCGCCCTCGCCGATCTGCTGCCCGACCTGTCGCGATCGAGGGTGCAGGCGCTGATGGCCGAGGGGGCGGTGACGCGCGATGGCGAAGCCATGACCGACCTCTCGGCAAGGGCGGTGACGGGAACTTATCGGATCGTCATTCCGCCGGCGCGGCCGGCCGATCCGCAAGCCGAGGATATCGCGCTCGACATCCTGTTCGAGGACGAGCACCTGGTCGTCATCGACAAGGCTGCGGGCATGTCGGCGCATCCGGCGCCCGGCAGCCCCGACGGCACGCTCGTCAACGCGCTGATCCACCATTGCGGGGCAAGCCTGTCCGGCATCGGCGGCGTCGCGCGGCCGGGGATCGTGCATCGCCTCGACAAGAATACATCGGGTGTAATGGTCGCCGCCAAGACCGACGCCGCGCACCGCGGGCTTTCGGCCCTGTTCGCGGCTCATGATCTCGAACGGGTCTACATCGCCTTGACCCGCGGCGCGCCGGCCCCGGCCCGAGGCGAAATCCGCACGCGGCTCGGACGTTCGACCGCCGACCGCAAGAAAATAGCGGTGCTGCGCACCGGTGGGCGTGACGCGATCACCCATTACACCGTCGAGGCTTACTATGGCCCGACCGCTAAACCGTCGGCCGCGCGGGTTTCCTGTCGGCTGGAAACCGGAAGGACGCATCAGATCCGGGTCCATCTGGCGCACAAGGGCGCGCCGTGCCTCGGCGATCCGACCTATGGCTCGGGACCGCCGGCGCCGGCGGTGCGTGAGGCGATCTCGGCGTCGGGGCTGCATCGCCAGGCGCTGCATGCGGCCGTGCTCGGCTTTCGCCACCCGATCACCGGCGCCTTCCTGAGCTTCGAGACGCCGCCGCCGAGCGACATGTCGGACCTGCAACACGTCTTAGAGAACCTCTAGGGGCGCCCTTAGAAAGCTTCGCCCAGACCGGGCCTTAAAGGCGTCGCAACAACGGCCTATGTTAATGATCCAAGTCGGTGCGCGCGCCGTTAAGACGCGGGCAGCACCCTAGAGGGGATATCGAGATCATGGCCGCTACAAACGCACTATCGGTAATGTCGCCGGACGGCGGCCTGTCGCGATATCTATCGGAGATAAGAAAGTTTCCGATGCTTGCCAAGGACGAGGAGTTCATGCTCGCCCAGCGTTGGCGCGAGCATCAGGACCCCGAGGCCGCGCATCGGCTCGTCACCTCGCATCTGCGGCTCGTGGCGAAGATCGCGATGGGCTACCGCGGCTATGGTCTGCCGATCGGCGAGGTGATCAGCGAAGGCAACGTCGGCCTGATGCAGGCGGTCAAGAAGTTCGAGCCCGACCGCGGCTTCCGGCTGGCGACCTACGCCATGTGGTGGATTCGCGCTTCGATCCAGGAATACATCCTGCGATCCTGGAGCCTGGTGAAAATGGGCACGACCGCCGCCCAGAAGAAGCTGTTCTTCAATCTTCGCAAGGCCAAGAGCGAGATCAGCGCCCTCGAGGAAGGCGATCTGCACCCCGATCAGGTCCGCCAGATCGCCACAAAGCTCGGCGTGCTGGACTCCGAAGTGATCTCCATGAACCGGCGCCTGTCCGGCCCGGACGCATCGCTGAACGCGCCGTTGAGGGTCGATTCCGAGAACGAGTGGCAGGACTGGCTGGAGGACAAGGACGCCGTCAGCCAGGAGACCCGCCTGGCCGAGGACGAGGAAAAGTCCTTGCGTATGGGTCTGCTGCAGGAAGCGATGACCGAACTGAGCGACCGCGAACGCCACATCCTCACAGAGCGCCGGCTGAAGGACGATCCGACCACGCTCGAAACCCTGGCCGCCGAATACGGCGTCAGCCGCGAGCGGGTTCGCCAGATCGAAGTGCGGGCGTTCGAAAAGCTGCAGAAAGCCATGCGCGCCGCGGCCATCGAACAGAACATGGTGGCGGCTTAGATCACCCCAAAAACGGGTCGCGCATCATGATGATGTCGTCGCGGTCGGGGCTGGTCGAGACCACCACGGCCTGGGCGCCGATCAGCTCCTCGATCCGCCGGACATACTTTACCGCTGCAGCCGGCAGGTCGCGCCAGGAGCGCGCGCCTTTGGTGCTTTCCTTCCAGCCGTCGATCTCTTCGTAGATCGGCGTCAGAGCCGCCTGTTCACGCACGCCGGCGGGCAGGTAGTCGAGCACGCGATCGCCCAGCTGGTAGCCGACGCAGATCTTCAGCGACTCGAAGCCGTCCAGCACATCCAGCTTGGTCAGGACGACGCCCTGGATGCCGCTGATCGTCACCGACTGGCGCACCAGGACGGCGTCGAACCAGCCGCAGCGGCGCTTGCGGCCGGTCACCGTGCCGAACTCATTGCCTTGCCGGCCGATGCGCTCGCCGATCTCGTCGGTGAGTTCCGAGGGAAACGGTCCTTCGCCGACCCGGGTGGTGTAGGCCTTGACGATGCCCAGGACATAGCCGCCGGCGCCGGGACCGGAGCCCGATCCGGCTCCGGCCTGTCCAGCGACCGTGTTGGAGGAGGTCACGAACGGGTAGGTGCCATGGTCGACGTCCAGCATGGTCGCCTGCGCGCCCTCGAACAGGACGCGTCTTCCGTCCTTGACCGCGGAATCGAGCACACGCCAGGCCGGCTGGACGAACGGGAGAACCTTGGCGGCGACGTCTCTGAGGATCGCCAGCAGATCGCCGGCCGTCACCTCCGGCAGGTCGAGGCCGCGTCGAAGCGGGCCATGGTGGGCGAGCAGTCGCTCGATCTTGGCCTTGAGCGCGTCCTCGTCGGCAAGGTCGCAGAAGCGGATCGCCCGGCGTCCGACCTTGTCCTCATAGGCTGGCCCGATGCCACGGCCAGTGGTGCCGATCCGGTTGGCGCCGGCGTGGGCTTCACGGGCCGCGTCGAGGTCGCGATGCAACGGCAGGACGAGGCAGGCGTTGTCGGCGACCACAAGTCCCGAGGGGTTGATGTCGAGGCCTTGGGCGCGCACGCGCTCGATCTCGTCAAGCAGTGACCAGGGATCGACGACCACGCCGTTGCCGATGATCGACAGTTTGCCCTGCACCACGCCCGACGGCAGCAGCGAGAACTTGTACACGCTGTTGCCGACCACGATGGTGTGGCCGGCGTTGTTGCCGCCCTGAAACCGAACGACCACATCGGCGCGATTGGCCAGCCAATCGATAACCTTGCCCTTGCCCTCGTCGCCCCACTGGGCGCCAATCACCGTCACATTCGCCAAAGTCTCGCCTCCCGCGCCACTGCGTGGAAAGGCGTCGCCGAACTGTGCGTAGGCGGCCTTTCCGAGGCCGTTTAGCGCGCGTCGCCGAACGCCTCTAGCGGTAAGTTGAGAAAATCCGAACCTTGGTCGGAGTCAGAGCACGAAGTCCTCGCTCAGCGCCGCTTCCGCCATCGCGCAGTGCATGGCGATGCCGCGCGCCAGCATGGCCTCATCGAGGATCATGCGGTTGGAGTGCAACGCGCAGCAGGTCCGGTAGTCCCCGCCCTCCGGTGACGCACCCAGGAACGCCATCGCGCCCGGCGTCTTCTGGAGGACGTAGGAGAAGTCCTCGGCGCCCATCATCGGATGCGCCATGGTCACCCAGCCGCTCTCGCCGAACAGGGCCTTGGCGGTGCGTTCGGCCAGTTCGACCACGCGCCCGTCGCAGACGGTCACCGGGAAGCCGTGCTCGATATCCACCTCGGCCCTGGCGCCGTGGGCGGCCGCGATATTCTGGGCGACGGCCCGAATGCCCTCGTGAGCGATCGACCGGGTGCGCTCCGAAAGGGTCCTGAGGGTGCCCCACAGCCGGGCTTCTTCGGGGATGACATTGTCGGTGGTGCCGGCCTCGACACGGGCGATGGTGATCACCGCCGGATCGAACACCGACACCCGGCGCGTGATCATCGTCTGCAGCGCGGTGACGATTTCGCAAGCGACCGGGATCGGGTCGAGCGAGTCGTGGGGCATGGAGGCGTGACCACCACGTCCGATCACCTTGATCCGCAGCTTGTCGGACGAAGCGAGCAACGGCCCGGTCCGACCAGCGAAGGCGCCGGAGGGCATATTGGGCGAAATGTGCAGGGCGAAGGCGGCATCGGGCGCCGGTTCGAGCAGTCCGTCCTCGATCATGAAGCGGGCGCCGTGGAAGCCCTCCTCGCCAGGCTGGAACATGAACATGACGGTGCCGGCCAGGCGATCGCGGTTTTCGCAGAGCGCCCGCGCCGCCCCGGCCAGCATCGCGACATGGGTGTCGTGGCCGCAGGCGTGCATGGCGCCGGTGGTCAGGGACGTGAACTCAAGACCGGTATCCTCGACGAGGGGCAGGGCGTCCATGTCCCCGCGAAGCAGGACGGTACGCCCGTTCGCTGGTCCGCGCAGGATGGCGACGAGGCCGCTCGTCGATGGGCCTTCGCGGATCTCCAGCGGCAGGCCGGCCAGCGCGGCTTTCACTTTCGCGGTCGTCTTGGGCAGGTCGAGTCCGAGCTCTGGTTCCGCGTGGATCGCGCGGCGCAACGCAATCGCGTCCGGCAGCAGGGCTTCGCCGAGAGCGACCCAGGAGTCAGTGTGCGTGACGATGGCGTTCATGGGGGCTCACAATCTTGGCATATTGGACCGATCGGCTGCTATGTGCGCGCGGCAGGGGTCTTTCGTCCAGTCCGGCGCTTCCAAGCGGCCGACGACTGAGGTTTAAGCGTTCTCCATGAGCAGGCCGAGATTTCATCTAGCCTTCCCCGTTCGCGACCTTGGCGAGCAGGCCACGATGTTCCTCCTCGACCCGTCGGGTAATGCCTTGGAATTCAAGGCGTTCGCCGACGATGCCATGGTGTTCGCGCGATGAGCGTTACGCTCGCCGATATCGAGGCCGCCGCCGTCCGCATCGCCGGCGCCGCGGTCAGGACGCCGCTGCTGGAAAGCCCGGCGCTGAACGAGCGGATGGGCGGCAGGATCCTGGTCAAGGCCGAAACCCTGCAACGGGTCGGCGCGTTCAAGTTCAGGGGCGCCTACAATCGTCTCAGTCAGCTCACGCCCGACGAGCGGACGAGGGGTGTCGTGGCCTTCTCATCCGGCAATCACGCCCAGGGCGTGGCGCTGGCGGCCAAGCTTCTCGACATGCCGGCCATCATCGTGATCCCCACCGACGCTCCCGGCGTAAAGGTCGCGGCGACCCTAGGCTATGGCGCCGAGATCCGTTTCTACGATCGCGCAAATGAGGATCGCGAGGCGATCGCCGCCGATCTCGCGCAACGCCGACGGGCGATCATCGTGCCTGCGTTCGACGATCCGCACATCATCGCCGGCCAAGGGACGGTCGGCCTGGAGATCGATGAGCAGGCGGCGGCGCTGGGAACGTCGATCGATCTGGTCGTCGGCCCGGTCGGCGGCGGCGGATTGATGTCGGGGGTCGGCGTGGCGACCCTGGCGCGCCATCCGGCGGCGCGGATCGTCGGGGCGGAACCGGCTGGATTCGACGACACGCGCAGATCGCTCGCGGCCGGTGAGCGTATGGGCGCTCCGCCTGCGCCGCGGTCGCTGTGCGATGCTCTCGAATCCCCGATGCCGGGGAAGCTGACCTTTCCGATCCTGCAACGGACCATGTCGGACGTCCTCAGTGTGACCGACGCCGAGGTCGCCGAGGCCATGCGCTATGCATTCGATATGCTCAAGCTCGTGGTCGAGCCCGGAGGGGCGGTGGCCCTGGCGGCTCTCCTCGCCGGCAAGGCTGAGGTCGAGGGGCGGGTAGCGGCGATCATTCTGTCGGGCGGCAATGTCGACCCGGAGCTGTTCGGGCGTGTGCTGGCCCGCGAGATCTAAAGGCGACGCCAGGCGATCGGGAGGCGATCCTCGAGTGACTTGATGCGATCGACGGCGGCTGCGAGCGGTTCGACGGCGACCGCCATATGATAGCCGTTGGCGTGGATGAGCCGCTCTTCGTCGAGCATCATCCCGACATGTCCCCGCCAGAACACCAGGTCGCCGCGGCGCAAGGCGGATCGCGGCGCCTCCCGGCCCAGCAGCGCCTGCTGGTCGCTGTCGCGCGGACAGGCCCGACCGCATGCATAGAGAGATTGCTGGACCAGCCCCGAGCAGTCGAGGCCGATACTGTCGCGTCCGCCCCAGAGATAGGGCGCGCCGACGAACTTCTCCGCGATCGCGGCGGGGTCGGTCGCGAATATGCCGACCGGCGTGAGGTGACCCTTGGGGACCCACCCGAAATCGGCGACCCGGGCCAGGCTCACATTCTCATCGATCACCTCGACGAGTGAATTGATGCTGAGATGGCCGACCGCCGGCGATTTTATCGAAGGCGCCTCGAACCCGAACGTGCGCAGCGCACTGACCCGGTGACTGGGCTCGCGGAGATCGGTCGAGAGCGCGTTCGCCTCAAGGAACCCGACGTAGCCGTCGCGCCGCGCCTGGCCAAAGGCGCGTCCGCCGACGTCGTCGATCCGATCGAACAGTTCGCCGAACAGCAGCTGGTCGACCTGGCCGGCGGCGGGGTCGGCGGACTCGCGCACGGCGACCGAAGGCCTGATCACGCGGGCGAGCGTGGGCTCGATGTAGCGGATCGCGCGCACCAGGCCTTCGAGATCGGCGGACGCCAGATCGTCACGCGCCAGCGTCGTCCTGCGATCGTGGCCGTTCAACGGTAGCGCACCTTCAGCATCGCATAGAGCGCGCGGATCGCCTGCGCCTCCGCGCCTTGTGGCCAGCCGGGCCGGGGTCGCGGGTTCCAGGCGTATATATCGAGATGCAGCCATGCGCCCTCGGGTGCGAAGCGCCTCAGGAACAACGCTGCGGCGATCGAACCGGCTTGAACCCAGGCGTCGGGGTCGTTTTTCAGATCGGCGATGTCGCTGTCGATGCCTGAAGCGTAGCCCTGCCACATCGGCATGCGCCAAAGCGGATCCTCGACGGCGTCCGAGATCCGCGCCAGATCTGCGGCCAGGGCATCGTCGTCCGTATAAAAGGGTACGACGTCCGGTCCCAGCGCCACGCGCGCCGCGCCCGTCAGGGTCGCCAGATCGATCGTCAGCGCGGGCGAGAGCTCACCGGCCCTGGCGAGCGCGTCGGCAAGGATCAGGCGGCCCTCTGCGTCGGTATTGCCGACCTCCACGCTCAACCCTTTGCGGGAAGGCAGAATGTCGCCCGGCCGCATGGCGCCGCCGGAAATGGCGTTCTCGACCGCCGGAATCAAAACGTGCAGCCGCACCGGCAAACCGCCCGCCATGATCATCTGGGCGAGAGCGAGCGCGTGGGCGGCGCCGCCCATGTCTTTCTTCATCAGGCGCATGCCTGTCGACGGTTTGATATCGAGCCCGCCGCTGTCGAACGCCACGCCCTTGCCGACGAGGACGACGGCGGGGTGACGAGGATCTCCCCAGGCGAACTCGATGAAACGGGGTGCGCGTGCGGTGTCGGCGGCGCGTCCGACAGCGTGCACGAGCGGATAGCCGGCTGGCAGAAGGTCCTCGCCCCGGGTGACCTGCGCCTGCGCGCCGTGGGCTGCGGCGACCTCCAGGGCGATCGCTTCGATACGCTCGGGCCCCATGTCGTTGGCGGGCGTGTTCACCATGTCCCTCGCCAGGGCGCACGCCGCCGCGATCATGCTCGCCTCGCCGAGGCCTGCTTCGTCCGGGATCGCCAAGCGGACAGGTCCGACGTCACGGACCTGCTTGTATCGACTGAAGCGATAGCCGCCCAGAAGCCAGGCCTGGGCGATCTGACCGCCGTCGAGCTCCGCCGGCCGCTCGGCGATCCGATAGTCGCCGGCCGGTAATCTGGCGACAAGGCCGCGCAGCGACATGGCGCGGGGTATCGGCGCGTCACCCATGCCGAAGTAGACCCTGGCTAGCTTCCCGCCGGAGCCCGGAATCAACGCCATGTCGCCGGCCGCGCCGGAGAAGCCGGCGCGCGCAATGATCGCCTTGATGTCGTCGGGCAATGTCGGAGCCAGCGTATCACAGGCTGCACGGCCGAGCAGGTGAATCGGCGTGGCCGCGTCGGCGTCGGCGATCAGGAGCTCGGACATGATCTCGATTGGCTCCAAAGATGAGAAACGTCCAATTGTCGCTTGGCGATCCAAAAACGCAAACCGGGATATTTGGGCCGGTCGCATCCCTCGATCACCTTTCCGGGAATCGGAGCTCGCCCTGAATGAGTGGATTCCGCTCGCGTAAGAGGCGTCGGCGTCCACGGATTAGGCAGATAGGCCGCGCGCCGATCCGATACGGCTCACCCGTTGGGGCGATGGTTGCGCAAATACCAGAGATGGCCAAGGGTGGCCTTCGCGCGAGCACTCGGGGCGCCGAGCGTTTGCTGTGGCTTACTGTGCTTGAATTGAAACTATAGAGGCGAAAATTCTGCGTCTTTCGCGGATATTGGGGGTACGGCGATGAAGAAAAGTCTGCTGGCGGGAACCGCCATGACTGTGGCGTTGATCGCATCGGGCGCGTGCGCCGAGGGTGGAATGGGACAGGACGGCGGTTGGCGTCCCGAAAGCGGCTGGTATGGCGCCATCGACGCCGGCGGCCAAAAGAACTGGTCGTTCGATGCTACCGCGGCGGGTACGGATCAGGGGTTCAAGATCCGCACCAATGTCGATTGGGCCGGCTTTGTTCGGCTGGGCTATCGGGTCAATCCCTACCTGCGTTTCGAGCTCGAAGGCGGATATCGCGCCGCCGGGCTCCAGTCGGCCAACGGTTTCAAGAGCGACCATGGGGCCGACATCTGCGCGCCGGGCAGCACCGGCCTTCCCAATTGTGGCAAGCCAGAAGGCAACATGGGGGCCTGGACCGGCATGTTCGACGGTCTGGTCGATCTTTTCCCACACTGGCGGATCAGCCCGTTCATCGGCGGCGGAGTCGGCATCGTCGGTTTGAAGACCAACATCAAAGGTTCGCTGGCAGGCCCCGGGCTCGCGACCGTCACACCCGTGGACATTGTCCAGTCGCAGTCGTCGCTCGGCTATCAGGGAATAGGCGGCGTCAGCTATCACGCGGCAGACAATATCGACGTCGATCTGACCTACCGTTACGTAGGTTCGGGGAGCAACACCATAAAGACCAGCGATCTGGATCCAGTGGCGCTAGGACCCTATAGTGGTGACTACCGGAACAATTCGGTGACGCTGGGCGTGCGCTATACGTTCGGATCTCCGCCGACTCCTCCCCCGCCCCCGCCGCCTCCACCCCCCCCGCCTGCGCCGCCGCCGCCTCCCCCGCCGCCTCCCCCTCCACCACCGGTGGCCTACGACCCGCGCGACTACGTGGTCTACTTTCCGTGGGACCAGTGCGTGATCACGCCCGAAGCGCAGAGCGTGCTTCAGGATGCGGCGAAGTACGCGAGCGATGGGCATGCGACGAAAGAGACCATCGTCGGCTACACCGACACCTCCGGTTCGGTCGCCTACAATCTGCGCCTCTCGGAGCGTCGCGCCAAAGCCACGGCCGACGCCCTGGTGGCGCTGGGTGTTCCGCAGGACAGCCTCGATGTCAGCTGGAAGGGCAAGTCCGATCTGGCCGTCCCGACCCCCGACGGCGTACGCGAGCCCTTGAATCGTAGAGCGACCATCCACGTCGCGTTCTGATCGCGAGATTTGAAACGATCGAGCCTCTGGGAAGGCCCGGCCGGAAAGGCCGGGCTTTTCTTTTTTGGGCTCTCGTGACGCCAGTTTTTGCTGGCCTCAGGCGATCCGCTGGCGTCTGGTGGGCGTGCGACCAGAGGGCATCTCACGCCGCCGCCGGATTGTCCGTGAGCCTGGTTTCGCCTATGGATGTGCTTGGCGTTCTTATCGGTTTCATACTTTTCGAAGAGGTGTGTCCGAAAGATCACCCAACGAGCCTAAAGTTCTTGTTAACGTCGTATAAGGTAAGACTGACCGCCCGCGGGCACGGAAGGGACAGACAATGAGACTGAAACTGTTGGCAGGCGCCGCGTTGGCGGCAATGCTCGCCACTTCAGGCGTTTACGCGCAGGAAGCCGCTGGCGCGACGGACGACAGCTGGGCCGAGCACGGCTGGTACGGCGCCATCGATCTGGGCGCGCATGACCAACAGCACATGGAAGCAAAGGCGACTTTGGAAGGCGGCGGCAACGGCCTGAACTTCCGCAGCGACGGCTGGGATTTCACCGGCTTCGCGCGTCTGGGCTATCGCTTCACGCCGCACGTCCGGGTCGAGCTGGAAGGCGGCTGGCGCAAGGGCGCGGACAATCTGTCGGCCAAGACGCTTCTCCCCGGCAGCAACCCCAACAGCACCGACATCACCCTTTGCGGCCCCGCGACCATTCCAGGGGGCCCTTGCCTGTCCCCCAACGGCCACACGCGGTCCATCACGGTGATGGGAAACGTGATATTCGATATCATGCCGTCCAGCCGTTTCGATCCGTTCATCGGCGGCGGCGCCGGCCTCAACAGCGTCAAGAGCCATTTTTACGGCCAGTTGGACGTGGATGGGGATCCCACACTGTACACACTGGGCGTGAGCGGCACGTCGAACAGATTCGCCTATCAGGGCATCGGCGGGGTCGCCTTCCGCGCCACCGACCGGCTCAATATCGACATCACCTATCGTTATCTGAGTGGCCTCCGAGACCATTTCAGTTCGACCACCACCTATCCGCAGCCGTTTGGGACCTTCCTCGGCACCTACAACGACAACAGTGTGACGATCGGCGTGCGCTACGCGTTCGCGTCTCCGCCGCCTCCCCCGCCGCCGCCTCCGCCCCCTCCTCCGCCGCCCCCCCCTCCGCCGCCACCCCCTCCGCCGCCTCCGCCTCCGCCGGTGACCTACGATCCGCGTGACTACACGATCTACTTCCCGTGGGATCAGTACGTGATCACGCCCGAAGCTCAGAACGTGCTTCAGGACGCGGCGAAGTACGCGACCGATGGACATGCGACGAAGGAAATCGTGGTCGGTTACACCGATACCTCCGGTTCGGTCGCCTACAACCTGCGCCTCTCGGAGCGTCGCGCCAAAGCCACGGCCGACGCCCTGGTGGCGCTGGGTGTTCCGCAGGATAACCTCGACGTCAGCTGGAAGGGCAAGTCCGATCTGGCCGTTCCGACCCCCGACGGTGTGAAGGAGCCGCTGAACCGTCGCGCGACCATCCACATCGCGTTCTGATCGCGAGATCCGAAGCGATAAAATCTTCGGGAAGCCC
>Ga0302314_10011077_pt1 | contig 15760 bp, 14 predicted proteins | sample III_Palsa_N2_3_FD_200533 | JGI IMG/M metagenome (GOLD analysis project Ga0302314, IMG submission 200533) | Peat permafrost microbial communities from Stordalen Mire near Abisko, Sweden - III_Palsa_N2_3 | ecosystem: Environmental > Terrestrial > Soil > Palsa > Peat permafrost | place: Sweden...
CGCTCGCTGAATAGGAGGGTGACCGAACTATGAAGATCATCCTCACGAACGAGGTCTCCGGCCTCGGTACCGCCGGCGACATCGTCGAGGTCAAGGACGGTTACGCCCGCAACTACCTGGTCCCGCGTGGCTTCGCCATTCGCTGGACCAAGGGCGGGCAGAAGGATGTGGACGCGATCCGTCGCGCCCGCAAGATCCACGAGATCCAGACCCTGGAGCAGGCCAACGAGGTCAAGGGCAAGCTTGAGGGCCTGACCGTGAAGCTCGCCGTGCGCGCGGGCGACGCGGGCCGTCTCTTCGGCTCCGTGACCCCGGGCGACGTCGTCGACGCCATCAAGGCCGTCGACGGCCCGCTGGTGGACAAGCGCCGCGTCGAGATCGGCTCGCCGATCAAGACCACCGGTGCCCACACGGTCACCGTCAAGCTGCTCTCCGACGTGGTCGCCAAGATCAACGTCAACGTCGTCGCAGCCTGACGCGTTCCGGGTAGCAGTAGGAAGGCCGGTCCCCTCGCGGGGACCGGCCTTTCCGGGTTTCCGCCGGGGCACCTGAGCTATGGCTCAGGCACCGCCAGGGCTCAGGCCCGGACGGCTCCGGTGACCTGCCAGGCACCGGTTCGGGCGCGTACGCACAGGAACACCAGCCGGACCGCCATGCACAGGTCGATGGCGATCCACAGCGCCACCAGGCTGCCGCTGCCCACGGTCAGCGCCACCGGGGCGTACACCGCCAGCGTCCCGAGCATCGCCCAGGCCAGGTAGGACCCGTCGCCCGCGCCCATCAGCACGCCGTCCAGCACGAAGACCACCCCGCAGACCGGTTCGCTGACGGCGGCGACCAGCAGCACCGACTTCAGTTGCTGCCGAACCGCCGGGTCGTCGGTGAACAGCGGCAGGTAGAGCGGGCGGGCGAGCAGTAGGAGCGCGCCGAGCAGCAGGCCCGCGGCGGCGCCCCACTCCACCATCCGCCGGGTGGCCGCGCGGGCCCCGGCGGCGTCCCCGGCCCCGAGGTAGCGGCCGATGATCGCCTGGCCGGCGATGGCGATGGCGTCCAGGGCGAAGGACAGGAAGCTCCACAGCGACATGGCCACCTGGTGTGCGGCGATGGCGGTGTTGCCGAGCCGGGCGGCGACGGCGGTGGCGATCAGCAGGACCGCGCGCAGGCTCAGCGTGCGGATCAACAGCGGCGTCCCGGCGGTGGCGCAGGCCCTGATCCCGGCCAGGTCCGGGCGCAGGCTCGCGCCGGTCCGCCGGGCGCCGCGGACCACCACGGCCAGGTAGGCGGCGGCCATGCCCCACTGGGCCAGTACCGTTCCGGTGGCCGATCCGGCGATGCCCAGGCCCACCCCGTACACCAGCAGCAGGTTGAGCAGCAGGTTGGCGGAGAATCCGGTGATCGCGACCAGCAGCGGGGTGCGGGTGTCCTGGAGCCCGCGCAGCACTCCGGTGGCGGCCAGGACGCCCAGCATCGCCGGGATTCCCAGCGCGCTGATCCGCAGGTAGGTGATGGCGTAGGGGGCGGCGGTGGCGGACGCGCCGAAGACGTCGCAGAGCGCGGGGGCGAGCAGGATCGCGGCGACCACGATCGGCAGGGCTATGAGCAGCGCCAGCCAGATGCCGTCGATGCCCTGCTGGACGGCGGCGCGGCGGTCACCCGCGCCGATCCGGCGGGCGACCGCGGCGGTGGTGGCGTAGGCGAGGAAGACAAAGACGTTGACCAGGGTGTTCAGCAGTGCGGCGGCGATGCCGAGGCCGGCCAGCTGGGGTGTGCCGAGGTGGCCGACGATCGCGGAGTCGGCCATCAGGAACAGCGGTTCGGCGATGAGCGCGCCGAACGCGGGCAGGGTGAGGGCCAGGATCTCCCGGTCGTGTTCGGTGCGGCGGGGGGCGGTGGCTGTGGGAGATCGCATCGTCCTACCGTAGTCATCCACATGTAAGTACTGGAAGCCCAGCGTGAGTATTACCCAGGAGTGCTGCCGGTAGCCGTTCGAGTACCCCTGGTCGTGATCCTTGCGGCGTTCGTGAAGTTTTTCTCCTGCACACCAGCTGGGTGGAGTATATGCAGGTCAAGGCGGTGCGGACAGGGGAGTCGCAAGGTTGTCCACAGGTTGTCCCCCGGGTCGTGCACAGCTTCGGGGCAGTTCTCCACAGCCGGCGCCCGTTCATCCACATGGCCTGTGGATAACCGTCTTGGAGTATGGGCTGTTCCCCCCTTAGCGTGGGCGCTCTGCCCGCGTACCGCACCCGTGCGCAGAAGCCTCGATTGGTCGCGGAGCGGTGCTGTGTCAGAGCGGTGCCGTAGAACGAAGAGGTGACGCGAGGCCCGTCCCGGGCGGCGCGTGGAACGACAGCAGGGCACGGCACGGGAGGCGCGCGATGGGCGAGGTACGCGGGACGACCCCCGGCGGGGGTGCGCGATGACCGACCTGCCGTACGACGACGACGCCCCGCCGCCGGACGAGGAGTGGCCGCCCCCGCCCGAGCCCGGAGCCTCGGGCCCCGGCGACCGGCTGCCCTTCAAGCGCAGCGGCGGCGGGACCCCGGCCGACCGCGCCTCCTACAGCTCCGGCTCCGGTTCCGGCTCCGGACGGGGCGGGGGCGGCGGTGGTGGTGGCGGCTACGACGACAAGGCGGCCACCGCCGCGTACGAGCGGGTGCCGCCGCAGGACCTGGCCGCCGAGCAGTCCGTGCTCGGCGGCATGATGCTCTCCAAGGACGCCATCGCCGACGTCGTCGAGGTGATCAAGCCCGAGGACTACTACCGCCCCGCCCACCAGCTGGTCCACGGCGCCATCCTCGACCTGTACTCCCGGGGCGAGCCGGCCGACCCGATCACCGTCGCCAGTGAGCTGGTCAAGCGCGGCGAGATCACCCGCGTCGGCGGCCCGTCCTATCTGCACACCCTGGTCAACTCGGTGCCGACGGCCGCCAACGCCGCGTACTACGCCGAGATCGTGCACGAGCGCGCGGTGCTGCGCCGACTGGTGGAGGCGGGCACCCGGATCGCGCAGATGGGCTACGCCGCCGAGGGCGACGTGGACGAGATCGTCAACGCCGCGCAGTCCGAGATCTACGCCGTCACCGAGGCCCGCACCAGCGAGGACTACCTGCCGCTGGGCGAGATCATGGAGGGCGCGCTCGACGAGATCGAGTCCATCGGCTCCCGCAGCGGCCAGATGACCGGGGTGCCCACCGGCTTCGCCGACCTCGACGCGCTGACCAACGGACTGCACCCCGGGCAGATGATCGTGGTCGCGGCTCGACCCGCGATGGGAAAGTCCACGCTGGCGCTGGACTTCGCCCGGTCGTGCTCGGTCAAGCACAAGATCCCGAGCGTCTTCTTCTCACTGGAGATGGGCCGCAACGAGATCGCCATGCGCCTGCTGTCGGCGGAGGCCCGGGTGGCGCTGCACCACATGCGCTCGGGCAACATGACCGACGAGGACTGGACCCGGCTGGCCCGCCGGATGCCGGAGCTGAACGACGCCCCGCTCTACATCGACGACTCCCCCAACCTGTCGATGATGGAGATCCGGGCCAAGTGCCGCCGCCTGAAACAGCGCAACGACCTGCGCCTGGTGGTCATCGACTACCTCCAGCTGATGCAGGCCGGTGGCTCGCGTCGCCCCGAGAGCCGCCAGCAGGAGGTCTCCGAGATGTCGCGAAACCTGAAGCTGCTGGCCAAGGAGCTGGAGCTGCCGGTGATCGCGCTCTCCCAGCTGAACCGTGGCCCGGAGCAGCGCACCGACAAGCGGCCGATGGTCTCCGACCTCCGCGAGTCCGGCTCGATCGAGCAGGACGCGGACATGGTGATCCTGCTGCACCGCGAGGACGCCTACGAGAAGGAGTCCCCCCGAGCGGGCGAGGCCGACCTGATTGTCGCCAAGCACCGCAACGGCCCCACCGCGACCATCACCGTCGCCTTCCAGGGCCACTACTCCCGCTTCGTGGACATGGCCCAGAGCTGATCGGGGTGCTCGCTGGGCTAGGCGGGGGCGTTGGCGCGACCGGTCTCGGGTGCCGGTTGGGCGCCGGGGAGCCACAGCGAGAGGAGTACGGCGACGGCGGAGAAGCCCGCGGACCACCAGAACGCGATGTGGAACGCGTCCGCCAGGGTGGCCGGGTGCGCGGCGATCGCGCCCTCGACGATCACGGCCAGGACGGCGGTACCGAACGAGCCGCCGATCTGCTGCGCGGTTCTGGTGAGCACGCTGGCGTGCGGGATCTGCTGCTTGTCCAGGCCGATGTAGCCGGCGACCATCACCGGCATGGTGACGGCCCCGAGGCCGAAGCCGCGGATGACCATCCACAGGGCGAGCAGCCACGCGCTGGTGTGCGGCCCGGCCAGGGCGAACGGGACCGTCGCGGCGGCGACGATGACGAAGCCGGTCAGCGCGATGACGCGGGAACCGAACCGGTCGATGTTGTTCCCGGCGACGAAGCGGGACAGGAGCATGCCGACGCCCTGCGGGACGAGCATGACTCCGGCGGTGAGCGCGGTGGTGCCGCGCACCTGCTGGTAGAAGAGCGGCAGCAGGAGCATCGCGCCGTACAGCGAGAAGCCGGAGAAGAACAGCACCGCGCTGGAGGAGGCGACCGGCCGCCGGGCGAGCAGTCGGAGCTCGACCAGGGGGTGGCTGGTGCGCAACGCGTAGCCGGCGAAGGCCGCGAGCAGCGCGAGGCCGATGAGCAGCGGGATGATCACGTCCGGGTGGGCGAAGCCGGCGGCGGTGCCGGCGTTGGCCAGGCCCAGCAGGACGACCGAGACGCCCGGCGCGATCAGCAGGAGTCCGGGCACGTCGAGCCTCGCCTTGTCGGCCACGGGCCCCGGGCGGGTGGGAGCGTCGATGTTCAGGTGGCGCCAGGCGAGCAGGATGCCGATGACGCAGAACGGCACGTTCACCCAGAACATGAACCGCCAGCTCAGGTGCGTCAGGATGGCGCCGCCCAGCAGCGGGCCGAGAACCGGGCCGAGCAGGGCCGGCATGGCGACGTAGGTGACGAGCCGCCCGAGCGACCTGCCGCCGGCGGCCTGGAAGATGAGCGTGCTCATCAGCGGGAGCATGAGGCCGCCGCCGATGCCCTGCACGACCCGCCAGCCGATGAGCGCGTCGACGTTCCACGCCAGGCTGGAGCCGACCGAGCCGACGAGGAAGACGGCGAGGGCGAAGATCCACAGCCGTTTGCCGCCGAACCGCGCCAGGCCCCAGGTGCTGAGCGGCACGGTTATGCCGAGTGCCAGCAGGTAGCCGGTGGTCACCCACTGGATCGTGGTGACCGAGGTGTTCAGCTTCTCCGAGAGCGTGTGCAGGGCGACGCTGACGATCGTGGTGTCGAAGACGACGGCCATCCCGCCGACGATGATGATCAGGGCGATCTTGACCACCGCGGGGTCCAGCCTCTCGGCCGCGGGCTTCACTGATGTCGCTGTCACGCCACTTCTCCTCTGTAAGAGATGGATGCCTCTCTTATTGAGAGTAGGGCGAGGCATTAAGGAATGCAACCATCTCTTATTGCTCCGGGGTCGCTATCCTGGTTGCCATGACCGAGCAGGCGCAACGGACCCGGCAGCGGCGGCGCGGGGAGGAACTGGAGGCCGCGCTGCTGGAGGCCGCGTGGCAGGAGCTGGTCGAGGTCGGCTTCGCCAGGCTGACGATGGAGTCGGTCGCGGCCCGCGCGAGAACCGGCGTGGCGGTGCTCTACCGGCGCTGGCCCAACAAGGACGACCTGGTGCTCGCCGCCATCCGCCACCAGGGCACGACCCACCCCGTCGAGATCCCCGACACCGGCAGCCTGCGCGACGACATGATCGCGCTGCTCAGCAGCGCCAGCCGGACGCGGGTCAGCTTCGTCGCCATCATCGGCGCGGTGTTCTCCGGCCTGCTGGCCGACGCGGACCTCACCCCGGCTCAAGTGCGCGAGAAGATCATGGCCGACCGTCCGCTCTGGTCGGACCGGGTCTTCGCCCGGGCACACGAGCGCGGCGAGATCGACCTCGACCGCATTCCCCCTGCCGTCCTGACCATGCCGTTCGACCTGATGCGCCACGACATGGTGATGACCTACCAGCCGATCCCGCCGGAGCGGGTCCTCGCGATCGTGGACGACCTGTTCATGCCCCTCATCGCCGCTCAGGGCGGGGCAGGTCAGGTCAGGAACGGTCAGGTCAGGAACCGTCAGGTCAGGAACGGAGAAGTGGGACGCGTTCCCCGCCCGTAGCGTGAAACGCAGCCTGAACGCATGGACACCGAGGTTTCGGAGACACGATGAGCAAGGCCACCAGGGCCGGGGCGCAGTCGCCCGCGACGCCCGCCGCCGACAGCCAGGACCTGATCCGGGTGCACGGCGCGCGCGAGAACAACCTCAAGAACGTCGACGTCGAACTCCCGAAGCGTCGGTTGACGGTGTTCACCGGCGTCTCCGGTTCGGGCAAGAGCTCGCTGGTGTTCAGCACCATCGCGGCGGAGTCGCAGCGGCTGATCAACGAGACCTACAGCGCTTTCGTGCAGGGCTTCATGCCGACGCTGGCGCGGCCCGAGGTCGACGTGCTCGAAGGGCTGACCACCGCGATCATCGTGGACCAGCAGCGGATGGGCACCGACGCCCGCTCCACGGTCGGCACCGCCACCGACGCCAACGCGATGCTACGGATCCTCTTCAGCCGACTGGGGCAGCCGCATGCCGGCTCACCCAACGCGTTCTCCTTCAACGTCCCCTCGGTCCGGGCCAGCGGTGCGATCACGGTCGAACGCGGCGGCGGCAAGACCGTGAAGGCGACCTTCAACCGCGTCGGCGGCATGTGTCCGCGTTGCGAGGGACGGGGCTCGGTCTCCGACATCGACCTCGCCCAACTCTTCGACGACTCCAAGTCGCTGGCCGAGGGCGCGATCACCGTCCCCGGCTACAGCGTGGACGGCCACTGGACGGTACGGCCCTTCACCGAGTCGGGGTTCCTCGACCCGGACAAGCCGATCCGCAAGTACACCAAGAAGGAGATGCAGGACTTCCTCTACCGCGAGCCGACCAGGATCAAGGTCGGCGGCATCAACGTCACCTACGAGGGACTGGTCCCGAAGATCCAGAAGTCGTTCCTCGCCAAGGACCGGGACGCCCTGCAACCGCACATCCGGGCGTTCGTGGACCGGGCGGTGACCTTCGCGGTCTGCCCCGAGTGCGACGGCACCCGGCTCAGTGAGGGGGCCCGGTCGTCGCGGATCGGCGGGATCAACATCGCTGACGCGTCCGCGATGCAGATCAGCGACCTGGCCGAATGGGTCCGCGGCGTCGGTGACCCTTCGGTCGCGCCGCTGCTGGAGTCGCTGGGGCAGACCCTGGACTCGTTCGTCGAGATCGGTCTCGGATACCTCTCGCTCGACCGGCAGTCGGGGACGCTGTCGGGCGGCGAGGCGCAGCGGGTCAAGATGATCCGTCACCTCGGCTCCTCGCTCACCGACGTCACCTACGTCTTCGACGAGCCCACCACCGGCCTGCACCCGCACGACATCAGCCGGATGAACGACCTGCTTCTGCGGTTGCGGGACAAGGGCAACACGGTGCTCGTGGTGGAGCACAAGCCGCAGACGATCGCGATCGCCGACCATGTCGTGGACCTCGGCCCCGGAGCCGGTTCGGCGGGTGGCAGCGTCTGCTTCGAGGGCACCGTCGAGGGGCTGCGCGGCAGTGGCACGGTCACCGGCCGCCACTTCGACGACCGGGCCGCCGTCAAGGAGGAGGTACGCAAGCCCACCGGCGTGCTGGAGATCCGTGGCGCGACCGCGCACAACCTGCGCGACGTGGACGTCGACATCCCGCTCGGGGTGCTGGTCGTCGTCACCGGCGTCGCCGGCTCCGGCAAGAGCTCGCTGGTGCACGGGTCGATCCACGCGGACGAAGGCGTGGTGTCGATCGACCAGGGCGCGATCCGCGGCTCGCGCCGGAGCAACCCGGCGACGTACTCCGGGCTGCTCGACCCAATCCGCAAGGCGTTCGCCAAGGCCAACGGCGTGAAACCGGCCCTGTTCAGCGCCAACTCGGAGGGGGCCTGCCCGAACTGCAACGGCGCGGGCGTGGTCTTCACCGACCTGGCGATGATGGCGGGGGTCGCCACCACCTGCGAGGAGTGCGAGGGAAAGCGCTACCAGGCGGCAGTGCTCGATCTGCGCTTCGGCGGTCGCGACATCAGCGAGGTGCTGGCGATGTCGGTGACCGAGGCCGAGGAGTTCTTCGGCGCCGGGGAGGCGCGCACCCCGGCCGCGCACACCGTCCTCACCCGGCTCGCGGACGTCGGGCTCGGCTACCTCAGCCTCGGCCAGCCGCTCACCACGCTGTCCGGCGGCGAGCGGCAGCGGCTGAAGCTGGCCGCCCACATGGCGGAGAAGGGTGGGGTGTACGTCCTGGACGAGCCGACCACCGGCCTGCACCTCGCCGACGTCGAGCAACTGCTCGGCCTGCTCGATCGGTTGGTCGACTCCGGCAAGTCAGTGATCGTGGTTGAGCACCACCCAGCGGTGATGGCGCACGCCGACTGGATCGTCGACCTCGGCCCCGGCGCCGGCCACGACGGCGGCCGGATCGTCTTCGAGGGCACACCCGGCGACCTGGTCGACGCCCGCTCCACCCTCACCGGCGAGTACCTCGCGGCCTACGTCGGCGGCTGACCCGGATCAGTGCGCCCGGTGGCCCGAGCGGTGGTCCGCGTTCCGGCCGCGGGGCCTTTGAGTGTGGGGTGGGGCTGCCGGAAATCCGGTCGCCCCGGTTCCGGCGGCGGCCGTGGTGTCGGTTCCGTGGAGACGGAGAGCGGCGGCACGCGGGACGGCAGCGGCACCACCACCGGCATCGGCGGCACCGGCATCGGCGCGGCCCGGGAGCCGCTGCGGCAGCGGCTGCGGGCGGCGATCGGGCCGGGGATGAAGGCCGGGGACCGGTGCCGGTGGCCGCGCTGCGGCCGGCGCCGGCGGCCATCGAGAACGCGGAGGCGGTCGACCGGGGGGAGGCCGCCGACCGGGCTGGCGATCGGGCAGATCCCGGTCGGGGCCGGTGCGGCCGAAGCGGAGCGCCGGGTGCTGACCGAGGCCGACACCGAGCGGATCGTGCGCGCCGAGATCGATGAGCGGGAGGCCGCCGCGCGTGGCTACGACGCGGCCGGGCAGCCGGAACGGGCCGCGCGGCTGCGCGCCGAGGCGCTGGTGCTGGCGACGCTACGGGCCGGGAGCGGCCCGGCCTGATCCGGGAGCCCGGGTCGACCCCCAGATGCGCTTGGATGGGGGCATGGAAGAGCTGACCCTTGAGGTACGACCCGCCCTGACGCGGCCGGAGTTGCTGGCCGAACCGGTGGCCGCCGCGCTGGCTGACTGGAGCGCCCCGGACGCCGCGGAGGTCGAGGGCGCCGCGATCGACCCCGACCTCGCCGACACCGCCGAGTTCTGCGCCCGCTACGGCGTGGCCATGGCCGACTCGGCCAACTGCGTGATCGTCGCCGCCAGGCGCGGGAGCGTCACCACGTACGCGGCCTGCATGGTCCTGGCCACCAGCCGGGCGGATGTGAACGGCCTGGTCCGGAAGCACCTGGACGCCCGTAAGGCCTCGTTCGCTCCGGTGGACGCCGTGCTGGCGGCGACCGGCATGGAGTACGGCGGGATCACCCCGATCGGGTTGCCCGCGGACTGGCCGGTGCTGGTGGATCCGGTGGTGGCCGAACATCCCCGAGTGGTGGTCGGCGCCGGCATCCGGGGCTCCAAACTGTGGCTCCCCGGGCGGCTGTTGGCGGCGCTGCCGACCGCTGTGGTGCTCCCGGGGCTGGGCCTCCCGGTCGGCTGAGCCGCTCTCGGTTTCCCTGGGCTCTCGGTGTCCCCGGGCTCTCGGCGCCGCTGGGCTCTCGGCGCTCGGCCGGGCGGGGCGGGCTGCGGGGGTGGTGCAGGGTAGGCGGGGCGCCGGTCATCCGGCGGGATGATCGGTCCGGCCCCCGGTGGTTCAACAGGCGTCGTTCAACAGGCCTTGCTCAAAAGGCCTTGCTCAACAGGCGTTGCTCAACAGGCGTCGCGGGAGAGTCCGGGCCGACCGCTCTCACGGCAGTCCGGGCAGCTGCAGGGGGGCAGATCGAACGCGCCGCCGACGGGTTGGGCGGTCGGGCCCGGCTCGTACTCGTCGATGCCCAACTCCTGGCGTTCGCCGGTGTCCCGGTTGACGACGTAGACGCGGAAGGTGATCACGTCGACCTCCGGCACAGGTTCGGGTGACCCCGGTGAAGCTGTCTGCGCGGGTGACGACAGGACAGCGGGGAGGTGTCGGTTGCCGCTGAGTGCACGCGTTACTCCTGGTAGTGGCGTTGTATGTCGAAAGTTCCCGAGGGTAGGTTCAACTATCCGGACTATCAAGGGAACTGACATGTATTCAACGGGGTTCCAAGCTGCGCGAGAAGGGGGGAAACTGCGAACAACTTTGAAAGCGTTGAAAGTTCGGGGGGCACCATGGCGGTACGTGCTCGTACGCCCAATCGTGGTCTGGCTGCGTTGATGGCCGAAGCACACTGGGGGAACGGCCAGTTGGCTCGTGCGGTGAACCGGGCCGGGGTGGAGTCGGGTCTCGCGCTGAGCTATGACGAGTCGGCTGTCTCGCACTGGCTCCGCGGCACCGTGCCGCTGCGGCAGGCGCGGCCGGTGGTGCTGGAGGCGCTGTCCCGGCGGCTGGGGCGGCCGGTCACGTTACAGGAGGTGGGCTTCGGCCGCGCGGCCGGCGGCGGGGCCGAGGCGGACCCGGTGGCGGGGGCGGTCGACCTGGGCCGGGCCGACATGGACCCGTCCCGGCGCAGCGTGCTCGCGGCCGGAATGTACTCGGCGGCGCTGATGGTCCCCGAGTACGGCGAACTGTCCGGGCGGCTGGAGGCCTCCCACACCGGGCGGACCACCCACGTCGGGTCGGGCGAGGTGGACACGGTGCGGACCATGACCGAGCGGATAGCGGACATCCTGGACGAGTTGGGTGGCGCGCACGCCCGGCCGATGGCCGCCGCCTTCCTGGTCAACACAGTCGGCCCGTACCTCAAGGCGTCGGCCAGCGGCCCGGTCCGGGCGGACCTGCTCGCCGCCGCCGCCGACCTGGTGTACCTGACCGGGTGGATGGCCATGTACGAGAAGGCCCACGGCCTGGGCCAGCAGTACTACGTGCAGGCGCTGCGGCTGGCCGCCGCCGGGCAGGACTACCTCACCTACTGCCGGACGCTGCGCGGGATGGCTCTGCAGGCGGCCAACCTGGGCTACGGCGGCAAGGCCCTGCAACTCGCCGACTCCGCCGCCGAGGCGGCCCCGGCGGCGGGTCCCCGGCTACAGGCGTTCCTGGCCGGACAGCAGGCGCACGGCGCGGCCATGGTCAAGGACCGCAGTCAGGCGTTCAGCAGGCTGCGGCAGACCGAGGCGGCGCTGTCCCGGGCCGACTCCAGGCGGGACGCGGTCGGCGGCTACGACGAGTCCGCCTTCCAGTTCCACACCGCCCACGTGCTGTACGAACTCGGTGACCTGCCCGGATCGATCAAGGCCCTGCGGCAGTCCAACCGGGTCCGCCCGGCGCAGGAGCGGCAGGGCAGAGTGCACGCCAACGGCCTGCTCGCGGAGCGGCAGTTGGAGCTGGGACATGTCGAGGCCGCCTGCGCCAGCTGGCAGGTCTTCCTGGACGACTACGCCTTCGTCTCCTCGGCTCGCGGCGACGACCACTTCCAGAGGATGCGGACCAGTATTCGTCCGCACCGGCGTAACCGGGCGGTACGCGAACTCGACGAGCGCGCCCGGACCGTGGCCGATCTCAAGGCCCGTCCCAAAGCTTGAGCCAAAGCTGATGTCAAAGCCTGAAGGTGAATTGATGATGCGTCAGATCGGAGTCACCGCAGTGTGCTCCTCGCCGATCGCGCGCAGCTGGGCCAACGCCGCCAGCGTCTCGCTGCCGGAGCCCGGAACCGGGGTGAACACGTGCACCCGCTGGTCCTCGGCCGGGGTCAGCAGCACCTCCGCCGCCAACTCGATCTCGCCGATGCGCGGATGCCGCAACCGCAGCACGGTGCCACGCCGTACCCGTACCTCGTGCTCGGACCACAGCTCCGTGAACTCGGCGCTGTGCGCCAGCAGCCGCCGCACCAGTGCGGTCGAGGCGGGGTCGTTGCCGCGCCGGGCCACCGCCGCGCGCAGGTCGGCGACATGGCAGCGGCTGGCCTGCTCCCACTCGTCGGTCGGGAACGCCTCCCGGGTGCGGGCCCTGGTGAACCAGGACCAGGCCAGGTTGCGGTTCTCGCCCTCCACCGTGCAGGCGCAGCCGAACAGCGCCTCGGCGGCGGCGTTCTGCGCCAGCAGGTCGCCGAGGTCGCTGGTCACCTGGAGCGGGGTGTCCCGCATCTGCTCCAGCAGGTAGCGCAGGGTCGGCCCGATCTCCGGCCCGGCCACCGGTCCGGCCGGTGGCCGGTGCCCGGCCAGCAGGTAGAGGTGGGCCCGGCCGTCGTCGCTCAGCCGCAGGGCCCGGGCCAGCGCGGCGAGCATCTGCGTCGACGGCTGCGGGCTGCGGGCCTGTTCCAGGCGCATGTAGTAGTCCGCGGACATGCCCGAGACCTGGGCGACCTCCTCCCGGCGCAGCCCCGGCGTACGGCGTCGCGGGCCCTCCGGCAGGCCCACGTCGGACGGGTGCACCCGTTCGCGCGTGCGGCGCAGGAAGTCGGCCAGCTCGGTTCGGTTCATGGTGTTCATCGCGGTTTTCAACGCCGGAACCGAGCCTGGGATTTCCGATCCTAGGGAGAGTCGACCGCTCGTACCGGAGTGGATCCCGTGGGAGCGTCGTGATGTCGGCGAACCAGCCGGTCGTTCATCGCCAGAAGCGCTCCGAAACGAAAGAGGTCAGTCATGTCCGAGGCCACCACTCCTGTTTCCTCGATTCGTGTTCCCGCGACCGCCGCGGTTGTCTCCTTCGCCGGTTTCGGCGACCCGGAGGTGCTGAGCCTCGGCGAGAGCGCCGTGCCGGTGCCAGGTCCGGGCCAGGTGCTGCTGCGGGTGCGGGCGGTCGGGGTCAATCCACTCGACTGGAAGATCCGCCGGGGCTACCTGCAGGCGATGTTCCCGGTGGAGTTCCCGCACGTGCTGGGCCTGGAGGCGAGTGGCACGGTGGCCGCCGTCGGCGCCGGGGTGACCGCTTGGCAGCCGGGCGACGAGGTGCTCGGCCCGGTCCTGGCCGGCTATGCGCAGTACACACTGGCCGAGGCGGCGGGACTGGTGGCCAAGCCCGAGGGCCTCGGCTGGGAGTCCGCCGCCGCGCTGCCGATCGCGGCGGAGTCGGCCTACCGGGCGCTGGAGCTGGTCAAGGCCGCGCCTGGGGAGACCCTGCTGGTGCATGCCGCAGCTGGGGCAGTGGGCAGCCTGGTGGTGCAGCTGGCGGTCGCGAACGGGGTGCGGGTGGTCGGCACCGCGAGCGAGGCCAACCACGAGCACCTGCGGGCGCTGGGCGCGGTCCCGGTCAGCTACGGCGAAGGGGTGTTCGACCGGGTGCGCGAGGCCGCGCCGCAGGGGGTGGACGCGGTGGTCGACACCTCCGGCAGTGGGGTGCTGGCCGGGTCGGTGGAGCTGATCGGCGGCCCGGAGCGGGTGATCACCCTGGCCGACCCGGTCGAGGCCGGGAAGGCAGGGGTGCGCTTCAGCGGCGGCGGGGACGACCTCCGGGTGGTCGAGGGGCAGGCCACGGCGCTGGAGCTGTTCCGGGCCGGGACGCTGGACCTGCCGATCCGGGTGGCGCTGCCGCTGGAGCGGGCCGCCGCCGCGCACGAGCTGAGCGAGCAGGGTCACGGCCGGGGCAAGATCGTGCTGCTGCCCTGATCATGTGAGCCGCTGGAGACGTGAGTCATTGGAGGCGTCGCCCGGCCGTGCCCGCCGGAGTCGGAGTCGGGGTGCGGTCAGGCGACGTTGCGTGGGCGGAACTGGACGCTGATCCGGGGGCCGACCGGCCGGGGTGTCTTGGGCACGGCGTGGTCCCAGGTGCGCTGGCAGGAGCCGCCCATCACCAGCAGGTCGCCGTGGCCCAGCGGCTGGCGGACCGAGGGCGCGCCGCCGCCGCGCGGGCGCAGCAGCAGCGAGCGCGGCTCGCCGACGGACAGGATCGCGACCATGGTGTCCTGGGTGCTGCCCCGGCCGATTCGGTCGCCGTGCCAGGCGACGCTGTCCTGGCCGTCGCGGTAGTAGCAGAGACTCGCGGTGCGGAAGGGCTCGCCGAGCTCGGCGGCGTAGTGCGCGCTCAGCACCGCTCTGGCCTGCGCCAGCGCGGGGTGCGGCAGCGGGTCGTCCTCCCCGAACCGGGCGAGCAGCCGGGGGACGCTGACCACCTGCTCGTACATCTGCCGCCGCTCGGCCTGCCAGGCCACCGAGTCGGCCAGGTATTCGAACAGCGAGTCGGCCCCGGACAGCCAGCCGGGCAGTACGTCGATCCACGCGCCGTGCGCCAGCTCGGTCCGGCGCAGCCCGCGGAGGCTGCCGAGGGCGACCGTGTCGGCCGCTGAGAACAGGGATCCCTGCATCGCTACCGTCATGACTCCAGTCTACGGTCCAGGCTTCGCGCTGTTCGAACGCATCTTCGAATATGGTTGGCTCGGGGCTGTTGGGGTTGGTCGAGGTGAATTTCTGTCATGCTCACCGTTGCCCACATACCGTGCCACCAGCGGTGATGCTCTCTCTGGGAGACCGTGCCGGTCGCCAGGGCGGGAGAATTGGCCGTCATTGTCTGTTTCATTATCAATTGACAATCACCACGGGTGACATGACGATGTGGGATGTGCTCATGGGGGAGGAGTTCCTCCGGTTGCCGGTTGTCCCGGCCTGACGCCCGCTGCGTGCGCGCCGCTGGACGACCCCCACGACGTTGAACTTCTGATCTGATCCAATCGATGGGGAGAACGTGTCCATATCCCGCCGCACCGCAGTCGTGGTGCGTACGCTCGGCGTCGCCTCCGCGGCCACGGCGCTCACCCTGGGCTTCGCCGGTGGCGCTTTCGCCTGCCAGATCGGTGACTTCTCCGGTTCCGTGTCCTGCGACAGCACCACCGGAACCGCCACCATCACCGTGGCCGATGACGACGGCAGCAGGAGCACGGCCTCGCTCCAGTTGTTCGACGGCAGCACCCAGATCGGCGGCACCGAGACCGTCGTCGGCAACGCCTCGCCGCCCGCTACCGCCACCTTCACCGACGTCCCGTGGAAGACCAGCGGCCAGTGGACCGTGGAGGTGACCGTCAAGGGCCACTTCACCAACCAGCCCATCACCATCGCCGCCACTGGTGCTGACTGCTCCACGCCGGCGACCGCCCCGGTCACGCCGCCGACCACCGCGCCGGCCACGCCGAGCGTCGCGCCCACCACCGCGTCCGCGACGCCGACCGCCACCACCTCCAGCACCACCACCGCGTCCGGCAGCCCCAGCGCCTCGGCGTCGCCGAGCACGAGCAGCACCGTCGACTCCACCGCGGTCGCCTCCGCCACGCCGTCCGGGCCCGCTCTGGCCGAGACCGGTGGCGGCAACGACTCCGGCCTGATCGCCGGAATCGCCGGTGCGCTGGTCGTCGCCGGTGGCGGTGTGGTCCTCGCACTGCGCCGCCGTAGCGCCGGCGCTCGTCACTGACACGGCGTCAGACTGCTTGTTGGGCGGGTGCGCGACCATCGCGCGCCCGCCCAACTGCCTTGGAGGCCGGAAACCTGACCAAGAAGCTTTCCCGGAACGGGATTTGGGAGTAAAAAGAAAGCAGTCCACCC
>Ga0302314_10011079_pt1 | contig 15757 bp, 31 predicted proteins | sample III_Palsa_N2_3_FD_200533 | JGI IMG/M metagenome (GOLD analysis project Ga0302314, IMG submission 200533) | Peat permafrost microbial communities from Stordalen Mire near Abisko, Sweden - III_Palsa_N2_3 | ecosystem: Environmental > Terrestrial > Soil > Palsa > Peat permafrost | place: Sweden...
TGGTTGCCATCGGGCCTCGTGACCACCATGTCGGGGTCCATGCTGATGCAGTCGCTGTGGCCCTCCTGGCCCTCCACGCCCAGCACCGGTGAGGTGTCGACGAGGTGCTCGTAGTACTTCGAACCGGGCTCGCGCTGAATCACGTCCACGTACTTGCGCGCGCGATCGATACGATCCTGATCGACGGTGAATTTGAACCCGTCGAACTGCAGCTCTTTGCCCAACTGCGACTGCAGAGGTGCGATGCCCTTCAGCTCCTGCTCGCTGATCCAGTGCGTGCAGGTACCGCTCGCGGCGTCCTTCGTGGGCTTGTTCGGGATACCTTTACACATGCGCAGGGCGCCCACGCAGTGAGCCCACATGTGGCCCTTGGACGGGGCCAGGATGGAGTGGAGTGCACGCTCGACGGTGTCACTCACGGGGCTTCAGCGCCTCTCGAATACGGGCCAGGGTCTCGGCTTGATCGCTCACGATCCGCACCAGCCCAATACGCTCCATCAGCTCGCTACGCCACGCCTTCTCGACGCGTCGATACTCAACCTCCAGGTCCGTGAAACTTTGCGCCAGATCCGAATTGCCGGTGGCGGCCGCAATAGTGACATCACGGTTCGCCAGCTGCATCTCCAGGAGCGCGATCCTCGCGTCCTTGTCCCGAATCACTTCCTCCTCTGCAGTCAACGGACGCTGGCATCGTGCGCGCATCTCAGCAATCGTATACTCACTAGATCCGTCTCCGAGGACAACCTTGTCGATATCTTCGTCGTCCGGCTCCGGGGACGCCAAACAATCATCAGGTACCCGTGAAGCGCGTGCGAGTGCCACCATAAAGGCACAGATGATCAGCAGGACGGCTACCAGGGTGCCGAGGGCTTTTAAAATCGTCATGCTACCGCCAATAGTGTGCGAATCGGAGTGACTGTGGCCGGCTCTCGTTGCATCGAGGCGCGGATCTCTTTCTGCAAAGGCTCTTGCTCGCGGATGATCTCTTCCAAGCGTTCGAGCACGGACTTGTTCGCCTGCTGCACAAACAGTTCCTTGCCCGGATCATGCTTGGCGAAATGGCACAGCTCGCGTAAGTCGCGCAGCTGTACGGTTTGAATTTGGGGTGTGGCGTCGATACGCGTCCACGGTATGCAATCGTTGCTCACATGCTGCGCCATCATAATCGATTGAGCGACGTGAACCACGTTAAACACCGGCAGCTCCTCGTCATCGTGCCTGAAGTTGTGGGCTAGCGAATGCCTCAGCGGGATCGCCACCTCATAAGACACTGCCGATAGTTTCATCCGGTCGTGATGCATGGCCAACTGGTACTTGTGCTCGAAGTGGTTCATCTGGATGAACAGCTTCCATTCTGCGTGCTGCAGATCGAGTGTCGTCGTCCTCCAGCCGGCCCAATGGACAGGAATCGGGCGCGACAGCACCCGATTCCCTGGCTCAAATGGTGAACCGCCGTACAGGCTCACGAAACGTAATTACCCTGCTCGATCTTCGCTTGCAGATCCGCGATCTCGCGCTCCAGGTTCTCGACCACAAGCTTCGCGGCTTCCAGTGCGCGCAGCTTCACCTTGAATGCCGCGACGCCCTTGGTGAGCTGCTCGGCGGCGATCTCTTCCTTGGCCTTCGCGAGTGCGGCGGCCGCGGTCGACTGAGTCGACCCGATGGTTGAAACGGACATTAGCGTCTCCGAATTGTGATGACGAACGGGAAGATTCGATGCCAGAAGGGCCGGTGTTCCCGGATCCGGACCTTCTCTGCGGCGACACGCGCGTTGAAGTCCTCGGCAGCGATCTGCCGTAGTGCTTCGGCGCGAATGCTCGCGACTCGGGCCCGAGGGTTCTGGCACTGCCCCTCGGACATATCGGCGTACGTGACGTTCATAGACCCTCACCTCCTGCCCGCGCGCCTAAGGCCTTACCCGGATTTGAGTCCAGTGCCCCAGGCGCGCAGACAAGACGGACTAGATCAGTGAGTTGGGGTCGTTGCCACCTGCTGCGGCAGCGGCGGCCGCCTTCTCCGCGTCCAGGCGCTTGTGCTCAGCCAGAGCGTGCGCATGGGCGGCGTTGCGGTCGATCTCTTTCACGTTCGAGGCGCGTCCGGCGCCCCCGAACTTGTCGATCGCGGCGACGGCGGCGTCCTTGCCGTGCGCGCGGGCGAGGGAGGTCACGGCATCGCCGTAGGTCTTCAGGTCGACGACGGCTGCGGCCGGCTGCCCCGTGGCGGCTGCGGACGTCTCCGCGGGAGCCGGCGTGGAAGCGGCAGCGGCGGGGGCAGCCGGCTCAGATGTGGTCTTGCCCGTTTTGCCCGTCTTACCCTTGGCGTCGGTACCCAGGGTGGACACGGCGGTCAGGGCAGCCGTCAATTTCTCGACGGCCACGGTATTGGCGAGGATGACAGATTCAAGGCTCATGGGGGCTCCGAATGGTTGATGCGAGTGGTTAGGATAGAGGACAAAAGCTAGTTGTCAAGTAGGACAACGAGGAAAAATCGTTACATGCTTTCCTTCAAGCCGCTGCTGCAGGCGCGCGGCCGCGGCAGGGTCGCGAGTTGCCAGAACGGTGCGTGGACTTTGATAGATCCACACCTGGGGGCACAGTTCATCTACGTACGGGAAACTGACATTGCCGCAATAGACGCCTCGCACGTCGCGCTTGTCTCGGATACGAAAGCCGATCATGAATGTTCTCCTGCGCTGGGTACAGACGCGGTGTATGGCGCGCTTTCAGCCACAACGGTATTGCAGGCGGTTAGCGCTAAATCTCGCGTTTCGCGTCTCACATCCCAGGGCATTAATGCCAGATTACTTATGGCGGTAGCCAGCAGCACCTGATTGCGCAGAATCTGGTCGAAGATCGTCACGGCGTATCACCTTTTAGGCTCGCTAAGGCCGGATGCATCGCCGTCACTGTGAATGTGTTGGTCGGGTGTAACGTGACTGAGAGCATGTTGTCGTATATCCAGTAGCCGATCAATCGGTCCTTATGCAACATCCCTACGCACGCGAATGTCCACAGCTCGTCGCAGATCCAGGTCACGCCTCTCGGTATGGACGCCAGAGGGCCTACGCGCGCAGGGTAACGCTGCCATGGTTCGCGACACGGTTCCGCGACAACCGACTTGCGGCGGTATCCGCGCACCGATATTTCCTTCAGGTCACGATCAAGCAGCGCTAACTCCCAGCCCGCGCAATCCAAGTCTGGGTAGTCCTGGTGTCTGCGGTAATTACCGCCGCCACGCGGGGAGCCGTGGTACTCCCGTTCCAAAAGCGACATTGCGCCACTGCGCGCAACCACTGTCGCGGTCGTAACCGCAAGACTGATGCCGAAGAATCGGCGACGAGTAACGATCATTGCAGTACGTCCTCGCGCTTGATGCAGACCCAACCGGTGCGCCGCGTGTCGAGGAGCACACCTCCGCGCTGCGCGCAATCGCTGGTCTCGGTATCAACGAACGATTGGCTGCGGGTGATGATAAACCCGATGAGGAGCAGTACCAGGACCGCTCCGGTCACGAAAATAGCTGCGTCTGACTTCATCACACTCCCCTCGGCCCAATGGCGCGCGCCGCAATCGGACGCTCGATCACCGGCACCAGTTTATGTACGCGATCCGAATCAGACGAACCGCGCACGACCAGACCCATCCACGGATGTTTGTAACTGCGGTTGCGATACGCGCCATCACCTCGGTTCTCAGCACCCACTCCATATTTGCTGCTCACTGTGAATCCCTCTGTTCCAAAACTTTGACCGCGGCCGCGAAGGCCTCCTCGATCGAGGCGTGACCGTGCACGGGACACTCATCGTTCGGGCGCCCCGCCAGCTGGTAGGTGGCCGATCCGTCTCCGCCGTAGACGCGGCCCACGATGTGCGGGAAGCGTTCATTGGTGGTGATGTACCGGTGAAGCAGAATGTACTTTGGTAGTAGAGTAATCACAGTACCTCTCCGCCCGCGCTCTCGAACGCTTCCTGAAAACCCTCGACGTAGCGCGGCTCGATCACCAGCGCCCGGCCGAAGAACTGCGCCTCCTGCGGCGCAGTCTCGTGGAGCCACTTCTCGGCCTCATCGTCCATGGGGAACGCCAGGACAACGGACCCGTGATTCTGGAGTTGGATTTTCATGACCCCGACACCTCTTTGCGCGCGTCGGCCAGCGTACCCTCGTACCACATGTCGCGCTCGACCGGCAGACCAAAATTCTTGCCGCGCACCCGCAGCTCGCTCAGCATCACGTAGCCCAGCTCCGCCATGTCGGGGTCGCCCAGGTTACAGAAGCCGAACAGGCGCCAGTCGCCGTCGGGCTGCTTCGCGCCCTCCAGGATGTACCAAGTGGCGGCACCCTCAGGCATGAAGAACTTGACGATCACCTTCATCGCGTTTGCGTCGATGGGGTCCATCATCTTGCCCGCCTCGTTGCGCTCCGCGGCGCTGACCAGGGCTTTCTCGATCGCTTTGGTGAGGAGCTTCATGACTGCTACTTCCTACTGGTGATTGGTAACTGTTATCGACTTTACCGGACGATTCGTCCGGCTGTCAAGCGCCATCTGCACCCGTTTAAACAGTTCCGGGGAGACGATCTGCAGGGTCAGCTCCTCGCGCGCGACCAGGGCCTCCTGGCGGCGGCTGCGACGTTTATGGCGGCTGTCCGCGGCGGATGCCCTACCCTCGGTCTGCCCGTAGATCACCGCTCCCAGGTACCTGCGGTTGCGCACCATGGCCTGGATGGTCGAGGGGTTCCAGGAACGGCCGCGCGGGGGCGCCACGCCCCGGATGTTCAAGTCTGCTGCGATGCGGCGAGCCGATTGGGTCAGGCTGAAGGCGAAGATCTCGCGCACGATTGCCGCCTCCTGGGGTTCGATGGCCCGCATACTGGCCGTATAGCCGTAGCAGCGGCCGCCTGTGCTCTCATTCGCCAATGCCCTACCCTCCAGTCCCCGGCGCGTCCGGTAGCTCACCTCGCGCCTATAATGCTCTGCCATCGCCGACTTAATGCTGAGCATCAGGCCCCAGCCGTCCCGGCGCGTGTCATCCCCGGTCGCCGTCACCAGATGGATCCCGAGGTCCTCCAGCTCCGCCGAACGGCTTCCGAACTCACTACGATTGCGCCAGAGGCGCGAGAGGTCCTCGGTCAGTATAACCGTGACGCCCCCGGTCCGCGCCGCCGTGAGCAGCTCCTGGTAGCCTGGGCGCTCAGCGGTGCCCCCTGAGATGCCCCGGTCCTCGAATCGGGCGACCACCGTCAGTCCAGCGGCCTGGGCGGCCCGCTCGCACACCCGGTACTGGTCCTCGATCGAGGCGTCGCGCTGCTGGTCGGTCGAGAAGCGGGCGTAGATGGCGGCGTTCACGGCTGGCCGACCGGCTCGGGCGAGTGATCGGGTCGCTCGTAGAACTCGTTAATCGCCAGCCGCACCCGCTGCCGGGTCGCGTAGTTGGCGTGCGCCACCCCACCCGCGCCGCGGGTAGGCCAACGCTCGACCAATACCGGGAAGAAATCCAGGCGGTCGCTCGGGCCGAGACCGTTCAGGAAATTCTTTGCCGCCTTGGCGATCACCTCGCGGGCCAGTAGGCGGTCGTGGTCGGTAATCATGACTGCGGGCTCCAGGACGTTGACGATGGGCGGACTATACGTCCTCTAGATCAGGTCGTCAAGGTTTTCTTCATCCGGCACCACAATGTGCACGATAGCGGGCGCCGCGCCTCGATGCTGGGCGTTCAGCTCCGCGATGTGCGCCTTCTGCACCTCGCGGTCGTGATGCTGGATCCGCGCGTCGCACTCGTTGGCGAAATTCTCCAGCTCCACCTGCACGACCATGTCCAGCGTCCCGCCGACCGTAGCACGCACGGCGCGACTCACTGTGCGCAGACCGGCATAGCTGATGTCAAAGACCAGATGCTCGTACTCGCTCATTTAAAGCCCGCCGTTACTAGGACGCGTACGGGCTTCCAACCCTCCATGGCCAGCCGCTTCCGGGTCCAACCTGTGCCGTACGTGTCTTCGTCGACGACTGCTTGATAGACCGCACTCGGACTCGTCGAGAGACGGTACATGATCGATAGCGTACCGTCCTTATCGCGCTTACCGAGCGCCCAGAGGAATTCCTGGTGGACTTGCGGTCGTGGCTTCACGGTACATCTCCTCCCGGAGCGGTGATCCAGATCGTCACGAACGGGATCAGGTTGATGCACACGCGGCGGTCCGCGGCGGACCAGTGCACGCCGACCCAGGCCGAGCCCCAGCGGTACAGGAGCCCAGCGCGCCAGCGCATGCGGCAGTACGATGGGCGACAGTTGAAGACCACGCATATGCTGGAGGCCTTCGGACCGCACTGGCACACATTGCGGGTCACGCCTTCTTCCCCTTCCATTCATCGTCGCGCTCCAGCGTCACCTTGAAGTAACCACGACTGGCGCAGTGATAGACGATGAGGCCCTCAGGGGATGCGAACCCGGGCGCGGCGACCGAGCCTAACGTGCGCAGACGTTCGAGCTGTGTGCCGACGGTATCGAATCCGGCACGGATCTCCAGCACCGGCACCACATGGCAGCACGCCGGCCTGTTCGGGTTCTTGTCGTTCCACCGCGCGGTATTGAAGAGGCTGAAGCGGCGCTCTTTCAAGCCGTACCCGCGACCGACACCCTGGCCCCACCACTCACCGTAATGATAGCCGGGACCCAGCTTCGTCAGGTCCTCCAGATTGTCCTGGACCCACCCGGCAAAGCCGTAGTTGTCATTGTCCGGGGTGATGATCCGATTGCGCGACTGCGCGTGCGAGAAGGTGCCGTCATCGTTGAAGACGACGCACGCGTTGGTGCCGTCGATCTTCTCGGTGATCACAATCTCCCGCTTCAAGCGGGGGATCTTGGCGAACTCTTGGAATTCCATCTGCGTATTCTCCTATTTGGCTTACAGCTCGGTCTTTGGGGCCGGCGTTTTGGTGATCGTGACATGCCCCTGCAGCTGCGCTTTGCGCCGCAGGGCCAGCAGCTGCTTGCGAATGGCCGGATCCTTCTTCGCCGCGCGCTTCAGGTTATTGACGCCGGGATTGAAACGCCCCTGCCGGACTCCCTTTATCTGGTTACCGGCGACCAACTTTTCGGGGTTGTAGAATAACGATGCATGAGGCAGAACCTTTGGGGTCTCGCGCCTCGCCAACCACTTCTCGCGGTCGGGATAGTCCTGACCTGGGAAAAACAGTTTCTTCTCCTCCATTAGATCAGTTCCTGGTTGTGCTGATCGCGCAGATAGTGCAGTGCCAAGGCGACGACGTGGGGGATCGGCGCAGCGCCCGAGACGTAACGGCGGATCTGGCGCGGGTTCATGTCCAACAACGCGGCGATCCGCTCGTGCGTCCACTCGTGCGCTTCGAGCACCCGGCGGAACTGGTGACGGCTCATCAGTTTCATCTACCGCTCCCGACTGAACACGGAAGGCGCCGACGGCGGCGCGCCACCGTAGTACTTCAAGCACGCGGCGTCGTCACGATTCGGCGCACCGATTCGAACCCCAATCTGATAATTGTGGTTGATCACACTCGCGGTGTCGATGATCGAGGCAGCCTGCCACACCGCAGCGATGCGATCGTGATCGTGGTCGAGGAGCCACGCCGTGATGCCGTAGTGAAGCGCACCGTACCCCACGCCCCAGGCGATCGTAGCGGCCTGCGAGGGGTGCGCACCGATGATAGCCTTGGTGGTCGGGTCCCCTTCGCTGAAGCACGGATTCTGGGACGCGCCGTGTAGTGTCTGGATGACATCCACGAGGTGTTCGGCCTGGAAGGCGACCTCCCCGTACTCATCGGCTGTCGTCAGATCCGGTACGCTCGCGCAACCGGCCAACCCTCCGATTAGCACTGCCACGAGGAGCACCGCTGCTGCGGCAAAGCCGCCGATCGCGAACTCAAACCATCTGCTCTTGACCATGATCGTTCTCCCTAGATTAAATCACTGAAATCTTCGACCGGCTTGTCCCACTCACTAGGCGGCCGCACGCTGCGATGTTCGCGCGCCGCGGCCGCATACTCACGTTGCTCGCGCTCGTGCGCGGGGCAGAAGCTAACCCAAGCCGTGCGGGTCGACGTGCAGCCGCATGAAATCTTGATGAGGGGCTCCCTCACTTGACCTCAACGAACTTGCCGTCAGTGAGCGTGTACCAGACGTTGGCCTTGATGCCCTTCGTCTTGCCCACGATCGCGGAGCCGACCGCAATGATGTTCCAGTTGTCATCACGTTCCACCAGGAACAGGGCGCAACCGTCGCCGCCCATCGCTCGACCAAACTTCCCCGTGGCCGATGCCGCGCCGCTGTCCCCCGTGGCCGATGCCGCGCCTCTGTCCCCCGTGGCCGATGCCGCGCCTCTGTCCCCCGTGGCCGATGCCGCGCCGCCGTACCCCGTGGCCGATGCCGCGCCTCTGTCCCCCGTGGCCGATGCCGCGCCGCTGTACCCCGTGGCCGATGCCGCGCCTCTGTACCCCGTGGCCGATGCCGCGCCGCTGTACCCCGTGGCCGATGCCGCGCCGCTGTACCCCGTGGCCGATGCCGCGCCGCTGTCCCCCGTGGCCGATGCCGCGCCTCTGTCCCCCGTGGCCTTTTCACCTTCAGGATTGGAACGAGCAAAGGTGAAGTCGACCGCCGCCTGAATCAGTGCGGGCAATGTGATGGACGCCTTGATCCGGATAACACTGGAGGCGACCTTGCTGTCATCTGCGTGACGCACGATGGTTCCGGTCTGCTCAACCTCTGCATACTGGCTTTCGGCCGGTGCGTAGTAGCGCAGTACGTCAAGAGGGTATTCACAGGCGTGAAATCCTTGCTCGCACGCGGCCACTGGTCCGTCGTGGGTAAAGGTCTCGCCGACCTTGAATTGAAATCCGCGGCACTGCATGTTTGAATCAAAGCCCTTGTAGGACTTCACGACTTCGGTCTTCACTTTCTGTTTCCTCAATTTGGATTTGGTACTCATCGCGGTGTCACATCCCTGGTCATCGGGCTGCCCGCGTGACCCCAATACGTCATGCACATGGCGCGTCCGTGGCGCTCGGTGTACAGCGATACGTGCTCCACATCAATCGGGTGAGTCTCGAAGCGTAGCCGGATCATGTCCTCGTGCGTGAACACGGTCAGCTCGATGGTGTCATTGTTCATGATTGCTCGAACGCCCCGCCACAGGCGCAAGTAGGTAGGCCAACTTCATCGATCCACAGCTGCGTGGTCCGGAACGTGAACCCGCAATCCGCGCACATGCACTTGAGTAGCCGACTGCCGGGCTTCTTCGCGCCATCGGCGCGTGCACCAGGGATCAGCGGCGCGCCCGGGAACTCCGGCATTGCCGCGAGCCACTTCTTGATGGTCGCGATCAGCGCCTCACCGGCGCCCGCGGAAGTCATCTTGCCAACGAGTCCCACCGCCAGGGCCAGCTTCTTGAAGGCGCCCTTGTGGCCGCACTTCACGCCGACCGAGGCGTGCACCATCTCGTGCACCAGGGTGTCGACGGCCTCGAGCGCGGGCAGCTCCGGTGAAATGAACATCTCGACCGACTTGTCCGCGCTCAGCGTCGGGCTCCAGCACTGGCCGATGGCGTGCTTGCCGCCGCGGCTGCCCTTCGGGAAGCCAACTGAGACGCGATACTTCTCGGGCCACACCGCATTGTGCTCGGCGAACAGCGGCCGGATGTACTTCTCAGCCACTTTGGTCAACCATTCTTCGCGATTCATGCTCGGGCTCCCAGTAGTTCATTTAAACATCGAACGATGCGTAGACTACTGCGGACCTAAAGTCCTGTCAACTTCTTCTCAAAAGTTTCTCCGCCTCCTCCAGCTCGCGGCGGATCTTGACTTCCTTGCGAATGTATGCTGTGGCGGCTCGGGCGTTGGCCCGGCGCCTAAAAGGCGTGGCGGCACGAGGCCGCCACACTCTCAACGGTAGCGCAGCGGCTACCTCAGCTTCCCGCTTGAGGTTCCGGGACATCGACTGCGGGCGCTACAGGGATACTGGGCGGATGGCCGCCCGAGTGCTGCATGGCCAACTGCTTGGGTTCCACCGGGCTGGCCGTCGGTGCGGTCTCCGCCTGATGGGCCAAGCGCTCGATCTGGGCCAGCAGATCCTCCCGGGTGGCCGGGGTAGCTGCTGTGGCCCCCAGGGACGGCACAGGCGACGTGCTGACCCCTCCCACCCCACCGGTGGACACCTCCGAGGGCGTAGTCGGCTCAGCGGGCTTCTCCTGGGCTGCGGCAGCCGCGTCCCACTGGCCCCCTGCGACCACAGCGGCCGCCACGGCGCGCTTCAGGTCGAAGGATCCCTGCAGGTACGGTACCAGGGGGTTGGTGGCCTGCACGATGCGGGCCGCGGGATCGGCCTGGAGGCTTGCCAGGAGCGCCAGGGCCATATGCTCGGTGCGATCGGGAAGTGCCATGGTTAGCCCTCCTGCCCGAAGATAAAGCCCATGGCTTCTTCGAGCGTACTGAATCGGCGCACCTTACCGAACGGCTCGCTGCCGAACGGCTCGCACCCCGGGGCCACGTAGTCGTTGCCGACCGGCGGCGCGGCTGGCGGCTCTTCGGGCATCGGGTCCAGCTCGAAGTCCTGGGCCACGGCCTTGGTGTTCGCCACGTAATGGGTCTTCAGCACCTTGTTCAACAGCTCGCGCAGCGTGATCTGATGCGTGAGTACGGGGGTCCGCGGCGATAGACTATGACTGCTGTAATCGCATCCTGCCATCGCTTTCGCGGACGGCTCCTCCAGCTGCAGAAATGCTGGAGCACCATCAGGCGGCACGATCGTGTACAGCGTCACGAGCTGGTTGAGCGCGTCCGGCTGCGGTACGTTATGCGGCTGTCGAACACTATCGCGCAAATAGTTCAGCGTGCCGCTGGCTTCGATGAGCCTCTTCACCCCGTCGGCATCCACTGCGATGTTCCGCAGCGCCCACAGTAAGATACCGAACCCGATCGCCAGGATGGCGACCACAATCCAAAGTGCAAGTAACATGTTAATAACCTCTGTCGTGATTGGAAACTGAATCTGCGATGCGAATCTTCTCGGCTTCCGTGCGTTGCACCGCGGCCTGCACTTCAGCGTCGGCAAGTCTCGTCGGGCGATAGCGGACCGGTGTCCACCCATCATACCAACGGCACTTCCAGCAAGGAGGACAATCCTTCCCCTGTTCGGGCGGAAAGTCAAGTTGGGAGATCTCTTTATCGATCGGTGATTGCTCGCCTTGTTTGAGATCGTCGCTGTCGATCACGCGCCTCAGCATCGGCTTGCGCCACTCGCGCAACGTGGGTAGTTCGTCCTTGATCTTCTTCAGCTGCATACGAAGGATCTCCCCCTCATAGCTCGACAGCCCACACACGCGAACCGCTTTGTGGAAGCTCCAGTTGTTCGCATCCATCACGCGCAGCACCGTCAGCTCCTGCGGATTCAGCGCGCGCTCCAGGACATCAGCGGTCGAGGCGGCCGAGGCCTGCACCAGCGTATCGTCCTGGATGCTGATCGAGTCAAGAAGAGGCTTGGCGCGCGAGGAGCGGTTGTCGCTGCGATACTCGCGGCGCGCCTTCTTAAGCGCGCGGATGAACCACTCCTCCAGATCCTCGGTGGCCGGATCGTGCGCGTCGCGAGTCTCCCAACACCACAGCAGCGCGGTCGACAACACATCATCGGCGTCTTCTTTGGAAAGACCGCGCAGCAACCGGTGCGAGCGCTGGGAGGCGGAGCGGGCCAGCTCGACCACGAATGTCTCAGCCGCAGATGTCATGCCGCTTGTACCTCGTCGTGTGTAAGCAGGAGCACTCCGCCCACCGGCGGCGAATCACCGCCGCCCTTGGCCGTCTTCTTGGCGGGCGGCTTCGCGATGCTCAACCGCGAACGCGCGAGCGGTAGCCAGGGCAGCTCGGGGTGCCCGTCCATCTCAACGAGCGCCCAACCGCTCAGTAAGTGCTCGAAACACTTCAACGTGCCGGAGAGGATGCGACCGGATCCTGTGAGGGATACCCAGTGCACATGTTGACCCAACCTCATATCAAATCCTCAAAACTCTCATCTACTCTGCCGCCACCATCCTGATCGGTATTGATCCGCAGTCCCCAGCAGCCTTTGAAACTCTTCCATACGTTATCGATCTTGCTGCGCTTCTCTTCGCGCCGGAAATTCGGGGTAACCCGCTTAAGCTCCGCGATGAACCGCGTAATGGTGAGTGTCTGGAACCCTGAGTCTTTGCACCACCGCACGTACTCGGGATACAAACCAAACGGTCCGCTGAACGCGGACCACGCCGTGCGATCAACGATGCACCGGTCGGCCACAAACTCGCGCACCCGGTCCTGCTCATCGCGATAGGCGAGACTCGCCTCCACAACCGATGCGGGCGGCCTCAGCTTGAAGTTGTACCATTCCTTCGCACCCTTGACGATCCAAGTAAGAATGCCCTGGCGCTCGGCCATCAGCTTCATGGTCAAATCCATATCGCCAACGCGTGTAGCCTCCCCTCGCGCCACTTCCTCCGCGCTACCGTACTTGTGTGCGTAGTCCACCAGGAGCAGTCGGCGCCATACACCGAAGTCCTGGCCCTTGATGATGGGCTTATGGTTGGTGAGCAGCTGGAGTTTAAACGTCGGCATGAACGAGAAGAAGTCCTTGAACATCCATCGTCCCGACATCATATCCTCGCCGCTCGCGCGCTTCAGGAATCCTTCGCGCAGCACAGCTCCCTCATCGGACTCCTGGGAGACAACGCATCGCCTTCCAAATAGATCGGCAATCTCTGTTGGATGCCGGTCCGATCCAGTACCCGTAAGCAGATTCGGAGCGGCGTCATGCACGTAACTTCCAAGCACATGATGGAGTAGCCGGAAGATTGTGCCTTTTCCATTGCCTCCTCCACCAATGTGGAGTACGACTTTCTGCTCTCGTGTCTCGCCCGTAGCACAGTATCCAAACCACCGCTGAAGAAATCGTGCACGCTCGTCGTCGAGCACTTCAACCAGGAATCGTTCAAAATTTGGGCACGTGGATCCTGGAAGATAGTCCGTTGGAGCAATGTGCGTAATCCAATCGGCTGGATCGTGGGGTCGAAGCTGTCCAGTTCTAAGGTCAATTGTTCCATTTTGCACATTCAACAAGTAGGGGTGAGCGTCGAGGACTGCAGTATCAAGCGTGAGCATCTTCTTCACGCCGCCAATGGCCGCGTTGATACGCGCCATATCTTCGCTGGTCTTCATCCACTTGCGCAGACGTTCGGCCAGCTCTAACCACTGAATGATCTTTTTACCATCGGGGAGCTGTAGCAAGTCTCGCTTCGCCGGGCATTGATCCCGGCGCGGGTGATCCCGGTACTGCTTAACCAGATCCGGAGCAACCACGGCCACAATCTCGAAATTCCTGAACGCTTCATCTGCTTCCTGCCTGATTATTGAGGACAGAAGCGCCGCACATCGCATGGCTTCACTGTCGTTCTGTACCCATCTCTTACCGTCGTAAACGTAGAAAATGCCCGCAATACACCTCAGCTTCGACTGGAACGCGTTTTGGATACGCCTCGCGTTCGCAAGGTCCGTGCAGAGGTCTTGCGCGATCGGGACTTCCGCCGTGGCAGCCCCAGCAAGCGGTTCAACTGGTCCTGGTAGTCCGTCACCACCTTCTCGACTATCACCTGTAACAACTGGGAATCGTTCAGGATTAGAAATTGATCGCCAACCGAGCGCCTTCGCGAGACTGAATATGTGGCGATAGTCTGATCGAGGCGACTGATTTTCATGCGCCTGCCACCATGTTTGCGGATCATCTGCGTTCTCCTGATTGGGGGCAGCCATGCTGAACCACTCGAACAGCTCCTGCCCGGTGCTGCCGAGACTCAACAGCGCGTAGCCGATCTCACTCCACACATCGTTACTCGCGGCTGAGTCAACGAGGGGTTGGTAAATCAAGGCCTCGCGCAGATCGCCCATCTCCATGGGGCTTATCGATGACAGCACCTCCTCACCATTTGCGTCTTGGGCGGCGGTGTGCTGACCATCCGCTTTGACGCCCGTGACGGATGAGGAGGTGCCGAGCTTTACGGCTTCTCTTTCAGCGAACGCCGAAAGCGCCTTAACCAGTGATTCGAATTGCGTACTGCCAAGTGTAGGAATAATCCACGGCAAATTACTCTCGCCGTCCCACTGGTACAGCACACCCGATGGATGAGAGCCTGCAACCACGCACTGTTGCCCGTCACCGAGAATCTCAATGCGCTCCGGCTTGCCCTGCGAATCTTTGAGGCCCCAGTCGATAATGATCTTTGAGATGGGTTCGACGCACTGGAAGAGGAGGAGGTGCTTAAGCGCGCCCGCGCGCGAGCGTCGTGGTAGTGCTGGTTCATTCGAGCTGCGCGCGATGATGTCATCGATCTCAGCACACAATTCGAAGTCGTCGACATCGACGTCGATAGCATACACGCCACTCTTTGGGCCGAGCCGCAGGCACATTGAGTAGCGCCTATCGTTTAACCAGTGCTCAAGGTTACCGGAAGTGATGGACAGCTGGGTCCAGGTGAGGATTCCATACGCGCGCCCCTCGCCGTCGTACATGGACGGGATCTTGCCGAACTTCTTGACCTTCGAGCCCGCAGTGGGCGTGGCCAATGGATCAGGGACCACAGGCAACAGATTATCGCCCAAGCCCAGTATCAGATCAAAATGCTGCCAGTCCTCAGGACGGGCGCCAATCAACGTCGTCATCAAGCGCGCTTCGCGTCCTTCAGGAACTGCACAATATGGGCCGCCAGCTCTCGGGTCAGATACCGCCATTCAGCAGATGAGCCGCCCGCGATGCGCTCCATATAGTTTAAACATCTGGCCCGCTGGCGCTCGTACTCTGCCTCCATGATCAGAAGCACAGTCTCATCGCGTGTGTCCAACGCGGCGCGACTCGCCTGGACGTATGGTCCCATCAGATGGTCCCTCACATCCATCAGCAGATCGCGGACCGAATCGTGCTGCATGGACTCGGGGTTGAAGAGACCGCCCGAGGCCATGTAATTGGTGATCCGCGCGATCAATAGCGAGCCGCTCATGACGGGAGCACCTTATTGTCCGGCCCGATCCAGCGCATGTCGTGCACGAGTTGATACTTTGGCGGCCGCTCCTGCGTGCTGATCAGTAATCCTGATCGCTCAATCAATTCAGCCAATCGCTGACGGGCCGGTGCACGAAACGGCGCCACATGCTCTTCACGATGGCTGCGCGGGTAGTACGGCGCCGTATCCACGCACATCTGATGCCGGACCCCGTCCGTATCGACGAACATCACGTCGTGCCGCAGATACAGCTCATCGGCGGTGATGTTGTACTGCGTGGCCTCGCGCATCACCAGCGTCTCGCGCAAGTAGCGCTGATGATCACCCGCCGAGAGTAGTGTGTACGGTACGAACGGCTTATACGGTGCGTCGCGCCACAGTGGCTCAGTGGACACCAGCGCCTTGGCTAGTAATGTGGTACCCACCGCGGCCGCGGCCGCGGCGGAGGCCCCCAGGAACCCGCGGCGAGTGATCATGACTCGCCCCTCGGGTACGTATCACAGCAGATGCGGCAACGCTCGCACGATTGTGTCTGATGAGACTGCCGGTTATTCACGATTAAGCCGCCGCTATCGACCGGCATCCATATCCGTACCTCCGGCGGCTCGCACCACTTGTGACCGATGGTGGCGCACAACAGCTCCTGCCATATGCGGCGCAGCGTGTGTAGCTCACCGCGCTTCGGGGGCGTGCTGACGATTGTACGAATCATG
>Ga0302314_10011080_pt1 | contig 15755 bp, 13 predicted proteins | sample III_Palsa_N2_3_FD_200533 | JGI IMG/M metagenome (GOLD analysis project Ga0302314, IMG submission 200533) | Peat permafrost microbial communities from Stordalen Mire near Abisko, Sweden - III_Palsa_N2_3 | ecosystem: Environmental > Terrestrial > Soil > Palsa > Peat permafrost | place: Sweden...
GCGCCGCACCGCTGCGCACGGCCTGTGCCGCGTCGAGCGCGTCGCGCACGTCCTGCATCGCGAACGGCTTGACCAGATAACGATCGAAGCCCGCCTCCGCGGCGCGAGCCCGATCTTCCGCGCTGCCACGGCCGGTGACGGCCACCAGCAGCATGCCCTGCGTGTTGCCTTGGCCACGCACGCGGCGCACCGTCTCCACGCCATCGAGCGATGGCATGCCGATGTCGACGAACGCGATGTCGGGCGGCGAGCCGACGATGGACGCGACGGCGGAGAGTCCGTCGTGGACCACCTCCACGCGATGGCCCAGCAGCTCCAGCATCGTGCCGAAGCTGTGCGAGAAATCGACGTTGTCGTCGGCCAGCAGCACCGCGAGCGCCGGCTCGCCGTGGACGGGCAAGCCGGGACTCGTGTCGATAGTCGCCGGACCGGCGGCCTCGTTCGGATCGATCGGCAACGTCATGACGAAACGCGCGCGACGCGTGCCCGGCAGCCGCTGCCCGCGCAGGCCGCCACCGTGCAGCGCGACCAGTTGCAACGCCAGGGCGACGCCCAGGCCCAGCGCGGCCACGTCCACGTTCTCGAGCGGCGTCGCCGCATCGACGGCGGACTCGGCCACGTCGGCGACGGTGGCGACCTGCAGCGCCAGCGTGCCGCCTTCCAGGCCGGCCGAGATCCGGATCGTGCTGCCCCGCTCCGTATGCCGCATGACATCGTCGACGAGGTGGCCAACGGCCTGCGCGATGCGCTGGGCGTCGCCGCGCAAGCGCGGCAAGCCGCGCAACCCGGGCGCAAGCAGAAGCGACATCTCCTGCTGCCGCAGCATCGGCTCGAGCTGGTCGGCGAGGCCTTGCAGCATGACGACCAGGTCGAATGGCGCCTGCTGCAAGGTGGCGTGGTCGCCGGACAGGCGCGCCAGGTCCGACAACTCGTCGGCAATGCGCATCAGGTGGCCTACCTGGCGCTCCATGATGCCGCGCGTGCGCAGCCGCCCGTTCGGGTCGTCGTCGGTCAGGCGCAGCAACTCGATGCCGTTGGACAGCGGCGCGAGCGGATTGCGCAGATCGTGCGCCAGACCGGCCAGGAAGGCGTGGCGCTGGCGCTGCGCCAAGTCGGCGTCGCGCACCGCCGCATCGCGTTCGGCGCGCACCGAGACCAGCGCCGCCTGGGCGTCGGTCAGCGCGGTCTGGACGCGCTGGAGTTCAGCGTCGGTGGTCGACATCCGGAATGCCTCCTCGCGGGCCTTGACTATCGTCTCGAGATCCCGGTCGCGCTGATCCCGCAACTCCGCGATGTGCGCCGAGGCCGCGCGCAGCCGGGCCGCGACAACCACGACGAAGGCCGCCAGGGCCACGCAGAGCAGGATGAGGAGACTGATGACGGACTCTCGAATGTGAAAGCGTCGCCCGCAACGAATGAACTTTCGTCAGCGGGCGACGCGCGAGCCCCGACTGTACGGGCTGGAGCTCGGGAAAGAGCGGGATAGCCGCTCAGGACGGTGCGTGGCGACGACGACGCTCGACGGCCTCGATCTTGAGCAGTTGGCGATACTTCGTGACCGTGCGGCGGGCCACCTGCAGGCCTTGCGTGGCAAGCTGGCGCGCGATCTCGGCGTCCGATAGCGGTGCCGTCGGCGCCTCGGCCTCGATGATGTCCTTGATCAGGCCGCGGATCGCGGTGCCGGAGCAGGCGCCGCCGCTGGCCGTGGTCATGGCGCGCGAGAAGAAGTACTTCAGCTCGAACACGCCGATCGGCGTGGCCATGTACTTGTTGTTCGTCACGCGCGAAACCGTCGATTCATGCAGGCCGAGTTCGTCGGCGATCTCGCGCAGGCCCAGCGGCTTCATCGCCATCGCGCCGAATTCGAGGAAATGCTTCTGGCGCGTGACGATGGCTTCGGCCACGCTGAGGATGGTGGAGAAGCGTTGCTCCACGTTGCGCATCGTCCACTTGGCTTCCTGCAGGTGCGTGGCCATCTCGGCGTTCTGGGCCCGGCGATGGCGCTGGAACAGCTCGGCGTAGACCTGGTTCAGGCGCACCTTCGGGATGATGGCGGGGTTCAGCTGCACGTTCCACTGGCCGCGCACCTTGCGCACGATGACGTCGGGAATCACGTATTGCAGTTGCGTGGAGCCGAAGCGCCAGCCCGGTCGCGGGTCGAGGCGGCGGATGCGGTCGCACACGGTTTCGATCTCGGCCGGGGTGCGGCCGAGGGCCCGCGCCATCGTGCCGACGTCCTTGGCCGCGAGACAGTTCAGGTGCTCGCCGATGATGTGGCGGGCGATCTCGCGCGCATCCGCGTCCTCGATGGTGGACAGCTGCGCCAGCAGGCATTCCGAGACGCTGCGGGCGGCAACACCGGCCGGCTCCAGCGCCTGGACGCGCTTGAGCGCGATCTGCATCTCTTCCAGCGTCGCCGCCGGGTCGAGGTCGGCCACTTCGATCATTTCCTGCAGGTCGGTGCGCAGGTAGCCGTCGTCGTCCAGCGATTCGACGATCACCTTGGCCAGCACCAGGTCGCGCAGCGTCAGCGGCAGCACGGCGAGCTGGCCGTGCAGGTGCGTCGCGAGCGAGGTGGGCACGGCCATCATGTCGAGCGCGCTCGTCTCGTCATCGTCGGCGCGCTTGCCGGAACCGAGGCCATCGGCCTGCCACATGTCGCGGTCGCCTTCGCCGGGCAGGTCGCCTTCGGGCGCGGCCATCGTGTCGGCGGCGGCCTCCTGCGCCTCGCGCGCTTCCTGAGCTTCCGCAGCCTGCTCCGGGGAGAGGTTGTCGTCGCCCATGTCGTCGGGGTTGCCGTCCTCTTCCAGGAACGGGTTCTTGCCCAGCGCATCATGAACCTGCTGGGCGAATTCGAGCGAGGAGAGCTGCAGCAGGCGCACGGCGTGTTGCAGGCGGGGGGACAGCGTCTGTGTCTGGCGTTGTTCCGTACGGAAGTCCATCGAACCCATTGGTTCCTCCTGAGCATAGGTGCTCGCGGCCCCGGCAAGAGTTGCCGGATTCGCGTTCATGCCTGGGTGGATTGCAACGGTCGTGCCAGAATTCTCGATTTCGGGTAAACCCTTTGTTTTGCGCGATTGAATGCTTTCAAATGAGGCATTTCAATGCTTTCATGCAGTCAAAGCAGATGCCATGGCGTCGATGGCTCCACTATCTTGAATAATCGACGCGCCGCGATCCGAATTGCAAGCCCACCGGGCCCCAGATTTGCTGCAACGCCGGAAATCTCGTCGATCACCCCTCAACGGCGCGGCCCGGACTCCCCACGATCCGGTGCCACCTTCTCGTTGTAGACCCGATCCATCTCGGGCCCGCGGTCGGTGTCGGTCGTGCCATCGGTGGCGTTCCCGTACGCCCTGCGGCCCAGCTCGCCCTGTTTCGGCGTCGCGCTCTCCTGGCTGTGGCTGGATTCGTCTTGCTCATGCGGCAGCGCAGGTTCGCGCGCGCCATCACGCGAGGCGGTTGTTGCGCCGCTGCCCGCGTCCTCGGGCATCACGGGATGGCGGACGGGGTAGACGTGTTTCATGGCGATCCTTGTCGTTCTCTTCGAGTGGCGGAGCGCGCTCAGAATGAGTAGCCGAGCGCGAGCGTGATGTTCTTGACCTTGGAGGTGCCCTGGCCCACGAAGTGGAAGTCATGCTGCTCCCAACCGATCGAGCCGTGGAGGCCACGCGCCACGTTGACGTCCAGCGCTGCGCCATAGGCCAGGCCGAAGCCGCTGTCGCGGCCGGTGGGCAGCCCTGCGTCCTGCGCGGCGCTGACGTGCGTCACGCCATACGTGCTGCCGACCTTGCCTTCGATGCCGAAGATGTCGCCCATCGGAACGCGTCCGACGGCGCTGAGATTGATGCCGCGCGCCATCACGCTGCCGCCTGCACGGTCGACCTTTCCGAGATCGATCGCCGACAACTCGACGCCCAGGTTCTCGGTGATCATGTTGCCGGCCGTGAGGCTGTACGACGTCGTGCCGCGCGAGCAGGTCAGGCCGGCGACGTTGCCACACGAGGTGGCGTAGGTGGCCTTGCCGACAGACAGGTCGATGAAGCTCTTGCCAGCCTGCGATGATGAATCGCCGATCTCCTTCGCGAGGCCGGACTGCGAAGATTGGGCGCAGGCACTGGCAGCGAATACGAGCGCCGCCACGGCGACTGCGCCATGGGTAAGAGCACGAATGTTGGAGGTCATTCTGGCGTTCCTGTGTGGCATGTGTGGGACGTTGGATGGTTTTCCTCAGGCAACCACCGTGCCACGCACCGCGTCCACCTCGATGGACGAGCCCTCTCTTGCACACACTTACCCATGAGCGTTACCGTCGGGCATGCGTGTTGCCATGAATGACATCCCCGCCTGCGGCATTGCGCGTCTCCTCGCGCAGCCGAACCCGGGAAGGAACCGACCATGTCCGCGCCCGTCTCGCTCCGGTTGTCCCCTTCGCCGAAGCTGCCCGTCCCGGGCACGGCCAAGCCGTTGATGGCCGTGCACAGCCACGCTCATGCGCTCGTCGCCGGACTCGGCGAGCCGCTGGTCACGGGCAACCGGGTCGACCTGCTGCAGGATGGACCGGGCACCTATGCGGCCATGTTCGAGGCGATAGACAAGGCCAGCGACCACATCAACCTGGAGAGCTACATCCTGGCGGCGGAAGGCCCTGGCGAAGAGTTCGCACGCCGGCTGATCGCGCGCGTGAAAGCAGGCGTGCGCGTGAACGTGCTCTATGACAGCTTCGGCTCGATCGGCACGCCCGAAAGCTATTTCGACCACCTGCGCGCCAACGGCGTCAACGTGGCCGAATACAACCCGCTGCGCCGCCTGGGCAACCTGCTCAGTCGCGCGCTGCACCTGCGCGACCATCGCAAGCTGATGGTGGTGGACGGACGCATCGGCTTCATCGGCGGCGTCAACATCAGCCCCGTTTATTCGGCCGGTTCGTCGCCCCTGGCGGCGCTGTCCGGCTCCGGCGCAGCGGACACCGGTGCGGCCGCGCCGGGCTGGCGCGACACCCATGTGCGCGTCGAAGGACCGATCGTCGCGCAGCTGCAGCGCCTGTTCATGCGGCACTGGAACAAGCACTCGTCGATCGCCCTGCGCGGCACGCACTACTTTCCGCCGCTCGCGTCGGTGGGCACGCAACGTGTCGCCCTCGCCGCCTGCGACGCCGGCCGGCGGCGCAACCCGTTCTACCGTGCGCTGTTGTCGGCGCTCGACGCCTCGCAGCACCGCGTCTTCCTCACCACGGCCTACCTGGTGCCCACGCGCCGCCTGATGCGCTCGCTGGTGCGTGCGGCCCGCCGTGGCGTCGACGTGCATCTGCTCCTGCCCGGCGTCAGCGACTTCTGGGCGCCGCTGCAGGCCGGCCGCTCGCACTACTCGCGCCTGCTGCGCGCGGGCGTGCACCTGCACGAGTTGCATGACGCCTTGCTGCACGCGAAGACCTGCGTCATCGACGGCCTGTGGACGACGGTGGGTTCCAGCAATCTCGACTGGCGCAGCCTCCTGCACAACGCGGAGGCCAACCTGGTCGTGCTCGATGCCGGGCTCGCGCAGGAGATGGAGCAGGTGTTCCAGGCCGACGTGGCGCGCTCGAAGGTGATCGTGCGCGCCGAATGGGCCAAGCGTGGCCTGCGCCAACGCATCGTCGAGACGCTGGCGCGGCGCTTCGAGTTCTTTCTTTGAGCCAGGGCGGACCAGCAGAACTTGCCGATCCGTGCCGAGCGAGACGCATCTCACGAACAGGCACACGATCTGCCATTGAAGGCTCACTTCACTGGCAACCCTGAAAGGCCCTCACCATGGACAACCAAGACACCATCGATGTTCTCAACACCCTCATCGAGACTTGCAACGACGGCGAGCGCGGCTTTCGCAACGTGGCGGAACACGTGCACTCTGCCGACCTGAAGACGCTGTTCGCCACGCGCGCCAGCGAATGCCATCAAGCCTGCGCCGACCTGCGTGCGCAGGTGCTGCAGCTGGGCGGCGATCCCGAGAGCGGCGGCAGCGCCAGCGGCGCGCTGCATCGGGGCTGGGTCTCGCTGCTGGGCACGCTGTCCGGCTACAGCGACAAGTCGCTGCTGGAGGCCTGCGAGAAGGGCGAGGACTCGGCGATGGAACGCTATCGCGACGCGCTCGACGAAGCACTGCCGGACAACGTCCGCATGCTGATCGAGCGCCAGTACGAAGGCGTCAAACGCAACCACGCCCAGGTGCGCAGCCTGCGCGACCAGGCGCGCGCCACGCAGGTGTGATGCTGCATGCCGTGGACGGGCTTCGCCCGTCCGCGTGCTCGTCGCCCGCCGCGTGCGGGCGCTTTCATTTGGAGGCCGATGCCCGTGATGTCACCGAAGACCGCCTGGTCGCTGGCCCGCGAAACCATGACCTCGTGGAGCGACGACTACGCCTCCAGCATGGGTGCGGCCCTGGCCTACTACACGATGTTCTCGATCGCGCCGCTGCTGCTGATCGTGATCTCGGTGGCAGGCTTGTTCTTCGGCGAACAGGCCGCGCGCGGCGAGATCCTCGACCAGCTCGAGAGCCTGATGGGCGCCGAAGGTGCGCATGCCGTCCAGGCGCTGCTCGCCAGCGTGAACCAGCCGAAGGCCGGGCTGGTGGCCACGGCCTTCGGCTTCGGCGCACTGGTGGTCGGCGCCACCTCGGTGTTCGGCGAGCTGCAGAACGCGCTGGACCGGATCTGGCAGGCGCCGCAGCGGCGCGACCAGGGCGGCGTCCTGAAATGGCTGCGCTCGCGGCTGTTGTCGCTCGGCATGATCATGGGCATCGGCTTCCTGCTGATGGTGTCCCTGCTCGCGAGCGCCCTGCTGGCCACCGTGCAGCGCTGGTACGGCCGCTACATCGACCTGGGCGCGTTCGCGTCGCTGGTCGATTTCGCCGTCAGCTTCGCGTTCATCACCGTCGCGTTCGCGATGATCTACAAGCTGATGCCGCGGGTGCGGGTGCAGTGGAAGGACGTCGGGATCGGCGCGGTCGTCACTTCGGCGCTGTTCACCGTGGGCAAGATGGCGATCGGCCTGTACATCGGCCGCAGCGCGGTGGCGTCCACGTTCGGTGCGGCGGCGTCGCTGGTGGCCATGGTCGTGTGGGTCTACTGGTCGGCGCAGATCTTCCTGCTGGGCGCCGAATTCACCTGGGTCTATGCGCGCCGCTGCGGCTCGCTGCGCGAGCAGCCGAACCCGGTTCCCAAGCGTGTCGAGGACCTGCCGTCGCGCAGCGCGAACGATGCGCGTTGATACGTGCGAAACATGTCTGTCCGCAACCCGTGTAACCAGCTGTCGGGCTGACGCGTCCGCGGCGCCGCCTTCGGCCGCAGATTTCCCCTTCTGACCGGGAAAAACGCACGTTTGCGACCGGTGTTCATCGGACCGGACACGGTGGCCGGTGCCATGCTTGCAGCCATGGACTCGAAACAACTCTTCATCGAACACCTCGCCGGCGAACTGCAGGCGATGGAGGTGGGTCGCGTGCCCATGAATGCCCTGCGCTACCGCGTGCACGCCAAGATGCTGCGCAAGGCGCTGATCGACGCCTCCACACCGGCGCTGCTGGAACGCCAGGGTGGCGCCCATCCGCAGGTCGTCCACGCACTGTCCAACCGTTTCTTCGAGGAAACCGGCCACCTGCTGCAACCCAACGCGACGGCGCACAAGGCCCGTTCGCTGCTGGAACGCACGCTGGCGCAATGCCGGCAGGCGCGCCAGAAATAGGCTTGCCCGTATCGCCCTCGAGGAGCCGTCTTGGCCGCCAGAACCCTTCCCGTCCTCGCGTTCGCCGCCTTGCTCCTCGCCGCCCACGGCGCGCCCGCGGCCGCCGACCTCACGGACACCGAACGCCGCTGGCTAGCCGGCGCCACGCCGCCGGTGGCCTGGGCCCTGAAGCAGGGCATGCCCATCGACATCGTCGTGCTGCCGCAAGCCCAACCCGGTGCGGCGCCGCTCGCGATGGGCTACGAGGACGGCCGCTGCAAGCTGGTCTTCGCGATGCGCGGCAATCCGGCCGCCGAATCCACGCTGGCCGCTATTGCCCCGTCGCTGCTGCAAGCCACGCTCGAGGCGATGACCGCCCATGAGATCGGCCACTGCCAGCGCCACCGCAGCGGCGCCTTCGACAGCCTGCCCGGCGGCCTGACCGACAAGCCGGACGCGATCGAGACCAGCCAGCCCACCGCCGAACTGCAGGCCATCGCTCGCGAGATGCGCATCACGCGCCGCGAAGAGGCCTACGCCGACCTGGTCGGCCTGGCCTGGACGCATGCCCACCACGCCGATCAGTTCGCCCAGGTGCTGACGTGGTTCGACGCGGCCCGATCGGACGAGACGCCGCGCGGTTTCCACGATACCCGTCACTGGCTCCAGCTGGCGCACGCCCCGGACGCCTTCGCCGACTCTGCGACGCCGCTCGAGCAGGCCAACGCCATGTGGCAGCGCGGACTGCAAGACGACTAGTTCATCGGGCGTCCAGCAGCGACACGGTCGTCGCACGCGCCTCGGCCACCGCTTGTGAGCGCTGTGTCTCGTTGTGCATGGCGCTCCGATCGACATCCTTCTCCAGCACCGCCACGAACAGCGCCATCACGACGGCCGAGAGCACCAGCAAGCCGGCACCCAGCCAGTGCTCGCGACCGAACTCGAAGCTGGGCGTCGCGATGTGCGGAGCCAGCTTGCCCGATTGCCAGATGGTGACGGTGTTCAAGTTCGAATTCATGACCTGCTCCGGAGCGGCGGACGGGTGCCGCGCGATGCACGTTCGTGGCAAGGCGTGCTCCCGCGCAACGCGCGTCAGCGAACACCACGGCAGGGCAAGGTAAATTCGGAGTCTGGACAACGTCACGGCGGATTCGACCGGGCGCAAGAACGACAACCGAAAGGACGGGATGGATTCGACGATCGCCGCCGTGCTGCTGCTGGATGGCATCGGCAATGGCGCCGTTTACGCCTTGCTGGGCATGGCCATCGTGCTGGTGTTCGCGGTCACGCGCGTGATCCTGATCCCGCAGGGCGAGTTCGTCGCCTACAGCGCGCTCACGCTGGCGATGCTGCAACTCGGGCGCGTGCCCGGCACCGTCTGGCTGGCGTTGCTGCTGGCCGGCCTGACGTTGGTGCGCGAACTGTGGGACGGCATGCGCACGAAGCGCGCCTGGTCCGTCACGGGACTCGAGATCGTGCGCCTGTGCGCCCTGCCCGTCGCTGCCGCCGCCGTCACGTATCTCGCCAGCGGCCACGCGTGGCCGCTGGCGCTGCAAGCCGTGTTGACGCTCGTGCTGGTGACGGCCATCGGCCCGCTGGTCTACCGCCTGGCCTATCAGCCGCTGGCCGATGCCTCGGTGCTGCTGTTGCTGATCGTCTCGGTCGGCGTGCACTTCACCCTGGTCGGACTCGGCCTGGTGTTCTTCGGCGCCGAGGGCTACCGCACGCCGCCGTTCTGGGACACCCACTTCGACGTCGGCGCGGTGACGATCTCGGGCCAGACCATCGTCACGCTCGTCGTTTCGGCACTGCTGATGCTGGGCCTGTGGCTGTTCTTTTCGCGCACGCTGGCCGGCAAGGCGTTGCGCGCGACCGCCATCAATCGCCTGGGTGCGCGGCTGATGGGCGTGTCCACCGAGCATGCCGGGCGCAGCGCCTTCGCAATGGCCGCCTTCATCGGCGCGCTGGCGGGCCTGCTGATCGGCCCCACCACCACAATGATCTACGACGGCGGCTTCCTGATCGGCCTGAAAGGCTTCGTCGCCGCGATTTTCGGCGGCCTTGCCAGCTACCCGCTGGCCGTCGTCGGCGCGCTGCTGGTGGGGCTGCTGGACTCGTTCAGCTCGTTCTGGGCCAGCGCCTACAAGGACGTGATCGTGTTCACCGCGATCATCCCCATCCTGCTGCTGCGCTCGCTCACCGATCGCCACCATGACGAAGACGAGTGATCCGGCCGTGAAGAACACCCCCCTTTCCCCGCTGACGATCGCCGCCTGGCTCGGCGTCGTGCTGCTGCTGGCGTTGCCGCTGCTGCCCGTGCCCGAGTTCTGGATCACGCAGCTCGACTACATCGGCCTCTATGCGATGGTGGTGCTGGGCCTGGTGCTGCTCACCGGCGTCGCCGGCCTCACATCCTTCGGCCAGGCGGCATTCGTCGGCCTCGGGGCCTATGCGACGGCCTACGTGACCACCGCGTACGGGGCCTCGCCCTGGCTGGGACTCCTGTGCGGCGTCTTGCTGACGCTGGTCGTGGCGCTGGTCGTGGCGGGCGTCACGCTGCGCATGTCGGGCCACTACCTGCCGCTGGCCACCATCGCCTGGGGCCTGGCGATGTTCTTCCTCGTGGGCAACCTCGACTTCCTGGGCAAGTTCGACGGCCTGCAAGGCATTCCTCCGGTAGCCGTCGGCAGCTTCGAGTTGCGCACCGGACGATCGTCGTACTACCTGATCTGGATCGTCGCGCTGCTGGGCGCCCTCGCGCTGCGCCATCTGCTCGACTCCCGCCCCGGGCGCGCGATGCGCGCACTCAAGGGCGGCACGCTGATGGCCGAGGCCATGGGCATCGCCACGCTGCGCTACAAGGTGCTGGCGTTCGTGATCGCGGCGCTCTACGCCTCGCTCTCGGGGTGGCTGTTCGCGCACTACCAGCGCTCGGTCAACCCGTCGCCGTTCGGCCTGCAGATGGGCATCGAGTACCTGTTCATGGCGGTGCTGGGCGGCGTCGGCCTGGTCGGTGGCGCGTTCGTCGGTGCCGGGGCGGTCAAGATCGCCGAGGATCAATTGCAGAACTGGCTGCCCGCGCTGCTCGGCACCAGCGGCCCGGTGGAACTGGTCGTGTTCGGCATGGTGCTGATCCTCGTGCTGCAGGTCACGCCGCAAGGCCTGTGGTCGCTGGTCACGCGCCGCCTGCCGGTGCGGCGCCAGGATCCGTCGCGCTGGGCCGGCGCCGAGCCGCTTCCCAAGGCGACGCCGCCGGCGCGCGGCGAGACGGTGCTGTCGGTGCAGAAGGCGCGCAAGCAGTTCGGCGGCCTGGTGGCCGTCAACGACGTCAGCTTCGACGTGCGCGCCGGCGAGATCGTCGGCCTGATCGGGCCCAACGGGGCCGGCAAGTCGACGCTGTTCAACCTGATCACCGGGGTGCTGCCGCTCACCGGCGGCCGCGTGGACTACCGCGGCCAGCGCATCGACGGCCGGACCTCGCGCGCGATCGCGCGCCTGGGCATGTCGCGCACGTTCCAGCATGTGCGCATGATCCCCGACATGAGCGTGCTCGAGAACGTGGCTCTCGGCGCGCACAAGCGCGGGGCCGCGGGCGTGCTGCGCGCGATGCTGCGCCTGGATCGGCGCGACGAGCGGCGCCTGCTCGGAGAAGCCTGGAAACAGCTCCAGCGCATCGGCATGGCCGCCCTCGCGAACGAGCCCGCCGGCAACCTCGCCCTCGGCCAGCAACGCCTGATGGAGATCGCCCGCGCGCTGTGCACCGACCCCGCGCTGCTGCTGCTGGACGAGCCCGCCGCCGGCCTGCGCCTGAAGGAAAAGCAGGCGCTCGGCGCGGTGCTGTCGCAATTGCGCGGCGAAGGCATGAGCCTGCTGCTGGTGGAACACGACATGGACTTCGTGATGACGCTCACCGACCGCATCGTGGTGGTGGAATTCGGCACCAAGCTGACCGAAGGCAGCCCGGAAGTCGTGCGCGAGGATCCCGCGGTGCGCGCCGCCTACCTGGGCGTGGAGCACTGATGAACGCCACCACCCCCCTCCTGAAGGTGGACAGCCTGCATGCGGGCTACGGCCGCGCCGAGGTCCTGTCGGGCGTCAGCATCGAGGCCGCCGCCGGCAGCGTCGTGGCCGTCGTCGGACCCAACGGCGCCGGCAAGAGCACGCTGCTGAACGCGTTGATGGGCGTGCTGCCCGCCCGTGGCGACCTGAGCTTCGACGGCGAGCCGATACACCGCCTGTCGCTGGAGCAACGCGTGCAACGCGGCATCGCGCTGGTGCCCGAGACGCGCGCGCTGTTCGCCACGATGCCCGTCGCCGACAACCTGCTGCTGGGCGGCTACCGCCAGCGCCGCACGCCGCGCGCCGAACAGGCCGCGCGCCTGGACGAGATCTACACGCTGTTTCCGCGCCTGCACGAACGCCAGGCGCAGGCGGCCGGCACGCTGTCCGGCGGCGAACGCCAGATGCTGGCGATCGGCCGCGCGCTGATGGGCGCGCCGCGCCTGCTGATGCTCGACGAGCCCAGCCTGGGCCTGGCCCCGCTGGTGGTCAAGGAGATCTTCCGCATCATCGAGCGGCTGCGCGAGACCGGCACCACGATCCTGCTGATCGAGCAGAACGCCCGCGCCGCGATGGCCGTGGCCGACCACGCCTACGTGCTGGAGACCGGCGCGATCGCGCTATCCGGGCCGGCGGCGGAACTCGCGGCCGATCCGCGGGTCATAGAGACGTATCTCGGCAAGGCGAAGACTTGAGCACCGGCTCGCGTATCCTCGAAGTCCCCAGAACAACAGAAAAGCCCCGCCTGCCCATGCCAGCCACCTCGCGCGACCAGATCATCCGGCTCTCGTCCTTCGTCCTGGCAGGGATCGCTCTGGTCGGGGTGCTGATGCTGCACCTGCTCGTGCCGCTGCTGGTCGGACTGCTCGTCTACCAGCTGGTCGTCTTCATCACGCCGTTCGCCCAGCGCTACTTCAATACCAAGCTCGCGAAGATGCTGGTGGTGGGCCTGTTCGCCGCCGTCGTCATCGCGGCCATCGCCGGCGCCGTCTTCGGGTTGATCGCGTTCTTCAAGAGCGACATCGAGAACCTGCCCCGATTGCTTGCCAAAGTGTCGGACATCCTCGATCGCGTGCGCGTCGCCATTCCCCCGTTCCTGGCCGGCTACCTGCCGGACGACATCGCCGACCTGCAGCAGCAGGCGCTCGAGTGGCTGCGGACGCACGTCGCCGAATTGCAGATGATGGGCACCCACACGCTGGTGACGTTCGCCGAGACGCTGATCGCGATGGTCATCGGCGTGGTGCTGTCGCTGCGCGAGGTCGATCCGCACAGCGTGCCGGGCCCGCTGGCGATCGCACTCACCGAGCGCGCAGGACGCTTCGCCGGCGCGTTCCGCAACGTGGCGCTGTCCCAGTTGTGGATCTCGCTGCTCAACACCAGCTTCACCGCCATCTACCTGGTGATCGGCCTGCACCTGTTCGACGTGCACCTGCCGCTGACCAAGACGATGATCGCCATCACGTTCATCGTCGGCCTGCTGCCCATCATCGGCAACCTCACGTCCAACACGATCGTCGTGATCGTCAGCCTGGCCCACTCGCCGGCAGTGGCCGTCGCGTCGCTGGTCTTCCTGATCGTGATCCACAAGCTCGAGTACTTCCTCGGCGCCCGGATCGTGGGCTCGCGCATCAAGTCCCAGATCTGGGAGCTGCTGATCGCGATGATGGTGATGGAGGCGTTGTTCGGCGTCCCCGGCCTCGTCGCCGCGCCGATCTACTACGCCTACCTGAAGTGCGAGTTGCTGGCGGCGAAGCTGATCTGACCTCAGCCCGGGAGGGCGCGCTCAGCGGGCTGTCACAGGACGTGCGAGCTCGACGGCAATGAATCGTTGCAATTGAGCCTTTGTTGCGCCGCACAACGGCCGATCAAGGTCTTGCAGAGTGAGGCAAACTCCGATTCAAGGGTTTTTACGCCCGAACAAACCCTTGGAAAGTGGTCAGCCGTGAGCGAAAAGAAGATCGAGATCTACAAGGGCCCCGCCGGGGGTTGGGGCGCCCTGAAGAGCGTCAGCAAGGCCTTGCTGGCCCAGGACATCCCGGTCAAGGGCGCCAAGACGCTGCTGTCGGCCAACCAGCCCGACGGCTTCGACTGCCCCGGCTGCGCCTGGCCCGACCGCAACCACGCGTCCACCTTCGAGTTCTGCGAGAACGGCGTCAAGGCCGTCGCCGCCGAGGCCACGGCGCGCCGCGTCACGCGCGAGTTCTTCGCCCAGCACACCGTCACCGAGCTCGCCGGCAAGAGCGATTTCTTCCTCGAGGACCAGGGCCGTCTCACCGAGCCGATGGTCTACGACCGCGCCAGCGACAAGTACCTGCCCATCGACTGGGACGCAGCGTTCGAGCTCGTCGCCCGCCACCTGAACGCCCTGCCCGACCCGAACCAGGCGATGTTCTACACCTCGGGGCGCACCAGCAACGAAGCCGCGTTCCTGTACCAGCTGTTCGTGCGCGAGTACGGCACCAACAACTTCCCCGACTGCTCCAACATGTGCCATGAGCCCAGCGGCTCGGCGATGCGCCCGCAGATCGGCGTCGGCAAGGGCACCGTCACGCTGGAGGATTTCGAGAAAGCGGACGCGATCCTGATCTTCGGCCAGAACCCCGGCACCAACCACCCCCGCATGCTGGGCGAGCTGCGCGCGGCTTCGAAGCGCGGCGCCAGGATCGTCAGCTTCAATCCGCTGCGCGAGCGCGGCCTGGAGCGCTTCGCCGATCCGCAGGACAAGCTGGAGATGGCCACGATGGGCTCCACGCCCATCAGCACGCACTATTTCCAGCTGCGCGTCGGCGGCGACTTCGCCGTCGTCAAGGGGATGATGAAGCACGTCGTCGAACAGGAAGACGCCGGCCGCGCCGTGCTGGATCACGCCTTCATCGCCGAACACACCACCGGCATCGCGGCGTTGCTGGACGACCTGCGCGCCGAATCCTGGCCGCTGCTGGAGCAGGAGTCCGGCCTGTCGGAGGCGCAGATGCGCAGCGCCGGCGACGTCTACCTGAACGCCGGCAGCGTCATCGCCTGCTGGGGCATGGGCATCACGCAGCACGTGCATTCGGTGGCCACGATCCAGATGATCACCAACCTGTTGCTGCTGCGCGGCCACATCGGCCGCCCCGGCGCGGGCCCGTGCCCCGTGCGCGGCCACAGCAACGTGCAGGGCGACCGCACGATGGGCATCTGGGAGAAGCCGCCCGCGGCGCTGCTCGATCGCCTGCGCGACGTGTTCGGCTTCGAGCCGCCGCGCGCGCCGGGCGTCGATGTCGTCGAGTCGATCCGGCTGATGCTGTCCGGCAAGGGCAAGGTGTTCTTCGCGCTCGGCGGCAACTTCGCGGCCGCCACGCCGGATACCTACGAGACCTGGAAGGGCCTGCGCCAGTGCGACCTGACGGTGCACGTCACCACCAAGTTGAACCGCAGCCACATCGTGCATGGCCGCGAGGCGCTGATCCTGCCCTGCCTGGGCCGCACCGAGATCGACGTGCAGGCCGCCGGCCCGCAAGGCGTCACGGTGGAGGATTCGATGAGCATGGTGCACATCTCGTCGGGCATCAACCCGCCGGCGTCCGAGCACCTGCTGTCCGAGCCGGCAATCGTCGCCCGGCTCGCGGCGGCCACGCTGGGCGTGCGCAGCAGGACGCCGTGGCTGTGGCTGGTGGAGGACTACGGCCGCATCCGCGACAAGATCGAGGCGGTGTTCGACGATTTCTTCGATTTCAACGAGCGCATCAGGAAGCCGGGCGGTTTCCGCCTGCGCAACACCGCCAGCGAGCGCGAATGGGCCACAGCCTCGCGCAAGGCCACGTTCTACACGCATGCCGTGCCGCTGGACACGCCCGCGCATCGCGCCCGCGCGCGCGAGCTCGACAAGATGGTGTTCACGCTGCTCACCACGCGCTCGCACGACCAGTACAACACCACGATCTACGGCCAGGACGACCGCTACCGCGGCGTGTTCGGCCAGCGTCGCGTCGTCTTCATCAACCCTGCCGACATCAA
>Ga0302314_10011083_pt1 | contig 15755 bp, 14 predicted proteins | sample III_Palsa_N2_3_FD_200533 | JGI IMG/M metagenome (GOLD analysis project Ga0302314, IMG submission 200533) | Peat permafrost microbial communities from Stordalen Mire near Abisko, Sweden - III_Palsa_N2_3 | ecosystem: Environmental > Terrestrial > Soil > Palsa > Peat permafrost | place: Sweden...
TCTCGGTGCTGATCGACGGCCCGGAGGCGCTGGTGCACGACGTCTGCGAGCGCGGCGTGGTGCTCTGCGGGGAGGGCTCGCGGCTGCGCGGGCTGGAGGAGCGGGTCCGCCGCCAGGCCCAGCTGCCCGTGCACACCGCGCCCCGGCGCGGCGAGACCGCGGCGGTCGGGGCCTGGCGGCTGATGCGCTGGGCGCGCTCGCGCGACCTGGTGATGGAGCCGCATCGGTCGCTTCCGGCCGCCGCCCCGACCGCTGTGCTCACCGGTGCCGGTGTGGGCGATCCGGACGAGGCATGATTTATGTCGGATCGTCAGAAGTCATTCTTTACAAGAGGTCTGACGACCAACCAGCAATGGGACTGCCATGACTGACAGTCAGCTTCCGCCGGAGTCACAGCCGGTGGTCAGTGGACTGACCACCGCCGCACTGATCCTGGTGCTGACCATCACGCCGGGCGGCGAGGAGCCGGTCCGGGGGCTGCTGGAGGACCTGTCCGGGCTGGTCCGCTCGGTCGGCTTCCGGCTCCCGGACGGGGGGCTGGCCTGCGTGGCCGGAATCGGCTCGGCGGCCTGGGACCGGCTCTTCGACGGCCCCCGCCCGGCCGAGCTGCACCCGTTCCGCGACTTCGTCGGCGACCCGCACCGGACCGTGTCCACCCCGGGCGACCTGGTGCTGCACCTGCGGGCCCCGCGGATGGACGCCTGCTTCGAGCTCGCGGCCCAGATCACCACCCGGCTCGGCGACGCCGTCCGGGTGGTGGACGAGACCCACGGTTTCCGCTACTTCGACCTGCGCGACCTGCTCGGCTTCGTGGACGGCACCGAGAACCCGTCCGGCCGCGCGGCCGTGCAGGCGGTGGTCGTCGGCGCCGAGGACCAGCCCTTCGCCGGGGGCGCGTACCTGCTGGTGCAGAAGTACCTGCACGACCTGACCTCCTGGAACGCGCTCCCGGTGGAACAGCAGGAGCTGGTGATCGGCCGCACCAAGAGCGACAACATCGAACTGGCCGACGACGTCAAACCGGCCGACTCGCACGTCGCGCTGAACACGGTGACCGACCCGGACGGCACCCAGCTGCAGATCCTGCGCGAGAACATGCCCTTCGGGACGATCGGGCGCGGCGAGTTCGGCACCTACTTCATCGGCTACTCGCGGACCCCGGCGGTGACCGAGCAGATGCTGCAGAACATGTTCGTCGGCAATCCGCCCGGCACCTACGACCGGATCCTGGACTTCTCCGCGGTGATCACCGGCGGCCTGTTCTTCGCCCCCACGGCCGCCTTCCTGGACGACCTGCCCGCCGCCCCCGGCCGGGCCACCGCCGAGGCGCGCGAACCGCGGCCGGTCCCCGGCCCGGGCGGATCGGACCCGGCCGGGCCGGTGGACGCGCCCGGGTCACTGAACATCGGCAGCCTGCGAAGGAGCACACCGCGATGAACAACCTGCACCGGGAACTCGCCCCCATCTCCGCCGCCGCCTGGGCCGAGATCGAGGAGGAGGCCGCCCGCACCTTCAAGCGGCACATCGCCGCCCGCCGGGTGGTGGACCTCCAGGGCCCGGACGGGGCGACCCTGTCCGCGGTCGGCACCGGGCACCTGCGCGAGATCACCGCTCCCGGCCACGGGATCGCCGCCCGGCTGTACGACCTGCAACCGGTGGTCGAGCTGCGCGTTCCGTTCACGGTGGAGCGCGGCGCCGTGGACAGCGTCGAGCGCGGGGCCAAGGACGCCGACTGGCAGCCGGTGAAGGACGCCGCCCGCCGGGCAGCCTTCGCCGAGGACCGGCTGGTCTTCGACGGCTTCCCGGAGGCGGGGATCACCGGCCTGCGTACCGGCGCGTCGCACCAGCCGCTGCCGCTGCCCGCCGACGCCCGCGAGTACGCCGAGGCGGTCAGCCGGGCGCTGACCGCCCTGCGGCTGGCCGGGGTGGGCGGCCCCTACACGCTGCTGCTCAGCGCCGACGCCTACACGGCGGTCAGCGAGACGGTCGACCAGGGCTACCCGATCCTCACCCACCTCTCCCGGCTGCTGGACGGCGAGATCATCTGGGCCCCGGCGCTCGACGGCGCGGTCCTGCTGTCCGGCCGGGGCGGGGACTACGAGCTGCACCTGGGGCAGGACCTCTCCATCGGCTACCGCTCGCACGACGGCGCGGTGGTGGAGCTGTACCTCCAGGAGACGCTGACCTTCCAGCTGTACACGGCCGAGGCCGTCATCCCGCTCTCCTGATCCCGCCTGGACGTATCCGGTTGTTCCTATACCACGCTATGGCATCAATCACCCGCATCTAGTCCGAATTGTTGCTATTCGTCCCTGTAGGGTGGTGGATTCAGGCAGCGGACGACCCGGAGAGGAACGCAGGTGGTGCAGCAGTCCAGGACAGCCCAGCCGAACCGCTCGGGCCGGATACCGGGCTGGATGCGCTGGTCCGGCTGGACCACTCGGCGCTGGCTGACCGGCGGCGTGGTGGTCGCGCTGACCGCACTGGTGGTGCTCTCCACCCTCGGCCTGTGGGCGCTGGACCGGGCCGGGACCGCCACCAGCGACCTGGTCGACCGCAGCGCCCCCGCCCTGTTCAGCTCGGTGCAGCTGGAGAACGCGCTGCTCAACCAGGAGAGCGGGGTGAACGGCTACGGCCTCACCGGCGACCGGAGCTTCCTCCAGCCGTACGCCCAGGGCCTGAGCGACCAGCGGGCCGCCGTCGACCAGCTGCGCCCGCTGATCGCCGGGGACCGGACCGCCGAGGCCGAACTGGCCGCGGTGCTGAACCGGGCGCAGACCTGGCAGACGCAGGTCGCCCAGCCGGTCCTGTCCGCCCCGCCCGGCGCACCGGTCGCCTCGGCCGCCCCGGACGTGCGGCAGGGCCAGACCGAGTTCCAGGCGATCCGCACCGCCGCCGCCGCTCAGCAGCACCACCTCCAGACCGAGCGCGACCACGCCTACAGCGCGCTCCAGCAGACCCACATGCTGCGGGACGGGACGCTGGTGGCCATCGGCTCGGTGATCCTGCTGCTGGCCGTGCTGGTCTTCACCGCGCTCCGGCGCGGGGTGACCGTCCCATTGGAAAGGCTCTCGCACGACGTGCGCGTCGTCAGCGACGGCGACTTCGAGCACGCCGTCTGCCCCAGCGGCCCGGCCGACCTGCGGCTGCTGGCCGAGGACGTCGAGGGCATGCGGCGGCGGCTGGCCGAGGAGCTGGCGTTCACCGACCGGGCCCGGCTACAGCTGAACGAGCAGGCCGGGGAGCTGCGTCGGTCCAACGCCGAACTGGAGCAGTTCGCCTACGTGGCCTCGCACGACCTCCAGGAGCCGCTGCGCAAGGTGGCCAGCTTCTGCCAGCTGCTCCAGCGCCGCTACGCGGCCGAGCTGGACGACCGCGCCAACCAGTACATCGACTTCGCGGTGGACGGCGCCAACCGGATGCAGACCCTGATCAGCGACCTGCTGTCGTTCTCCCGGGTCGGCCGGGTGCACCGCCGGTACGCGTCGGTGGACCTGGAGCAGATCCTCACCGAGACACTGGACTCGCTCAGCATGGCCATCGAGGACACCGGGGCCGTGGTCACCCACGACCCGCTGCCCACAGTGACCGCCGACGCCACCCAGATGGGGATGCTGCTGCAGAACCTGATCGCCAACGCCGTCAAGTTCCGCGATCCGCAGCGGCCACCGCGAGTACACCTGTCCGCTCGGCGCGACGGCGGACAGTGGGTCTTCGCCGTCAACGACAACGGGATCGGAATCAGTCCTGACTACGCCGAGAGAGTCTTCGTGATCTTCCAGCGCCTGCACACCAGGGACGCCTACCCCGGCAACGGCATCGGCCTGGCCATGTGCCGGAAGATCGTCGAGTTCCACGGGGGCACGATCTCGGTCGACCCCGACTACTCCCCCGGCACCCGAATCAGCTTCACCCTGCCGGTCTCGGTACAGCCCCCGGTCCCGGCCACCGCCCCCTCCGATGTTCCCTCCGAGGTCCCGGCCGTCGTCCAGGACCCGCAGACGCAGACGGGAGCGACCGCATGAGCACCGACATCACCGAAGCAGTGGAGACCGCCTCGGAGGCTGCTCCCGAGACCGCGCCGGAAACCGTCCCGGCGCCCGAGGAGAGCTACCGGATCCTGCTGGTCGAGGACGACCCAGGGGACGCGCTGCTGGTCGAGGAGCTGCTCGCGGACACCGGCCTGACCCACGCCCTGCGCTGGAAGCAGACCCTGACCGACGCGCTGGCCGACCTGGCCGCCGACTCCCCCGACTGCGTGCTGCTGGACCTCAACCTGCCCGACGCCTCCGGGATCCCGGCCGTCAGCGCGGTCCAGAAGGCCTGCCCGGCGGCGGCCGTGATCGTGCTGACCGGTCTGGACGAGCCGCACGCCGGCACTCGGGCGGTCACCAACGGCGCACAGGACTACCTGGTCAAGGGCCAGGTCGAGGCGGAACTGCTGAACCGGGTGGTCCGCTACGCGGTGCACCGCAAGCAGGCCGAGCGGGCGGGCGCGGAGCTGCGGGAGAACCTGATCCAGGCGCGGGAGAACGCCCGGCTGGAGCGCGGTCTGCTGCCCACCCCGCTGCTGCACACCCCGCAGGTCGGCGTCGCCAGCCGCTACCTGCCCGGACGCGAACGCGCGCTGCTGGGCGGGGACTTCCTGGACGTGGTGCAGAGCCCGGACGGCACCGTGCACGCCGTGATCGGCGACGTCAGCGGCCACGGCCCGGACGAGGCCGCGCTCGGCGTCTGCCTGCGGATCACCTGGCGCGCCCTGGTCCTCGGCGGCCACCGCGGCATCGAGCTGCTCGACCTGCTGGAGCAGGTGCTGGTCGCCGAGCGCCCGCGCGCGGACATGTTCGTCACCTGCACCACGCTCGCCCTGGACCCGGTGACCGGCGGCGTCAGCCTGCTGCTGGCCGGGCACCACGAGCCGCTGCTGCTCACCGACGGCACCGCCCGCGAGGTGGAGGCCGAGCACGGCATGGCCCTGGGCATCCTGCCCGGCCAACGCGCTTGGGAGAGCAGCGAGATGGCGCTGCCGCCGGCCTCCGCGCTACTGCTGTACACCGACGGGCTGATCGAGGGCCACAGCGGCCCCGGCAGTGAACGGCTGGGCACCGCCGGGCTGGTGGAGCTGATCGCGCAGGCCCCGGACCCGGACGCCAACCGGCTGCTGGACCATCTGGTCACCACCGCCCAGGCGTTGAACGCCGGGCGGCACGCCGACGACCTCGCCATCCTGCACCTCGCCCGGCCCTGACCGGCTCAACCCGAGTCGGCGGCCGGCCCCTCGCTGTCCGGCAGTACGGCGGTGTCCAGGAAGAAGCTGTCGATGCTGCGGACCGCGCGCACGAAGTCGTCCAGGTTCACCGGCTTGGTGATGTAGGCGTTGGCGTGCCGCTGATAGGCGGCACGGACGTCGGCCGGCGCGTCCGAGGTGGTCAGCACCACCACCGGGATGCTCTTCAGCCGCTCGTCCGCCTTGAGCACGTCCAGCAGCTCACGGCCGTTCATCCGCGGCATGTTGAGGTCCACCACGATCAGATCGGGGCGGGGCGCCAGTGGGTCCCGCAGCCGCTCCAGGGCGGCCACGCCGTCCGGGACCCAGACCACGCTGCGGGCGGTGCCGCGGGCCCGCAGGGCCTCCTCGACCAGGAGCGCGTCAGCGGCGTCGTCCTCGACCAGCAGGATGTCCCGCTGCCGCACCGGGGCCCCGGTCACCGGGCCGCGTCCGTGGCGGCGGCCGGGGGCGCGGGTCTGGACCGGATATACGGCAGTCGGGTACGCGGCATGAGATCAGCGTAGGTCCGCGCTCCGGCGGCGACCACAGGATGGTCGGCAAACAGGGTGGTTTGCCGTCGCGCGGACGGGTTAGTCGTCTGTCGAGGCCCGCCGCGGAGGACATCCCCCCGAAATCCCCGGCGGAGCCCGCCGGAAGGGCCCCGGAATCCCCCCCGCAGGGCCCTTCCGGCGCGTCCCGGGCCTGTTCGCGGTGGTCAGTCCAGCGCCCGCACCAGGTCGTCCCTGCGAGTGCGGGTGGCGCCGGCCCAGCCCAACGGACGCAGCTCCCGGCAGCACACCGGCCGGCGCAGCACCTGGCGGGCGCTGGTGGCGAGCATCCGGACCTCGCCCCGGTCGCTGATCTCCGCCCGGATCGTCCCGCCCGCGTCCGTGTAGACCGGATGGCCGCCCGCGCCCAGCGCGTCGGTGCGGTGGACCCGGACGATGTCGGCCGAGGTGCGCTCGGCGCCCGCGGGCACCGACTCGAACGTCAGCTCGTAGCCGGGGGTGCTGTCACTGGTCCTGCTGCTCGCCTTCACGGTTCCGTCCTGGGAGTCTCGGGAGGTCCTGAGCGGTTCTGGGGGCCTGCGCCCACCATGCTGACCACGGTCCGCCGCCGATCTGCGACCTGCAACAGCAGCACCCGCGCGGGCGGTCAGCAGGCGAGGCCGCCCGTTTCCTGGTGAGATCGAGTCCGGAGGGGTATGCGTGTCACGAGGAGGCAGCGTGAGTGACGACATGACGGGTGACGCGGTGTACCAGCCCGAGCCTGATCCCTCCGAGCGCGACAACGAGGGACAGCTGGAGCCGGAGGACACCCTGTACGAACGGGCCGGTGGCGAGGTGCTGGACGAGGGGTACTCCCCGCCGGACCACCCACCGCCGGTCTACCGCGAGTGGCGCGAGGAGACCCTGGACGAGCGGCTCGCCGAGGAACTGCCGGACCTGTCGGACGGCAGCGGCGACGGCGTGGGCGACACCTCGGACACGGACGGCGAGGTGCTGGACGACGAGGTCGGCAACGGCCGGGCCGGACGCCTGGTCGCCCCCGGCGAGGGCGCCCACGACGAGCACGACGGAATGGTGGCGTCGGACAAGGGCATCGACGGCGCGGCGGCCTCGGCCGAGGAGGCCGCGATGCACGTGGTCCCGGACGAGGAGTAGTCCCGCGCCGGGCGGCGGGCGCCGCCCCGACTACTCCGTTCGGGTGAGACGCGGACCACAGCGTTCCGGCGGGTCACTCGACGCGACAGCGAGGGTCCGGCGTAGCAGGCTGGTCCCGGGCGCACCGCGCCCACCGGCCGCCCGGTCGCACCGATCGCCGTCGCAACTGACCGCCGTCGCCATGACCGTACTGACCGCAGAGGAAGAGGAAAGCACCGGACGAGGCAAGGAGTGAATGAACGTGGACACGGTTCCCAACATCACCCTCAACAACGGGGTCCAGATCCCCCAGCTCGGGTTCGGCACGTTCCAGATCAAGCCCGCGGAGACCAGGGAGGCGACGCTGGGCGCGCTCAGGGTCGGCTATCGGCATATCGACACCGCCGAGATGTACGGCAACGAGAAGGAGGTCGGCGAGGCGGTCCGCGAATCGGGGCTCGCCCGCGAGGACGTCTTCGTCACGAGCAAGCTCAACAACGGGTTCCACGCCTACGACGACGCGCTCAAGGCGTTCGACCAGAGCCTCTCCGATCTGGGCTTCGACTACCTCGACCTCTTTCTGATCCACTGGCCGCTGCCCAACGTCGGCGACTACGTCGAGACCTGGAAGGCGATGGAGGAGATGTACCGCTCCGGGCGGGTCAAGGCGGTCGGCGTCTCCAACTTCCAGCCGCACCACCTGCGCCGCCTGCTGGACGAGACCGACACCGTCCCGGCGGTGAACCAGATCGAGGTCCACCCGTACCTGACCCAGGACGGCGTCCGCGCCTTCAACACCGAGCACGGCATCGCCACCGAGGCCTGGTCCCCGATCGCCCAGGGCAAGGTCCTGGACGACCAGACGATCACCCGGATAGCCCAGCGCCTGGGCCGTACTCCGGCCCAGGTCGCCCTGCGCTGGCACGTGCAGCGCGGCGACATCGTCTTCCCGAAGTCGGTGACCCGCTCCCGGGTGGAGGAGAACTTCGACGTGTTCGGCTTCGAACTGACGGACCAGGACCTGGCCGCCATCTCCGCGCTGGACCGGCACGACCGGACCGGACCGGACCCGGACAAGTTCAACTACATCCCGTAGTACGTCCTACGTCCCGCAGCCGGGGCGCACATGCGTCCGGGCCGACCCGCGTGGGTCGGCCCGGACGCGTCCGTGTTCGTGTTCGTGTTCGCGTTCGCGTTCGTCAGAACACCGGACTCAACTGAACGCCGGACTCAACTGAACTCGAACCAGTTGACGTTGACGAAGTTGCCGCCGGTGGAGGTGGCGAAGGTGACGTAGAGCGTATGCGTCCCGGACGGCACCGGAGCCGCCGCGACCGCCGAGCTGCTGGTCCAACTCTGCCAGCCACCGGTCCCGTTGACCGGAATCGTGGCGAACGGTGTGGCCGTCAACGAGTCCAACCGGAACTGGATCGAACCGATCCCGCTGCCGGCCACGTCCGAGGCGTACCGGGCCTGCACCGTGCCGCTGTGACCGGTGAAGTCGACGCCCGAATACTCCAGCCAGCTGGCCGAGTTGATCCAGCCGACGTCGTCACCGCCGCCGGTGTCGCCGGTGGCCTCGGTGCCGATGCTGTTGGAGCCGCTGTAGTCGGACGCGGTGACCGTGACCGGCGTGCCCACGTTGCCACCGCTGCCACTGCCGCTGCCGTGGACCACGCCGACGGTGATCGCCAGCAGCGTGGGCGCGCCGTCGGAGACGAAGCCGGACTGGTCCGCGCCGTTGGCGGGGCCGACGTCGTCGTACGGGAAGGCGTAGCCGCGGTGGTCCAGGCTGACCGAGTGCACGATCCGCGCGTAGTGGTTGGTCTGCGCGTTGGTGTAGTAGTTCGCCGGGTTCTCACCGTCCGGCTGGTCGGCGTCGCTGAGCAGCGTGGTCCGGTTCAGCGCGGCGCTGATCCGGGGCACCAGGGCCAGCATCTCCTGGCTGGAGACCGCGAACGGGCCGGAGGCGCAGCTGAAGATGTCCGCGCTGGAGGGCTGGGCGAAGCTGCCGACGCCGGGGAAGGTCAGCAGGCCGTTGGCCACCTGCCCGGTGATCGTGCCGTAGGACGCCTGGGTGTCGACGGACAGCGTGCTGGTGGTGTACTTCTGCCAGACCTGCGACAGGTAGCCGTCGAAGTAGCCGGAGAACAGCGACGGGTTGTAGACAATGCCGTTGGTGGGGCTCAGCGCCCGCAGGTTGGTCCCGCCGGAGGTGACGATCAGCTGGTTCCAGCCTTCGCCGTCGGCGGCGTTCTGCGCGGTCAACTGCGTACAGATCTGGTCGAGTCCGCCGGCCGGCAGGCCCTCGACGGTCTGGGTCCCGGCGCTGCCGGTGAGTTGCAGCGCGATCGGGATGCTGGCGAAGTCGACGAAGCTGATGTTGGCGTAGACGCCGCCGTTGAAGGTGAGTTCGCAGAAGTCCCAGAGGATGCCGATGTTGGGGTCGGAGCCGTTGGTGACCGAGGGCTCGACCAGGCCCGGTCCGGGGTTGACGAAGAACTGCAGCGGTTCCCCGATGGAGAACCAGATCCGGGCGCCGGCCAGGTAGGGGATGGTGACCCGGGTCGGCGCTGATCCTGAAGCGCCCAGCGGGATGGCACAGTTGACGCCCAGTGGGGTGCCGTCGCCGGCGGGCGAGGCGGGGTAGTACGGGGTCTGGCCGTCCGCCTGGAGCAGGAACAGCGCGTTGTTGTTGTTCAGCGCGGTGCCGGTGACATAGGCGTAGACGGTGTTGCTGCCGGTGTTGTTCTGCAACGAGATGCTCAACGTGGGGTCGGCGGCGGTGGCGGTGCCACCAGCCAGCGAGCCGAGCACGACGGGGGCGGCCACTACCGCGGCCGCGGCCGCGATGAAGTTTCTTCGGGAGATCATCCGAACGCTCCTGGGTCTTCTCCTGGGGACGGATAGGACGTGGGTGGGGCAGGGCGGTGCGGAGCAGAAACTGAGAGCGCTCTCAGTTACAGCGGAGAATGGTCGTGTTTCCGTTGTGTGTCAAGAGTTGTAGGCGCGTTCACTCGGAACGGTACATTGTGTTCACAAGTTGACGACTGGTCAGTGAGCCGTCCGCTGCGGCCCGTAACATGGCCGGATGGCCATCGACCTGTCCGCGCCCGGCGAGGACTACCTCGCCTTCTGGCGCGAGTACCACCTGTGCACGCTCAGCACCCTGCGCCCGGACGGCTCGCCGCACCTGGTCCCGGTCGGGGTCAGCTACGACCCCGAGACCCGGCTCGCCCGGATCATCACCAACCGCGGCAGCCGCAAGGTCCGCAACATCCAGGCCGCCGGACCGACCGGGATGCGGGTGGCGGTGTGCCAGGTCGACGGCGGCCGCTGGGCGGCACTGGAGGGCACCGCCGTGGTCCGGGAGGACCAACAGGCCGTGGCCGAGGCGGTACGCCGCTACAGCGAGCGCTACCGCACCCCGCAGCCCAACCCGGAGCGGGTGGTCATCGAGATCTCCGTCGACCGCGCGCTCGGACACGCCTGATGCCGAGGCCGCTGTGACTGAACACCTGGTGGTGATCGGGGCCGACGCGACCGGCATGTCCGCCGCCTCCCAGGCCCGCCGTCGCCGCGACCAGGACGACCTGCGGATCACCGCCTTCGACCGCGGCGGCTTCAGCTCCTACTCGGCCTGCGGGATTCCGTACTGGGTCGGTGGCGAGGTCGCCGACCGCGACTCGCTGATCGCCCGCACCCCGGAGCAGCACCGCGAACGCGGCATCGACCTGCGGCTGCGGACCGAGGTGACCGAGATCGACCTGGACCGCCGCCGGGTCCGCAGCCGCGAGTCGCAGGGCGGAACCGAGCAGTGGACCGGCTTCGACCAGCTGGTGATCGCCACCGGGGCCGCCCCGCTGCGCCCGCCGCTGCCCGGCTTCGACGCCCCCGGCGTACACGGGGTGCAGACCCTGGACGACGGGGCCGGGCTGCTGGCGAGCCTGGAGCGGGACTGCCACCGGGCGGTGGTGGTCGGCGGCGGCTACATCGGCGTGGAGATGGCCGAGGCGATGATCCGGCGCGGACTGCGGGTGACCGTGGTGCACCGCTCGGCGGAGCCGATGGCCACGCTGGACCCGGACATGGGCAAGCTGGTGCGCACCGCCATGGAGGGCATGGGCATCGAGGTGGTCCCCGGCGCGGAGGCACTGGAGGTCCGGCTCGGCCCGGACGGGCGCCCGCGCGCGGTGCTCACCAGCGCCGGGGAGTACCCCGCCGATGTGGTGGTGCTCGGTCTCGGGGTCCGTCCACGCACCGAGCTGGCCCGGGCGGCCGGGCTGCCGCTGGGCACGTCCGGCGGACTGCGGACCTCACCGGACATGCGGGTGGCCGGAACTGACGGCGTGTGGGCCGGGGGTGACTGCGTGGAGGTGCTGAACCTGGTCTCCGGGCGGTACCAGCACATCGCCCTGGGCACCCACGCCAACAAGCACGGGCTGGTGATCGGGACCAATATCGGCGGCGGCCGGGCGACTTTCCCCGGGGTGGTCGGCACCGCGGTGAGCAAGGTCTGCTCGCTGGAGATCGCCCGTACCGGGCTGCGCGAACGCGAGGCCGACGCGGCCGGCCTGGCCTGGGAGTCGGCGGTCATCGAGTCGACCAGCCGGGCCGGCTACTACCCGGGGGCCGCACCGATGACGGTGAAGATGCTGGCCGAGCGCGACAGCGGGCGGGTACTGGGCGCGCAGATCGTCGGCCGGGAGGGCGCGGCGAAACGGGTGGACACCGTCGCGGTGGCGCTGACCGCCGGCCTGACGGTGGATCAGGTGGTCTCGCTGGACCTCGGCTACGCCCCGCCGTTCTCCCCGGTCTGGGACCCGGTGCAGGTGGCGGCCCGCAAACTGGCCCCCCGGGTGGGCCGGTAGCGCCGCGACGGACGCCGGAGCGGTTGGCTCCGACGTCCGTCGCTACAGGATTGACGTAGCGTCAGGCTCGGTTGCTACGGCAGCTTCCAGATCTGGTTGGACGTGTCGGCGCAGTCCCAGATCTGCAGTTGGGTGCCGGACCCGCCGTAACCGGTGTCGTCGAGGCACTTGTTGGACTGCGGGTTGTACAACTCCCCGTTCGACTGCGGTTCCCAGACTTGGGCGCCGGTATTGTTGCAGTCATAGAGGTCGACCAGGGTACCGTCCGCCGTTCCACCGGCGTCGATGTCCAGGCACTTGCCGAGCACCTGTAGCGTGCTTCCGGCCGCCACCACGGTCCACTGCTGGGCGGTGGTGCCGTTGCAGGTGTAGACCTGCACCGGGTTGTAGTCGGCGGTCGAGGCCGAACGGTCGTCCAGGCACAGGCCGTTGTAGCCGGTGACCGCACCGGTGGTACCTGACGTACCGCCGCCACCGGTGCTACCGCTGCCGGTGGTGGTGTACGCGGCCACATAGGCCACACTCATGCTGGCGCCGGAGGTGGTGGCGCTGCTCGGCGAGGTGCAGCCGCAGACGCCGTTGGGGTAGCCGCCGCCCATGGCCAGGTCGAAGATGATCGAGAAGTTGTGGTCCACCGCCGCCTGCCAGGTGGAGGCTCCGACCTGGCTCTCATTGACGGTGTAGAACTGGTTGCCGTCCAGGTACCAGGTGATGGACTCGGCGGCGGTGTTCTCCCGGTTCACGATCACCGTGTAGGTGTGGTACCCGGTCTGGCAGCCGGAGCAGGACTGCAGTCCGCTGCCAATGCCGTTGGTCTCGTTGCAGGGGCCACCGGGGTCGGTGCCGCAGTGGAACGTCCCGGAGTGCTCGGAGAGCGCGTTGACGTCCTCCAGGATGTCGATCTCGCCGTTCTCGGGCCACTGGCCCGGGCCCAGCATCCAGAAGGCCGGCCAGTAGCCGAGGCCGCTGGACGGGTTGGGCTGCTCGATGGAGGCGGTGACCTCCAGCTCGCCCCCGGCCGGTGCGCCGACGTTGGCGGTGGGCGTCTGGATGCGTCCCGAGGTCCAGTTGCTGCCCGAGCCGATGGCGGTGATGTCCAGGTCGCCGTTGCCGTCGAGGTGGACGTTGCTGGTCGAGTTGGTCATGGTCTCGATCTCACCGGTGCCGAAGTTCGAGCCGGGACCGGTGTCGTAGATCCAGTTGGCCGAGGAGGGCGCGGTGCCCGCCCCGCCGTTGAAGTCGTCGCTGAACACCGTCGACCAGCCCGCGGGAGCGGCCGGCACGGCGGCGTTGGCGGGCGAGACCGCGACGGTGAACACCGAGAGCATCGCGGCGATCGGCGCCAGTGCGCCGATGAACGCGATCCGGCGCAGTGTCCGCCGCTTCTGGTCCGGCCCGTTCTGCTGCCGCCGGAACGGTCTGCGGAGCTGCGAGCGCCTGGACACGGCGCCGTCTTCCTGTTCTGGCATCGTCCTGCTACCTCCGAACATGGATTGTCTCCCTGCTGACTGGGAGCGCTCTCTGATCCGGCACAGCCGACTCCCCAACTGCTCCCGGGGAGTCGGCGATGCCGTCGCACCACTGCTGACCAGGCCGGTCCTGCGGGCTGTTCGCCAGCACGGGTGCATGCCGGTCGCGGATTCCGCCACCGGTATAGACCAACCTTCCGGAGTATGTGGTTCGATTTGACGTGACGTCAAGACACGTGCGGCAACAATGACAGTTGCATGCCACGACGGTCACCGGCGGTCATCGGGGCGAGTTGATGATCACTCAGTTGCCGCTCCTGCGGCAGACTTTCGGAACATTCGGGCAGGTCGGAGCGGTAGCTGAGGGGTGACCCCCAGTGCCGCACCAGACCTGGCGGCCGGCCCGACCCAGTACCGGAACCGCGCTCGATCTCTTGACACCGCCTGCTGACTCCCCATCCAGAGAGCGCTCTCCAGACCTCCCCGCGACACCCTTGCCGAAGCGTTAGGGTCGGATGCGATCCGCTACCGACTACCCACTACCGACTACCCCACTACCCACTCGCCTGCGGGCGATGCCGACGAAACCGAGGAGGGCCTGGTGCCGGTCCGGCATGTCCTGCTGCTCGGCGGCACCGCCGAGGCCCGGCGGCTGGCGGCGGAGCTGGTTGGGGAGCCGTCGCTGCGAGTGACCAGCGCGCTGGCCGGGCGGGTGGCCGAGCCGCTGCTGCCGCCGGGCGAGGTCCGCGTCGGCGGCTTCGGCGGCGCGGCCGGACTGGCCGCCTGGCTGACCGAGCAGCGGGTGGAGTTGCTGGTCGACGCCACCCATCCGTTCGCCGGGACCATCAGCGCAGGTGCCGCCGAGGCCGCGGCGGCCACCGGCGTCCCGCTGCTGGCCCTGCGCAGGCCCGGCTGGCTGCCGGAACCCGGGGACCGCTGGCACTCGGTCGGTTCGCTGGCCGAGGCCGCCGCACTGCTGCCGGCGCTGGGCCGCCGGGTGCTGCTGACCACCGGCAGGCTGGGCCTGCCCGCCTTCGCCGGCGTCTGCGCCGCGGTGCCGGACCTGGTCCTGCTGTGCCGCTCGGTCGACCCGCCCGAGCCGCCGGTGCCCCCGCAGGTCCGGGTGCTGCTGGAGCGGGGGCCGTTCACTCTGGAGGGCGAGCGCGAACTGCTGCGCGCGCACCGGATCGAGGCGCTGGTGACCAAGGACAGCGGTGGCGACGCCACCGCCGCCAAGCTCACCGCCGCCCGCGAGCTGGGGCTGCCGGTGGTGGTGGTCCGCCGCCCGCCGGCACCGGCCGGGGTGACCACCGTCCCGGACGTCGCCGCCGCGCTGGACTGGCTGCGGGGCCGCCCCTGGCGGGCGCGGATCAGCGGGGGCTGACCCGGCGCAGCAGGTAGGTGTCCATGATCCAGCCCTTGCGCCCCCGGGCCTCCGCGCGCAGTTCCAGGATCTTCGGCCCGACCTCGTCCACCCGCCCGGAGACCAGGATCTCGTCCGGCGTGCCGACATAGGCGCCCCAGTAGATCTCCACCCCGGCGGCCTCCTCGTCGGTGATTCCGGCGAAGGCGGTCCGGGCGTCCAGCATCACCGCGACGTCGTCGGGCAGCTCCGGCAGCGCCTCGGCCAGTCGGCGGCCGGTGGTGATCCGCACCGGCTGGCCGACCCGGTTCAGCCCGATCCGGTGCTTGGCCGCCAGCGCGGAGACGCTGCTGATCCCGGGGACCACGGTGTAGCCGAAGGGCACCCGGTCACGGGCCAGCACGTCCTCGACGATGGCGATGGTGCTGTCGTAGAGGCTGGGATCGCCCCAGACCAGGACCGCCCCGGTCTGGTCCGGGCCGAGGTCGTCCAGCAGGAAGCGCTCGAACAGGTCGGCGCGGCGGGCCCGCCAGTCCTCGACCGCCTCGGGGTAGGCGGCGCTGGCGCGGTCCCGGTCCGGGTCGGCCACCTCGACCAGCCGGTACCCGGCCCGGGCGTGCTCGGCCAGCATCCGCTGGCGCAGCCGGACCAGGTCCTGCTTCTCCTCACCCTTCCCGATGACGAGGAAGGCGTCGGCCCGGCCGATGGCCTTGACCGCCTGCAGGGTGAGGTAGTCGGGGTCGCCCGCCCCGATGCCGATGACGATGAGCTGCTTCATGACGGCGAGTCTGCCGCACCGGGCGGCCGGGGCCGAGGGACGGGTGCGGGCGAGTGCGGGCGAGCGCGGGCGGGCGAGTGCGGGCGGGCGAGTGCGGGTGAGCGCGGGTGAGTGCGACACCCCGGGCGCAGCATCTGTCGCAATGACCCCTCCAGCCAGTATGGTGACTCCGAAGGCCCTGCCACATCCCCCCGATGGCAGGGCCTTCCCTTGCGCCTGCCGAAGGTGTTCCTGACGAAGGTGTTCCTGCCGGATGTGAGCCTGCCGGATGCGCCCGATCGCGATGGTTGCCGCATACACGCAGGACATTGCACATACCAACCAATCATCATAAGATGATCAGGTGCGTGCCACCGGAGGTT
>Ga0302314_10011084_pt1 | contig 15754 bp, 17 predicted proteins | sample III_Palsa_N2_3_FD_200533 | JGI IMG/M metagenome (GOLD analysis project Ga0302314, IMG submission 200533) | Peat permafrost microbial communities from Stordalen Mire near Abisko, Sweden - III_Palsa_N2_3 | ecosystem: Environmental > Terrestrial > Soil > Palsa > Peat permafrost | place: Sweden...
TCCATGACGATGCCTCCACGGCGCGTCCTGCCGGAAAGTCCATGGCAGGAAAACTGATATCACAATGATACGAGTATGCTAAGGAAAACTGCAAGTCGGCAGATGATCTGGCCGGCTGACGGCTGGGCGCGAGCCAGCCGTCAGCCGGCCACGAACCAGGGAAAGCTCTGAGATGCCAGACGGCCCGGCTACCGGTTATGCGCCGGTCAATGACGTGGAGATTTACTGGGAGAGCCGGGGCGACGGCGGAGTCCCCCTGATCGTGGTGCATGGCGGCTTCGGCCTGGCCAGCATGTCCGGCGAGCTGCTCGACCGGCTGGCCGGGCGGCGCCGGGTCATCGCGATCGAGCTGCAGGGCCACGGCCACACGCGGGATATCGGCCGCCCCTTCAGCTACGAGGCGTTCGGCGACGACATCGCCGGAGTGATCGAGCACCTCGGCGCCGAGCGGGCAGACCTGCTCGGGTACTCCCTCGGCGGCGGCGCCTGCCTGCGCTGCGCCATCCAGCATCCCGGCCGGGTCCGCAGGCTGGCCGTCGTCTCCGCGCCCTGCCGCCGCGACGGCTGGTTCCCCGAGGTCCGCGCCGGGTTCGGCCAGCTGAGCAGCGCCGGGTTCGGCCAGCTGAGCCAGTCCCCGATGTACCAGGCGTGGCTGAAGGTCGCTCCCGACCCCGGCGCCTTCCCCGCCCTGATGGACAAGACCGGCCGGCTGCTGCGCCAGCCGTACGACTGGTCCGAGGAGGTCAGGCGGCTCACCATGCCGACGCTGCTGGCCTACGCCGACGCGGACAGCATCCCGCCTGCGCACGCCGCCGAGTTCTTCGCGCTGCTCGGCGGCGGCCTCAAGGACGCCGGCTGGGACGGATCGCCGGGCCCGGACACGCACCTGGCCATCCTGCCGGGACTCACGCATTACGACATCTTCTACGCCCCCCAGCTCGCCGCGGTGGTCGATAACTTCCTCAGCTAAGCCGGCCGCTGCCTTCGTAGACTTCTGACGTGGATACGCGAGAGGCCGCGCAGCGGTGGGCAGATGTGTGGGAGCGCGGCTGGCGTGAGCACGACGCGGACGCCATCGCCGCGCTCTACGCCGAGGACGCGCTCTGGCAGCAGCATCCGTTCCGCGAGCCTGAACCGGGTTACCTCGCCCGCGTGTTCGCTGAGGAGGAATCGGCCCAATGCGAGTTCGGCGCGCCGATCGTCGACGGCGATCGGGCCGCGGTCTCCTGGAGCGCGCGGACCAGGCTCGTCGACGGCGGCGCCGAGAACCTCGCCGGCGTGTCGCTGCTGCGTTTTGACGCGGGCGGGCTCGTAGTCGAACACCGCGACTTCTGGGTCCTGGGCTAGAGGCAGAGCGCCGCGACGATGGCGGCCAGGAAGAGAAGAGGAACCAACGATGACCGCGGACAGCCGCCAGCCCGTTTCAGTTTCCCGGCGGATCGAGGCTCCCGCTGATGAGCTGTTTGAGGTGCTCGCCCGCCCCGCCAGGCATCCCGGCATCGACGGCTCGGGGATGCTGCAACAGGCTGGCCGTGACTGCGTCATCTCCGGCGTCGGGGATACGTTCACGATGAGCATGCACAACGCTGAGATGGGCGACTATGAGATCACCAACCACGTAGTGGCGTTCCGGCGGAACCGCCTGATCGGCTGGGAACCAGTGCTGAGCGCCGCGTCGCGCGCGGAGGACGCGGCGGACATCGGCGAGCGGGGCGGGCACCGGTGGATCTATGAGCTCACGCCGGCCGGCCCGGGGGCCACTATGGTCACCGAGATCTACGACTGCTCGCGTGCGCCCGAGTGGCTGCGCAAGGCTGTTCGCAACGGCGATCGCTGGGTGGCGAGCATGACCACGACGCTGGAGAAGCTCGATCAGCAGTGCGCCAGGCACTGACCGGAACATGCCGGCCGCGCCGGCCATGCCGAACCGCTGCTCAGTATGGCTCGACCGCCGGCTCATCCGTCGTGCTGGCGCCGATACGCGCGGCCGCGGTGTTGGCCTTCCGGGCGACGGGCAGATGCCGGGCGGCTGCCGCGAGGCCGAACACCGGCATATTGCCGTAGACGGCCTCGTACTCGCCGGCCCGCACCCGGAACGTCTCGTGCCAGATTCCGACGTCGCCTGAGTCCCTGACCGCGCGGTTGAACCGCCGCCACGGCTCCAGATGCGGCAGGTCGCGGTCCCTGGCGAACCGGTCCAGGGAATCGAAGTCGCGCCAGTACTGGACCAGGATCGTCGTCCGCCCGAACCACGGCTGGAATCCGAGGCAGCCCAGTTCCGGATGCTGGCTGAGCACCTTCAGCATCCTGGGCATGGCCGTGGCTACCGGCCACCACTTGCGGATACGGAGCGGATGGTTGAGCCGCATCCCGATCAGGAAGACGACGAAGTCGCCCTCGATATCCGCCGTGTAACGGCCTCGCTGGATCTCCAAGGCCACTCCCTCCTCCGAGTCCCTCCTCCGCGGTTTCATGCTGCCATCAGCATGAACCCGCAGTACCGCCCGCGCCAGCGGCCCGGAACGCGGAACCGGCGGTAACGGGCCGCTGAGGTCACCTGAGCTCGGCGGCCCACTCGCTGAAGTTGGCGCGCAGGGCCGGTGCGCGACGGGAATCTACGGGCAGGCCCTCGTCCGCGAGCCGTTCGAGGCTGGCCAGCATGTCGGCGAAAACCTGCTGGTCGATCACTCGCTCGTGCGACCAGCCGTGGCTGTCGATGGCCGTCTCGAACGATGCGGCGGCCGCGGTGATGACAGCCGCGCGGCTTCGACCTGCAGCGGTGTTAGCCCGCCCGGGGTGTGCCCGCCCGGAGTCATTTAATCGGCCGCGTGCCCGCGGACGGCATCGACGAGGGGCTGCCATGCGCGTCGCAGTGGAGCCGGGAGGACCAGATCCGGCCAGAGGTCCACGAGCAGCGCGCCATCGATGTAATTACAGATGTCTTCGCCCGTTCCCTCGCGCAGGACGATCTCGTACACCCTGGCGCGCTGGCGGCGGTCTGACAAGTCGAATTCCCGGTCAGGCTGCGACCAGTTGAGGCGCAGCGGAAGGTGAACCCGGCCGAGTGCGAGCTCTGGCGGCAGCCGAGGCAAAGCACCAGGCACGTACGCGGCGTGGCCATGGGCGACCGCCGCCTCGCGGAAGGTCGGACGCGCGACCAGGTCAAGGTCGAACCCGGCCGCCCGAAGGATGCGCTCGGCGGTAGCCAGGTTCGGGCTCTTCGTCCCGGCTGCGTAAGCCGCGAGCGTGGGGCGGGAGGCACCCGCCCGGCGCGCCAGCTCCGAGCGCGACAGGCCCGCCAGTCTCCTGGCCCTCTCCAATCAGATACATCAAAGCCATCTGCGCCCTGTACCGCACTGTGCCCGGGTGAGGCCGTGGCGCCTGCGCTCCTCCGCGAGCCGCCAGCGTGCGAGTGACAAACCTGGCCAGACCGGTCAGTGGGAGTACACAATTGCGCTAGCAGGGGCCGCGCCAGTGAGCACTAGCACGGGCCGCCCCGGTGAGCAGAGGCCCGCGAGATTCCGCGCCCGGCAGGGAGGACCATCATGTCCAGCTACCTACGCGCCGTCCGGGTGCGGCGCATGACCAGCGTGACGACCCTGCTGGTAGCCGCAGCCGCGGCAGTTGCGCTCGGCGGCGCGGCCGCGCCCCGCGCGCTCGCCGCTGAGCCGGGCGGGGCAAAGGTAACCTCGGGCCTGCTGATCGCGATCCGGACCATCAACGGCGCGGCGCTGGTCAAGGAGGGCAGCCTGGGCGCGGCGTGGAACGACGAGTACCCCGACGTGGAGGACGTGGCCGTTGCCACCGACACCACGAACGGCCCGCTGATCGCGGTGGTGACCGCCGGTGGTGAGCTGATGGTCAAGGAGGGCAGCCTGACGGCGAAATGGACCGACGAGGCGAGCGACGTGGACGAGGTGTCCGTCGCCAGCGACCCGGTCAACGGCCCGCTGATCGGGGCGGTGACCACAACCGGCGAGGCGCTGGTCAAGGAGGGCAGCCTGACGGCGCCGTGGAACCACGAGTACTCCAGCGCGGAGAACATCTCCGTCGCCATTGACTCCGCGCACGGCCCGCTGATCGGGGTGCTGACCGAGAGCGGCGAGGCGCTGGTCAAGGAGGGCAGCCTGGGCGCGGCATGGGACCACGAGCACGGCGGCGTGGGCGAGGTCTCCGTGGCCAGCGACACGAAGAACGGCCCGCTGATCGAAGTGTCGACCGTAGACGACGAGGTGCTGGTCAAGGAGGGCAGCCTGGGCGCCGGGTGGACGGACGAGCATTCCAGCGCGATCAATGGCGCCGTGGCGAGCGACCCGACGAACGGCCCGCTGATCGGGGTCCTGGCCACCGTTACCAGCCCCGACGTTGCCGAGTTGGTCAAGGAGGGCAGCCTGGGCGCCGGGTGGACTGACGAGGACGGCAACGCGGTAGGACTGGACCTGGCCAGCGCCCCCGCCAGCGGCCCGCTGATCGCGGTCGTGACCGAGGGCTTCGAGGCCATGGTCAAGGAGGGCAGCCTGACGGCGCCGTGGAACGACGAGTACAGCAACGTGACCCAGGCGGACGTGGCCGGCTAGAGCACCTCGGCCCCGGCGCTGACCGCCCGCTTTTCCGCACCCGGTCGTGATGGCGGGACTCTGACGGCGGGCCATAGCGTCGTGGGATATCCGGCGTGTCAGATGGTCGGGCCTGAAGGCTGGTGCCGTTCCAGCGCGGCCAGCCTGAGCTCGAGCTGGTCGATCCGGTGCCGAAGAATCTCCAGCTGGGCCTCGTCGGCGAGCCGCCGCTGCGCGGTGCGGCGCAGTCGCGGCGAGGCCTCGGCGCGCGCCGCGACGAGCGCGAGCGGCACCAGCCGCTGCGGCCCGTGCGGCCCGTCGACCAGCCGGGACGGGATCTGGCCGGCCCGGTACCAGCTGCGCAGAGCGGCGCGGGATGCGCCAGTGCCGGCGGCCGCCCGTTCCAGCGTCACCCAGTCCGAGCCCTCGAGCTGTGCGTCCAGCTCGAGTTCGGTTTCCCATTGATCGAGCCGGTCCTCCCAGTCCATGACGGCAGGATCCTCCATCCGGGAGCGCTTAGATCACTGCTTACCCTGGGGGTAGATCCCAGTCTACCCTATTAATAGCATGGTATTGACTAGGTTACAGCTATGCTCGACAGTAGTCTCATGTTTGAGCGATTCACTGACCGCGCCCGGCACTCCGTCGTGCTTGCCCAGGAGGAAGCCCGGCGGCTGCAGCACAACTACATCGGCACCGAGCACATCCTGCTCGGGCTGCTCGGCGAGCCCGGCGGGCTCGCATTCCGCGCCCTGGAGCGCTTCGGGATGTCGCTTGACGGTGCCCGCGAAGAGGTCAGGGCCATTGCCGGCACCGGGAAAAGCTCGCTCAGCGGGCATATCCCCTTCACCCCGCGCGCGAAGAAGACCCTTGAGCTTGCGCTCCGCGAGGCCCAGCAACTGCACCACAACTACATCGGCACCGAGCACATCCTGCTCGGTGTGATACGGGAAAGCGGAGAGATACGGGAAGGCGGAGTGATACGGCAAGGTGACGGCGTCGCTGCGCAAGTGCTGCGGCAGCACTCCGCTGACCTCCTGCCGATCCGGATGGCCGTGCTCGAGCTGGTGTCCATGGCGCCGACCGAGGCCACCCGGCTCAACCGCTGGCTGCGCCGCCACTCCGCGGCCGGCCCCGCCGAGGCGCCCGAGCGAGGCCAGACGGCCGAGTTCGGCACCACGCCGGCGGCCGACACCAGCCTGAGCGAAGCCGCCCGGCTGGCCGGATCACAGCCGGTCGGCTCGCATCATCTGCTGCTCGCCGCCCTTGGCGATCCCGATACCGCCGCGGCCCGGGCCCTCGCCGCTCTCGGCGTCGACCTGGACCAGGCCAGGGAGGCGCTGCGCAACGCCGACGTCACCGGCACCAGCGACGAGCAGCCAGAAGATGCTGGCCGGCGCCAGATGCTGATCCGCGTGACCGACAATCAGCTCACGATCGAGGCAACCGACCGGGTGATCGTCGACCTCGGCCGCGCCGCGCTCCGTGCGCTCGGCGACGAGGCCAGCCCGCCCGGCACTATCCGCGGTGACCTGCCGGTCAGCGCCAGCCTCGGCAGTGTCTGGCTGGCGCTGCACGACAGCCTGGGAGTCATCCAGCGGAGCGCGACGCTGTCCCCGGATTCCCCTGGCTCACCGGGCAGCCCTGAGAAGCCAGTCCAGCCAGGATCCGAAGCCGCTGAGGACCCGGAACGTCCGACGAGTACGGCAACGTGACCCAGCCGGACGCGGCCTGCTAGTGAGATCCGCGGGTCAGTCGCTCGTGGTGCAGGTCGCGCCGTCCACCGTCACGGTGATCCGGGCGCCGGGCGGGGGGCCGTTGAGGTAGATCAGCGCGTATCCGGAGCCGTTCGTCTGGTAGCTGTGGGTGTAGCCGCCGGCGCTCGCGGTCGCGTCCTGATAGGGGCGGTCGGAGTTCACGTAGACGTTGTTCTCGTCGCGGTCGGCGCTGTAGACGCTCGCGGTGGCCGTGCACCATGCGCCTGCCGCCTGCGGCGCGGGGGCGGGGGAGTAGGGCGTGGCGCCGGCGTAGTCGGCGGCCAGCGCACTGCTGATGGCGGCGACCACCGCGGGGCTCGTGGTGAGGATGCCGAGTTCCCTGTTGTAGTCGAGGCTGGCGACGGAGAAGTTCTGCGAGCCGACCAGGACCCGCTGGCCGGGCCGGCCGGCGTCGGCGACGATCGCCTTGGCGTGGATGTACAGCGCGCTGGCGTCGTCGGGGTACAGCCGGACATGCGCGCCGGCGCTGGCCAGCTCGCTCAGCGCCGCGTCCCATTCGCTGTCGGCGGTCATGATGATCCGCACCCGTACGCCGCGCCGGGCGGCGTCCGCCAGGGCGCTGGTGACGGCGGAATCGCCCATCTCCTCGTTCTCCACCGCCAGGGTGCGGGTGGCCCCGTTGATGACCGACAGGACGGACGCGCTGGCGTTGGTCGGGGACCACACCAGGTCCGTACCATCCGGCGGTGTGACGGCATCGCCCGCGAAGTCTGCGTTAAATGTCGTGACGATCGCCCGTACGTCGGCGCGGCTGGTGTCGATGACGGCGAAGTCCCTGGTGCCGGGGTAGTCCTCGGCGACCAGGTTGAGCGTCATGATCACCGAGATCCTGCCGTCGGTGGTGAGGGTTTTCTGGTGCCATGTCGTGCCGGCCGGGCCCCACCGTACGTGCACGCCGCGAGCGGCCAGGTAATCGTAGGCGGCCGTGTTGCGTGCCTTTTCCAGGTGCTGGTCGAGGATCACCCGCACGTCGATGCCCCGGGCGGCGTCCCGGGCCAGGTCCGTCTCGGCGACCGGGTCGGCCAGCTCGTACATGGTCAGGTCGACCGAGGTGCGCGCCCCGGTGATGAGCCGGTAGATGGGACCGAGCCCGGCCTGCGGCTCGGTCAGCACCCGCAGGGCCGCGGCACGGCGCGCGCGGTGCCGCGCAGCGGCGGGCACGGCGGTGGTGGCAGCAGGCACCGGCGCTGGTGCCGGGGCCGACGATGGCTGCGCGCTCTGCCGCGGTGCCGAGCTGCCGCAGGCACCGACGCCAGCGGCAACCGCCGCAACGGCGGTGAGCATGATCACGATGTTGCGGTACATAGGACTGTGCCCCGCCCCGCGCGGGAATCTCCCGGCCTCCGCCCAATCTAGACTCCCGTACCTCCGGGGTGCTGCCTGTTCCGGGCCGCCTGGCAGAGTGTGAGTGGGACAACGAGGAGAGAATTCTGATGGCAGCGAATGCGCTTCCCGGCGGGACGTTCACCATGGCCGGGGATCTGACGGTCACCCGGATGGGGTATGGCGCGATGCAGCTGGCAGGACCGCACGTGTTCGGCCCGCCCGCTGACCGTGACGCTGCCGTGGCCGTGCTCCGCGAGGCGATCGAGCTGGGTATCACGCACATCGACACCAGCGACTACTACGGCCCGCACGTCACCAACCAGATCATCAGGGAAGCCCTGCATCCCTACCCCGACTCGCTGCACATCGTCACCAAGGTCGGAGCGCTGCGGGACGCCGAGGGCGGCTGGCCGCAGGCGCTCGCTCCCGGGCAGCTGCGCCAGGCCGTGCACGACAACCTGGGTCGCCTCGGACTCGACGCGCTCGACGTCGTTAACCTGCGCGTCGGGGGGTTCGACAGCCCCGCTGACGGCTCCATCGCCGAGCCGTTCACCGTGCTCGCGCAGCTGCAGCAGGAAGGGCTGATCAGGCATCTGGGTCTGAGCACGGTCTCGGCGGCGCAGATCGCCGAGGCACAGACCATCGCGCCGGTGGTATGCGTGCAGAACTTCTACAATCTCGCCCACCGGGTCGACGACGACCTCATCGGCTCGCTCGCCGCCCGCGGCATCGCCTACGTGCCCTACTTCCCGCTCGGCGGGTTCTCCCCGCTGCAGTCCGACGAGCTGAAATCAGTTGCCACCCGTCTCGACGCCACGCCGATGGCCGTCGCGCTGGCGTGGCTGCTCCAGCGCTCACCGAACATCCTGCTCATCCCCGGAACCTCATCCGTTGCCCATCTGCGGGACAACGTCGCCGGCGCCGCGCTGACCCTCTCCGGGGATGACCTGGCCGAGCTGAACGCCATCGCGTCCTGAGGGGGCCCGGGGTCAGCGGACAGTGTGCGGGAGCTTGCCGTTGGCGCCGAGTTTGTAGGCGATGATCAGTGGCGTGCCTGATAGCGGGACGGCTGCTCCGGTGATGACATAGTCGCCGTCGATGGTGACGGGGGCGTTCGAGCCGGCGGACAGGAGCGTGTTCAGCAGGATCGCGCCGGTGGCGGCGTTGAACGCGTACAGGTGGCCGCTGTAGGTAGTGGTGAAGACGACGTTGTTAGTGACGGTGGCGGCGCCGTAGGGGGAAGAGGGGAGCTTGTCGTCCCATTCGATCTTCCCGGTGTCCTGGTTGACCGCGACCATCTCGCCGGTCGCCTTGGGGATGGCGGCCTCGAATGCCTTTCCGCTTTCCGTCAGGCCTTTGACGGACATCGGCACGCCGAGGTCGTTGACAGCGGCGAACGTGGTCGAGCCGTTGGTCGCCAGCTGGGATTCGACGCCGCCGAACACGCCAGGCTCGAGCTCGAACGTCGCGGGCAGCAGCGAGCTTGCCGTGGCCGGGGTGGCGTTCTCGGTGAGCAACCCGGCGTTAGCGGGTCCGCTGTGCACGCCGACCGGGAGTTTCCACAGCAGCTTGCCGGTCTTCGCGTTCAGCTCGATGAGGATGCCGGCCTTTCCGCCGTCAATGACGACCTGCTGGCCGTGCGCGGTGGTCAGGACGGGAGAGTTCTGCAAGTCCCAGTCGAACAGGTCATGCGGGGTGAGCTGGTAGTACCACAGCAGCTTCCCGGCCGGGCTCAGCTTGACGACCGAATCGGTGTACAGGTCGGGGCCGGGCCTGCTGGTGGCCCAGGGGTAGCCATGGGGCCAGCCGCCCTGGCCGATCGGGCCGGGGTTGGCGATGCCGATGTACAGGTTGCCCTGGCTGTCAAAGGACGGTGGGTCCCACAGGCCGCCGCCGGAGTTGATGGCGGGGTTGCCCCACAGGTTCTGCACCTCGTCCCATGACCATTCCGGCGCGCCAGTGGCCGCGTTCAGCGCCCACAGGGTCGCCCTGGCGCCGCCGAGGTACTCGCCCTTATTCGGGTTCACCGGGACCGTCGAGACGTACACGGTGCCGTGGTTGTAGCCGGGCGCCATGTCGATGCCCTCGAGGTCGTTGCCGGTCAGGGTCCGGCTCCACAGCTGCCGGCCGGTGGCCGCCGACAGGGCGACCGCGGCCTTGTCCGTCGCCGCGTACACCACTCCACCGGCGACGTTGACCCCGTCCGGGCCGCCGTTCAGCGAGTTGTAGTTGTGCGTCCAGAGCACCTTGCCGGTGGCGAGCCTGATCGCCATCACGTTGGACTCCTGATCCTGGGTGTACACCACGCCGTTCACCACCACGGGCGTCGTCGCGTAGCCATCCGCCAGGCCGGCGGCATGGGTTGCACCGGTCGACTCGACCGGCACGCACCATGCCACGCCCAGCGTCGCGACATTCGAGCTCGTGATCGGGCTGGCGACGTCGCGGGTGTTCGCCAGGTTGCCGCCCGGCAGGGTCCAGGCAGCCGCCACCGCCGGGCTGGCCTGGCCGCCCGGCGCGCTACCTGCCGTGCCCGCGGCCGCGTGCTTCGCGAAGCAGCTCGCCGTGCTCGGGCTACTCGTGCTGCTTCCGCAGCCGCCGGCCGCCAGGCCCGCGGCGACCAGCAGGGTCACGCTGGCAACGGCAGGCCGCTTAACGAAGAACCTCATCCGACTCATCTCCCACGTCACCGGAACCGGGCGGGCGCGGCTGCCCGATCATGCAAGCTCGCCACCCACGTACCGGCGTGGCGGGCTTGCAGAATTAAATAGATATCATTATGCTAAGCATGTGGAATCAGATCCGTCAAGTGGAGGAGGCGCCAGATGGCTACCTACGATGCAGCGGCCGCAGCACCGGAACTGCCGAGGCCGCCGGTGACCGAGCACCCGGCCCGATCGGTGCCCGGCCTGCTCATGCTGGTGCTCGGCATCATCTTGATACTGGCCGGGGTGGTGGTTGTCCTGGCGGCAAGTCACCACAGCCACGGCACCGCCGGCGCGCTGACTCTGCTCGGCATCGTCCTCTTTGTCGTCGCCTCCTTCATGCTGGGGGGTCTCACCCCCGTCGTCCCCGGGGAGGCACGCGTCATCCAGCTGTTCGGCAAGTACCGCGGCACGATCCGCGACCCCGGCCTGCAGTGGGTGAACCCGTTCACCAAGCGCGTCAAGGTTTCCACCAGGATCCGCAACCAGGAATCGGCGCAGGCCAAGGTCAACGACGCGGACGGCAACCCGATCGAGATCGCGGCCGTGGTCGTCTGGCAGGTCCGCGACACCGCCAGCGCCGTCTACTCCGTCGACAACTTCACGCAGTTCGTCACCATCCAGACCGAGACCGCCGTGCGGCACATCGCCTCCAGCTACCCGTATGACAACCGGGGCAGCGGCGCGCTGTCGCTGCGCGACAACGCCGAGGAGATCACCCAGCGGCTGTCGGCGGAGATCGCCGTGCGGGTCGCCGCGGCCGGCGTGCACATCATCGAGTCGCGGCTGACCCGGCTGTCGTACGCCCCGGAGATCGCCCAGGCCATGCTGCGGCAGCAGCAGGCCAGCGCCGTCGTCGGCGCCCGCCAGCGGATCGTCGAGGGCGCCGTCGGAATGGTCCAGCTGGCCCTGGCACGGCTGCAGGACGAGGGCGTCGTCGAACTCGACGAGGAGCGCAAGGCCACGATGGTGTCCAACCTGCTCGTGGTCCTGTGCAGTGAGCAGGCGACCCAGCCAGTCGTCAACACCGGCTCCCTCTACCAGTGATCACCGGCATGGAATCAGTGACGGCGGATACGGAATCACGGTGACCGAGCGCAAGAGCGTGCTGCTGCGGCTGGACCCTGCCGTCCACGACGCGCTGGCCCGGTGGGCTAACGACGAGTTGCGCAGCACGAATGCACAGATCGAGTTCCTGCTCCGCCGGGCTCTTGCCGACGCGGGGCGGCTGCCCAGCCACGCCGGGCGAATGCGCCCTCGCGGTCGCCCGCCCGTCGGCAGCCGGCCCGAAACCAGCCAGCTGGCGCGGGGCGATGACCTGCCCAGGTGATGCCGCCAGGGCATGACCAGAGCTATCCGACAGGCCGCACGTCAGGGGTCAACAGGGGCGCGGTTGTTCGCGAGTGCGGTGGCTGCATGTGACGGAAATGAACTTGACGGCAACAGTGTCCCGCCGCCAGTATCAGCGGCGTTCATCCAGAGGATCCGAGGGACCTGGCCCCGTGACGGTCCGGCAACCTGCTACGGCAAGGTGCCAATGCCAGGAACGATGAGGAGCTGCCGCCGTGAGCTCAGGGTTTGACGTGCCGCCGCTGGAGGGTTTCCTGGTCAGGCTTGAGCCGTTGTCGGCCGGCCACGCGGCGGACCTGGCGGTGGCCGCGGAGGAGGACCGGGCCAGTTACGGCTTCACGCTGGTGCCCCGCGCCGGCGAGGTCAGCGGCTACCTGGCGGCCCAGTTCGCGCGGGCCGGGCAGGGGCTGATTCCGTTCGCGCAGATCCGGCGGGCCGATGGCCGGGCGGTGGGCTGCACGGCGTACTGGGATCCGCGGTACTGGCCTGGCCGGGACGGTCTTCGCGCCGTAGAGATCGGCTTTACCTGGCTTGCTGCGTCCGCGCAGGGCTCGGGGATCAACACTGAGGCGAAGCTGCTGCTGATGAGCCATGCCTTCAGCCGCCTGGGGGTAGCGCGGGTCGATCTGAAGACCGATGCCCGCAACGAGCGGTCCCGACGTGCGATCGAGGCGCTCGGCGCCACCTTCGAGGGTGTGCTCCGGAACTGGTCGATGTCCTGGGCGCCGGGCGAGGACGGCCTGCTCCGGGACTCGGCGATGTACTCCGTGATCGCCCCGGAATGGGGCATCGTCCGCGACCGGCTGGCCGGGCGGCTCGCGGCGAGATACTTGCCAGCGCCCGGTTAGGACCCGGACAGGACGTGAAACGCTGACAGGCACCGGGCGCCCGCTCTGCTCCCGACCCGGTCCCGAATCCCAAGGTCGAAGACCAGGGCTTATCCCCAAGGTCGAAGACCTGACTTCGGGCCCATAACACCCAGGCAACTCAAGGCCCATAACACCCAGGCAACTCAAGGAGAGCAACCATGCAGATCATGCCCAGGCAGCCGTCGGCCAAAGGCCCGGCAGAGCGGTTCACCGGCGATGTGTACATCGACCCGATCGCCAGGGGCCAGGAGCCCTCGCGAATCCAGGTGAGCGCCGTCCATTTCACGCCCGGCGCCCGCTCCGCCTGGCACTCCCACACCCTCGGCCAGACCCTGTATGTCACCGAAGGCGTCGGACGCACCCAGGCCCGCGGCGAGCCGGTCCACGAGATGCGCCCCGGCGATATCATCTACACCGCCTCCGGCGATGAGCACTGGCACGGCGCCGCTCCTGACCACTTCATGACCCACATCTCCATGACCGAGAGCGTCCCGGAGAAACCGGACGAATGGGGCGCCCACGTCACCGACGACGAGTATCGCGGCGAGCACGCGTAGAGCCGCTGGCAGCCGGCGTTCGGTCAGCCCGCCGGGTCAGCCCGTCGGGTCAGCCCGCCGGCTCGGGGGTCAGCCCGCCGGGTCGGGGGTCGAAGGCTGAGCGCACGAGGTCGCGGAGTTCCTCGTCAGGGATGCCGGCCGCTTCTTCAGGCCGCAGCCGGATGGTGCCCGTGCTCGTCATGAGCTCGGGGTGGCGGGCGGTGAAGCCGGCGTCGCGTCCCCGCTGCCACCCGTAGATCGACAGGCCGTGCTTCCACGCGCCAACGTAGAGGCTGCACCTGCCAACCTTGTAGGTGGGCATCTTGTACGAGAGCACTACGGCCGCGCCGGGGTAAGCAGCAAGGATCAGCCGGTCAAGCCGGTCGAACAGGGGGCGATGGGCGGCGGGGATGGCGTCGATGTATTCACGCACTGCCTCGTCCACGGCCTGCTCCCGTCAGCCAGAGTCCTCATTCTCACACTTATCCGTCGAGTTGCGTCGAGTTGCGCTGGGGCGACACGACGGCCCGGCTTCGGGAACGACGGGCTCCGGCGAACTGCCTGCCTGCCTGCTCGCTCATGCTTGCTGCCTCACGAGACAGTGCTCGGCACACCGAAATCGGTGTGCGTAAGACGGGCCGAGGTATCCCAGAGCCGCCGGGCGAGATCGAGGCGCGGTAACCACGACGGTTCGGCCCGACATGTCAGGCAGTTGGGCAGCAGTCCACCTATTGTTAGCCATGCTCGAATTCTCCTTCAGGACGAATTGCCGCCTGGCCTGAATCGGCCTGTGCGGCAATCATGCCCGATCTGCTGGCCAGGCCATCAAAGGTCACGGAGTACGCGCCGGCGGCGGAATTGCCCACGGAAACGGCCCGGCCCGACGCACTGTAGACGGAGCGCAGGAGCCGCCCCAGTAAACGTAGCCTGCCGGGGCGGATGCGCTGGCAGAGCCACCCGGTGCTTGCTGGCTCGCCGCCTCGGGGGCCGACACCCGATGCAGCCCCCCATGCCGGTGTCCTCGTGGCCGGGCAATCTCGGGGCAGGAGGGCGGGTGAATCGCCCGGGGCCTGACCACTCAGCCAGAGGCTGGTCTACGGTTGTCGTCATGCCTGAGCGGTTTCCGGCCGTTGAGCCGTGCGACGCGGGAATGCTCGATGTCGGTGACGGCCAGCGGATTTACTGGGAGGTCAGCGGCAACCCGGAGGGCAAGCCCGCGGTTGCGCTGCACGGTGGCCCCGGCAGTGGCAGCACGCCGGGGCGACGCCGTTCGTTCGACCCGGATGCTTACCGGTTCGTCCAGTTCGATCAGCGCGGCTGCGGGCGCAGCACTCCCTCGGCCGCGGATCTGAGCACCAGCCTGGACACCAATACCACCGAGCACCTGATCGGTGACATCGAGAAGCTGCGCGAGCACCTGGGCATCGGCCGCTGGCTGGTCTGGGCCGCATCGTGGGGCGTGACGCTGGGGCTCGCCTACGCCCAGCGCTACCCGGAGCGGGTGACGGAGATGGTGCTGGCGTCGGTCACCATGACCCGGCCCGGCGACGTGCACTGGCTGTACCACGAGACGGGCCGGTTCTTCCCGGCGCAGTGGCAGCGGTTCCGCGAGGGCGGCGGGAACGCCGAGGACCTGGTCCTCGCGTACAACCACCTGCTCAACGAGCAACCCGACGCGGATGTGCGGGCCCGTGCGGCCCAGAACTGGTGTGACTGGGAGGACGCGGTCACCTCGCTGGAAGAGGGCTGGACCCCGAGTGAGCGGTACGCCGATCCCTGTTTCCGGATGACGTTCGCGCGGCTGTGCGCCCACTACTTCGCGCACGCGGCCTGGCTGGAGGACGGACAGTTGCTGCGCGGCGTCCCGCGGCTGGCCGGCATCCCCGGCGTGATGATCCACGGCCGTTTCGACATTCAGGGACCGCCGGACGTGCCCTGGCTGCTCCACCAGGCCTGGCCCGGCTCAGAACTGCATCTGGTCCGGACCGGGCACCAGGGCGGCGAGGAGATGACCGCGCACATGATGACCGCGCTGAACCACTTCGCCCGGACTTAGCGCTTTCGGTGATGCCGGATTGCCTGCGCCGACCCGGAATGACCCGCCCGCACTGACTGCGCGGGTAGTTGAGAACGTCCAGTCCACCATTTCTGTGCGTCATGAAAGCTCGGGCTCACAGTGCTCCAGGTAAGACGGTGCGCGCGCTGGCTATTTGCTGAGTTGTGTAGCGGCGGTGCCCCCTGCCGTGCGGTAGCTGCGAGCCACCGCGCGGGGGTTTGTTCCTCGCCCTTGGCAAAGGATCGTCTCGCGCCCGTTTCGCGCTCAGCCGCCTGGCTGATGAGGGCGATTTCGCGGTTGGGCCAACCACTGGCTGCGTGTGGCGTCTTAGTGACCAGGAACGCCAGGTAATCAGGTGCCGGAGGTGGCAAGGTGAGGAAGCCGGCACGTGTCGCGGCTGTGGTCATGGTGGCGGGGCTGGCGGCCGGCTGCGGATCGCCGGCGCCGCAGGCCGGGGCGCCGGCCAGGGGCGTCGTGCCATGGGCTGACCGGCCGGCCGTCCCATATGCCGAGCCGGGCCCGCGCAGGTTCGCCACTGATGCCCGGCCGTGCCGGCCGGCGGACCTAAGGATGTCCCA
>Ga0302314_10011085_pt1 | contig 15752 bp, 17 predicted proteins | sample III_Palsa_N2_3_FD_200533 | JGI IMG/M metagenome (GOLD analysis project Ga0302314, IMG submission 200533) | Peat permafrost microbial communities from Stordalen Mire near Abisko, Sweden - III_Palsa_N2_3 | ecosystem: Environmental > Terrestrial > Soil > Palsa > Peat permafrost | place: Sweden...
GAATACAGGACCGCTCATCGATGCGTACGCGCGCGCCTTTCCGGACGGCGATCCGCCGCTCGTGCTCACCCGGCGGCGCGGCAACTTGCCCCGCGGCGCGATCGTCATCGAGTCGGCGAGCGACACGGACCTTGTTTCCCTGTACCGCGGCGCGACGCTGGTCGCCGCACCCTCACCGTATGAAGGCTTCGGCTTACCGAGTCTCGAGGCGCTCGCCTGCGGAGCGCCGGTTCTTGCGGCCCGCGGCGGAGCGCTCGTGGAAACCTGCGGGGAGGCCGTCGCGTGGGTCGACGAGCCGCTTCGCGTCGAGGCTTGGACCCGCGCGTTGCGCGAGCTCGTTGCGGATGATGCCGCGCGCGCGCGGCTCGCGCGTCTGGGACCGCCCCGAGCCGCCGAATTCTCCTGGAACAGCTCCGCGGAGCAGACGCTAGCCGTTCTGCGCGACGTAGCCGAGGCGACGTGCTAAGCTTTAACAGCTGCGCGAGGAGCGAGTTCTTCGCCCACGCGCATGGAGAACCGAAACATCGGTCAACGCGCGCGGCCTCATCGTCCGATGTCGCGCGGTGATCGCTACACGGCTCGCCGCCGTGGACGTCGTGCAGTCAGCGGACAAGATATCGAGGTTCGAATACACCACCCTGACCCTGGGCGAACTGCTACGCGACGACTCGTGAGCGGACCGGTATCGCAAGCATGCGGTAGGCATAGCATGCGCTCCGCGGGCTGTCAGGCGAAACCGTTGGGCGTTGCCGGTGGTCGAACCGTCTGGCCGGGCCCACGGAAGCACTATCCGGCCGCGATTACAGGAGCACACCCCAATGGACCTGACCAAGAGCTATCCGCGCAGCGTCAAGGACGAGATTGCCGGCGTCGTCATGATTGCGCGCACGACGGATAAGGCGAAGGGCGAAATTGCCGGAACGATCGGCGAATACCACTACAACTGCCCGATGGACCAAGCCGTCTTCGGTTTCCTCGGCATCGATCACGATCAGTTTCTCAACAAGGTGAAGAACGCGAAGAACGATGCGGAGATCGAATCGTACGTGAAGACCTTTGCCGACAAGAAGACGCCGCAGGAAATCGAGCAGTTCAACAGCCATTTCGTCAGCTACACTCCCGAACCGGGCAGCGAGGGCGAGAAGTATTTCCTCGAACTTCGTTCGCAGGTCGCGCCGGATCGCACGGACGTGACGGCGTGGCCCGATTTACTCGATCTCGACGAAAAGCGTAGCGTCCCGCGCCGCACGGCGGTCGCACACTAATATAGACGCAACGTACCGCGTCGTCGTCGAATACGACGGCACGGACTTTTGCGGCTTCCAGTTCCAACCGGGGTTGCGAACGGTCGCGGGAGAGCTCGAAGGCGCTCTTTCGCAGCTGTTCGCAACCCCGGTTAAAGTCACGGCCGCGGGGCGCACCGATGCGGGCGTTCATGCGGCCGGACAAGTGATCTCGTTCATCTCGCACGACGCCTTTCCGATCGACAAGCTTTCGATCGCGCTCAACACGTCGCTCCCGCCGGATGTCACCGCGCGCGATTCCGCGCGTGTCCCGGACGGATTCTCGGCACGCGCTTCGGCCCTCGAACGGCGTTACGTGTACGCCGTGCTGAACCGGCGGGATCCTTCGGCCGTGTTGCGGCGTTTCGCGCACCACGAGTACCGCACGCTCGATCTCGAACGGATGCGTGAGGCTGCAGCACACCTGATCGGCGAGCACGACTTCGTGACGTTCTGCGGCGTGCTTCCGGAACGCGGCGGCACCGTTCGCACGATCGAGGGGCTCGAGATCGAGCGCGACGGCGAGATCGTGCGCTTCGAGGTGCGCGGCGCGGGATTCTTGCACCGCATGGTTCGGATCATCACCGGAACGTTGCTCGACGTCGGCGCCGGACGGCGCGCGCCGGACGACGTTGCCGCGATGCTTGCGGCCCGCGACCGGCGCGAGGCCGGGACGACGGCGCCGCCGCAGGGCCTCGTGCTTGCCGGCGTAACCTATGCGGACTTTTCCTCCGGCTCGCCGCACTTCAGCTGGCCTCCCGTCACCCCGCGGCGAATTCCGGTGCAATGAAGATCGGCATCGAGGTCGTCGCCGCATCGGGCAGCGGCGTGCTGCACGAACTAACCGGCGCGATAGCGCGTTTCGGCGGCGATATCTCGAGTGTCGAAATCGTCGAGGAAAAACCACCACGCTCGCAAGTCGTTTTCGAAATCGACTTGCCCGGCGATCCGGACGAACTGTTTGCCGCTTTGCGCGAGCTCTCGATCGTCGAGCGCGCGACGCGGGTCGAAACGATGCAGTCCGTCTACGGCAAGCGGATTATCATCGCCGGCGGCGGCGCGCAAGTCGGCCAGGTCGCGCTCGGCGCAATCGCCGAGGCCGATCGTCACAACCTCCGCGGCGAGCACATCTCGGTCGACACGATCCCGCTCGTCGGCGAACGCGAACTTGCCGCGGCTGTCCGGGGTGCGGCGCGCTTACCGCGGGTCAAGGCGATTGTGCTCGCCGGCTCGCTGATGGGCGGCGAGATCGAGCAGGCTGCGCGCGAGGTCCGCGGACGGGGTCTCCTAGTCGTGAGCCTCAACATGGCGGGCAGCGTTCCGGAGGCGGCCGACCTCGTCGTCACCGATCCCGTTCAAGCGGGGGTGATGACGGTGATGATCGTGGCGGATACGGCCAAGTTCTCGCTCGAGCGCCTCAAGCGTCGCGTTTTCTGAAGGGACGACGACCGGTACGAGATATCGCGCGCTCTGCGTCGAAGTAGAGCGTTCTATGCCCGATCCCCAGTTGCCGGTGCCGGTTCCCGTAACGAAGGCTCCGTTGTTCCGCGCGCGGGCGCTCGAGGCGATCGATTCGCGCGAGGGGCTCGACGAACTGATCACGATCGTCCCGTCGCGGTCGCTCTTCGCGCTCACGGCGATCGCCGCCGTGCTGCTCGCGGCGCTCGCGTGGGGCGTCTTTGGGCGCGTTCCGATCGTCGAGCGGGGTGCTGGTGTCGTCTCTTCGAGAGGCGGAACCTCAATCGTCGCGGCATCGGCCAACGGAACGTTGACGTCCGGTCCTCTCCCGATCGGCATGGCCGTTCGGCGCGGTGCCGTCGTGGCACGTCTGCGGACGGCGGCGCTCGAAACCTCGCCGCTGCGCGCTCCGATTGACGGCACGATCGTCGACGTCCGCGAGCGGCCGTTCGCGAACGTGAAGCGCGGCGATCCGGTCGTGACGATCGAGCCGGCCGGCGCGACGCTCGAGGTCGTAGGATTCGTCGATTTCCGGGCTAACCCGCCGGTCGCTGAGGGCACGGTGGCGCGGGTTACGCCGATCGACGACTCGGGCGTTGCGATTGCGCCCGTACCGGGTCACGTCGTGCTCGCAGCGCCCGAGCCCGCGACCGCGGCCCGCGTCGGGACCGTACTCGGGAACGACAGTCTTGCGGCAACGCTGCACGGAACGGTGCGCGAAGTGACGATCGCACTCGACGCCGATGCCGTGAAAGGTGCTCCCGGCAGCCCGTACTCGATCGTGCTCGTCGTCGAAGAAGTCTCACCGCTGGCATTCCTCTTCCCTCGTGAACGTTAGCCGTCGCGTCCGGGCGCCGACGGTGCTGCAGATGGAGGCCGTGGAATGCGGCGCTGCGTCCCTCGGCATGATCTTGAGCTATCACGGCAAACGGGTGCCGCTCGAAGAGCTGCGCGTGGCCTGCGGCGTGACCCGGGACGGCAGCACGGCCGGCAACGTGGTGCGCGCCGCGCGCGCGTACGGACTCGTGGCGAACGGCTACCGTCGCGACGTCTCGGATCTCGTGAAACTGCCGCTGCCTTTCGTGATCTTCTGGCAGTTCAATCACTTCTTGGTAGTCGAAGGCTTTTCCAAGCGCGGCGTTCACCTCAACGATCCCGGGACCGGCCGGCGCTTGGTCGACGACGAGGAATTCGATCGCTCGTATACGGGCGTCGCGATCGTCTTCGAGCCGGACGTATCGTTTGTGCCGGAATCGCGCACCACTGCGGTGTTCGGTGCGATCGCAAAGCATCTCGCCGGCACCCGGCCGGCGATCGCGTACGCGCTCGCGTGCGGCCTCGCGCTGCTTGTTCCAGGGCTCCTTGCGCCGGCGTTCGTGCGCGTCTTCGTCGACAACGTGCTGCTTGCCGGCGACCGTTCGTTCCGGCCGATCGTCATCGTCGGACTCGGCGCGACGATCGCGTTGCAGATCGTGCTGCTCGAATTGCAGCAGCGCGTGATGCTGCGCGTGCAGACCAAACTCGCGGTGGCAAACACGTCGCGCTTTATGTCGCGTCTCTTGGATCTGCCGATGAGCTTCTTCGCGCAACGCTCGGCCGGGGAACTCGGCTACCGCGTTTCCTTGAACGACCGCGTCGCGGAGTTGCTCTCGCAGCGCCTTCTCTCGACGGTCGTCGGGTTCGTCGCCGCCGCGTTCTTCCTCGCGATGATGTTCTATTTCGATGCGGCGCTGGCGTGTGTGGTGCTTGCGATCACGGCTCTGGACGTCGCCGCTCTCGCGGCGGTCGCCCGGATACGCTCGGACGACTCGGCGGCTTTGCTGCACGAGCAAGGCCGTCTGACGGCACAATCGGTTGACGGCCTGGCATCGATCGAGACGCTCAAAGCCGGGGGCGCCGAGGAAACGTTCTTCCGGCGCTGGTCGGGGCAGCAGGCCCGCGTTCTCAACATCCGCCAGCGTTTTGCGATCCCGACGCAGATCCTCGGAGCGGTCCCCCAATTCTCGGCCGCGCTCACCTCGATCGCGATCCTCGGGATCGGCGGGTGGCGCGTCATCGACGGCTCGCTTTCGATCGGAACGCTGCTAGCGTTCCAACTCCTCGCGCAGCAATTCGCCGCTCCCTTCGCGACGATCGTCGCGCTCGGAAGCGACGCGCAGGCGATCGCCGGCCACGTGCGCCGGCTCGACGACGTTTTGAATTACGGCTCCGCCACGCCGCGCGCGACCAGTGCGGCGCGGGACTTGCCGCCCGTCCACGTCGCGAGCCGGATCGAAGCGAAGGGCGTTTCGTTCGGATATTCGCCGGTGAGCAAGCCGGCCGTTATCGACGTCTCTTTTACGGCGGAGCCGGGCCAATGGATCGCACTCGTCGGTGCGACGGGGAGCGGCAAGTCTTCCATCGCGCGGCTGCTCGTCGGCCTCGACGTTGCGACCTCGGGCGAGCTGTCACTAGACGGCGTCCCGTACGAACGGATCGAACCGGCTGCGTTCGCGCGGCGAGTGGCGTTCGTGGATCAAACGATCACGCTGTTTCCGGGCAGCGTGCGCGACAACATCACGCTGTGGGACCCGACGATCGACGATGCGGCCGTCGAACGCGCCGCACGCGACGCGGTCATTCACGACGATATCGCCGCACGCCCGGGCGCGTACGATGCCGTCATCGCGGAGGACGGCACGAACCTGAGCGGCGGGCAACGCCAGCGGTTGGAGATCGCGCGCGCTCTGAGCCGCGACCCGACGGTCCTCGTCCTCGACGAAGCCACGAGCGCGCTCGATGCCAACACCGAGTATGCCCTGGCCGAGAACCTGCGACGGCGCGGCTGCACGTGCGTGCTCGTCGCGCACCGCTTGAGCACCGTGCGCGATTGCGACGAGATCCTGGTGGTTTCCGGCGGCGAGGTCGTCGAACGCGGGCGGCACGACGATCTGGTCGCGCTGCGCGGGCGGTACTTTTCGCTTGTGAGCGCCTCGTGATCGGCGAACGCCGTGTCGATATCGAGCGCGGCGCGCGCGCGCCACTCCCGGAACCGCGCTCGATGTGGCGCGTGAAGGAGGGGTACGTTTCGATCGACATCGGTTCGTTCGGCCCCGGTTGGGTGGAAACGGGCGAGCGTGGTTTCATGTACAACGCGATCGCGGGCGATCTCGTGCCGGGGGGTGCCTTCGAAAGCGGGGAGCAGACCTACGCAATCGTCGTGACCGCTGCCGCCGACGCTATCCTCGAACAAATCGATCCGAACGACGTCAGCGAAACCGAACGGGAGAAACTGCAGCGGCGCTTCGGCATGCTTTTCGAGCGCATGGGCGTTCAGGCGTTCGTCTGGGCGGGCGCCCCCGGCTCGTTATCGCGTTCCTCTTTCGGCGCCGCGGTCCAAGCCGCGGTCGAAGCATTCGGGCTCGGCCACATCGAGTTGATCCGGCGGGAGGCTGGGCGTGAAGCGCTGCGCTCGAGCGCGAGCGCGGCGCTCGATCGTGCGACGCTCTACCGGGAGGCCTTCGAGGCCTCGCACATCCTGGATCGCTATCCGATTCCGGTCGACCCGTCCGACGATGACGTTGCCGCTGCGGCCCGCATCGTGATAGACCGGCTTGGCGCGACGCTCGTCCCCCCGATAAAGGCCCAGCGCGATTCGGTGTCGGCCGTTCGCGCGATCGCTCTCTCCTCACGCTTGATCGTGCGGCGCATCGTTTTGCGCGGGCGGTGGTGGACCGGCGAGCACGGACCCATGGTTGCATTCGGCAGGAACGACGGCCGGCCGCTGGCGCTCGCACCGCGACGCGGCCGGAATGGATACGAACTCATCGACCCCACGAATCCGCGCGTGCAGCTTCTCGTCGACGACGATCTCGCGCAAAGCGTCGCGGACGTTGCGTACATGTTCTGCCCGACGCTGCCGCGGCGCGGTGCAGGCGTTCGGGCGCTGCTCGCCATCGGCTTACGCGACTCCACGCGAGACGTCGTTCGGGTGCTGGCTTTGGGGTTGGCGAGCGGCCTGCTCGCCGTCGCGCTGCCGCTCTCGATCGCACCGCTCGTCGACACGGTGCTGCCCGCGGGCCTGCGCGGCATGCTCGTCGTGGCGACGCTGTTGATTGCGATCGCGGTCGGCGCGGGCGCCGTGATCGATTCGGTGCGCAACCTCTCGGTCGTGCGCGCCAAGACGCGGTTGTCCGCGCAGATGCAGCAAGCCGTGATGCACCGGCTGATCGGGCTCGTCCCCGGTTTCTATCGCAAGTTCGCCGTGGCCGATCTCGCCAGTCGCGCGCTCGGCATCGATACGGTCGAGCAGTTCCTGGGCGATGCGACGCTCAGTGCGCTGTTGACGGCCGTGTTTTCCCTGGTGAGCTTCGGCGTCATTCTCTACGAGGACCCGCTCGTAGGCGCAGTTTGCGGCGTGATGGCCGTCATTACGCTTGCTGCAGTTGCGATGCAGGCGGCGGTTCTTCTTCCCTTTCGCCGAAGATCGCTCGAACTCTCGGGGCGCATCTCCGGATTCGTCTACCAGACACTTACCGGGATCGCCAAGATCCGCGCAGCGGCTGCGCGCAATCGCGTGTACGTGCGTTGGCTTCATCGGTTTCTCGAGGCGCGCCGCACGCTTGCGATGGCTCACAAGGTCGAGTACCGCTTCGGGATCTTTGCCGCCGTGTGGCCGTCCGTCGCGACCTTGTGCATCATCGTGACCGTCATCTACGTGCACGGCGACGCCCTCGAGCCCGGAAAATTCTTCACGATCCTCGCGGCGTTCGCACAGATGCTCGGGGCGTTGCTTGGCCTCGGTTACAGTCTCGCGTCGATCGTTTCGATCGTGCCGATCTACGAACGTCTTCGACCGATTCTCGACTCGGTGCCGGAGCGGGCCGACGACGCGGGCGATCCCGGCACCCTGTCGGGGGCGATTTCGATCCGCGATCTGAGCTTCAGTTACGAAGGCTCGTCGCGTCCCGCGATCGCGCATCTCGACCAAGAGATCGCGGCGGGTTCGTTCGTCGCGATCGTCGGACCGTCGGGCTCGGGAAAATCGACGCTGTTACGGTTGCTGCTCGGCTTCGAACAGCCCTCGAGCGGTTCGATCAGTTACGACAGCCACACGCTCGAATCGCTCGACATCGTGTCGGTGCGGCGTCAAATGGGCGCCGTCTTGCAGACGGCAAAGCTGCTGCCCGGCAGCATCTTCGACAACGTGTCCGGGAACGCGATCCTGACTCGCGATGAGGTGTGGGAAGCCGTCCGCCGCGTCGGATTGGCCGACGACATCGAGGCGATGCCGATGAAGCTCGACACGGTGATCGGCGCCAACGGTGCCGGCCTCTCGGGTGGCCAGCGCCAGCGCATCGTGATCGCGCGCGCGCTCGCTTTCGCTCCCCGGCTGATATTCTTCGATGAAGCGACCAGCGCGCTCGACAATGCCGCGCAGGCGATCGTGAGCAAAACGTTGCGCGGACACCATGCGACGCGGGTCGTCATCGCTCATCGGCTCAGTACGGTAGTCGATGCCGATCGGATCCTCGTGATGGACGGTGGGCGCATCGTCCAGGAAGGCACCTATGAGGAGTTGCTGGCGGTACCCGGCCCATTCAAAACGCTGGCCGAACGGCAACGGCTCTGAGCCGCGCCGGCGTTGTTGCAGCGCCTGTCAGCAGAGGTCTCGCTCGCCGCGTTTACGAAGGAATGCGCGCGCTGTCGACTTTACCCATCGAAGGCGCATTTATTTCCCGTCTGTCGCGCGACCCCGATGTGCGACACGCCTGACACGAAGGAGTCTCAAATGGCGCAAGAAGACCTCAAGCCCGAGACCGACGACGAAGAGATTTCGCCGGAAGAACTCGATAAAGTCAGTGGCGGCGGTCAAGGCGGACCTAAGGAAGACATTTTCTTAGAATCCAATAAGCCGCAATAGCACGATTACGTAGGGACGAGACCGCCGGCGCGGGCCGCGCGCCGGCGGTTTGAGGCGCGGGCAGAGGGTCCCAGCCAGCCGGCTGCCGGCCGGCCGGCGCTTTTCATTTGACAGCGAGCGGCGGCTCCGCTAGAATCCGAGGGTTGTTCCGGGCCCAGGCGGCCCATTTTTCGCTCGTCCCCATAAGGTCCCGATGCGCACCTATCAGCAGAAAACGGCAGAAACCCAGCACGATTGGTACGTGGTCGACGCGGCCGGCCAGCGTCTCGGCGTCCTTGCCGTGCGCATCGCGAAGGCTCTTTCCGGCAAGCACAAGCCGACCTGGACGCCGCACATCGACGACGGCGACCACGTGGTCGTCCTCAATGCCGAGAAAATCGAGCTCGGGGGCAACAAGTGGCTGCAGAAGGTCTACCGGCGCCACAGCGGTTTTCCCGGCGGCCTGCGCACCGAGACGGCGCTCGACGTGAAGAAGAAGTACCCGGAGCGGCTGGTCGAGCGCGCCGTGCGCGGGATGCTGCCGACCAACAAGATGCGCGACGTGCAGTTGCGCCGCCTTAAAGTGTATACGGGCAGCGAGCATCCGCACGCGCCGCAGCAGCCGAAGGAGCTTTTCTAGTTTGGAAGCCACCGAACAGTTCGGCGGGACCGGGCGCCGCAAGCGCGCGGTAGCCCGCGTCAAGCTCACCCTCGGCCAAGGCGTCATTACGATCAACAAACGAGCGGTCGACGAATACTTCACGCGGCCGAGTCTGCTGCAGATCGTACGCCAAGCGCTGGAAGTCACGCAAACGGGCAGCCGCTTCGACGTCAGCGTGAAAACCGAAGGCGGCGGCGTCGCCGGTCAAGCTGGAGCCGTGCGCCACGGAATCGCGCGCGCACTTCTCGAGATGGACGAATCGCTGCGCGAACCGCTGCGCAAAAACGGCCTCCTCACCCGCGACCCGCGCGAAAAGGAATCGAAGAAGTACGGCCGCAAACGCGCCCGCAAACGCTTCCAGTTTTCGAAGCGCTAATTGTAACGGACGACTTCGCGCCGGCGGAATTCCGCGGCGTGCGGCGGCGGCGTCACGGGATTCGACCGGATTGCTTCGGTTGGGCTCGAGGCGAGCGCGAGAAGGAATCCGAAGGCGGCGCCGGCAGCCACGGCTGATACGGATGCGAACCAGAAGCTAAGCATTCAGAGGGCCTTCGTGTAGCGGGGCGCGCGAAGCGCCTGGGGTGGTCCCTCGATGATGGCGCAGAGCGCGAAGCGCGACCACGAACATCTACACAGTTGGGTCACACAGTTGCGGCGCGGCTGCCGGGTCCGGCGGTGGCCGGCGACATCAAGGAATGCTTTAACGCTGGTTCCGATCTTAGCCCCGACGGTGGCGCCGCTCGGGTGAACGCGCTCTGGCGCCGGCTCGCCGCAGCGTACCCCGATCCGGAGCTAACGAGCTAGTGTCGCTGATCGCCCCAGGCGCCGCCCGTGTCATGCTGAGCGGAGCGCCGCAGGCGCGCAGTCTAAGCACCGACGGAGTACGGCGGGGTCCCGGTGGGGGTCCCGGTGGTCCTTCGACTCCGGCGCTTCGCGCCTGCGCTCAGGATGACAGGGGCGCGCATTAAGCTGGGCGCTTGGAGACTTCGGGGAAGATTGCGTAGGCGGTTACGAGTTCGTTGCGGCCTTTGATGCGGGCTGCGAGCCGGTGAAGCGGTCGCGAAATGTGGCCGGCAGAAGCGATCGTTTCTTCGTCGCAATAGATCGCGCCGGGGGGCGCTGCGGCTTGCAGGCCGTTCGCGAGGTTGACGGCGTCTCCGATCACGGTGTAGTCCATCCGTTTGGTGCTGCCGAAGTGGCCCGCGACCACGTCGCCGGTCGCGAGTCCGACCGAGATTTGGAGCGGATAATCGAGTCGCGGACCCAGGAGCACGACGGTTTCGTGCAGGCGGATTGCGGCTTGTACCGCACGGGCCGCATCGTCGTTGCGCACGAGCGGCGGCCCAAACACGGCCATCAAACCGTCGCCGTAGAATTTGTCGAGCAGCCCGTCGTGCTCGAAGACGATGCGCACCGCTTCCTCGAAATAACTGTTGAGGATCTCGACGACGCGTTCGGCCGGCATCGTCGCGGCGAGCGACGTAAACCCGCGGACGTCTGCAAAGAGCATCGTCGCACGCTTGCGCTCGCCACCGAGCCGGATCGAATCCGGATCGTGCATGAGCGATTTCACGACGTGCGGCGCGAGATAGCGCGAGAACGTCTCCGCGATGCGGTCGGCCTTGCGTCTGTCGGCTGCGACGGCTTCCTCGAGAGAGCGCTGCTTGGTGACGTCGGTGACGACCATCGCAACCCCGAGGCCGTCAACGCTCTCGAGGGGCGAGAGGCGCATCTCGAGCGTCAGGAGCGTCCCGTCGGTGCGGTAGGCTTCGACTTCGGCCCGAAGTTGCACCGCGCCGCTCGTGAAAAACGTCTCGAACAGTTCCGGGAACTCGGGGATCAACTCTGCGATCGCCGAGGCGGGCTTGCCGACCATCTTCTGGGCGGGCAGGCCGAATGTGAACTCGGCGGCTCGGTTAAAGGTCGTGATCAAGCGTTGCGCGGAGAGCGTGATCACGCCGTTTGCGATCGCTTCGAGGATCCTCGTTTGAAACGCCTGCATCGCCGAGATGCGTTTGCGGCGTTCGCGCTCCTCTTCAAAGAGGCGCGCGTTCTCGATCGCCATCGCGGCGTGGTTCGCAAACGCGACCAGCACGTCGCGATCGCCCACGGTGAAAAGCCCCGGTATGACGCGCGAATCGAGATACACGGCGCCGATGACGCCGCTGAGTGCGCGCAGAGGAACGCAGGCAATCGAGCGGAGGTGCAGGGTCGAGATCGACTCACTGACCTTCCACTGCGGGTCGGACTGCGCGTCGGTCGTGAAGATCGGCTCGCCCGACTCGATCGCCCGTTCCACGATGGAGCGCGAAGGCGCTTCGGCGGGGCCGCCCTCGATCGCGTGCGTCGCGGCGACCTGCAACCCTTCGCGCAGGATCACAAAGCCCCGTTCGGCGTGCATCACTTCGACCGCGACCTCGAGCGCTTCGTGCAAAACCTTCTCGAGGTCGAGAGACGAGTTGACGAGCTGCGCCGCCCGCGCCAGCCGCTTGCTCTTTTCGAAGGCCGGGGGCTCCAGGCGGCGCGTGATTTCCTCGAGCGCGGCGAGGGCGGCGGGATCGGCTGCGAGGCCGGGGAGACGGCGGAGAAGCGCGAGCGCGTCGGTTACGACGCGCTCCTCTTCCTCAATTCTCCGCTCGCTCGATCTCATAGGTAGTAGCAGCACCAGTCAACGGTAAAGCCTTGATCGCTCATCCAGTGCGGCGTGAACTCGAATTTCGCGGACGTCACGTCGTTTGGAACCAGAAACGAGACCGTCACCCGCGTCGATGCGCCCGGACCAACGATGCCCGGCTGCCGCAGATCGAGCGCGCCAAGGCCAGGCCGGACCACCGGCAGATAGATCGCGTCGCCGACCAGCAGGTGGAAATCTTTCGGGTCGTAGTTTTGTGCTTCTTGGTGCGACGGATTGGTAACTTGAACCGAATCGACGGTCACGTACTTGAACCCGGGTTTCTGCGAATCGGTCGTGCTGATGTCGCTCGTGCGGAGACCTGAGGGGATGGCCACGCGAACCGGCGCACTATCTGCGAGCGCCGGCAATACCATCGCGCTAACCAGGAGCGCGACGCGGCTGAAAAAGAGCATTTGGGATCACTTTCTTTGTCGGCAAAGGGGAGCCCCCACGTTAACGGGGCAAGCGTTTCAGACAGTCACATCGTACCCAGCTGGGCGTTCATGCGACCTTAATCGTGCGGCGACGGCACGTTCACATTCGCGCCGTAGGCTGTGGCGCATGGACGCCATCCCCGCCGACCTGTCAGCAGCGGCCCGTGCCGCCCGAGCGCGCCTTCTCGGATTTTCGCGCGACGCCGCCGTAGCAACCGCGCAGGAAGGCCGGAATCCTTCGACGCCGATGGCGCAAGCCGCGCGTGAAGCGATCTTCGCCGATGCGTTGCTCGCGGCGATGCACGCGCGCCTCGAAGAACTCAAGAGCGTGGCGAAATGATGGGCGAATTCGACATCATGCGTGCGGCTGCGGCCGGCATGGACGCGCAGCGCTCCGCGCTCGACCTCGCAGCGCGCAACGTCGCCGCCGCCGAAGCCGACGGAACCGCCTTCGAGCGGCTCGTGCCCCGCTACGCGCTCGCGCCCGATCCCGGGAACGCCGCGGGTCCCGATGCCTACGAGCCGCCCGGCGATTTTGACGACGGCATCGGCGACGGTGAGGGGGATGCCGCCGATGCCGGGCTCCCGATTCGCTACCTCGGAGCGACCCAAGAGCGCGGCGTCGACGTCGATGCGGTCACCGAAATGGTCTCGGTTCTCGACGCGCAGCGCGCCTACGAAGCGAACGCTTCGGTATTCGACATCGGCAAACGGCTGGCCGAGCGAACGATCGATTTGGGGCGGCTGCAATGAGCGCCGCGGAACTTCCCACGTTGTATCCGGCGCTCCCGGACGACGCGTTGCTCGTACCGCCTGCGCCGCCGGCGGATCGATCCTTTGCGGACGCGCTCGCGGGCGCGTTCGGCGATACGGCCGCGGCGCTCGAGCGCGCCGACGGTGCCGAGCGCGCATTCGCCGGCGGCCGCGGCGGCTTGCAAGAGATGGTCCTCGAACGCGCGCAAGCCGACGTCACGCTCGCGATCGCGGGCGCGACCGCTTCACGAGTCGCGCAAGCCTTGAGCACGATTCTCGGAATGCAGATTTAGGCGTGCGCGCGCTCCTGCGGCGCTGGAACGAGCTGCAACCGAAGCAGCGCCTCGCGGGCGCGCTGATGGCGGCCGCAGCCCTCGCGGCGCTCGGGCTCGGCGCGCTGCTCGAGCGCGACACACACGTCGCGCTCTTCGCCGCCCCGCTGCGCGCCGATCAGGTCGGCGAAGTCGTCGACCGGCTGGCGGAATGGAACGTCCCGTTCGTCGTTGCTCCCGACAACGTGCACGTCGATTCCGCGCGCCGCAACGAACTGCTGTTGCGCCTCGCGCTCGTCGGTGTCCCGCACACACACCTCGATTCGTCGGCGGAAGCGCTCGCGAAAGCTGGTCCGCTCACGCCGCAATCGGTGCTCGACGCGCAAGCGCTCGACGGACTCGAAGGGGACCTCGCGACCGGATTGCGCACGCTCGCGGGGGTCGAGGACGCGCAAGTTATCGTCGCGCCCGCCCGCGACGGAGCGTTTGCCGACGACGCCGCGCACGAAGCGACGGCGTCGGTGCGCCTGTCGCTGCAACCGGGCGCGACCCTTGGGCCGCAGGCGCTGCTCGGCGTACGCGCGTTCGTCGCGGCGGCCGTGCCCGGGCTCGACCCCAAGCGCGTAGCGATTCTCGACGACCGGGGCCTTGGGCTCGACAACGAGACGGCGCCCGGTCCCGACGAAGCGCAAAGCTTGCAAGGGTCGCTGCAGTCGGCCCTCGACGGCGCTCTCGGCGCCGATGCGGCAATCGTGCGCGTCCGGGTGAGCTACGATCCGCGCTTGCGCGAGGTTCACGACGTCGTGCGCAAGCCCGTCGGCAGTCGCGCGATCGGCACGACGACCGTCGACGAACGGTACAAGAGTTCGAGTAAACAGTACGACAAGACGAACGCCACCGTCGATCGCGGCAGCGTCTTCGAGGACGAGCGGATCGATACGCCTGCGGGCCGGCTCGAACGCGTCTCAGTCGCGATTGCCGTCGACGCAAAACGCCACTTCGACCTCGAAAAGATCCGTTCGCTGGCGCAAGGAACCCTCGGCCTGGTCTCGAGCCGCGGCGACGCCGTCTCGGTCGAAGAGATCGCCTTCCCGCACAAAGCGCTCGTCGCGCCGCGCAGCGGGTACGCCGCCACGATCGGACTGATCGGTGCGCTCGCGCCGGCGCTCCTGTTCGCGCTGACCTTGGTCGCGGCGGTTCGGGCGGGAGCGCAGCCCCTCGCGAGCGCCTGCGAGACGATCGTCGCGCGTCTTGCGGTCCAGCGCACGACGCGTGCGGTTGCGACGTTTGCGCCCGCGCAAGTGCGCGGCGCGCTCAAAGACGAACCGCCGCATACGGCGGCCGCGATCATCAGCGCGCTCCCGGCGGCAACGGCGACGGCGGTTCTCGATCTCTACGCGCCCGAGGAACGCGCCGCCATCGTGCGCCGGATGTCGCGCGCTGCGGCGCCCGTCGTCCCCGACTACGAGGCGATCGCGCGGCGTGGATGAACGTTTCGTCTCCCTTGCCGCTTTCGTGCGCGCTGCCGCAACGACGAACGTAACGCCGCCGGTTGTCCCTGCCTCCGCACCTGTAGCTCCCGAAGTGACCCGCGGCGTCATCGATTTCGCCCACGCGGACCTCGTTCACGAACTCGCTTTGCTGCGCTTGGCGGCGCTCGAGGCATTCGAGCGCGGTACTGAAACGCTCTTGCGCTCGCTCGCGGACGACGTGTTGGGCCGCGAACTCGAACTGGGGCCGGCCGCGATCGAAACGCTCGCCAAGCGTGCCCTCGGGACCTTTGCCGATCACGAACCGGTCGCGCTCGCAATCTCGCCGGCCGATGCCGAGCGCGTGCGCGTGCCGTTACCGGTGCGGATCGATCCTGCGCTCGCCGCGGGCGATCTTATCGTCGACGTGCGCGACGGTGCCTTCGAATCGCATTTCGCGTTCCGGCTCGAAGCGGCGCTCGAGCGCGCGCAGCGAAGCGCGTGATCGCGCGCGGCGCCGGCTGCGTCACGCGGACGCTTGGCGGAACGGTTCTGGCCGCTCTTCCCGGCGCGCGCGTCGGCGACGGGGTCCGCATTCGGAGCGCTCGGGGCGTGCTCTGCGGTGAAGTTGCAAGCGTCGAACGGGCGCGCGTCGCGATCGCGCCGTTCGGGCCGGTCGCGGGCGTCGCGGTCGGCGATCGCGTCGAAGTTTCGAACGATGCGCATTTCTGTCCGGCCGGCTTCGCCGCCCTCGGGCGCGCGCTCGATCCTGCGGGCATTCCGCTCGACGGCCGGCCCGCGGTTGCCGGCTCGCGCGCGCACGTCGTCCGCGATCGGGCGCTTGCGCCCGCCGAGCGCCGCCCGGTA
>Ga0302314_10011086_pt1 | contig 15751 bp, 8 predicted proteins | sample III_Palsa_N2_3_FD_200533 | JGI IMG/M metagenome (GOLD analysis project Ga0302314, IMG submission 200533) | Peat permafrost microbial communities from Stordalen Mire near Abisko, Sweden - III_Palsa_N2_3 | ecosystem: Environmental > Terrestrial > Soil > Palsa > Peat permafrost | place: Sweden...
GTTCGTCATGTTCTTCCGCATCACATCGCGCAGAAAATGCCCCAGCGTATCGGTCGAAGACACTTCAATCTGCCCCGGCTCTTCAATCTTCAACGCATACTCGCGAAAGTCCGGCAGATCGAGCGGCTTACGCAACAGCCCGCCATTCGCATGTGGATTCGCCGTAATCCGTCGCTGTCCTTTCGGAGGCAGCTCCTGCAACTCCGCAATCAGCGTCCCATTCTCATCGAACAACTCCTCCGGCTTATAGCTCCGCAGCCACGACTCCACCAACTGCAAATGTGCCGGGTTCGTCACCGGATCAGTAATCGGCATCTGGTGCGCTCGCCAAGAGCCTTCCAGCTTGTGCCCATCCACTTCCTTCGGACACGTCCATCCCTTAGGCGTACGCAGAATAATCATCGGCCACCGCGGCCGCTCCACCGGCGTCCCTTTCGGCGCACTCCGAGCCTTCTGCTGTATCGCTCGAATCTCCGTAATGCAATGCTCCATCACCCCGGCCATCTTCTGATGCATCACCAGCGGATCGTCGCCTTCCACCACATACGGCACCCAACCATACCCACGAAACAAGCTCTCCAGCTCTTCATCCGTGATGCGTGCAAGGATCGTAGGATTCGCAATCTTGTAGCCGTTCAAATGCAGCACCGGCAATACCGCACCATCACGCACCGGGTTCAAAAACTTGTTCGAGTGCCACGAAGTAGCCAGCGGCCCAGTCTCGGACTCACCATCGCCCACCACCACCGTCACAATCAAATTCGGATTATCAAACGCCGCGCCAAACCCATGCGAAAGGCTATAGCCCAGCTCGCCACCTTCATGGATCGACCCCGGCGTCTCCGGCGTGCAATGGCTTCCAATCCCACCCGGAAACGAGAACTGCTTAAAGAACTTCTGCAAGCCCTCCGCATCACGACTCATCGTCGGATACACCTCGGAATAAACGCCCTCAAGATAGCTGTTCGACAGCGTAGCCGGCGCTCCATGACCGGGCCCCGAAATATAAATCAAATCCAGGTCATACTTCTTGATCAGCCGGTTCAGATGCACCCACGTAAAACTCTGCCCCGGATCAGACCCCCAATGCCCCAGCAGCCTGTTCTTGATGTGCTCCACCTTCAACGGCTCACGCAGCAAAGGGTTGTTTCGCAGATACAACATACCCGCGCACAGATAGTTGCATGCGCTCCAGTAAGCATTCATCTTGCGCAACTCCTCAGCAGAAAGCGGAGCAGCAGGAATCTCAAAAGTATTGGCAGCAGAACTCATCATTACCTCGCACAGGTTTGTCGTTGGTTGTTGAAGCGCCGTACTACTTTCCCGTTCGAACCATCTCGTCCACATGCACAGCGATCATCAGATCCTCCTGCGCAGGCACCACAAAAATCTTCGTTGCTGACTCAGATGCACTAACCAGCCGCACCTCGCTCCCTTTCGCCGCATTCAAATTCTCATCGACCACCACCCCCATCCCCTGCAACCCTGCAAGCACCTCCGCGCGAGTCAGCGGATCATGCTCCCCAATCCCGCCTGAAAACACCAACGCATCCAATCCTCCCATCAACCACGCATACCCTCCTGTGACCTTCGTCACACTCCGCGTAAACACCTTCAACGCCAGCCGCGCCTTCTCATCACCCTTCGCCGCCGCCGCACGAACCTCCTTCACATCGTTCGCCATCCCAGAAAGCCCCACCATCCCCGCTTCGTGGTTCAACATCGTCTCCACCGCTCCAACCTCCTGCCGCCGCAGCAAATACAACACCACCCCCGGATCAAGATCCCCCGGCCGCGTCCCCATCACCACACCACCCGTAGGCGTCATCCCCATGCTCGTATCCACCGAACACCCTTCCACCACCGCCGTCACGCTGCATCCGCTGCCCAGGTGCGCAATCACCATCCGCTTCGGCAACTCCCCCGCCCCGCGCATCTGCCGCACAATCGACTCGCAGCTCAACCCATGGAACCCGTACCGCCGCACGCCTTCCGCCCGCACCTCCTCCGGCAGCGGATACGTCGTCGCCTCCAGCGGCATCGTCCGGTGAAACACCGTGTCGAAACACGCATAGTGCGGCACCTCCGGAAATTTTGCCATCCCTGCTCGAATCACATCAATCACCGCCGGATCATGCAGCGGCGCAAACGCCACGGCCTCTTCAAGATCCCGCAACACCTCCGCCGTAATCCTCTGATGCCCCTCAAGCTTCGCCCCCGGATGCACCACCCGGTAGCCGACCGCCTGCACCTCCGGCATCTCCGGCCCGCTGACGATCTCCAGAATCCCCCGAATCGCCTCTGCCGAAGTCCCAGCAGCCCGTCCCTTCCCCGGATCAGCCCCCGCTGGACCAAAACCCGCCCCATCCGCCCCATGCAGCTCGACTTTCGCCTCCGCTTCGCCAATACCCTTCAATTCGCCGTCGTAAACCACGCCCGGTTCGGAAACACCCGCGGCAGAGGCAAACATAGAGAACTTGATCGACGATGATCCGCTATTGACGACGAGTATCCGCATGAACCTCTAACACCCCACGTATAGCAACCTTAATCCTTCAGACATCGTTATGATGCTGAAACTTATGACAGCCCTGTAAACAGCTCAAAATCCACGAAAGCCTCCCAACACCCCTGATATCCCGGAACTTTCCACAACCTCTTTCGTAATTCATTCCAGACCGGTCGTACAGCCCCTAAAGAAAAGAAAAATGCACCCTTAGGGGGTCTGACTCATCCACTTAACCAGACCTGAGACACTGGAAACCTACGTATCTCTTTCGGGAGCCCCTGCACTGATGAACCGTCTGCTCTTTCGCCCCACGTATTTCGCCCAAATTCTTGCGGTTTCTTCGCTCGCCATCACGCTGACTGCCTGCAAGCAGGCCGCGCCCCCAGCTGCTGCGCCCCAGGCGATGCCCGTCAAGGTGTCAGACGTCACCCTGTCCCCCGTACCAGCCGGAGACACCTACGTCGCCACCATCAAGAGCCGCCGCTCGGCCACCATGCAGCCGCAGGTCGATGGCAATCTCACGCGAATCCTCGTCCACTCCGGCGAATCCGTCGCCGCTGGACAGTTGCTCATGACCATCGACCCGCTCAAGCAGCAGGCCACCGTCGAGCAGCAGAAGGGCACGCAGGCTCAGAAACAGGCCGTCCTGACCTACAACCAGACCGAGGAGACCCGCCAGCGCAAGCTCTTTGAGGCCGGCGTCACCTCCCGCGACGCCTACGACCAGGCCATCCAGGCCCTCAACAACTCCAAGGGTGACTACGTCTCCTCCGTCGCCCAGACCCAGACCCAGCAGCAGGAGCTGGCCTACTACCAGATTCGTGCTCCCTTCGCCGGCATCGTCGGCGACGTTCCCGTCCACCAGGGCGATTACGTCTCCCCTACCACCCTGCTCACCACCGTGGATGAGAACGCCGAGCTTGAGGCCTACATCTACATCCCCACCGAGCGCGCCTCGCAGGTTCGCCTCGGTCTCCCGGTTGATTTGCTAGACACCAACGGCAAAGTGCTCGCCCACTCCACCATCAGCTTCCTTTCGCCCCAGGTGGATAACGGCACACAGACCATCCTCGCCAAGGCCGAAGTCCCAGCCACCTCCCAGATGCTGCGCACGCAGCAGTTGGTACAGGCGCACGTCATCTGGTCCACCAACCCTGCCCCGGTGGTTCCCGTCCTCGCTGTCACTCGCATCGGCGGACAAGCCTTCGTCTACGTCGCCGCCGCCGCCGGCCAGGGTTACACCGCGCATCAGGTCGCTGTCACACTCGGCGAAACCGTCGGAGACAACTACCCCGTACTCAGCGGTCTGAAACCCGGCGACCGGGTCATCCTCTCCGGACTGCAGTTGTTGCAGGAAGGTATGCCCGTTCACCCGCTCGGCTAACGCAACGTTCTGATTCTCTAGTTCTGTCATCTGAGCGTTGACGAAAGGCCTGCCTTTCGTCAACGCCACCAAAGTACACCGAGGGTTTCTCTCTTGTTCGTCGATTTCTTTATTCGCCGCCCGGTCTTCGCCACCGTCTGCGCCCTGCTGATCGTTCTCGCGGGTGCGGTCGTTATTCCCGGCCTCCCCATCTCGCTGTACCCCACGCTCGCGCCGCCACAGGTCACGGTCACCAGCACCTACATCGGTGCCAACGCCCAGACCGTAGAGCACGACGTCACCACGCCTCTTGAAGAGCAGATCAACGGCGTCGAGGGCATGCGTTACATCACCTCGTCGAGCACCAACAGCGGCGTCAGCACCATCACCGTCACCTTCCAGACCGGCTACGACCTCAACATCGCCGCCGTCGACGTTCAGAACCGCGTCTCCAGCGCCCAGGGTGTGCTTCCTCAGTCGGTTAAGAACACCGGTGTCACCATCACCAAGGCGAACCCCAACTTCGTCTTTGCCGCCGGCTTCTACGCGGACAACAACCGCTACTCGCAGGACTTCATCTCCAACTACATCGACCTCTACGTCAAAGATCCGCTCAAGCGCATCACCGGCGTAGGTGACGTACTGGTCTTCGGCGTCCGCAAGTACGCCATGCGTCTCTGGCTTGACCCCACCAAACTAGCCGCCCGCCAGCTCACCGCGACCGACGTCGTCAACGCGCTGCAGGAGCAGAACGTAGAAATCGCCGCCGGCGCAGTCGGTGCACCGCCCGTAGACCGTCCGCAGGACTTCCAGATCTCGGTCAACGCCGTCGGCCGTCTCAGCACGCCCGAGCAGTTCAACGATATCGTCCTCAAGAACGGCCCCACCGGCATCATCCAGCTCAAGGACGTTGGACGCGCCGAGATTGGCGCCGAAGACTACACCACCAACCTCAAGTTCTCCGGCCAGCCCGCCATCGGTGTCGGCGTCCAGCAGCTCTCCAACGCCAACGCCCTCGAAGTCGATAAGAAAGCCAAGGCAGCTCTCCTCGAGCTCTCCAAGACCTTCCCCCCCGGCCTGCACTACATCGTTGCGTTCGATACCACGACCGTTGTCGGCGACTCCATCCACGAAGTCATCATCACCCTCGCCGAAGCCATCGTCATCGTTATCGTCGTCATCTTCCTGTTCTTGCTCGACTGGCGCGCGACCATCATCCCCGCGGTCACCATTCCCGTCTCGCTCATAGGAACCTTCGCGTTCATCAAGCTCTTTGACTTCTCCATCAACTCCCTCACGCTCTTCGGCATTACGCTGGCCACGGGTCTCGTCGTAGACGACGCCATCGTCGTCATTGAAAACGTCCAGCGCCATCTCAGTGAGGCCGACACAGACAATCCCGAGCACGACCCCCACAAAGCCACCTCGGTCGCCATGGCTGAAGTCACCAGTGCCGTCATCGCGACCTCACTCGTGCTCATCAGCGTGTTCGTTCCGGTCAGCTTCTTCCCCGGCACCACCGGCATTCTCTATAAGCAGTTCTCGCTGACTATCGCCTTCGCGATCGCCATCTCTGCTTTCAACGCTCTCACGCTCTCTCCTGCGCTCTCCGCCATGCTGCTTCGTGGCGAAGAAGCCAAGTACCACCTCTTCGACTGGACCCACATCCACGCACTGTCCCACGGATACGCTGCCTTCGCGCACTTCATCGACGACACCATCAACGGTCTGTCGCGCGTTTATGGTCGCGCCATTCACTTCATTCTGCGCATCCGCTGGGTCATGCTCCTGCTCTTCATCGGCGGCCTGGGCGCTACCGCATACATGTACCAGCACGTCCCAACAGGCTTCGTTCCCGCAGAAGATCAGGGCTACCTGATCCTGCAGGTGCTCGCTCCGCAGGGCGCATCGCTCGGCTACACCTCACATCTCGCGGATGAAGCGCAGGTCATTCTCGCCAAGGACCCCGACATCCTCGGCACCTTCGCCATCATGGGCTTCGGTTTCAGCGGCGCTTCCCCCAACCAGGGCATCATCTTCGCTCCGCTCAACCCCGAAGACACCCGTCTCAAAAAGGGTCATGCTGATACAGACGTCATCGCCCGTATCCAGCCCCAGCTCTTCGGCGTCCCCGGTGGTCTCATCATCGCCTTCCCGCCGCCGCCCATTCAGGGTATCGGTAGCTTCGGCGGCTTCCAGTTCGAGCTGCAGGATGAAGGCCGCAACACCCTCACCGATCTCGACCGCGTCGCTCACCAGATCGTCGGTGCAGGCCGCGATCCGCACGCTGGCGTCACCGGCCTTTACACCAGCTTCACCGCCAACGATCCTCAACTGATCGTCACCATCGACCGCGATAAAGCCAAGACCATCGGCGTTCCGCTCACGCAGATCAACGACGCACTCAGCGTCTACATGGGTTCGGAGTACGTCAACGACTTCGAGTTCAACAACCGCTCCTACCGCGTCTATGTACAGGCCGATGCTCCCTTCCGCCTCACCTCGAAGGACATTCGCCAGTACTACGTCCGCACCAACGCCGGTCAGATGGTTCCGCTCGACGATCTCGTCACCATCGTCGAAAGCTCCGGCCCGCAGAACATCTCGCACTACAACCTCTTCCGCTCCGCCGAAATTCTCGGCTCTGCCGCACCCGGCAAGTCTTCCTCCGAAGGCCTAGCCGCCATGCAGCAGATCGCGCAGAAGAACATGCTCCAGGGCATGAAGTACGAGTGGTCCGGTCTTGCGCTCGAAGAGATCGAGTCCAGCGGCAAGACCCTCGCCATCTTCGGCCTTGGTCTCCTCGTCGTCTATCTCGCACTCTCCGCCCAGTACGAAAGCTTCGCGCTTCCGTTCATCATCCTTCTCGCCGTCCCCATGGCCATCCTCGGCGCGCTCGGCTTTATCGCCATGCGTGGCCTCATTGATGACGTGTATGTGCAAATCGGCCTCGTCATGTTGATCGGTCTCTCTGCGAAAAACTCGATTCTTATCGTGGAGTTCGCTGAGCAGATCCGAGCTCGCGGCGTCAGTATCGCAGAGTCCGCCATCCAGGCCTGCGAACTCCGTCTCCGCCCGATTCTCATGACCAGCTTCGCCTTCATCCTCGGCGTGCTGCCCCTCTGGTTCGCCACCGGCGCCGGCAAACTCGGCCGCCACTCGGTCGGTACAGCCATCGTCGGCGGTATGCTCGTCTCCACCGTCCTGAACCTGTTCTTCATCCCGGTTCTCTACGTCATGTTCAAAACGGTCATCGAGCGCTTCAGCAAACCGAAGCTCCCCGTCGCGACTGAGCCACCCACCGCTTAACCGTTTCAGCGTTTTCTAAAAAAGCCCGGGCCTTTGCCCGGGCTTTTTTAGCTTCCGATGAATTACCCTCCCAACAGGGCACTCAATCAGCAGCAGCCCACAGGAGCAGGTTTGCATGGCAATGACACAGTTTTTTCGGAGGACTCGCACGTTGGCAATGACTGGAACCATCCTCGCCGCTGGAACACTCAGCTCCAGTTCTTCCGCCCAGCAGCCCGCCGCCTTCGGCCCCTCCAATCCGTTCTACGCAGCCAGCACGCTTCCCTATCAGGCACCCCCCTTCGACAAGATCCACGACGGTGACTACCAACCCGCCATCGAAGCCGGCATCGCCCAGCAGCTGGTTGAAGTCGACGCCATCGCCAACAACCCCGCCGCTCCCACGTTCGACAACACCATCGTCGCCCTCGAGCGCTCCGGCCAGCTCCTCAACCGCGTCCAACTCGTCTTCAGCGCCGTCTCCGGTGCCAACACCAACGACACGCTCCAAAAAATCCAGGACATCGAAGCCCCCAAGCTCGCCGCCGCGCAGGACGCCATCAACCTCAACACCAGGCTCTTCGCCCGCATCAAAAAGGTCTACGAGGCACGCGCCACCCTCAACCTCGACCCCGAATCCCTCCGCCTCGTCGAGTACGACTACCAGCAGTTCGTCAAAGCCGGCGCCAACCTCTCTGACGCCGACAAGACCAAGCTCAAGAAGCTGAACGAAGAAGACGCCAAGCTCTCCAACGACTTCCTCACCAAGCTCCTCGCCGCCGCCAAGGCCGGCGCCTACGTCACTACCGACAAGGCCAACCTCGCCGGCCTCACCCCCGCGCAAATCTCCGCCGCCGAGCTCTCCGCCAAGGACACCAAGCAGTCCGGCTACCGCATCCCGTTGCAAAACACCACCCAGCAGCCCGACTTCGCCGAGCTCACCAACCGCTCCACTCGCGAAGCCATCTTCAACAACTCCATCAACCGCACCGAGCGCTCAGACGCCAACGACACCCGCGCCATCATCTCGCGTCTCGCGCAAATCCGTGCTGAAAAAGCCCACCTCCTCGGCTTCCCCAACTACGCCGCCTGGAACCTCCAGGATCAAATGGCCAAAACCCCAGAAGCCGCCCTCAAGTTCATGGACGACCTCGTCCCCGCCGCAACCGCCAAGGCTAAGGGCGAAGGCGCCGAAATTCAGGCGCTCATCGACAGTCAAAAAGGCGGCTTCCAGCTCAAGCCCTGGGATTGGAACTTCTACTCCGAGCAAGTCCGCAAAGCCAAGTACGACCTCGACGAAAACGAAGTCAAGCCTTACTTCGAGCTCAACACCGTCTTGCAGGATGGCGTCTTCTACGCCGCCAACCAGCTCTACGGCCTCACCTTCAAAGAGCGTCACGACCTCCCCGTCTACGACCCCGACGTCCGCGTCTTTGAAGTCTTCGACAACAACGGCAAGACCCTCGCTCTCGCCTACTTCGATTACTTCAAGCGTGACAACAAGCAGGGCGGCGCGTGGATGAGCAACTTCGTCAACCAGTCCACCCTCCTCGGCACCATCCCCGTCATCTACAACGTCGCCAACTTCGCCAAGCCCGCACCCGGCGAGCCCGCACTCATCAGCTTTGACGACGTCACCACCATGTTCCACGAGTTCGGCCACGGTCTCCACGGCATGTTCGCCGACACCAAATACCCGTCGCTCTCCGGCACATCCGTACCCCGCGACTTCGTAGAGTTCCCTTCGCAGTTCAACGAGCACTGGGCCTCAAACCCGCAGGTCTTCAACCACTTCGCCAAGAACTACAAGACCGGCGCTCCCATGCCCGCCGAGCTAGTCGCCAAGCTCAAGAAGTCCTCTACCTTCAACGAAGGCTACATGCTCACTGAAATCCTCGCCGCAGCCGAGCTCGACATGCAGTGGCACTCCCTGCCCTCATCGGCTCCCTTGCAAAACGTCGACGTCTTCGAGAAAGCCGCCCTCGCTCGCACCCACCTCGACCTCGAAACCGTCCCACCCCGTTACCGCTCCAGCTACTTCCTGCACATCTGGGCTAACGGATACTCCGCCGGCTACTACGCCTATCTCTGGACAGAGATGCTCGACGACGATGCTTACCAGTGGTTCGAGCAGCACGGCGGCCTAACCCGCGCCAACGGCGACCGTTTCCGCTCCATGGTTCTGTCCCGCGGCAACACCGAAGACCTCGACAAGATGTACAACAAGTGGCTAGGCGCCGAACCCGACACCAAGCCCATGCTCAAGTACCGCGGACTCACCGAAGCTGCCCCCACCAAGTAGGGGCAGCTCCCGCTGTTAGCTCTGCGCCGATTCTTCAGCCGCTGGCGCCGGCACAACCCATCCGCCACACGGCAGCAGTTGATCGACTTCCTTAGGCCCCCATGTATGCGGCTCGTACGTATACACGGGGGTCTCGGCTTTTAACACCGGGTCCACAATCCGCCACGCCTCTTCCACATAATCCTGCCGCGCAAAGATCGTCGGATCACCCGCCATCGCATCGGTAAGCACACGCTCATAGGCTTCCATCTCTTCGGGCCTCGGATGGCGGCTCGCGATCAACTCCACCGGATCACGCTCCGCCGTATGCTCCAGCGACTCCACGGACACGCCCATCGCGATCGTCATGTCTGGGCTAATCCGAAACCGTATGTAGTTCTGCGGCCCAACCACATCCGAGAACTTCGTCGGCGGCGGCTTCTTGAACCGGGCAATCACTTCCGTACAAGTCACCGGCAGGTTCTTCCCCGCGCGAATGAAGAACGGCACGCCTTCCCAACGCCACGACTGTATCTCCAGGCAAAGCGTCGCAAACGTCTCCGTCTGAGAGTCCTGCGCAACGCCCTTCTCATCCAGATATCCACGAAACTGCCCGCGCACAAGGTGCTTCGGCTCGATCGGCGAAATCGCCTTCAACACCTTCACCTTCTCATCCCGAACCGACTCGCTATCGTTGCGCGCCGGCGACTCCATCGCCACGTTACACATCAGTTGGAAGATATGGTTCTGGATCACATCCCGAACCGTTCCCGTCTGGTCGTAAAAAGCTCCGCGCCCCTGCACGCCAAAGTCTTCCGCCATCGTGATCTGCACGCTCTCAATGTGATCGCGATTCCACAGCGGCTCCAGGAACGAGTTCGAGAACCGGAACGACACCATGTTCTTCACCGGATCTTTCGCTAGGTAGTGATCGATCCGGAAAATCGACGACTCCGGAAAAGCCGACAGCAGAATCCGGTTCAACTCCTGCGCTGAGGCCAGGTCATGCCCAAACGGCTTCTCCACAATCATGCGCGCGCCCTTGGCTGAGCCTGACTTCACTAGCTGCTCCACCACCTCTTCAAACAGAGACGGAGGAATCGCTAGATAGTGCGAAGGATGCTCCGCATTGCCAAGCTCCTTACGCACCGCTTCAAACGTAGCCGGATCGGAGTAGTCCCCGTCCACATAACGCAGCAGCGAGCTCAGCTTCTCCCACGCCGCCGGATCAAGTCCGCCATGCTGTTCGAGACTATCCTTCGCACGCGCGATGAGCTGATCGAGCCCCCATCCAGCCTTCGCTACACCGATCACCGGGACATTCAACGTGCCACGCTTCACCATGGCCTGCAGCGAAGGAAAGATCTTCTTATAAGCAAGATCGCCAGTAGCGCCAAAAAAAACTAATGCATCAGATTGGACGTGAGTCACAAACGTTCCTTTCAATGTTGAAGATCTAAGCTACATCCTCTTGCAATCAACTGAACCGCTACAAAATCGTCATAGCCCGAACTACTACAAAATCGTCATAGCCCGAACTACTACAAAACTGTCATAACCTGAACTACCCCAGAACTGTCATCCTGAGCGAAGCAGCTCGCGCACTTTGCGAGCTGCGCAGCCGAAGGACCTGCCATACACTCCTACAAGCAATACAGCTCCGGGCTTTCGGCCACGACAGTCTCGCCAACCACAGCGGTCTATAGGTTGATACAACCTACTTCGCTGCGGGCTTTTCCAAATGACCACCAAACTCATAACGCATCGCAGAAAGCAGCTTGTTGGCAAACTCGTCATCGCCTCGTGAACTGAACCGCTCATACAAAGCAGCCGTCAGCACCGGCGTAGGCACACCTTCATCAATGCCCGCCTTCACCGTCCATCGCCCTTCGCCTGAGTCTGATACCCTGCCACCAAACTTCGAAAGCTGAGGATCGCCAACCAGCGCAGACGCAGTCAAATCAAGCAACCACGAAGCAATCACGCTTCCTCTGCGCCACACTTCCGTAATGTCCGCAAGATCGAAGTCATACTGATAGTGCTCCGGATCACGCAGCGGCGTAGTCTCCGCATCAATCTCCGCCGTATGCTTGCCAATGTTGGCACCCTTGATCACGTTCAGGCCTTCCGCATACGCCGCCATCATGCCGTACTCAATGCCGTTGTGTACCATCTTCACAAAGTGGCCCGCACCATTCTCACCACAGTGCAGATAGCCTTCCTGCGAAGTCCCACCCATCTTCTCGCGTCCCGGCGTCAACGCAATATCGCCAATCCCCGGAGCGATCGTCTTGAAGATCGGATCAAGATGCTCCACCGTCGCCTTCGATCCACCAATCATCATGCAGTAGCCGCGCTCCAGCCCCCATACACCGCCGCTCGTTCCTACGTCCACGTACTCAATCTTCTTCTCCGCAAGCTCTTTCGCTCTGCGAATGTCGTCGATGTAATACGAGTTTCCGCCGTCGATCAGAATGTCGCCCGGCGCAAGATGCGGAGCAATCTCGGCAATCGTATCTTCCACCACACCTGCCGGAATCATCATCCACAGCGCACACGGCTTCGCCATCTTCGAAATCATGTCTTCAATCGAAGAGGTTCCTGTTACCCCATGCTCCTTCGCCAAATCCTCAACAACCTTCGGCGACATATCGAAGACGAAACATTCGTGACCATTCGCTGCGAGCCGGCGAACCATATTGGCTCCCATCCTGCCCAGACCTATCATTCCGAGTTGCATGAGCTCTCCTCTGTATCAGTTCTGAATCGTTAGATGGTAATTCCCTGCGGAGCGTATTGCAGCTTTTGCAATCAAATCAATCCCCACAAAACTGTCATCCTGAGCGAAGCGTCTTGCGGCTTCATGCAAGACGCGCAGTCGAAGGACCTGCCAAGCCGCCTGGACAACCTATACACTTTCCCTCTTTCAATCACGTCACTCTCCTTGGAACACCAGGAAGCTCTAAGGTCGTTACTGCCTAAGCCTACCCGATCCACAAAACCGAAGTACCCCCCAAAGGGTCTACCCCGGCGAAATACTCTCCCGTACTATCGGCGAGCGACAAGACCGAAGCCTACCTCTGCCTATACCCTATCTAAAGCCGGTTACGAACCGTCTAATCCCTCACCCCGGCAATCACCGCGAAAGAGCAATGAGCGCAACCACCAGTGGCAAGAAAAAAACGAAGCCCAGGGCCACGAAATCCTCGCGCGCATCCCTGACCTCTGCCGCCCCGCGGAGCGCTCTCCTGCAAGGCACCATCAGTGCCTTCATCCTCTTCCACATCGTCGCTATCTTCTGCTGGGCCGTCCCGCTCAGCAACCCGCCCATCCTCGCCGTACGGCAGCTCATTCGCCCTTACATGGTCTGGTCCGGCCTCTTCCAGTCATGGGACACCTTCGCCCCCAGCCCGGTCTCCAGCAACACCTTCGTCAAAGCCATCGCAATGTCCCAATCCGGCGACGTCCACGTCTGGGGCTTCCCCCGCATGGAGCAGTTCAGCTACAGCCAGCGCTATCGCGAAGAGCGCTACCGCAAGTTCGCCGAAACCCTTCCAGCCCAGACAAACTCCGTCCTTTGGCCCAACGTCGCCAACAAACTCGCCAAGTCCTTTGACACCCCGGGCGACCCTACGGAAAAAGTGATGCTGCTCAACTTCCACGCAGACATCGTCCCCGGCACCCCCAAAGGCAAAGAACCCACCCCCAGCCCGGACATCTTTTATCAGGAGTACTTCCTGCCCGAGGACTCGAAATGAACCTGCGAAACCTTGGGCAAGCCTGGAACCGCTTCTTCTTCACCCCGCAGTCGCCAACCTCGCTCGGCCTCTTCCGCATCCTCTACGGCATCTGCGTCACCTGCACCCTGCTCCTGCTGCACTTCGATTGGCTAAACTGGTTCGGCGTAAACGGCTGGGTCTCCCTGCCTGCCATGCAAACCGTCGAGCCCGGCATGCGCATCAACCTCTTCACCGTCATGCCGCAGGACAACCACTGGATCACCGCCTTCTTCTGGGTCTTCCTGGCCTTCGCTCTACTCCTCACCGCAGGCTTGTGGACGCGCTTTAGCAGCATCATCGTCTTCGTCTGCATCACCTCGCTGCATCAGCGAAACCTCTTCATCAACAACGGCGGCGACACCTTCCTCCGCGTCGCCGGCTTCTTCCTTATGTTCGCCCCCGCAGGCGCAGCCCTTTCGCTCGACCGCCTCATCCGCATCCGCCGCGGTCTCGAAGGCGCCGTGCCGCCGCCTATCATCCCCTGGGCACAACGGATGATCCAGCTAGAGCTCGCCATGGTCTACCTCTTCTCCTTCTGGTGGAAGATGAAGGGCAACACCTGGGTCCACGGCACCGCTCTGTACTACGTCCTGAACCTCCACTCCCTCACCCGCTTCCCCCTCCCCCAATGGGTTCAAACGCCACTAGCCGAAAAACTAGGAACCTGGTTCACCCTCGCCTTCGAGTGCTGCATGGGCATCCTCGTATGGATTCGCCCCCTGCGCTACCCCATGCTTCTAACCGGCCTCTTCTTCCACCTTTGCCTCGAGTATGCCCTGAACATCCCCATGTTCCAGTGGGACATCCTCGCCGCCTACGTCCTCTTCATCGACCCAGCCGACCTAACTCGCTTCTGGCACTTCCTCCGCCGCACGCTCATTCCACGACAGAAGAATCCTCTTCCCACGACAGAACTGTCATCCTGAGCGAAGCAGCTCGCGCACTTTGCGAGTTGCGCAGTCGAAGGACCTGCCATACCCGTCGCCCCAGCAACACCGCCCCGGGCTTTCGGCCACGACATCCTTGCTACCCCTCAGACCCCACCCCAGCCAAAACCCTTGACACGCGTCATACAATTACCCCAGAAGCAGTGAGACCGGTCGAACCCTCCGCGGCTCCCATCTGACGCTCCCAAAGCACCCTACACAACACACCAAAGGTCCGACATAAAACACCGGAGGTCCAAAGCTAAACCCTTTCCCATCAAGATTTTGCGCCAAAAAATACCCCCCCCCGGGGGGCACCCCCCTAAGGCCCCACACCAGCAGCCAACGGCACAGTAGCAGGCATCGCCAACCCAATCACCTCCGACACGCTGTTATCCCCAGCATTCGCCGTCCATACACTGCCCGACGAATCCACAGCAATCCCGGAAGGAGCGTTCAACACCCCAAAACCCGTAGCCGGAGAAAGCGGCGCACTCAACCCAAACCCCAGCTTCGAGATACTACCCGCCGTCTGGCTATTCGCAACCCACACCACCCCCTGCCCATCCACCGCCACCGCCGCCGGAAGCGACAGCCCCCCGCCCATATAGGGCGCCGCCAGCAGCGACCCGCCACCGGCGGCAAATAAACTCGCCGCACTGATCCCGTTATCCGCAACCCACGCCCGCCCACTGGCATCAAGCGCAACCCCCTCCGGCGCAAGCATGGCATTGTCCGTAAACCCCGCACCACTCAATAGCGTCTGGCTATTGCTAAACTTCGCAACCGTAGCGGCACTATTGTCCGTCACCCAAACATTCCCACCAGAATCAACAGCAACCGTCGAAGGGTTCTGCAACACTCCAGCAGCAGTCAGCGGACTAGCCCCCACCGCCGCCCCCACACTACTCAACTCCGTCACCGATCCACCAGCAAAGTTACTCACCCAGACATTGTTCTGGCTATCGATAGCGATTCCCGTCGGCCCACTAATCCCACCCGCCGTAAAGCTCGCACTCGACTGCACCACTCCCCCACTCACCGTCAGCTCAACCACCGAACTAAGCAGCGTATCCGCCACCCAGACGTTCCCACTCCTATCAACCGCAACCCCCTGCGCCCCAAAGATATTATTCGCTCCCATATAGCCCGAAGCCCCTGTCAACAACGCACCAACACTACTAAGCCCAGTCACGCTATTCCCGCCCGCATTAGCGACCCACGCATTCCCACTCGCATCAATAGCAATACCCACAGGCGCATTAAGCCCACCCCCCGTAAAATTCAAAGCAACCGACCAGTCATTAGGAGCCACCGTCAAAGCCGGCTGAAACGGCGCAGACGCCGGGACCAGCCCCAACAAAGCCGCTACATTGCTCCCCGGATTCGCATTGATGTTCAACATCGCAGCAACAGTATTCGCAGGAGCCGAACCACCAGCAGGCGTAGCCGCAGAGAAGAGTCCGCTACACGAAGCACCCGTTCCATCAGAGTTCACACAAGCCGCCAGCATGTCCGCCAAAGAGTAGATCTCACTAATAGGCACAGTAGCGTTAGCTGGCAAGCCACTCCCAGGCGAGCTACCCGTAGTCATATTCGCAAGAA
>Ga0302314_10011087_pt1 | contig 15751 bp, 15 predicted proteins | sample III_Palsa_N2_3_FD_200533 | JGI IMG/M metagenome (GOLD analysis project Ga0302314, IMG submission 200533) | Peat permafrost microbial communities from Stordalen Mire near Abisko, Sweden - III_Palsa_N2_3 | ecosystem: Environmental > Terrestrial > Soil > Palsa > Peat permafrost | place: Sweden...
TATTGGAGATCGGTGCCGCCTAAGCGCTCGCGGATCAAGACTATCAGGTCGCGCGGGATCGCCAGATCGTCGTTCCAGCTCAGCCCGTCCAGCGCGCAGGTAATAATCCAGTCGACCAATTTGTCAGGTATCGCTTTCCCACGGCTGACGAGCTGAGTTTCGCCAGCCGCTTGGAGCCGGCGCGCCGCGATGATCTCTTCAAGAATGCGAAGCGACACCTCCCCGATGGCGCGTTGGTCTGCGTCAAGAACACCGATCAAAAGGTCGGGATTAATCCCATGCCGCCCGAACTCGTCTCGCATGTGGAACACCGAATCAAACCCTCCAATGACGGACACGTCGATGTCGGCAGCGGGGTCGGCCCTACGCAGTTTGACGTAATTCTCTATGGTCGGGTCCGCCTTATAGGCCTTGGTGCTTGGGCTGAACCCGGCACCAATTTCCGCACCAAAATCCTGATCGGCCATCGCAACACCCCCGCGTATTTTTTACTCAGGATTTTCTGTTGGCGAATTGAAGGACTTCCGCGCCGTCGCGCAAGCTGTCCAAGTAGTCACTCCACCACTGCGCCATCTTCACCCGCTCGATCCAGTGTGCTCCCCGATGGTAGGCCGCGCGCACAGTGTCTGCATCGCCGTGGGCAAGGGCGCGCTCAATCGCATCGACGCTCCACTTGCCGGACTCATTGAGCAAGGTGCTCGCGGTCGAGCGGAAGCCGTGTGAGGTCATTTCGTCACCCGAATACCCGAGGCGTCGAAGGGCAGCATTCAGTGTGTTTTCCGACATTGGGCGCCGAGGCGTGCGGATCGACGGAAACACGAAGTGGCCATCGCCCTTGAAGCGTCTTGCCTCACTCAAAATCGCGACCGCCTGTGTGGAAAGCGGCACGACGTGTTCGCGGTTCATCTTCATGCGGCTGGCCGGAATGCGCCAGATCGCTGCCCCCAGGTCGATTTCCGACCACTCGGCTTGCCGTAGCTCCCCAGGCCGAACGAAGACGTGCGGAGCGAGCCTAAGCGCCCATTTGGTGGTGTGGTTGCCCTCAAACCCTTCGATGGCGCGTAGCAGCTCGCCCACGCCCTTGGGGTCGATGATCGCGCCGTGGTGCTTCACTTTCGGTGTGATCAATGCGCCTTGAAGGTCGGCGGCAATATTGTGCTTCGCCCGTGTGGTGGCGACTGCGTACCGAAACACCCGTCCGCAAAAGGCCTGGAGCCGCCTTGCCGTCTCGTGGCGCCCCGACTGCTCCACCTTCTTTAGGGCGCTCAACAGCTCGTAAGGTTCAATTTCTGCGATGGGCCGCTGGCCGAACTCACGCCCCAAGAGGGAAAGAAACCACCGCGCTTTGGAGATCGTGAGCGCTTTGAGGCCTTCCTGTTCCAGCTTGGTGATCAGTTCCTCTGCGACGGTCGCAAACGTGTTGGCCGCGCTCAATGATGCCGCAACCGCGGCGCGCTTCTTTTCAGCCGCCGGGTTTCCGCCCGCCGCGATAATCCTTCGCGCCTCGTCACGGCGGGTGCGGGCGGCCTTCAGGCCGACGTCGGGATAGCGGCCGACCGTGAGTTGCTGCTCCTTGCCGTGATACCGATATTTGAGCCGCCAAAGTTTGCCGCCAGACGGCCGAACAATCAGAAAAAGGCCGCCCTCATCAAAAAGCTTGAATTGAGCGGCGCGGGGCTTGGCCGCCTTAATCGCGACTTCGGAAAGGGCCATGTGGGGGTCACTCCGCCGGGTTGTCTCTGCGATACCCCCGGCGTGACCCCCAAGTGACCCCGATTGTGGGCGCACAAGGGCGCACGCTGGCGGCTCGCTCGTCCTTTATAATACTGATTTTCGTAGGGTTTTCTAGTCGTTGGCGCGCGTCGGCGAACAGGAAGGTGGTGCCGCTTACAGGACTCGAACCTGTGACCCCCTCATTACGAATGAGGTGCTCTACCAGCTGAGCTAAAGCGGCCGCGCGAGACGCCCTCGGGTGAGGGGGCGGCCTATTTAGCTGGACGCGGCGGACTTGCCAAGCGGCGGCGGCGCGGCCGGCGCGGGGGCGGTGGTTTGGGGGGATCGGGCGGCTCGTCCGCGCCGAAGTCGCCCCCAAGGTCGCCGGGAGCGTCATAGGCGCCGAAGTCGTCTTCGGGATAGGCCAGCATGGCGCCGTCCCGGGCGAAGGGCGCGGCGTCCTCGTAGGACGGCGGCAGTTCGGGCAGCTCGGTGAGGGTGCGTTCGCGGCGCTCGAACCGGGGATGGATCAGGGCGCCGGTCTCGGCATAGGCGGACACCAGCCTGGCCCAGTCGGCGGCGGAATAGGCGAAGGCGCGGCCTTGCGGGTCGAGGTCAGTCCAGGCGGGCTCCTGTGGCGCGGCGGCGCCTCGGGACATCCAGGCTCTTGCTTCGTCCGGCGCCGCCTCTGCGAAGGCCACGCGCGCCATCAGGCCGCAGACCCGGGCCGTGGACGTTTCTTCGATCAGCGGCCGGGCGGCGGCCCGGGCGGCGGCGGGCTCGCGCAGCAGCAGGGCCTGTTCCACGGTGAGAAACCGGCTCTCGCGGTGGCTGGGGTTGAGGGCGACCAGGGCCTCGATGCGGCGGGCGCGCTCGGGCGGGGTCTCGGTATTGCGCAGGTCGCGCCAGGCCAGCCAGAGGGCGGGGTGGGGGGCGGTCTTCCAGGCCTGTTCGATCAGAGCGCCGGCGCGGGCGCTCTTGTGGTCAGCGATCAGCAGTCGGACAGCGATCATCACGCCGGGGGCAAAGCCGGGGGCGAGCTTGGCCGACTGGCCGGCGAACTCCAGCGCCTCGCTCCGGCGCTTGGGCGCGGCCTCGATTGCGGCGGCGGAGGCGGCCAGCAGGGCGGCGCGGGCGCGCTCGGCGGTGATCGGCGAGACGATCTTGCGGGCCAGGGCGGTCTGCACCAGGTCCAGGGCGGCGGCCCAGTCCCCCGCTTCAAGGCGATGCTCCAGCAGCGCACGCCAGGCCCAGCGAGCGGTGTGGGTGAGGGCATAGGCGGCCTCGGCCTGGCCCACGGCGGCGTTCTGGTCGCCTTGCGCCAGGGCCAGCTGCATCAGACCCTTGTGGCCGGCCAGCCGCATCTCCGGGAAGCCCAGCATGGCGTTGTAGGCGCCCCGCGCGGCGGCGGTGTCGCCGGCGGCCTCTGCGGCCTGGGCGGCCAGCACGCGAACCAGGGCCGGATTGTCGTGGTCCAGTTCCGCCGCGCGCTGGGCCAGGCGCCGGGCCTCCGATCCGTCCCCGGCCGCCGCGGCCAGGAAGCCCTTGGCCAGGGCCTCGGCGCCTTGTTTGCGCCGCACCTCGGCGCGGGCGCGGGCGTCGCGGGCGGGAGTCTCGATGATCCAGAGCAAGAGGCGCCAGACGCTGACGGCCAGGAAGGTCAGGGTCAGCACCGCGCAGACGGCGGCGGCGGCGGTCATGTTGATGCGCCAGCCCAGCCACTCGACGCTGGCCTGTCCCGCCTCGCCGGCCAGGGCGAAACCCACCGTGATGGTCAGGGCGATGACCAGGAAGCCCAGGAAGATGAGGGCGGCGCGGATCATGGCGTGCGCTCGTCATGCTTCGACAAGCCCGGCATGAGGATGGAGCTTGGCGACGCTGAAGCTGGCCTCATCCTGAGCTTGTCGAAGGACAGAGGCTGACCCTCGGTCATCGCCATCTCACCCACGCCCGGACGCCTCGGCCAGTTCCTGGGCGGCGCCTTGGCGGATGGCGGCGATCAGGCTGTCGATCTGCACCCGGCGGGCGGCGCGGGCGCGCCAGGCGGCGATGGCCTCGCGGCCGGCGGACGGCAGGCTGTTCAGGGTGGTCAGGGCGTCTTCCAGATCGCCGTCGTCCACCTGGCGCTGGGCGCGGGCGAGGACGGCGTCGGGGGTGTCGCCGGTCAGCTTGTCGACCCGGCGGATGGTCAGCACGGCGGTCAGGGTGTGCAGCAGCCGCTTGATCAGGCCCGACCCTTGCGGCGGCGCGCGGGAGGCGACGGCCACATGATCGGCCTCCACGGCGAAGTCGGCGGCCAGGGCCGCGCGGCTTGGGGTCTGCTGCGCCGCCAGGGGACGCAGGGCTCGCAGCGCCGAGGAGTCGGGCAGGATGGGGTCCAGCGCCGCAAGCTGGTCCGTGAACGGCCGCGAGGATTGCGCGGCCTCGCCCAGCTCCGAGGCGGCCAGGGCGGCGCCGGCGGCGGTGGCGGAATGGCGCTGCGCCTGCGCCAGCTGATCAACCCGGGTGTTGAGCGCGGCCACGGCGGCGGGGGCGGGGGTTTGCGGCGTTGCGGCGCCGAGGGGCGCGCCGGACGGCGCCGCGGACAGGACCGTGGGAATGTAGGCGTCGGCGGCGGCCGATGACGCCGGCGGGGTTGAGCTGGCGGCGGGGGGCTTGATCGGAAACAGCCGCGCGCCGAACCGGCCGATCACCACCCCGGCCAGTACGCAGACCAGGCCAAAGGCAAGCATCAGCCAGAAGCTCAGCGGCAGTCGCGGCCTGTGGCGGGCGTACTCCGCCGGGTCCCGGGGCAGGTCGGGTGCGGCCAGTTCGGCAGGCTCGGGCGCGTCGGTCATGAGCTTTGCTGCGTCAGCGGAGGTGAGCGGTCAACCTTGTATCAGATCAAGCAGGCTGGCCTCATCGGGAAACGTCGCCACGGCGATGCTGGCGAAGGGCAGGGCGCGCAGGGGCGCGGCCGCCGCCTCGGAGATGGCGAAGACGGTGAGCGCCGGCGCCTCGTCCGCCGTGATCTGGCCGGCAATGATCCGGGCCGCGCGGGGGGAATGGATCAGGATGGCGTCGACCCCCGGCGGGACAGGCGCGCCGCTAGGGATGGTCTCGTAGACCATCAGGCTCTTCGCCGGGACGCCATGCTCGGCCAGCAGGGTCGGCAGGTCCGCGGCCGGCTCGCGGGCCGTGGGATTCAGGACCAGGGTGGGCCGGGCCTCGGCGATGAAGGCGGCCAGTGCGCGGACACCGCCGCTCGAAACGCGGACCGCGCCAAATCCCTCGGATTGCGCCGCTGTGGAGGTCCCCTCGCCGACCGCGAAGACGGTCAGGCCGCGTTCCAGCGACAGGTCGGCGAAGGCGCGCACGCCGGTGGCGCTGGTGAAGGCAAGGGCGTCGACGCCGGTCAAATCCACTTCGGCGGCTAACGGCCGCGTCTCCAAGACCGGAGCGGAGACAGGCTCAAACCCCGCGGCGCGCAGTTGCGCCGCCGCCCCCTCGGGCCGGGTGCGGGTAATCCAGATGCGATGCGGCCGCGGCGAAGACACGCCGCACCCTAACCCGCCGCCACGGACCCGGACGAGGGTTTTGTGGCTATTGCTGATGCACCGTGAAGCGGACCAGTTCCTGGCGAGGCGCCACCCACCGCGGCGCCAGTTCCGATGCTTTCAGATAGTCTTTGTAGGCGGAACTATCGTCGCCCAGGTTCTCGTAGCCGATGGCGCGGTTGAAGTAAGCCTTCTCCGGCTCCATCGAGCCGAGGGCCAGGCCGCGATTGATGGAGTCGATCCCTTCTCGGTCCTGATGCTCGCCGATCTGGGCCGCGCCCAGATTGACCAGGGCCTCGCCGAAATTGGGCGTCATCTCCAAAGCGCGGTGGAAGTCCGCATCCGCCTGGCGCCAGGACTGCATATTCATATAGACGGCGCCGCGATTGACGTAGGTGCCGGCCAGATCCTTCTCCCGCAGCAATCCAAAATTGATCGCCTGATTGCATTCGTCCAGGTCGGTCTGGCGGTTGAGACCGTTCTTGGCGGCCTGGTAGCAGGCCTGGGCGTGATCGTCGCCGAACACGGAGACGGCCGCCTGGGCCTTGGACGCAACAAAACCACTCAAACTCACGACGCCGGCCGCGATGGCGGCCCACCTGATGATGCTGGACATGATGGTTCTCCTGTCGCGGGAACAGGATACGCCGAATTTCCCGCCGCTCCAGCCCCGCCCGTTGGTAGTCGGGAACGGGCGGCGGATTGGTTACCGCGGCTACTTCAGCCCCAGAGGCGCATAGGGTCCGATCACCAGCTGCTCGAACACGCCGATCCCTTGCTGCGCCGGCTTGCCGTCCTGGGTGAGCTCCACCGTGCAGATGGCCTGGATGTGCAGGTTCTCCAGGCTGCCTGGAGCGGCGTCGGCCAGGACGAAGTCCTCGCGCTCGACCACCAGATCGCCGCCCTGATAGCGGCCGTGGCCCCATTTGGGGTGGATGTAGCCGATGCCGCGCATCTGGAACTTGCCGATCGGGGTGAAGGCGATTTCCACCGGCGCGGCGTTGGGCATGGGGATGGTCAGGCGCGCGGTCTTGGCGTGGCGGCTGTCACCGTCCAGGTCCACCGACATGGTCGCGGCCTCGGTCTCGATCATCTCGTGCGCCTTGGCGCCATCAGGGCTGACCACCGCCCGGGTGTTCCAAGGCACGCCCTCGGTGTCGGCGTTGATGTGGAAGAAGACGCTTTGGTGAGGGAAGTTCAGCGGGCTCCATTGCCAGAAGAAGCCCTGCGGCCCTGCCGGTACGGTGGGCTGCATGTCCGGGGCGCCGATGGGCCTTACCCCCCAGGAGCGGTCGCGGGTGCCGACGGCGCCGGTGGCCAGGGCCTCGCGCTTGCCGTCGATCTCGATCCAGCCGGTGTAGCGGCCGTTCTGGGTCAGGCGGGTGTAGTCCATGAAGACGCGCGGACCGTTGCGGCGCACGAAGCGCGGCTCCTCGATGGGAAAGGCGCGGCCGTCGAAGGTGAATTCCGCGGCGATCCCGTCGGTGGCGGCCAGGGTGACCTTCAAGGTTTGCAGCGGTTCGATCACCTCGATCCGGATCGGCCCGACCTCCAGATCCCACCGCTCCATGTTCAGCACCTTGGAGGCGTGGATGCAGTATTCGACCCCATCGCGAATGGTGGAGAAGTGGGCGTCGGCGATGTTGAGGTGCGGGTAGACCCCGAAGGCCACGGCGAAGAAACCGGACCCGTCCGGATTGTAGCCGTTGAAGAAATAGCGGTCGTAGAAGTTCCGATCCGTCCCCGAATAGGCGATCGGCTCCGGCGTCTGGTGGATGGGGAAATCGTCGGCCTTGGTCAGCATGATGTTTCCTGCCCTCGTCCACCATTTTCGTCATTCCGGCGCAGCGCAGAGCCGGGACCCAGGGGTTCAAGCCCGGTCTCCTGGGTCCCGGATCGCCCCTTCGGTACGTCCGGGATGACGAGTTTAGTTAGTCCTGTATGACGCTCTCAACCGTCTATAGCCCCGCGAATTCGTTCTTCCTTGGCCCCATGTAGCCGAACAGGAAGGCGGCGACCTTGCGCATCTGGATCTCTTCCGAACCCTCGGTGATCCTATAGCGGCGATGATGACGGTAGATGTGTTCGAACGGCTTGTGCCGCGAATAGCCGATGCCGCCGTGGGTCTGCATCGCCGTATCCGCCGCCTGGCAGACCAGGCGGTTAGCCCAGTAGTTGCACATGGAGACCTTGTCGGAGATCTGCCGCTCCACCTCCTTGTGCGGCATGCGGTCCATTTCCCAGGCGGTCTTGCGGATCAACAGCCGCAGCATCTCGGCCTGGGTCGCCAGCTCCACCAGCGGCCATTGGATCGCCTGGTTGTCGGAAAGGGGCTTGCCGAACGGCTTGCGGGTCCGGGCGTATTTGACGCTCTCGTTGATGCAGAAGACCGCCGCGCCCAGGGATGAGGCCGCCTGGCGGATGCGGTTCTGGTGCACGAAGCTTTGGCCGAGGCCGAGGCCGCGACCCACCACGCCCCAGATCGCCTCGTCCGGCACCCAGACATTGGTGAAACTGACGCGGGGGTGGTCGGTGGGCATGTTGAAGGTCCACAGATACTCCTCGATCTTCACCCCCGGCGCCTGGGCGGGGACCAGGAAGACGGTGATGCCGCCAGCGTCGCCGTCCTCGCCGCTGGTGCGGGCGAACACCATGCAGTGGCTGGCCACATGCATGCCGGTGGTCCACATCTTCTCGCCATTGATCAGCCAGCCGGCGACGCCATCGCGCTCCTGGGGCACGCCCCGGGTCTCCATGAAGGTGGCGTCGGAGCCGTGGTTAGGCTCGGTCAGGCCAAAGCCGGCGCGGATCTTCCCGGCGCGGACATCGTCGCCATACATGGCGAACTGTTCGGGGGTGGCGAACTCCTTGAACATCAGGATGAAGGGGTTGTTGCCGACGATCGAATGTTCATTCTGTAAATCGTTGTGCAGGCCCAGCCCCTTGGCCGCCAAGTGTTCACGGATGACGGCCATGGCCAGGTTGGTGCCGCCCTTGCCGCCCATGTCCTTGGGCCAGGCGTAGCGCAGGTGGCCGGCTTCGTCGGCCAGCTGCCGGGCCTGCCCCAGCAGGACCTCCCACTCATGGCGGGGCAGGCCCTGGTTGTCCCAGTCAGTGCGGGCGTGTTCGCGGCGGTGGTCGAAGAACCGCTCGTTGTCGTCGCGCGCCTGCAACGGCTTGATCTTGGCGTCGATGAAATCGTCCAGCTCGGCCAGATAGGCGACCAGATCGTCGGGCAGGGAGAAGTCCATGGCTTAGTCCTTCTTATCGGCGCGCCCGCCATTCGCTGTTTCTGCGAGCGCGGCGCGGTATCCGGAATAGTTGGGCTGGTCGACGGCGAGCTTGGCCAGGGTCGTGGCCCAGAGATGTTCGGCGACGCCGGGGGTGGTCAGGTCGGCCTCGCCGGTTTCAAGCCGGCGGGAGAGTTCGGTGTTGAGGTCGAGGAGGGTTCCGTCGTGGCCCAGCAGGGTGATCAGGCGTTGGTGTTCCGCGGCGTCGGCGGCTGGCGATAGGGTAATGTCGCGTCGCGCCAACTCCAGGGCGTTGGCGGCGACGCGCAGTTGGAACGCCGTGTGGGGCGCAAGCTCGGGGCCGGTCACCGTCTTCAGGAAGGCGGCGACGGCGGTGAGGATTTCGGCGGGGGTGGGTTGGTCCTGCATGGCTAGAAGGCGCCACGCATAAAACCTTCTCCCCTTGTGGGAGAAGGAGGGGCCCAGCGAAGCTGGGAGGATGAGGGGTGCGACGCGGCAGCGGCGCGGAAGGACTCTTTGCACGCCCTGCCGGGCGACCCCTCATCCTCCCACCGCTTCGCGGCGGGTCCCTCCTTCTCCCACGAGGGGAGAAGGTATGTTTCGTGAGCCCTCATCCGACACTCCCCGCCAGCAGCCGCATCAGGTCCACCTCGGTCTCCGACGTCCGCCTGGCGATCACGGCCCGCTCCACCGACGGATCGGCGCCCCGGAACGCCGCAGTCATGCCGGCGCACATGACGCCCCAGCGCAGGGTCCCGAACACTTCCCACCAGTTGGCGGATGCGCGGTCGACGGCCTCGCCGCTGATCGCCTCATAGCCAGCCCAAAGGTCTTCGCGCTGGCCGAAGCCGCCGACAGGCTTGTCGCTGGCGCCGAAGCGCCAGGAGTTGACGCAGATCCAGCCCAGGTCCTCCATCGGGTCGCCGACGTGGGCCAGTTCCCAGTCCAGCACCGCGCGCACGCCGTCCGGGCCGATCATCAGATTGCCGTTCCGGAAATCCCCATGCACCAGCCGCATCCGCGTCGCGGTGGGGCAGGTCTGGTCCAGCCAGCGGAAGGCCAGCTCGAACACCGGCCGGGGCCAGGCGGACGCGCGATAGGCGCCACGCCACTGTTCCACTAGCTCTTGCGGCGTCTGCCGTTTCAGGGTGGGGAAGGCGTGCGGGTCGATGGTGTGGACGCGGGCCAGTATCTCGCCGCACGCTCGCGCCAGCCCAGGACGCGCCGCCGCAAGGTCGGGGCTTTTGACGATCCGGCCGCCCAGGGTCTCGCCTTCGACGAAACCCATGATGAAGCCGTGGCCGAGGCCGTCGCGTTCGGCCAGCACGTAAGGCACGACGGGCACGGGGGCGCCGACCGCGCCGGCGGCAGCGATCAGGCGCGCCTCGATCTCCAGCCCGACGGCGGTGTCGGAGACCCGCAAGCCCCCGGGCGCGCGGCGCAGGATCAGCGGAACCGGTCCTTCAGCCGTCGTCAGCTCGAACCGCCAGACTTCCTGGGTCGCCCCGCCGGACAGGCGGCGCAGGCCGGTGACGCCCACGCCGCCAGCCATGATCCGGCCGGCGATGACGTCCAGGCCTCGCTCCAGGTCGTTTGGCGTGTTTCCGGTGGCGGTGTCCGCAGTCATTTCCATCCCGCGCCGGTCATTGCGAGACGCCGGCTGTCGTCCTATCAACACAGGCATAAGTAATAAGACAAGGAGGAGACGCGATATTGCCGTTGGGGAAACTGTGCTTTTCTTGTGGCGACGCGTCTAAGCGCGATGACCAGCTCTGAAATCAATATTCCCGCCGACGTAGCGGAAACCCTGGTTGACCCTGGGGCATTCGCCGATGGCCGTATTTTTGACAGCTACGCCTGGCTGCGCGCCAATCGGCCGCTGGCGGTGGCCCAGCCGGACGGGTTCGATCCCTTCTGGGTGGTGACCCGGCACGCCGACATCCTGGAGATCAGCCGGCAGAACGAGCTGTTCCATTCTGGCGACCGACCTACCACCATTGTCGGCCGCGAGGGCGAGGCCAAGGTGCGGCAGATGACGGGCGGCAGCCCGCATCTGGTGCGCAGCCTGGTGCAGATGGACGCCCCCGATCATCCCAAATACCGCGCCCTGACCCAGGCCTGGTTCATGCCCCCCAATATCCGCAAGCTGGAGGATCGCATCCGCGAGATCGCCCGCGCCTCGGTCCAGCGCATGGCCGAGACCGGCGGCCACTGCGATTTCGTCACCGAGGTGGCGCTGCACTTTCCCCTGCATGTGATCATGGAGATCCTGGGCGTGCCGGCGGCGGACGAGCCGCGCATGCTGATGCTGACCCAGGAGCTATTCGGCGCCACCGACCCGGAGCTCGGCCGCAAGCCGGCCAAGGCCCCGGAGGGCGTGGACGATGGCATGGCGGTGATGCAGGGGATCATCGCCGACTTCTACCACTACTTCACCGCCATCAGCGTCGACCGGCGCGCGGCGCCAACCAGCGACTTGGCCACCGTCATCGCCAACGGCCAGATCGACGGCGTCCCGATCTCCGAGTTCGAGGCGATGAGCTACTATATGATCGTCGCCACCGCCGGCCACGACACCACCTCCTCGACCACGGCGACGGCCCTGTGGGCGCTGGCGGAGAATCCGGACCAGCTGGCCTGGTTGAAAGCGGACCTGAGCCGCGTGCCCGGCCTGATCGACGAGGCGATCCGCTGGGCGACGCCGGTGAAGACCTTCATGCGTTCGGCCACGGCCGACGCCGAGGTCGGCGGGCAGTCCATCCCCAAGGGCGACTGGTTGATGCTCTGCTACGCCTCCGGTAATCGCGACGAGGAGGTGTTCGGGGATGCGGACGTCTTCCGCGCCGATCGGACGCCCAACAAACAGCTGGCCTTCGGCTATGGCGCCCACCTCTGCCTCGGTCAGCACCTGGCCAAGATGGAGATGCGCATCCTGTTCGAGGAACTGCTGCCGCGGTTGAAATCGGTGAAACTGGCGGGCGCCCCGAAGATGTCCCAGGCGGTGTTCGTCAACGGGCTGAAGAGCCTGCCCATCGAATTTGAGATGGTTTGATGGGGGTGGTCCTTCTGCTCCCTTCCCCCTTCGAGGGGGGAAGGGCCGGGGATGGGGGTGGTACACCCCACCGGCGCCCTGGAATTATGGCGCGATCGGTCCTGTCGTTGCTGGAAACGCAGAACGCGGCGGATGGGCTGTCACCCCCAACCCTGCCCTTCCCCCCTCAAAGGGGGAAGGGTTCTTCGCGCCTGGGAGAAGCAGCTTGACCGCCCTCACCGAAGACCGCATCGCCGGCTATATCGCCACCAAACTGCCGGGCGCCACCAACGTACATGTCGACAGCCTGTCGCAGATCGTCGGCGGGGCTTCGCGGGAGACCTATCGTTTTCGTCTCGCCTATGACGGCGCCGATGGCCCGGTGAAGCGCCGGCTGATCCTGCGGCGCGATCCGCCGGACAGTCTGATCGACACCGAGCGCCACATCGAATTCGCCGCCTACCGCGCCTTTTATGGCAGCGCGGTGCCGGTGCCGGAGATGCTGTGGCTGGAGCAGGACCCGGCGCATCTCGACTATCCCTTCTTCGTCGCCGCCGAGATCAGTGGCTTCGAGAGCAGCCCCATGGCCCTGCTGGCGCCGCCCTATTCGGATCACGCCGAGCGGCTGGCGGAGCGAAAATGGACCATATTGGGTGAGATCGCCCGCGCCGATCCGGTCGCCGTCGGCCTCAGCGCGGTCATGGACTCCCCCGCGCCCGACCAGTGCTGGCGGCGCGAGCTGGACCATTGGGAAGCCATCATCGACGCCGACGAGCTGGAGCCGCAGCCGATCATCCGCGCCGCCATCCGCTGGCTGCGCGCCCATCCGCCCGCGCCGCCCAAGTCGGTCGGCGTGGTCCATGGCGACTACCGCACCGGCAATTTCCTCTATGACGCCGACGGCGAGATCCACGGCATCCTCGACTGGGAGATGGCCCACCTGGGCGATCCGCTGGAGGATCTGGGCTGGAGCCTGAACCGTATCTGGTGCTGGGGCGCCGACGATCGGCGTGGCGGCCTGGTTCCGCGCGAGCAAGCCATCGCCATCTGGGAGCGGGCATCGGGCCTGAAGGCCAACCCCGCCGACCTGCACTGGTGGGAGCTGTTCAACTGCGTCAAGGGCCAGGGCATCTGGATCTCCAGCGCCAAGGCCTGGAACGACGGCGCCAACCGCGAGCCGATCCTGGCCTTCTCCGCCTGGCGAATGCTCAACTCCACCGACCGCGCGGCGCTCGAACTGATGGGGCGGCTATGACACCCAATCCGATACTCGTGCTCGGCGACTTCGCCGGTCGCCTGGCCCAGGTGCTGGCCCCGGACCTGAAGTCCGCCTACCTCCAGGGCTCCGCCGGGCTGATGTACGCCACCATGGGGATGATGGTGGAGGAATGGGACCGGTCCGCCGATCGGCTGGCGGAGGAGAACGCCGCCATCCGCACCCTGTTCGACCAGGCCGCGCCACTGGCGCCGGGGGGCTTGTCTGTGAGGCTAGACGAGATGGCCAGGGCGAGGGACGGCGATCTGAAGGTCTCGACGCTTCAGGCTGCCAACAACACCCTGCGCGCGGCGCTGATCGAATTGCAGGCCTGGGCGGAAACGCAGACGGGGTCGGCGGTCGCGGCGCTGAATGACGGCATCTGGGCGGAATTGGCCCGTTCCACGGAGCGGCGGCGGCTGTCGGCGACGCCGTTCTGAGGGGTCTCCAACCCCACCTGCGCGCCATCTAGGGCAGGCTGTGGTTGGCTGGAATCGGTTCGTGGCCCGCGACCTGACTCGTCGCCCCGGGCTGACCCGGGGCCGGACGGGCCGGTTCCTCATACGTCTTCTGATAAGCGCCGCAACGCCTGGCCCCGGGTCAAGCCCGGGGCGACGATGGAACGGGACGCAGGGCCGCGCGCCCAGTCCCTTGGATCCAGGCGTTCTGATGAGCTCCAGTGGGGATGACGAGGAAATGAGGCCCGATCATCCAGTCGTCCGTCCCAACCGGATCGGCTCCTCCGGATACCGCCCGGCGATCACATCCGGCAGCAGGTCGGCGAGTCTGCGAGGGTAGACGGTTTCGTCCAGCGTGCGCAGGTCGTCGGGGGTCAGCCAGCGCATCTCGCGGATCGTTTCGCGCTCCAGATCGGTCCAGCCGTCTTGCGACAGGACCTCGGACGCGCAGCGGGCGACGAAATAGCTCTGGAGAATCTGGAAGCGCTCGCCCTGATAGATCACCACCGGCTCGTCGTACCAGACGATGGGTCCAAGCTCGGCGTCCATGAGGCCGGTCTCCTCGATCATTTCACGCCGGGCGGTCTCGATCAAGGTCTCTCCGGGATCGACGCCGCCGCCCGGGGTCAGCCAGAAGATCGGCGCCGTTTCGGTGCGCAGGTCCTGATAGCGGATCATCAGCACGCGCCCGGCCGGCGAGATCAGCACCACCCTGACCGTCGGCCGCTGGCGCAGGGTCTCAGTCAAAGCGCCGCATATCGTTCGGCCCGGTGATGTTGACCGACAGCTCCTTGATCAGCCCCGTCGCCAGCTCATAAACCCAGCCGTGGATGGCGACCTCTTGACCGCGCGCCCAGGCGCCGGTGACGAACGGATCGGCGCCGACGTTTTGCACCTGGCGCACCACATTCAGTTCGACCAGCCGCTCCAACCGCCGCTTCTGGTCCTTGATCGCGGTCAGTTCTTCGCGGTTCTCGTCATAGGTCTTGCGGATCGGCTGGATCCATTTGTCGACCAGGCCGTGTTTTTGGCCGTCCGCCGAGGCGATCACGCCGCCGCAGCCGTAGTGGCCGACCACCAATATGTGCTTCACCTTCAGCACCTCGACCGCATACTGCAGCACCGAGCGGTAATTGAGGTCCTTGGGCGGGGCGAGGTTGGCGACGTTGCGGTGGACGAAGATTTCGCCAGGCGCCAGGCCGACGATCTCGTTGGCGGGAACGCGGCTGTCGGAGCAGCCGATCCACAGATATTCAGGGCTCTGCTGATCGACCAGGCGGCTGAAAAACGCCGGGTCCTTTTCGGTGCTGCCCGCTGCCCAGGCGCGGTTGTTGGCAATCAGGTCGCTGAGCATGGGTCCGCATTAGCCATGGATTTGGCCCATGGCAACGTCTCACGCCGTGCAATGCGCGGTCTAGGCTGAGATCATGACAGGCTCGAAAAGCTTGACTGTTCGCGCCGGCCGGCGCGCACCGGCCGGCCTGGAATCAGGCTCCAAGCACTTTAAGGCGATAAAGGCCGCCGCCGATCAGGGCGCCAACGGCCGGGGCGACGAAGAACAGCCAGACCTGGGACAGAGCCTTTCCACCCAGCAGGATCGCCGGGCCGAAGCTGCGCGCCGGGTTCACCGAAACGCCGTCGACCTGGATGCCGACGATGTGGATCACCGCCAGGGTGATGCCGATCGCCAGGCCGGCAAAGGCGGTGTTGGCGCCCTCGCCGGTGGAGCCCAGGATGACGGTGGTGAAGAGGGCGGTCATGACGACCTCGAACGCCAGGGCCGAGGTTATGGAATAGCCGCCGAGGTAGCCAGGACCCCAACCATTGGCGCCGAGGCCGTGAGCGGTCCCTCCAGCGATCAGCATCAGCAGCGCCGCGCCCGCTACCGCGCCGAGGAACTGGGCGGCCCAGTAGGTCAGCATCTCGACGACGGTCATGCGTCCGGCCACAAACACCGCCAGACTCACCGCCGGATTGACGTGGCAGCCGGAGATCGGGCCGACGCCATAGGCCATGGCGACGATGGCGAACCCGAACGCCAGGGCGATCCCCAGCTGGCCGACATGGTCGCCGCCCAGCACGGCGGCCCCGCATCCGAACAGGACCAGCGCCAGGGTCCCGACAAACTCCGCAAAAAACTTTTTCATGATTTGCTCCCTGTTTCGCCCGTTGGGCGAGACAGGAGGTTGCCACAATTTTCGCTAAAGCAAAGGTTGTTGTTTTGGGGGCACAGGCGCGTGCTTCGACACGCGCCTAAGTAGGCGCGGCTCAGCATGACGTAAAATTTTAAAGCCCACCAAACCACGTCATCCTGAGCCGGCCCGTAGGGCCGCGTCGAAGGACGCACTCACGCACGCACGCACGCCTACTCCGTCTTCTCCTCCGCCTTCCCCAACCCCATCATCGCCACGAACTCCGGCCGGATGTTCTCCGTGCCCTTCTCCGCCGCGTGCTGGGCGATGCGGGCGCCGACGGCGGCCAGGACCTGGGCGGTGAAGTTGCCTTTG
>Ga0302314_10011088_pt1 | contig 15750 bp, 16 predicted proteins | sample III_Palsa_N2_3_FD_200533 | JGI IMG/M metagenome (GOLD analysis project Ga0302314, IMG submission 200533) | Peat permafrost microbial communities from Stordalen Mire near Abisko, Sweden - III_Palsa_N2_3 | ecosystem: Environmental > Terrestrial > Soil > Palsa > Peat permafrost | place: Sweden...
GAATGCGTTTCGACTTGCAACAGCTTGTTCACGCGGGATCCTCAATCGGCCGGGCAGCAGGGCCCTCCCGTTTCGCAATGTCCTTCACACAAGCGGCCTGACCGTTGAACGAATGCGACAAGGTGTTCAGGGTCAATTGACCTCGAGGCGATCGCCGCTCGGTGGCGCGCCGAAATGCTCTCTGTAGCGCCGGCTGAGCGACGAGCCCGATGCGAACCCCGTTGCGATCGCCACATCGAGCACGGTCATGTCGGTGTTGCGCAAAAGCTGCCGAGCCTGCGCCAGCCTCAAAGTCCGGTAATAGCGCCCTGGCGAGACCGAGATCTGGTCTTCGAACAGCCGCTCCATCTGCCGAAGCGTGACGCCCGCTCGCGCGGCCAGGCTGGCGAGGGGCATGGGCTGTTCCAGATTTCGTTCCATCAATTCAACGACCTTCAAGACCTTCGAATTGGTGACGCCGAGCCGATTCGAAAGTTGCATGCGCTGATGGTCTCCGCTCCCGCGGATACGGTCATGAATGAATTGCTCGGAGATGGCGCCCGCCAGCTCCGCGCCATGCTTTCGGCCGATCATGTCCAGCATCAGATCCAGCGCCGCCGTGCCGCCCGCACAGGTGAAGACCCGTTCTCGCACCTCGAACAGCTCCTCCGAGACCTTGATGTCCGGAAACTCCTCGCGAAAGGCGGGCGCGGCTTCCCAATGCAGCGTGATGGTCGCACCGTCCAACAGCCCGGCCTTGGCCAAAAGGTGCGCGCCGGTGTCGATCGCGCCGAGCATCACGCCTGTCCTGGACGCACGGCGCAAGATCGACAGTAACCTGGGGGTCTCAGCCTTCGCCGGCTCAAAACCGGCACAGACGATCAGGGTGGGCGGACAGGTCTCGAGAGTCAGAGCGTCGTCGACCAGCACCCTCATGCCGTTAGAGGCCTGCACCGGCTCTCCCGTTTCAGAGAATATCTTCCACGAAAACAATGGCTGGCCCGACAGTCGGTTGGCCACGCGCAAGGGTTCGACCGCGGAGAAGAAGGCCATGGACGAGAAGCTGGCCACCAGCAGGAAGCCGAAAGTCTCGGGTTGTCGGGTGACGCCACCGCTATGCATCCGAACCGCTCCAATATCGGCGGCGCAATCCCCTGGCCGCCGATTTTGTCGCAAAATGGCCGGTCATTGTCGCTTAATGTCAAGCTGCGTGGTGGCGAGGAGATATCCAGGAGTCGAACCGAAAGGGATTGAGACGCCAGCATGAACTCCGAAGTTTTCATCACCTGCGCGGTGACCGGTTCCGGCGAGACCGTCGACAAGCACCCGGCCATTCCGGTCACCCCCGCCCAGATCGCCGATGCGTCGATCGAGGCGGCGAAAGCCGGAGCGGCGATCGCCCACATCCACGTCCGCGACCCCGAGACCGGCAAAGGCTCGCGTGATCCGGCGCTTTACCGGGAGGTGATCGAGCGTATCCGCGACTCCGGCACGGACGTGGTGATCAACCTGACCGCCGGCATGGGCGGCGACATTGTGTTCGGCCCTGGCGAGACCCCGCTGCCCCTCGATCCATCGGGCACGGACATGGTCGGCCCCCTTGAGCGGCTGATCCACGTCGAACAGCTGCGCCCGGAAATCTGCACCCTCGACTGCGGCACGATGAACTTCTCCGCGGGTGACTATGTGATGACCAACACCCCGTCGGTGCTGCGGACCATGGCGGCGCGGGTACGTGAACTGGGCGTGCGGCCCGAACTGGAGGTGTTCGACACCGGCCACCTGGTTTTCGTCAAGCAACTGGTCAGGGAGGGCCTGCTGGATGATCCACTGATGATCCAGCTCTGCATGGGCGTCGCCTATGGCGCGCCGGACGATCCCCTGACCTTGATGTCGATGGTCAACCAGCTTCCGGCTGGCGCCACCTTCAGCGCCTTTTCACTTGGCCGTCACCAGCTGCCCTATGTGGCCATGGCGGCTCTCGCAGGTGGCAACGCGCGGGTGGGGTTGGAGGATAACCTCTACCTCGGTCGCGGCCAGTTCGCGTCAAATGGCCAACTCGTCGAACGCGCTGTGACCATCCTGGAGGCGATGAACGCTCGGGTGCTCGGCCCGCAAGAGGTGCGCGAGCGTCTGCAGCTGACGAAGCGCTGGTGAGCCATCCATGAATCGTCCGTCAGATCTTGGCGTTCATACGGCCGGCCTGGTTGGCGGCGGTGTCATCGGCGCGGGTTGGGCCGCGCGGCTGTTGCTCAATGGCGTGAACGTGGCCTTGTTCGATCCCGATCCCGAGATCGAGCGTAAGATGGCGCTGGTGCTGGCGAACGCTCGCGCGGCCCAGGCCCAGCTCTTGCCCAAGGCAGCGATCGCGGAAGGCGTGTTGCGCTTCGCCGTCTCCGTCGAGGACGCGGTGGCTGGCGCCGATTTCATCCAGGAGAGCCTGCCGGAACGCGAGGACCTAAAGCAGCGCGTGCTGGCTCAGATCGACGCCGCCGCGCGGTCGGAGGTGATTATCGCTTCATCGACCTCCGGCCTGTTGCCGACCCAGCTTCAAGCCAACATGGCTCATCCCGGCCGACTTGTGGTCGGTCACCCCTTCAATCCGGTCTATCTGTTGCCCCTGGTCGAGATCTGTGGCGGCGAGGCGACCGAGGCCGAGGCAAAGTCGCGGGCCGCCGAACTCTATACGGCGATCGGCATGCACCCGCTGCATGTGCGCAAGGAGATCGACGGCTTCATCGCCGACCGGCTGCTGGAAGCCGTCTGGCGTGAGGCGCTGTGGCTGGTCAACGACGGTATCGCCACCACCACCGAGATCGACGACGCCATTCGCTATGGCGCGGGCCTGCGCTGGTCATTCATGGGCACCTTCCTGGTCTATCGCATGGCTGGCGGCGAAGCCGGCATGCGCCACTTTCTGAGCCAGTTCGGGCCGGCCCTAAAGCTGCCGTGGACCAAGCTCGTCGCGCCAGAATTGACGGACGAACTGACTGATCTCATTGCCAGCCAGTCAGATGATCAGGCCGCCGGTGTTTCGATCCGCGAGCTGGAGCGTAAGCGTGATCAGTGTCTGGTCTCGGTGCTGTCAGCGCTGCGCACGGCCGATTACGGCGCGGGAGCGACCTTGCGCGCCTATGGCGAGAGCCTCGCCGTGTTGGCGGCAAACACGCCGGCGGTCGTGGTCGACGAAACCAAGCCTTTGACGCTTCACACCGACCAGGTTCGCGCGGAGTGGATCGATTACAACGGTCACATGACCGAACATCGCTTCCTGCAGGTGTTTGGCGACGCCACCGACGCCCTTCTGGCCTATATCGGCGCTTCCGGGAGCTATGTGGAAGACGGCCACAGCTACTACACCGTCGAAACCCATATGCGGCACCTCGATGAGGCGCGGCACGACGAGCCCTTGGCGGTGACCACCCAGATTCTGGGTGCGGACGACAAGCGTATTCACCTGTTCCACCAACTCCACAGGGCGTCCGACCGGGCGTTGCTGGCGACAGCCGAGCAAATGCTGCTCCATGTCGACAGCCGGGCCAGCAGGGCCTGTCCCGCCCAGGGCGAGGTACTGGCCGCGGTGCGCCGTCTGGCCGCCGCTCAGGCATCGCTTGCCGTTCCCGATGGCGCCGGTCGACGCATCGCCATGCCGGCGCTCAATCTCGCTGTGCCCCCTGGCGATGGTTGATCGGATATGGCCGCGGCGTCAGGATTTCGCGAACCGTTGACGCCGAACGAGGAGCCGGCCCTGTCGGTTGGCATTGTCCTGGCCGAAAACTTTACCCTGTCCGCCTTCTCGCTGTTCGTCGACCATTTGAGATTGGCGGCCGATGAAGGCGATCGAAGCCGGCCGATCCGCTGCCGATGGTCGGTAATGGCCAGCACGGATGATCCAATTCGCGCCAGTTGCGGCATCTCGGTCAGTCCGACGACTGGGTTGGTCGATCCCAAACAGTTCGACTACATCGCAATTTTTGGCGGCTTGCTGCACGCCGGACGCCAGATCAACAGCGCCACCGTCGCCTACCTCAAGGCCGCCGCCGCCGCTGGAACGCCGCTGATCGGCGTTTGCACCGGCAGTTTCATCCTGGTGCGAGCTGGATTGATGACGGGCCGGCGCTGCTGCGTCAGCTGGTATCACCGGCAGGATTTTCTCGACGAGTTCCCTACGCACACGCCAGTGGCCGACCGCATGTTCATCGTCGACGGCGATCGGATCACCTGTTCGGGCGGCGGCGGCGCGGCTGACCTGGCGACTTGGCTGGTCGAGAGCCGGCTTGGACGGGCGACGGCGCAGAAGGCGCGGCACGTCATGTTGCTTGGCCGCGCCCGAAAAGCCGGAGACATGCAGCCCCACCCGCCGTTGAGCGAAGGGCTGCGCGAGGAGGTAAGCGATGAAAGGGTGCGTCGCGCCCTGCTGATGATGGAACAGCATCTGTCGGATCCGATGCCAATCAATGAGATTGCAGATCGGCTTCGCCTGTCGACACGCCAGTTGGAACGCCTGTTTCAGATGGCCGTTGGCGTGCGGCCGGCAATCTTCTATCGCGGCCTTCGCGTACGCTACGCGCGCTGGCTGCTCGACCACAGCAGCCGTTCGGTAACCGAAATTGCGCTTGAGGCCGGCTTTTCAGACTGCGCGCATTTCTCTCGCCAGTTTAAGGCCATGCTTGGCTACAGTCCTACGGTCCTTCGAACTAGATCCAGAGAAAAGGCGGTCGGCATCGTTCCGTTTGTCCGGAATCCAGGTCAGGCAGCTGGTGTTAGAGTATTTGATTGAGCGTAATTACAGTAACCATTGGATATTTATGATCTTCGCGGCGAAGCAATGAAGACCCGATAGCATCGAGTATGATGGGGCTGTGAAAAAGCGGCCTTACCCCTCCCTGCGCTTTATTTGCCTCAGCTCCGCGATCATCAGGAAGTTCGGCAAGTTATCGGGCGCAATAGCGCGGTCGCCCGAGAGCCTTCGGTCGGCCGTCGTCAAGAAGAGACTTTAGCGGCGAGGCCCTGGCGGACGGGGTGGGATTCGAACCCACGGTGGGCTCACACCCACGGCGGTTTTCAAGACCGCTGCCTTAAACCACTCGGCCACCCGTCCGGTGCGCGGCTCATATCAGGCTGACGGGGCGGGCTCCAGCCGCAAACCATCCCGTGTGTAGATCGTCAGTAACGCGCCTCGGCCTGGGCCGGCGTCGCCGTGCGCGCCGCCTCAAGCGCCCAGGCCAGGTCGGTGAGGTAGATGTCCGCAACCTCGGCATGGAAGGGCGACAGCATCAGGTGCAGCCCCGGCGGTTCGGTGGCCACGCTGGTGAACCAGCCGCGCTCGCGCAGCTTGGCCCAGATGGCCATGGCGTTTACCTCCGGATGATGGAAGGCGGTGATACCGAGTTGCGGCCGGCCCAGAACCTGGAAGCCGAGCGCCCGGGCGCCGGCCTCGATCCGCTCGCGGGCGCCGGTCACGAGCCCCTGTTTGGCGCGGTAGCCGTCGATCCCCAAGAAGTTCATCACCGCCCAGGCCGCCGAGATGGCGCCGCCCGGCCGGGTGCCGGCGAGGGTAGGGGTGACCATCCGCCCGCCGGGCCAGTCCTTGAAATCGAACAGCATAAAGGCCTGCAGCGCACCTGAGCGGAAGAAGACGGTGGAGGCGCCCTTGGCGCAGTAGCCGTATTTGTGCAGGTCGGCGGACATGGAGCGCACGCCGGGCAGCTCGAAGTCAAAGGGTGGTATGTCCGCGCCATTCATCCGCACGAAGGGGGCGATATAGCCGCCGACGCAGGCGTCTACGTGCAGCCAGAGATCACGCGCCAGGGCCAGGTCCGACAGGGCGCCTATGGGGTCGATCAGCCCGTAGGGGAAGCAGGGCGCCGAGCCGACGATCATGATGGTGGCGGCGTCGGCCACGTCAGCCATGGCCAGCGGGTCCGCCAGGAAGTCGTGCAGGGCTACGCGCCGCACCTCGATCTCCATCACCGCCGCGGCCTTGTCGAAGGCGGGGTGGGCGGAACGGGGCAGGACGATGTTGAGCGGGCCAGTGACTGCCTTTTCCTTTCTGGCGAAATCCCGCGCGGCCTTCATCGCCATGGTGATGGAGTCGGTGCCGCCGGAGGTGATCGTCCCCACGGCCTCGTCCGGCCCGTGCAGGAGCGAGAGGCCGAATCCCACTACCTCCGCCTCCATCCGCTTCAGGCTGGGGAAGGCCACCGGCCCGAGGCCGTTCTCGGACTGAAAGAGGGCGTAGGCCTCTTTCTGCACCTGTTCGACATCGGGGCCGGCGTTGAAGACATAGACGGCCGTCTTGCCATCGCGCCAGCGCACGTCGCCCTGGGCATAATCCACCATGCGCGGCTTGAGCTCGGCCCAATTGGCGCCGGCCTGGGGCAGGGGCGTTCGCATCGTGGTCCTCCGATGAATGGGCCGGCTTAAAGTCCCGGCCGCATTCGCTCCAGCATGATGACCTCGCCGTTGTAGTCCATGCGCCCGAACGGCCGATAGCCGACCTTTTCCGCAACGCGCAGGGAGGCGGGGTTGTCCGGGCTGATGATGCAGACCGTGCGGGTCTCCGGCCGGGTCTCGTCGAACCATTTAAGCATGGTCGTGACGGCCTCGGTGGCGACGCCCTTGCCGTGCGCGTGGCTGCCCAGCACCCAGCCGGCCTCGGGATAGGGATCGAAGGTCTCGCCCAGACCGCGATGGAAGTCATGGTGTCCGGCCTCGCCCAGCAGCCGGCCGGTGGCCTTTTCGACGACGGCGAAGGGTCCGTACCCCTTCATCACCCACATGCCGGCGGCGCGCAGCAGACGATGCCAGGTCTGTTCTCGCGTGGACGGGACGCCGCTGATATGGCGCACCACATCCGGATCGGCCCATATCGCACACGACGCCTCATAATCGGCTTCGATGTGAGGGCGCAGGAGCAGGCGTTCGGTCTCGATCATGCTCCCCTTGAACCAAGTTTGCATGCCGCCGCCAAGATGGAATGCAATTGCGCTTCGCGGGGCTTGTTAACCCTGCCTCTAAACCCGTCCTTCACCTTAATCGCGGCACGGTCGCGTCTGATCTTTGTCGGAGGGCGGGCGTATGGCCGTCGGATGGGCGCGCCAAAACGGCGCGCGGACAGGACGCAACCTGGCCCTGATCCTGCTGCTCGGCGGGACGGCGACCGCCTGCGCCAGCACCGGGATGAGTCTTTCCACCGCGCCGGCGCACCAGCAGTATGCCTCTCGGGCCGCGCCCCAGGGCGGCGGCGCGCCATCCGGGCGGCTGCGCGGCACCGAGAAGCCCTATCAGGTGGCCGGCAAATGGTACTTCCCCCGCGCCGACCCGACCTATGACCAGGTCGGCACCGCGTCCTGGTACGGCTATCCCTTCCAGGCGCGGCACACGGCGGACGGCGAGATTTACGACGAGGCGCTGATAACCGCCGCACACAAGACCTTGCCGCTGCCCTGCATTGTCGAGGTGACCAATCTGCAAAACGGCCGCTCGATCCGCGTCCGGGTGAACGACCGAGGCCCGTTCGTCGGCGAGCGGCTGATCGACCTCTCCAAGGCCGCGGCCGAGCAGTTGGGCTTTGATCGCCGAGGTACGACCCAGGTTCGCGTCCGCTTCATCACCATGGCCTCGCCACTGACGGCGCCTGGCCTGATGATGGCGTCCAACACGCCGTCGCCGTCGCGATCGCCCTACGCGCCGCAGCCGCGCGCCTACAGCGATGCGTTTGACGATCTTGAGACGGCGCCGGCGCCGCCGATCCAGGCCGCTTATCAGCCTCAGCCGACGCCGCGGGACGATCCCATGGCCGAGGAGGACGCGGGACCGCCCGAGACTTCGCCGACGCCCGTCGCTGGACCCATTGTCGCGACTATCCTTCCCGCGCCCACGCCAACATCGTTCGCCCGGCCTCAGATGGCGGATCGCCCGCCCGCCACGACGAGCGGCGGCTATTCGGTCCAGGCGGGCGCCTTCGCCACCCAATCGAGCGCCGATCGCGCGGCCGCACGGCTGGCCGGCGCCGGTTCCGCCCAGATCGTGCCCCTGCAGCGCAATGGCGCCACCCTCTATCGGGTTGTCGTCGGAACCTTCCCGGACGCCTCGGCCGCCGGCGAAACCCGGGCGCGGGTGATGGCCATGGGCTTTGCCGACGCGCGGGTGATTGGCGCCTACTGATCACGCCTCGCGGACGCGCCGGCCCTTGCGCCGGGACGCGAACCATCCAATGTGACCGCTGTGAATGGCGGCTTTTTCATTACGTTCGAAGGCGGCGAAGGCGCCGGCAAATCGACCCAGGCGCGGCGGCTGGCCGAGCGTCTGCGGGCGATGGGCCGCGCCGTAACCCTGACCCGAGAACCTGGCGGATCGGTGGGCGCGGAGGCTATTCGCGCCCTGTTGGTGCGCGGCGAGGCCGATCGTTGGTCGCCGGTTTCCGAGACGCTTTTGATGTATGCCGCCCGCCGCGATCACATTGAGCGGACCATCGCCCCCGCGCTGGATCGGGGCGAGGTGGTGATCTGCGACCGCTTCCTCGATTCCACGCGCGCCTATCAAGGCGCCGGCGGCGGCGCGCCAACCAGCCTGATCTCCGCCCTGGAACAGACGGTGGTCGGTGATGTGCGTCCTGACCTGACCCTGGTGTTCGACCTGGCGGTGGACACCGGCCTGGCGCGCGCGGTCGCCCGGGGAGATGGCGAGGCGCGGTTCGAGTCCAAGGGCCGCGACTTCCACGAACGCCTGCGCGCCGCCTATCTGGCCATCGTCGCCGCAGAGCCCGGCCGCTGTGGGCTGATCGACGCCAACGGCGATCAGAACACCGTCGAGGCTCGCGTCTGGGCTGCGGTAGAGCCACGCCTGACGGAGGCGCGTGGTGGCTGAGACCATCGACATTCCGCACCCCCGCGACGTCTTCAGCTTCGAACAGGGCGAGGTGGTGGAGCAGGCGTTTCTGGATGCCGAGGCCCGGGGCCGGCTACACCACGCCTGGCTGTTGACCGGACCGGAAGGTGTCGGCAAGGCGACGTTCGCCTTTCGCGCCGCACGGCGGCTGATGGGCGCTGCGCCAGATCCCGCGTTCGGCCTGATGGGCTCAAGGCCCGACCATCCGGTCAGCCGGCAGATTTCAGCGCGCTCGCACCCGGACATCATGGTGCTGGAGCGCGAGGTCGAGGGTGGCAAGCCGCGCAAGGTGATCCCGGTAGACGAGGCGAGGCGGCTGCCGGAGTTCTTCTCCAAGGCGCCCGCATCCGCTCCCTATCGAGTCGCGATCGTGGACGCGGTCGACGACATGAATCCAAATGCAGCCAATGCCTTGTTAAAGACTCTTGAGGAGCCGCCCGAGCGTGGAATCCTGTTCCTGATCTCGCACGCGCCGGGCGGCCTGCTACCGACCATTCGCTCCCGTTGCCGCCGGTTGCGCTTCGCGCCCTGGCAGGAAGACGCTGTCGGCGACTTTCTCGGCCGCCACGCAGACCTGAACGCCGAGGAGCGGCTGCGGCTGGCCCGGATGTCCGGCAACGCGCCTGGCAAGGCCCTGGAGCTGCTGGCGCGCAAGGCGCTGGAGGCGGACGACGCCGCGCGCGAACTGCTGCGCGCCCTGCCAATCCTGGATCGCGGGGCCATCCAGGTCCTGACCGATGGGTTTCGTGGGGCGGAGGGGATGAGCCGCTTTACCCTGCTGATGGAGCGGCTGGCCGATCAGATTCATCGCCGCGTAACCGCCGACGCCATCGATGGCGATCCGCCAGCCGCGGCCTGGGCCGAGACCTGGACGCGGCTGAACGAACTGCCGGGCGAGGTCGAGGGCCTGAACCTGGACCGCGCCGACGCCCTATGGGCCGCCATGGCCGATCTGCGCGCCGCCTCCGGACCAGGCCGCTGATGCTGATCGACAGCCACGTCAATCTGCACAGCCCCCAGTTCGCCGAGGACCAGGCGCCGGTGATCGACCGCGCCCGCGCCGCCGGCGTCGAGCTGATGGTGACCATCTGCGACCGCACCGACAACTTCGCCCGCGTCGCCGCCATCGCCGACGCCCATGCGGACATCTGGTGCACCGTGGGAACCCACCCGCACGAGGCCAAGGACGACCAGGACCTGACCGCCGGCCGGCTCGTCGATCTGGCTGGCCACCCACGCACGGTGGGCATTGGCGAGACCGGCCTGGACTTCTTCTACGACTTCAGCCCGCGCGAGATTCAGGCCCAGGTGTTCGCCGCCCACATAGACGCCGCGCGCGAGACCGGCCTGCCGCTGGTAGTCCATTCGCGCGACGCGGACGAGGTGATGGCGCAGATGTTGGAAGAAGCCCACGCCAAAGGCCCGTTCAAGCTGCTGCTGCACTGCTACACCAGCGGCCCGGAGCTGGCGCGGCGGGCGGCGGCGCTGGGCGCCTTCTTCTCCGTCTCCGGCATCGCCACCTTCAAGGCGGCCGAGGATGTCAGGGCGGTGATCGCCGACATGCCGGCGGACCGGATCATCGTCGAGACTGACTGCCCCTATCTGGCGCCCGTACCCATGCGTGGCCGCCGCAACGAGCCGGCCTACCTGCCGCATGTGCTGGCCAAGCTGGCGGAGGTCCGCGGCTGGTCGCTGGCCGACGCGGAGGCCCGTACCGCGGACGCCTTCTTCAACCTGTTCGACCGGATTACGCGCCCATGAGTGTTTTGGCATGAGCAGCGCCCTCGAGTTCACCATCCTGGGCAGCGGCTCTTCCGGCGGCGTCCCACGCGCCGACGGCAATTGGGGCGACTGCGATCCGGCCGAGCCGCGCAACGCGCGCACGCGCTGCTCCATGCTGGTCAGGCGGCCGGGCGAGGGCGGTCCGGAGGCCTGGACCACGGCCATCGTCGACACTTCGCCGGAGCTACGCCAGCAGACCGCGGCGGCCGGCGCCAAACGGCTGGACGCGGTGCTGTTCACCCATGACCACGCCGACCAGAGCCATGGCGTCGACGATGTGCGCGCCTTCGCCCTGCGCGCCATGCAGCGAATTCCCTGCCATATGGACGCCGCCACGCTGGAAACGATGACACGCCGTTTCAGCTATATTTTCAAAGGGGAGAGTGGATATCCTCCCATTTGCGATGAGCATCTGATCCCGCCGCACGGCGAACCCTGGACAGTCGACGGCCCGTCCGGCGCGATCCCGGTGACGACCTTCGACCTGGACCACGGCGGTGTCCGGTCGGTGGGCTATCGGTTCGGCGACGTCGCCTACTGCCCCGACGTGGTCGACCTGCCGCCGCCGGCCTTCGAGGCGCTGAAGGGTTTGAAGGTCTTCGTTGTCGACGCCCTGCGCCGCCGCCCGCACCCGACTCATTCCCATCTTGATAAGACGCTGGGCTGGATCGCCGCGCTGAAGCCCGAGCGCGCCATCCTGACCAACATGCACATCGATCTGGACTACCAGACGCTGCTCGGCGAACTGCCGCCTGGCGTCGAGCCGGGCTACGACGGCATGCGGTTCGAGGTCGCGGGGTAGGGCGGCTAGACCCCGAACTTCTCGGCGTAGCCGGCCTGGAGCAGCTTGTAGCCCTGCGTATTCATCTTCGTGGCCACGCCGTCGCTGGCCGTGACCACATGGTCGATGATGTCGTGCCAGCCGCCGGCGAACTCGGTGACGCTCATGCGGTCGACATCGGTGAAGATGTGCTCGAGCGTAAGCCGGCAACCGTCGCCATCCGGGCTGAGGGTCCACCGCACGCGTGAGGCCGCCACCTTCACCGAAGCCTCATACCAGCTATATTCGAGCAAGCGCGGCGGATCGAGCGCGGTGATGACGCCGTCCATGACGCCCATGCCCTCTGGCCAGTGGATACGAAACACGCCGCCGACGCGCAGGTCGATCTCCGCACCGCCGCCACACCAGTCCGCGACGCGCTCGGGGATCGTCAGGGCGGCCCAGATCTTCTCGACAGGGCGAGCCAGGCGCCGCTCGAACGACAGGGCGCCGCCGGCGCCATCGGCCAAAAACGCACCATCCAACATGAGCTTACGACTCCTTGCTTAAGTGATCTTCGAGGGCGTCCAGTCGGCTCGACCAGAACTTCCTGTAGGGCGCCAGCCAGGCATCCAGCTCGGCCAGACGGCCGGGCGCCAGCCGATAGATGCGCCGTTGCGCATCCTTGCGAACCGTCACCAGGCCGGCGTCACGAAGGACGCGCAGGTGTTTGGACGCGCCGGGTTGGCTGAGCGGCAATGCGCCGACAAGGTCGCCGGCCGCGCGTTCGCCGTCGCGCAGCAGGTCCAGGATCTGGCGGCGATGAGGATCGGCGAGGGCTTCGAACGGGGACATGACGATATTATATACGATATTAGTTATATAGCGAGCACGCTATTTTAATCAGGACAGCCTGACGGCTCTGAGCGGATAGAGGAATGTCAGCGGACAGGGCGGCAGGGGCCGCTCACCTCATGTCCGCCTTGGCGCGGGGCAACCTTTGCCGTCCAGCACTTTCGCGCCGGTCGATTTTACCCGCCACGCGATCTGGAGAGCGGTAAAGCAGAAAGTTCAGCAGCTTAGCGGCCGGCAATCTTGCACCAAACTTGCAGGCCGCAAGCTGACCAGTTGTTCTCGTCGCTTTCGAAGGTCAGATGACTACAGGCCTTTATCCAACCGTCGCCATCGGGACGCTAAGCGGATCGCTGCCGACGGGCGTCACCACGGCGGCCGGTCCGCTCCCTGGCGCCGATGGCGCTCCCGCGTTTGGACCGGTTGGTCTTAGCCAGGACGACGCCATCCAAGGCCTCTCCTTGACCCCGTTCACGTCGATGCAGATCAACTCGAATGGCGCGGCCTTGAGCTTCTCGTCTGCTCAGCTCGCCTTTCTGCAGGATCAATTCGAGCAACAATCGGCGGATGCCTTGTCGAGCCTGTCCAATGGACGTGCAGATACAACACCTATTGCAACAGGCGGCTGAAGGGCTTGCTGGCTTAAAGTCCGCCTAAGGCGGTTAAGGCGTCGCGGCGCTCCGCATATCGGCCGCCGAGGAATTTTGTATCCAAGAAGGTCTGCAGGATTTCCATCGCCTCGTCCGGGGGCGTGAAATCAGCGCCAAGCACAAGCACGTTGGCGTCATTATGCTCGCGCGTGGTTTTGGCCGCCGCGACGCTGCCGCAAAACGCGGCGCGCAAATGCTGATAACGATTGGCGGTCATGGTCATCGCCTGACCCGAACCGCAGATCAGAATGCCAAACTGAATCTCGTTTGAGGCCAATTCCGCCGCCAGGGCCTTGGCGTAATCCAGCGCATCGCAACGCTCCGGGCCGTGCGCGCCCAGGTCCTTGGGCGCATAGCCGTTTTGCTCCAGCTGGCTGATAAGCTGGGCCTTTAGGACGTATCCGCGGTGGTCCGCGCCAATGGGGATAACGGCTTTGCTCATGCCGCATCATAGGCGTTCTTCTAGGCCGCCGCCCAATCCATATTGCGCAGGTCCGTCAGGAGATCCGGCCCGATGGGGTCCCATCCGAGCCACCGACGCGTCAGGGCGCTGGAAGCAGCGAGGTCGGCCGAGGCGAGACCCGCCAATCCGCCAAAATAGCCGGAAGTCTCGTCCGGCGTGATCGACTCGACGGGCAGGTTCAATCCTTCACCGATGACGGCGGCGATCGCGCGCAGAGGAACACCTTCCTCGCCGACGGCGTGGTAGCGCGCGCCGGCTTGGCCCTTCTCCAGCGCCAGCCTGAATAGCCGCACAGCGTCGGTGACGTGCGCGGCCGCCAATCTGTTCTCGCCGCCGCCGACGAAGGCGACCCGGCCCGTCTCTCGCGCCAGCCGGATATGATGGGCGATCCGTCCCTGGTGGCGGGTGTCGTGCACCTGTGGCAGGCGCACCACGATCACGCGTCCGCCCTTGGCGATGACGGCGTCGGCCGCCTCCTCGGTCGCCGCGCGGGGGTACTCGGCCGAGCTGACGTAGGCGTCGGTTTCGGTCGCGGGACTGTCGTCCCCGGATCGGTGGACCAGACCGGTGCCCGAGGTGACGAGGAGGGGACGGTTTGAGCCAAGCAAGACCTCGCCGAGCACCTCGATGACCCTGCGGTCCGCCTCGCTGTGCTGCTTCAACGCCCCGAAATCGTGATTGAACGCGGCGTGGATGACGCCGTCAGCGGCCTCCGCAGCCAGGCGCAGTCGGGCCAGATCGTTCACATCGCCGCGGAACACCTCGGCTCCTGCCTTGGTGAGCTGCTCAGCGCCCATGTCCGAACGGCTGAGACCCACAACATGGTGGCCGGCATTGATGAGCTCCGGAATCAGGTAGGAGCCAATGAAGCCGGTGGCGCCGGTGATGAACACTCGCATCCTTAACCCTCCATATGATAAACGGAAACATCGTCCGTTTATATGCGGAGTATGATTCCGTTTATCAACCAGGCATGCGGACTGGAGCGTGGACACAGTGACCGAGGGGTTGGACAACGCTCTGCGAGCGGATGCACGGCGCAACTACGATACGCTGATCGATGCGGCTCGGGCCGTGTTCGCGGTGTCCGGCGTCGATGCGCCGATCAAGGAAATCGCTGATCGCGCGGGGGTTGGCGTGGGCACCTTCTATCGGCGCTTTCCCAAGCGCTCAAACCTCATCGTCGCTGTGTTCCGCCGGGAGGTGGACGAGTGCGCACACGCCGGCGCCATCCTCGCGGCGGAACATGAGCCTTTCGACGCGCTCCGGCGCTGGATAGGGCGCCTGCTCGACTTGATCGTGACCAAGCGCGGGTTGGCGGCGGCCTTGCATTCCGGCGAGCCGGCCTATGCCGAGCTGCGCGACGATTTCGAAGCGCGCCTCGTGCCGTCGCTAGATGATCTGCTTGAACGCGCCAGCGCCGACATTCACGCTGACATATCGGCTGCGGAACTCTGGAGCGCCGTGGCGCGGCTTTGCGCGCCGGCCAGCGTAGACGATTTCGATCCGACACGGCGTATGGTGGATCTGCTGATCAACGGTCTGCGCGTCGAGCCAAGCCCGCCGAGCCCGACAGGGAAAAAGTCTCTTGACCCGGCCCCTGGGACAATCTCGAAACGGGATCGGGTCGAAGACAGGTATCGCTCGTGAGCCAACCGCCCCGTTTCTTCAGCCCGGCCGAGACCGCACGCCGGCTTAAGGTCAGCACCAAGGCCTTGCGTCTCTACGAGACGCTTGGATTGGTAAAGCCGGTGCGCACCAGCACGGGATGGCGCACCTACGGACCCGATCAGATGGTCCGTCTCCACCAGGTGCTCGCCTTGAAACACCTCAGCCTGCCGCTCAGGCGGGTAGGGGAGCTGCTCGGCGACCAGCTGGCCGACCTCGATGCGGTCCTGCTGCTGCAGGAGCAGGCTCTTCGCGCCCGTATCGCGGATGACGCCAGCCGATTGGAATTGCTGGTCACCGTGCGGGGGCGGTTGGCCCGCGGCGAAACCTTGTCGGTTCACGACCTCATCCACCTCACGCGAGAGACTGTCATGACCGACCTTCCCGAACTGCCCAACCACTACGCAGGCAAGGTGCGAGACAATTACGACCTGCCGGATGGACGCCGGGTGATCGTGGCGAGCGACCGCCTGAGCGCCTTCGACCTCAATCTGTGCGCCGTGCCCTACAAGGGCCAGGTGCTGACCCAGACCGCACGCTACTGGTTCGATGAGACGGGCGACATCTGCCCCAACCACGTGATCGCCTATCCGGACCCCAATGTGCTGGTGTGCCGGCGGCTGGAGATGCTTCCGGTGGAGATGGTGGTGCGGGGCTATCTGGCGGGGACCACCTCGACCTCGATCCTGACCCTCTACCAGGCC
>Ga0302314_10011089_pt1 | contig 15749 bp, 14 predicted proteins | sample III_Palsa_N2_3_FD_200533 | JGI IMG/M metagenome (GOLD analysis project Ga0302314, IMG submission 200533) | Peat permafrost microbial communities from Stordalen Mire near Abisko, Sweden - III_Palsa_N2_3 | ecosystem: Environmental > Terrestrial > Soil > Palsa > Peat permafrost | place: Sweden...
CTGCTGATCCACGGCAATTCCGCGTGCGCCGCGTTCTTCCGAAACCAGTTGGAGAGCGAGATCGGCGCGCGATACCGGTTGATCGCCATCGACCTGCCCGGACATGGACGTTCGTCCGACGCGCGCAATCCCCGGCGAAGTTACTCGATGCCAGGCTATGCGGACATGGCGACCGAGGTGATCGATCGCTTGGGGATCAGCCGCTTCGCGGTGCTGGGCTGGTCGCTGGGCGGCCACGTGGCGATCGAGATGATCAGCCGCAACGCCGGACTGGCTGGGCTGATGATCACCGGGACGCCGCCGGTGTCGACGCAGTTGGAGTCGTTCGCCGCCGCCTTCAGGCCCAGCGACCTGATTGTCCTGACCGGCAAGCCCGAGTTGACCGTGGAGGAGGCGGAAGCGTTCGTCCGCGCGGGGGTCGGCGGGCCGATCGAGCCCTTCATGCGCGCCACCGCGTTGCGCACGGACGGCCGGGCGCGCGCGTCGATGGTCGAGGCCGTCATGGCGGGCTGGGGCGCGGACCAGAGGCATATCGTCGAGAACAGCCCTGTTGCCCTTTCGGTCGTGTCGGGGGCCGATGAGCCGTTCGTCGACAACGATTATCTGCGCGCGATCGCCTACGCCAATCTCTGGGAGGGTCAGGTCCACATCGTCGAGGGGGCGGGTCACGCACCGTTCTGGCAGGCGCCGGACAGGTTCAACCCGATATTGGCGCGGTTTCTGGCCCATGTGCTGGGGAGCTGACTCGGGGGTCGCTATATCTCCGGCTCATCACCATACCAGAAGCGCGCGATGGCCTCGCTCTGAGGCCAGAAAGCGGCGTGCATGAAGGACGCGGCGCCACGCGTCCACGCCAGATTGCTTCTATAGAGACTGTAGGCGGCGGTGCGCTGGCCCTCGAAGGCGGTCAGCAGATCCTGCCTCCAGAATTCGCTCATCGGAAACAACAGGTCGGACATCGAATCCTCGCGCTGCAGTTCCGCCAGACGCTCGCCGATCCGCTCGACCGCCGCTTGCGCCGCGATCCGTTCTCCCTCGTGACCAGGTCGCGCCAGCAAAGCTTCTACCTTGGAAAGCCGCTCGCGAAGTAGAGCACGTTCTTTCATCATCCTCCCCGCTCGCGCGCAGGAGCCATCCCGACAACGCCCGGCGCTATTTCCACCCAGCCTTGCAACGTCTTCGAGGACGAACATCTTGGCGGGTTTTCAAGCATACAGCTTTAACGCGCCGGGTCGACGCCCGTACGCTAAAGGCAGCTCGGTGTCGCCCGGGATATCATCGACCCATTGCCGTGCTCTGGACGTGAACTCGGTTGCGCGTTGCTTGGGCAGAGTGGTGTCGGCGCGACTACAGCGAGGCGGGTCACGCCGACCCCATTCATCGCGCCTTCATGTGGCTTCGTGAATATGGGTCTCACGGACTTCGTTGCCGCCGGCCGGCAAAACCTTTCGAGCGGCTCTGCGTTTTCGGTCTGCCGCGTCCGACCAAGGCGCACTCCTGAAGGATACACATGCCCATGCGCTGTCTGCCATCGATCACCATCGTCGCCGCATTGATCGCCGTGGCGGTGGCTCCGCCCGTGCTCGCCGACGTTCGATGCGGCGGGGCAGGGGCCGTCAGGGTCGGAGTCGCACCGCCGCCTCCACTGCCGGAAAACGACCAGCCCCCGATGCCCGCCTACGGTTATGCCTGGACGCCAGGGTCGTGGTACTGGAACCCGGATATCAATGACTACTATTGGACGCCAGGGGCCTGGATATTGCCGCCGGCCATCGGGCTCTTATGGACCCCAGGCTATTGGGGCTGGGACAGCGGGGCCTATCTGTTTCACGCCGGCTACTGGGGGCCGCATGTCGGCTTCTATGGCGGCGTGCGCTATGGCTTTGGATATTGGGGCCATGGTTATGACGGCGGCTACTGGCGAGGCCGGACATTCTATTACAACCGTGCCTACAACAACATCGGCGGCCTGCACATCAACGCCCTCTATGACCGCAGGGTCGCCGACGACCGCTTGGGCCGCCGGACCAGCTTCAACGGTGGACCCGGCGGTGTGGTCGCCTCTGAAAGGGCTGATGAAAGGCTTGCCGATCACGATGCGCATATAGCCTCCACCACCGATCAGGCCCGACATCTACAGGCCGCGGCAGGCGATCCCGGTCTGCGCGCCAGCGTCAACCACGGCCATCCCCTGGTGGCGGGCGCGGCCGCCCACGCCACGGCCATGCATGCCCAAGCCTCTCACGGCGACGCCAGTCATGCCGCGAGGTCCCATATCGCCGTGAGTCATGCATCGCCCTCGCATGCGATACACTCCTCGCCCGCCTACCGCCATCAGGCGGTTCAACCGCGCCACGCCACCTTCCACGGCCACTATGCTCCCGCCTATCGGACGGCCTCGCACGCGTTCCACGCAGAGCCCCTGCATTGGGGCGCGCCTCGCTCTGGCCCGGTTCGTCAGGGCCCACCCCGAGGCGAACGTCGATAGAGGACCGCCCAGGCGCCGCGGATAGTTGAATTCAACCCGGGCGGCGTCTATCGCTGCCCCGGCCCCGGTCGGTGGCGTTGTTCAACAAGCCCCGTCGAACGTGGAGGCCAAGGATTTGACTGGCGTCCGCGCCGCGCTGCTGATCGCGTTCATCGCCTTGATCATGGGTCTGCCGACGCCGGCTGCTATACGCGACGATCCTGACGCGCTGTGGCGCGTCGTCCACGTTCTGTGCGTTCCCGACAAATTCCTTACCGGCCTGCCGGCGCCTTGCCTTTCCGTCGACCGCCGTCGCGGATTTGCCGTGGTGCCCGACCCCGACTCCCATACCCAGGTGCTCCTGGTCCCGACCCGCCGCGTCGCCGGGATCGAGAGCGCGGCGCTGCTCTCGCCACAGTCACCCAACTATTGGCGCTACGCGTGGGAGGCGAGGGTCTATATCGCACGCCGCGCCCATCGACCGATACCGCGCGACAGTGTCGCTCTTGCCGTCAACAGCGAGTTCGGCCGCACCCAGCGTCAACTCCACATCCATGTCGACTGCGTCAGCCCCTCCGTTCGCGCGGCGCTGGCCGCCAATCAGGCGATCATCACCCGTGCATGGACCCGCTTTCCGGTCATATTGATGGGCCGCCAATATCGGGTCATGCGCCTGGATGGCGAAGACCTAGGATCGCGCGATCCGTTCAAGTTGCTGGCGAACGCTGATGCGGCGGCGCGCGCCGACATGGGCGCGCGGACCCTGGCGGTGGTCGGGACCGCCTTCGGCGGTGCGCCCGGCTTTGTCGTACTGGCCAGCCAGGGCGCCGTGCCTGATAACCCCAACGGGGCCGCCGAGGACCTGCTCGATCACAACTGCGCCGTGCTTCACTCCCCTTGAGCCGATCTGCGTCCCGGGTCTAGGGTGGCGATCGACGAGACGCCGCGCGCCAGACGCGGTTCATCAACCACAGGCCGGGAGCGAGACAAATGGGCACGCACGTCAACACCGTACAAGGCCGCATGGCCATCGACGACCTTGGCCGCACGCTGGTGCATGAGCATGTGCTAATCGGCTTTCCCGGCTGGTTCATGGACGCCCGCCAGCCGCCATTCAAGCGCGACGACGCCATGTCGCGGGTTGTCGATGCGTTCCAGGAATTGCACGCGCACGGCGTGCGCAGCGTGGTCGATCCCTGTCCCATGGATCTGGGGCGCGACGTGGAGTTCTGCGCCGAGGTTTCGCAGAAGAGCGGCATCAACCTGATCTGCGCCACCGGTGTCTATGTCCAGGACATGGGCATTCCCTGGACCGTCAACCAGCTGCCGGTCGATGCGATCGCCGAGGGCTTCATCAAGGAGATCGAGGATGGGGTGGCCGCCACCGGCATCCGTTGCGGCGTAATCAAGATCGCGACGGGCAACGGCGCGGTCACCGACTATGAGCGCAAAATGATCACCGCCGCCGCGCGCGCCTCCAAGGCGACCGGCGTGCCGCTGATCTCCCACACGGAGAACTGCACCTGCGGCCACGACCAGATCGACATCGCCACCGGCGAGGGCCTGCCGCCGACCAGCCTGATCGTCGGCCATAGCGACGGCACCGAGGATCTCGCCTACCAGACCTCGCTGGCCGAACGCGGCGTCTACGTCGGCTTCGACCGCTTCGGCCTGGAGATGGGAGCGGTGCCCGACGCGGTGCGGATCAAGAACCTCAAGGCCCTGGTCGACGCCGGCCATCGCGACCAGATGATGGTGTCGCACGACACGGTGAACTGCTGGCTGGGCGCCTACGGAGCGCAGGACCCGCTCGAACTCAACAAAATCATGCCGAACTGGAAGATGACCCATCTGTTCGAGAACATCTTTCCGGAATTGAAGCGCCTGGGCATGTCCGACGCCGACCTCGACATCATCGTCAGCGACAACCCCCGCCGCTATTTCGAGCAGGCGCATAAGCACTGAGGGCCGGATTCGCGAGTTGATAGACGATTGCGGTGGCGGCTGACGCCCCCCCGTCGGCTTCGCCGCCACCCCCGCTGCGAAGGTGAGGATCGCCGTTAGCGCATGCTATCCCATCTCCGCTCGGATCTTGGCGCGGAGGACGTCGATGGGGGCGAGGCCCTTGTCGGTCTTGAAGTGCCAGTAGGTCCAGCCGTTGCAGGCCGGCTGGGATTGCACCATGGCGCCCATCTTGTGGATCGAGCCGGTCAGCTCGCCCATGGCCAGGCTGCCGTCAGCCCGCACACGGGCGGTGCGTTCGCCCTTGGGGCACCACAACAGGTCGCCCGGCCGCAGCAGGCCGGCTTCGACGACCTGGCCGAAGGGGACACGCGGCTCGCTCTTCTTCGAGCCCATGACGTCGAGGTCGTCGGGGGCGATCGGCACGACCTTGGCGATGCGCGCCCTGGCGAGGTCGGCGTAGTTCGCTTCGCGCTCGATGCCGATGAAGCGGCGGCCGAGGCGGCGGGCGGCCGCGCCGGTGGTGCCGACGCCGAAGAACGGATCGAGGACGACGTCGCCGGGGCGGGTCGAGGCGAGGAGAACCCTGTGCAGCAGCGCCTCGGGCTTTTGAGTGGGGTGCGCCTTGGCGCCATCGGCGTCCTTGACGCGCTCGTCGCCCGTGCACAGGGGCAGCGTCCAGTCGGAACGCATCTGCAACTCGTCGTTGGCCATCTTCAGAGCGTCGTAGTTGAAGGTGTAGCGCCGGGAGCCACGCGACTTGGCCGCCCAGATCAGGGTTTCGTGGGCGTTGGCGAAGCGCGTGCCCTTGAAGTTCGGCATCGGGTTGGACTTGCGCCAGACGACGTCGTTGAGGATCCAGAACCCGAGATCCTGCACGGCGCGGCCGACCCGGAAGATATTGTGATAGCTGCCGATCACCCAGAGCGCGCCGTCGTCCTTCAGCACGCGCCGAGCGGCGGTCAGCCAGGCAATCGTGAAGGCGTCGTAGGCTTCGAACGACGCGAAATGATCCCAGGCGTCGTCGACGGCGTCGACCTTGGAATTGTCGGGCCGCAGCAAGTCACCCCCAAGCTGCAGGTTGTACGGCGGATCGGCGAACACCAGATCCACCGACTTCTCGGGCAAACGCATCAGCGCCTCGATGCAGTCGCCGACGATGATCTGGTCGAGCGGTACGGTCATGCGGATCCCCTGGTGACTCTCCCTCTTGCTCGCGCGGGGATGAAAGTCGAGTTAACCGCAACACACGACCCGGCGGCGGCCTCCTCGCGTTTGACTTATAAAACAATCACGGTTGCTGGTTTTGGGAGCGGCTGTTAGGGATTGGCGCACATCAACGAGGATACGTTTCATGAGCACGGTCATTCCCGTCCGCATGCCCAAATGGGGCCTGTCGATGCAGGAAGGCGCCATCGTCGACTGGTGGAAGCACGAAGGCGACACCGTCGGCGAGGGAGAGGACCTGGTCGATATCGAAACCTCCAAGATCAGCAACGTCTATGAAAGCCCGGCGGCGGGCGTGCTGCGCCGGGTCGTCGGCCAGCCCGGGGAGACATTGCCGGTGGGCGCGCTGATCGCGGTGCTGGCCGACGCGGGCGTCAGCGACGAGGATGTCGAGGCGTTCATCACCGACTTCCAGGCCAATTTCACCCCCGAGGCAAGCGACGAGGAAGCCGAGGCTGCCTTGGCGCTGAGCACGGTCGAGATCGGCGGCGGCCGTTCGATCCGGGTCGGGCGGGCGGGCGCCGCCGAGGGAACGCCGGTGGTGCTGATCCATGGCTACAGTGGCGATCTCAACAACTGGCTGTTCAACGTCGAGGCCCTGGCCGCCAAGGCGCCGGTGATCGCGGTGGACATGCCCGGACACGGCGGCTCGTCCAAGGATGTCGGCGACGGGCGCCTGGCGACCCTGGCCGGACAGGTCGGCGATGCGCTGGCGGCGCTCGGGGTCAAGCAGGCGCACCTGGTAGGGCATTCGCTGGGCGCGGCGGTGGCGGCGCGGCTGGCGGCCGACAAGGCCGGCGTGGCCCGATCCCTGACCCTGATCTGCCCGGCCTATCTGCCGGGAACGTCGCTGTCGGAGGACTTCGTCAGTGGCATGGTCGACGCCCAGCGCGCCAAGGACATCAAGCCTCTGCTCGAGATGCTGTTCGCCGACCCGTCGGCGGTAAGCAAGGACATGGTCGAGGACATCCTGAAGTTCAAACGCACGGACGGCGTCGAAGAAGCCCTGTCGGCCGTCCGCGACGCCATGATCGCCGGCGACGACGCTCGGGCCCTCGTCGCCGACCTCGGCAAACTGCCCGCCACGCTGGTGATCGCCAGCCGCGGCGACCGGATCGTCGGCGCGCCGGACGAAGGCGCGCTGCCCACGACCCTGCGCGTGGTCTGGATCGAGAAAGCCGGCCACATGCCCCACCTGGAACAGGCGAACGAGGTCAATGGCCTGATCTTGGGAGCGGTCGGGGCATAGACTTCTTCTCCTGCAGGGCGGAGAGAGTCCCCTTATCCGGCCCTGCGGGACACCTTCTCCCGCGAAGGAGAAGGGTTTTGATTTTTTGCGTTTGCGGGGTGCGCCTGTCGATTCCGCTCTCGCCCGTCCGTCTTAGTGATGGAGAATGATCTCCGAGACGGACGAGGACCACAACCATGCAATATCTTCTGCTCATCTATTCGAACGAAGCCGAGTTCAGCGCGCTGCCGGAAGCGGAATTGAGGGCGATATCGGAGGATTACGGCGCCTTCACCCAATCGATCATCGCCAGCGGGGCGTTTAAGGCGGGCGATCGCCTGGAATGGGCGTCCATGGCGACCACCGTGCGAGTCAGGGACGGCAAGACGTCGATCACCGACGGTCCGTTCGCCGAGACCCGCGAACAGCTCGGCGGCTACTATATGATAGAGGCGAAGGATCTCGACGAGGCCACGGCGATCGCAGTGCGTGTCCCCGGCGCCAAATATGGCTCGATCGAGGTTCGTCCCATTTTCGCAATGCCGTGAGCGGCGACCTCGATCAGGTCTGGCGGTTGGAGGCGGGTCGCGTCCTGGCGACGCTGATTCGCCTCACCGGCGACTTCGACCTCGCCGAGGAGGCTCTGCAGGACGCCTTCGCGGCGGCGGCCGAGCAATGGCCGTGCCGTGGCCCGCCAGCCAGCACGACGGCTTGGCTGGTCGGCGTCGGACGCCGCAAGGCGATCGACCGGCTGCGGCGCCGAAGCCTGATCAGCCGCAAACAGCCGGATCTGGAGATCGAGGCCGCCATCGAGCGCCAGATCGCCCCGTGGCCGGAGGGCGACGAGGCTTTCGGCGACGACATGCTGCGGCTGATCTTCACCTGCTGCCACCCGGCGCTCGGACTGGATGCCCAGGTGGCGCTGATCCTCAACACCCTCTGCGGCCTCTCGGTGGAGGCGACCGCGCGGGCGTTCCTGGCGCACAAGGAGACCATGGCCCAGCGCCTGGTGCGCGCCAAGCGCAAGATACGGCTGGCCGGCATTCCCTACGAGACACCCGGGCCCGACCGTCTCGAAGAGCGCGTCGAAGGCGTGCTCGCCGCCATCTATCTGGTTTTCAACGAAGGCTACGCCGCCTCGTCGGGCCCCGATCTGATGCGCGCGGACCTTTGCCGCGAAGCCATCCGGCTGGCGCGGCTGCTGGCCGATCTGCTGCCGGGCCGCGCCGCCATCGAGGGGCTGCTGGCCCTGATGCTGCTGCACGACTCCCGGCGCCTCGCGAGGGTGAGTGCAGAGGGAGACATCATTCTGCTCGAAGACCAGGATCGCGGACTGTGGGACCAGGCCCAAATCAGCGAAGGCCTGGCGCTGGTGGACCGCGCCTTGCGCGTCCCCGGCTATCCGAGCCCCTACGCCGTCCAGGCCGCCATCGCCGCCCTGCACGCGCGGGCGCGGCGCCACGACGCCACCGACTGGCGGCAGATCGCGGGGCTGTACGAGGTGCTCGCGCGCCTGCTTCCCAGCCCTGTGGTCGAACTCAACCGCGCCATCGCCATTTCCATGGTGGATGGTCCAGCCAGGGCGCTCGCCCTGCTGGACGCGCTGACGGCTCGCGGCGGCCTGGATCTCTATCATCTGCTGCCGGCGGCGCGGGCGGAGATGCTGTCGCGGCTCGGCCGGCGCGAGGAAGCGATCGACGCCTGTCGCGCGGCCCTGGCGGCGGTCAGGCTCGAGCCGGAACGGCGCCTGCTGACGCGGCGGCTGGCCGCGCTGAGCGATTGATCGCGCGGGCTTGTGCGATTCCCGCGCGGCGATCATCCTGGCGCCCGATCCGGCGCGGCGCCGGCGGTCGATGTGGCGTAGGTTGATGGACTGCAAGCACCGCGGCGCGATCGCCGGGGCGACACTTCTGGCGGTCGCTTCCCTCGCTCTTGGCGCCCTCCCCGCCCATGCCGACGGCGCCCGGGTCATCATCCCGCAGGTCGCCCCCGCACACGCGCCGGTCTCCACTCCTGCGGTGACCAGCGCCGCGACGCCGGTGATGGATCAGCTGGCGGCGCTGAACCTGAAGCTGCAGGAAGAGGACGACAAGATCCTCAATACCCAGGGCGCGATCGCCGACGCGCAGGACCGCAACGCCAATCTGATGGGCGGGACCATCGGTATCGGCCTGGTGCTGATGCTGCTGTTCGCGGGCATCCTGTTCGCGATGCGGCGCACGGCCAAGGCGTCGACCGCGGCGGCGCGGGCCCTGTCGATCCTCGAACGCGCCTATGTGTTTCCCGGCAAGGATATCGCCGTCACCGCGCCATCCGCGCCCGGTCCCAGTGCGTCGGTCCGCATGGTCTTTCACGCGAGTTTCACCAATCACGGCCGCACGCCGGCCGTGATCCGCTGGATCAATCTCGATCACCAGTATCTGAGCCAGGCTCCCGACGGTGTCTACGAGGACCATGAGCGCCACGGCATCGGCACCGTGATCGGTTCGGGCGAGACGCAGCCGCTGAGAGACAGCGAACTGATCATTCCACGGTCGGAATGGGAGCGGGCGGAAGCCGGCGACGGCGCCATCTATCTGCACGGCCGGGTCGTCTATCGCGACATCTTCGCCACCCAGCACGAAACCTATTTCTGCCGCCGGTACGACATCGCCAGCCGCACCTTCGTCATCGTCGAATCCGAGTCGCTCAACCGCTACGACTGACGGAGCCACGCCGACTCGCCCACCGGATCGGGTGGGTCAGGAAAAGATGAACCACAAAGGACACGAAGGGACCACAGCCTTCCGCGCCGCAGGCACAATCGACGGCGCCTCGAGGTCCTAGTGACGGCTTCGCCGTCGGACAGACTTCGTGTTCATCGTGTCCTTTGTGGTTCACCTTTCTTTCGCTCGGCGGCCGTGCCGGCAAAGTGAGGCCGCCTGGACGCGCGGGGCAACTCACCGCAAGCTCGCGACCCCCGCATCCAGGAGCCAGGCCATGTCCGACGACGCGCCCGCCAGCCGCCCGACGCGTCGCCGTCTTGTCGATGTGATCCGCGCGCTCGGGCGGCCCAAGGTCGGCCTCATGCTGGCGCTCGGCTTTTCCTCCGGCCTGCCGTTCATGCTGATCGGCAATACGCTGGGGTTCTGGCTGGCGGAGGATGGGGTCCAGCTGGCGCTGATCGGGTTCCTGTCGTGGATCACGCTCACCTATTCGATAAAGTTCCTGTGGGGCGCGGTCGTGGATCGCTTCAGGGCTCCGCTGATCGGCTTCCTGGGCCGGCGCAGGGGCTGGATGATCGTCACACAGGTCGGCGTCGGCGCCGGACTGGTCGGCATGGCCATGGCCGATCCACATTCGCACCTGGGCTGGCTGACGGCGTTCGGCCTGTTCACCGGCGTCGCCGCCGCGGCCCAGGACACGGTGATCGATGCATGGCGGATCGAGATCGCCGCGGACGCGGATGAGCTGGGCCTGCTGACATCATCCTATTCGCTCGGCTATCGGGCCGCGCTGATCGCCACCGAGGCGCTGATCCTGCTGCTCGCGACGGCGATCGGCTGGCCGCTGTCCTACGCCATCTACGGCGCCCTGATGCTGGTCGGAGTCGTCGCGGCGCTGTTCGCCGGCGAGCCGCAACGCGCGGACGCGGTGATGGAGGCCAAGGCCGGCGCCGCCAAGACCAATCCCGTGCGTGGGTTCTATGACGCCGTCGTCGGCCCGTTCATCGCCTTCTTCAAGACCCACGGCTGGACGATGGCCGCCCTGATGCTGGCGATGATCACCTTCTATCACCTGTGCGACTATATGCGCGGGCCGATGAGCAACCCGTACTACAAGGCCTTGTCGATCCCCAAGCCGACGATCGCCGGGGTGCGCGCGACGATCGGGCTGGGAGGATCCCTCGTCGGCATCGCTCTGGGCGGCCTGGCCTCGCTGCGCCTCGGGAACGCGCGCACCCTGATCCTGGGCGCGATCCTGCAGCCCATCGGCATCGCGGCGTTCGCGTTGCTGGGATGGCACGGAGGCGACTATGGGCTGGTCTCGATCGGGGGCCTGAACATCACCGCCTTCGAGGCGATCATGGCCTTCGACGCCTTCGCGATCGGCTTCGCCGGCGTCGCGCTGGTGGCCTACATGTCGACGCTGACCAGCCTCGGCTATACGGCGACGCAGTATGCGCTGCTGACCTCGGCCCTGACCTGGACCGGCAAGACGCTGAAAGGCTTCTCGGGCGAACTGGTGGAAACCCTGCAGCATGGGCGGACGCTGCTGGAAGCCTATTCGATGTTCTACCTGTACAGCGCCGCGCTCGGCGTTCCGGCGATCATCCTGTGCGTGGTCCTGGCGGCACGCCGGCCGATCCCCAAGCAGGCCGCGGAAGCCTGAAGGTCACTCGCTCATGCATACCACCTGCGCCACTCTCAGATCGCGGCGGAGATCGTCGGCGACGCGGCCGTAGTTGTCGGCGGTGATCGGCTCGGAGGTGGAGGCAGAGGGGGTCACCTTGGCGTAGGCAAGCGCGGCCCGGATCGCCGCGGGACTGGTCGTGTAGATGCGATCGCGGCGCGGCGCCTGGGCGATGGTGACGCCGACCACACGGCCGGCGGCGTCCAGGGCGGGCGCGCCCGAGAGGCCCTCCAGGTTGGGGGAGAGCCCCTCCGTGCGGCCGATCTCCGTCCAGGTCAGGACCGACTCGGCGGGGCCGTTGCGTCCGCGCGGATAGAGACGCTCGCGACCGACCAGCCGCGAGGCGGCCTCGCCCGGCTGGCCCTGCGGAAATCCTGGATGAAACGCCAGCAGGCCGCGGCGCAGCCCGGCCTGCGGCGCGAGCGGCAGGGCGGGCGCGCCCCCGCGGGTGATCAGCACCGCGGTTTCGCCCCTTGGATCGATGCGGGCGATGGCGGCGACGCCACTGCCGGGCTGGATGACGATCGCCACCGATTTGCAGCCTTCGACCACATGGCGCGCGGTCAGCCACACCCCGCTCTCGGCGATCGAGAAAGCGGTGCCGGCCCCCTGTCCAGACGCGCCCGGCGCCTTGACGACGACGGCCGGATCGAAGGGGGACGGCGCGGGCAGGGCGGCGCCGACCGGCATCGGCGGCGGCGCCGGCGGCGCGTTGGACGGGCGCCGGATCAGAACGGCGGCAAGGATCAGGGCGACCACCACGGCCAGATAGAACAGCCAGTCCGGAAGGCGGGGCCTGCGCATGATCCCTCTCCCGCCCCCGCCGCGGCCTCAGGCGGCGACGGCGGCGGCGAGCACCACGGCGGTGGCGATCTTGGCGCCGACCAGCAGGGCGGCGGCGGCCATCTCGCCATTGGCGATGCGTTTGGGCAGATCATGCAGCACGAGGTCGGCGAGCCGGAAGACGGCCAGCTGCACCATGACGGTCGTCGCGCCCCACAAAGCGATCTCGGGCAGCGACACCGAGGCCGCCAGCGACGCGGCGAGCGGCAGGGCCAGTCCGACCAGCACGCCGCCAAGCGAGACGGCGGCGGCGGCGTTGCCCTCACGGACCAGGGCGACTTCCTTATGCGGCGTGATCAGCGCGTAGATCGCCGCGCCGGCCGCGAGGATCGCGATGGTGACCAGCACATGCAGCAGCGTGACCGGGAACCCGGTCGCCCAGGCCTGGAGGACGGGAGAACCGAATACGTGCATCAGGCCGGCGCGTCCGTCAGCCGGCGGCGTTCACTGGCCCGCAGTTTCTCGCTCTCGGACTTCAACTGCCCGCAGGCGGCCAGGATGTCGCGGCCGCGGGGCCTGCGGATCGGCGAGGCGTAGCCGGCGCGGTTGACGATGTCGGCAAAGGTCTCGATGGCCTTTCGGTCCGAGCATTCATAAGGGCTGCCGGGCCAGGGATTGAAGGGGATGAGGTTGATCTTGGCGGGGATGCCGGCCAGCAGGCGGACCAGGGCGCGCGCCTCGGCCGGGCTGTCGTTGACGCCCTTGAGCATGACATATTCGAAGGTGACGCGGCGGGCGTTGCTGAGGCCTGGATAGCCACGCACGGCGGCGAGCAGGTCGGCGATCGGATAACGCCGGTTGAGGGGCACCAGTTCGTCGCGCAACGCATCGTTGGTGGCGTGCAGCGAGATCGCCAGCATCGCGCTGGTGCGCTCACCCAGAGCCTTGATCTGTGGAACGACGCCGGACGTCGAGACGGTGATCCGCCGCCGGGAGATGGCGATCCCCTCGTTGTCCGAAATGATGTCGAGGGCGTCGGCGACACCGTCGAGATTGTACAGTGGCTCGCCCATGCCCATGAAGACGATGTTGGTCAACCGGCGCGCGCCTTCGGCCGCCATCCATTCGCGCAGGTCGTCGCGGGCGACCTGCACCTGGGCGACGATCTCGGCGGCAGTGAGGTTGCGCACCAGGGCCTGGGTGCCCGTATGGCAAAACGTGCAGTTCAGCGTGCACCCGACCTGGCTGGAGACGCACAGGGCGCCGGACCGGCCGACGTCGGGGATGAACACGCTCTCGGCCTCGACGCCCGGCGCGAAGCGGATCAGCCACTTGACCACTCCGTCGCGGCTTTCCTGCCTTTCGACCACCTCCGGGCGCGCCAGCACGAAACGCTCGGCCATCGAGGCGCGCGCTTCCTTGGCGATATTGGTCATGGCGGCGAAATCGGTGACGCCGTGCTTGTGGATCCAGCCCCACGCCTGCCCGGCCCGCATCCGCCCCATGCTCGGCGCGACCGCGCCGCTGTCCACCAACGCCGCCTGAATCTGCGCGCGGGTCAGACCGGTGAGGTTCACCGGCTTGGGCGCGGAAGTTGTGGGAGGGCGAGGGAGATCGAGGGTGATGGACAAGGCGACCGTGGGCGGAATCGGAGGATGATCGATGTCCTTACCACAAAATACGTCCAAAGCGCTGACGCCGTCGTTGGGCTCGCTTCAACGCGCTTGCGTCATCCCGGAATGGCGGCGCAGCCGACATATCCGGGACCTAGGAGCCGCAGCGCGGCTCGATCGATCGTCCCCTCGCCGCCACCACGACTTCGCCCGGCAACGTCCTGGGTCCCGGCTCTCCGCGCAAGAGCGCTCCGGCCGGGATGACGGTGGGTGGTGAAAGCTACTCGCCAAATACGTCGCAGACGATCGAGCCGTCGGGCATCAGGGCCGCGCGTTTCATGCCGGCGGAGTTGAAGGGCATGGTCAGCTGGCCGTCGGCGGTCACCGCGATCAGGCCGCCGTCGCCGCCCAGCGCCTTGACCTCGGCCAGCGCGGCCTCGGCGGCCGACGCCAGCGACTCTCCAGCGAAGCGCACCCGGTGCGCGACCTGGGCGGCGGCGGCGGCGCGGAGGAACATCTCACCCGCGCCGGTGCAGGATATGGCGACGCGGGGATCGGCCCAGACGCCGGCGCCGAGGATCGGAGCATCGCCGACGCGGCCGAGCGGCTTGCCGAAGACGCCGGCGGTCGAGGTCGCCGCCGCCACCGCGCCGGTCTCGTCGAGGGCGACGCAGCCGACGGTGCCGGTGGCCAGTTCGGCGGGCGCGCGATTCTCGCCGCCGCCGGCGTGGGTGAACCAGGTCGCCGGATCGACGACCCGCCGCAGCCCGCGGGCGGCGGCCAGCGCCGCCGCGCCTTCGCCGACGAACATGACGTGGGGCGTCGTTTCCATGACCGTGCGCGCGGCGGTGATCGGCGAGACGAAACCCTCCAGCGCCGCGACCGATCCGGCGCGCTGGGTGGGCCCATCCATGACGCCCGCGTCCAGCTCGTAGCGTCCGGCGGTATTGGGCGAAGCGCCACGGCCGGCGACGTACAGGCCCGACGCCTCGAGTTCGACCACCGTCTCGACCACCACGTCGAGCGCCGAAGCGCCGGCGCGCAACCGATCACGCCCCGCCTCGATCAGGCCGCGCATGTGAACCAGCTCGCGCGAATAGTCCCGGCCCCGCAGCGCGCCGGCGCCGCCATGCAGGGCAAGTGTCAAACATTTGTTCGTCATGGTTGCTCCGTCGAAGGTCCAGGGGTCTTCCGCCCGCGCGGGCCATCGGATAGCGTCCGCCGCGCCATAAGGGAACATTAGAGGAGACGACGATGAAGGCCTTGCTGAGCGTGCAGGTGGGCGGCCCCGAGACCCTGGTGATCGAGGACCTTCCGAGCCCGGAGCCGACACCGGGAACCGTGGTGGTCTCCATCAAGGCGTGCGGCGTCAACTATCCCGACGTCATCATCATCGAGGACAAGTATCAGTTCAAACCGCCGCGCCCGTTTTCGCCGGGCGGCGAGATCTCCGGCGTCGTCAAGGCGGTGGGCGAAGGCGTCACCTCGCTGAAGGTCGGCGACCGGGTGCTCGGCAACATCGGTTCGGGCGGCATGCGCGAGGAACTGGTCGTCGAGGCCTCGCGGCTGGTGACAGTCCCCGACTCGATGCCCTACGACGAGGCGGCGGCGTTCCTGATGACCTATGGCACCTCCTACTACGGACTAAAGGATCGCGGGCATCTGAAGCCGGGCGAGACCCTGCTGGTGCTGGGCGCGGCCGGCGGCGTCGGACTGTCGGCGGTGGAGCTGGGCAAGGCGATGGGCGCGCGGGTGATCGCGGCGGCGTCGTCACAGGAGAAGGTCGATCTCGCCATCGCACATGGGGCCGAGAGCGGCGTCGTCTATCCGCGCGGGCCCTTCGACCGCGACGGCCAGAAGGCGCTGGCGAACCTGTTCAAGGAGGCCTGCGGCCCGAACGGCGCAGACGTCATCTATGACGGGGTCGGCGGCGACTATGCCGAGGCGTCGCTGCGCTCGATCGCCTGGGAGGGCCGTTTCCTGGTCATCGGCTTCCCGGCCGGCATTCCCAAGCTGCCGCTGAACCTCACCCTGCTGAAGAGCTGTCAGGTCGTCGGCGTGTTCTGGGGCGCGGCGG
>Ga0302314_10011090_pt1 | contig 15748 bp, 16 predicted proteins | sample III_Palsa_N2_3_FD_200533 | JGI IMG/M metagenome (GOLD analysis project Ga0302314, IMG submission 200533) | Peat permafrost microbial communities from Stordalen Mire near Abisko, Sweden - III_Palsa_N2_3 | ecosystem: Environmental > Terrestrial > Soil > Palsa > Peat permafrost | place: Sweden...
CCGCCTCGGCACCATCGACGTCCACCCCACCACCGGACTCGTCACCCTCGACGGCGAACCCCTCCAATCCCACCCCGCCGACACCGTCACCCTCAACCGCCTCTACTTCCTCTGAGTCCCCTTCGGCTGTGTCCTGGCAGGAATGCCGGGACACTGCCGGCGGACGACCTGGCCCGTTCGAGGATCAAGCCTCTGCGGTTCCGTTCGCTCCCCTGCGCCGGAGCTGCGACCGGGCGGACGACAGTCCGATGGATTTCGGCCATGAGCACGGAGACCCTCAACAACGGACATGGGGCAGGGCTGAGCGGCTCAGTGGCCGACCGGCTGTTCGTCCTCTGCGGGTTCGTAGCCCGGCGGGGCCTTCGCACCAGTTCGATCTCGACGGAACCCGGACCCGGGCAGTGGCACCGGAGACGCCTGGACGCAGGCGTTGGGAGTGTGTGGATGTGGCATACGGGTACGTACCCGTACCCGTATGATGGAGGCTTCGGAAGGAGCCTGCTGTGACTGACGCCAACATCCGCATCCCCGCCGAGGCACGCGACCGCCTGGCCGAGGTCGCCGAGAGCGAGGGCCTGTCCCTGCGCGCCTACCTCGCCCGCCTGGCCGACAACGTACTGACCCCGGCTGAGCGCGCCCAGCGCGCCGAGGCGGCGCGCGCTGCCCTCCACGAGTGGAACGGCTACGCCCCCGACAGCGACCAGCAGCGCGCCCTGGACGCTGAGCTCGATCGCCGCATGGGTCGATCCACCGCATGAGCGACGGCGTCCACGTGGTGCTGGATGAGACCGCGATGGTCGCCGCCGGCCGTGGCAACGTTCTGGCCTCCCGGCTGATCCACCGCGCCCACGCCGAACCCGGGTGGTATCTCTACGCACCGGCCTGTGCTCTGGTGGAGGCCGACCGGGCCCGGCCTGGCACCGCCGACCACCTGGCCGCGCTGCCAGGCATCACCGTCGTCGACCTCGACCTGCCCGCCGTCCTGGCACTGGCCCGGGACACCACCTGGTCCCTGGCCCACTGCCGCCACACCGCCCAGCCGAACCCCGAGCGCCCCGATGGCGCCTTCGTCGCCACCACCGACCCCGACCGCTGGAGCGGACAGGCCCGCGTCCTGGACCTCACGCCACCAACCGGCTGAGGCGGGACCCTGACGGCGGTACCGACATTGTCGCCCAGTCTGCTGCCCTCCGCCGGGGCAGTCAGATCGGTGGCGGCCCACCTGGCCGGCCCGCGACGGACTGCAGCGGTCGGTGCTTCGGCGGTGCCCCAGCGATCGCCTCGGAGTGCTCCCCCGTCAGCCGCGTGCCAGGTCTGCCGCGTGCAGGATCGGCGGCCTCGTCATCAGCGCCGTCTCCACCACGGCGCGGTCCCCACCCTTCTCGTCGGCTGCGGTCAGCAGTTCCTGCTGAGCCTGGCCGGCGCGGGAGAACGCCAGTGCGGCAAGAGCTCCGAGCCGCGTTGGCGAGAGGTGGGCGACGGTCGGACCCGGAAGCGGGCGTTCGGTCGATTCGGGCTGAGTGCTCATGGTTCCAGAGTCTCCCCGGTGGACGCGGGGCGCACCCGGGCTTGGCGTGGACCAGAAGCCGATGAGCGAGCCCGCGAGCACCGCAGCGACCGCACTCGACACCTTGACGCTGGTGCGGCTGTTCCCGCACGCGCCGGAGGACACCCCGCGCTGGCGGACGCTGCTGTGGGCCACCGGTCGTGCCGCGCTTCCGGGCCACCCCCGGTTGGGCGAGGACTGGCGCTGGTTCAGCGCCCCGAGGTAGGGAGCTCAGCCGGCCAGGTGGGCCAGTTCGGCGTCGACCGCGCCGCTGACCAGTTCGCGCGCGTGGGCCAGCGGGAGGCTGCCGCTGAGCCAGCGGCCGCTCAGGCCCTCCAGCAGCGCGGTCAGCCGCTCGGCGGACATCGCCAGGGCGGCTGCGCCGGCCATCGGGCGGGCGTGGCCGAGCAGTTCGGCGATGTCCTGGATCCAGACCAGCGTGGACCTGGCCACGTCCTCGCGCAGTTCGAGGTCGAAGACCGCGCTGGCCCGCAGCTCACCCCAGGCGGTGCTGTTCTCGCGCACCTCGGGGATGTCCTGCAGTTCGAGCAGCAGTGTCTGTTCGAGCTCGCCCCGGGCATCCAGCGGCGCGGCGTCCGGATCGCGCTCGGCGGTGTAGCTGTCGGCGCGGTCGTTGATGAACTCCAGGGTCGCCCGGAGGATGCCCAGGCGGTGCTTGAAGTGGTAGTAGATGAGGGCCGTGGAGACACCGGCCTCGGCGGCGAGTTCCTCGACCCGGAGGCCACGGACCCCACGCCGGGCGATGAGCCGTGCGGCGGCCTGCATGATCTGTGTTCTGCGGTCGGCCACAGGCTCGTTCCTCTTCGGTGCCGGATCTCCACTCTGAAACTCTGACTGAAATTATAGTTTGCCGACCTGGGGCCCGGGAGCCGATCCGGCGATCAGCCGATGTGGGCGGCGATGGCCCGTGCGCAGGCGAGCGACTCGGTGCGGGTCGTGTCGACCTCCAGGTCGTAGACCACCCCCGTGTGCACCAGCTCCGCCTGCGAAGCGGCCATCCCCAGGGCGCGGTCTCCGCGTGCGACCTCACGGCCTGCGGCGACCCCGCTCTCGCACCTGACCCCGACCCACAGGACGTCCAGTCCGCCCAGCGCCCGCTGCCACCGCTGCTGGGACGCCGCGCCGCCCAGGAAGACCTCGTCGACGATGACCTTGGCACCGGCCCTGACCGTCGCCGCGACGCCCTCCGTCCAGGCCAGCTCCAGTGCCCGGAACTCCGCCCCGATGCTCACCCCGCCGTCCGCCGCGAACACGATGCCGCTGTCCGACGCCCGCATCCGGGCGGGCAGGGCCTCGACGAACGAGTCGCAGCCGAAGGCCAGCCACGGGTCCGGCAGGACCGACTGCAGGCACCGGACGATCCCGGACTTCCCCGAGCTGGAGCCACCGTTGAGAATGATCACCTGAGTTGTCACCGCGCCACAGTAGAGCCCACTCGGCGCTGCACAAAACGAATATCCGAACGCCGGTCAGGCGATGAGCCGTTCACCCCCGGCGAACCGATGCGGGTGGCCCAGCGGAAGCGGCCGGGGCCGCCTCGCGTCGAGGTCGCCGAGGGTCCCGCCGGCCGGGGGGCGCTCGGTCGAGGATGGTCAGGAGACGCCCCTCGGGCGGAACTGGATGCTGATCCGGGGGCCGACCGGTCTGGATGCCTTCGGGACCGCGTGGTCCCAGGTGCGCTGGCAGGAGCCGCCCATCACCAGCAGGTCGCCGTGGCCCAGGGCCCGGCGCAGCGAGGGCGCGCCGCCGCCGCGCGGCCGGAGCAGCAGGGCGCGGGGCTCGCCGACGGAGAGGATGGCGATCATGGTGTCCTCCCGGCTGCCCCGGCCGATCCGGTCGCCGTGCCAGGCGACGCTGTCCCGGCCGTCGCGGTAGTAGCAGAGGCCGGCCGTGCGGAAGGGCTCGCCGAGCTCGGCGGCGTACCGCGCGTTCAGTGCGGCGCGGGCCTCGGCCAGGGCCGGGTGCGGCAGCGGGTCGCGTTCGCCGTAGCGGGCCAGCAGCCGGGGGACGCTGACCACCTGCTCGTACATCTCCCGGCGCTCGGCCTGCCAGGGGACGGACGCGGCGAGGGACTGGAACAGCGCGTCGGCCCCGGACAGCCAGCCCGGCAGCACGTCGATCCACGCCCCGTGCCCGAGCACGGTGCGGCGCAGCCCGGCGAGGCTGCCGGGGCCGACCGTGTCCGCCGCCGAGAACAGGGATCCCTGGAGAGCTACCGTCATGCCATCCAGGGTACGCGCCGTTCGAATATTCGTTCGAGTTCAGTCGGCGGCCCGGTGCGGTCGGCCTCAGCCGCCCTGGCCGAGGTCGCGGCGGCTGAAGCCCCAGATCCCGGCCCCGGCGAAGCAGAGGGCGGTGCCGACCAGCAGTGCGCAGTGGAACCACTGGAAGCCGTGCCGCAGCGGCTCGCCGCCGAGGTACCAGTCGAACGGCGAGAGGCTCTGCAGCCAGCCCAGCCCCTTGATCTGCGGCAGGAACGAGTCGCAGAGGTAGGACGCCAGCGCCAGGTAGGCGCCGCCGACGATCGCGTGGAGCCGGCGTCCGGTGCCGGCCCCGATGCCGAAGGCCATGGCGGCGAAGCAGACGCCGAACAGCACCAGCTGGACGCAGATCGCGGTCAGGTTCAGCACGCTGATGCTGCTGAACCGCGCCGGGACCCGGATGGCCAGCTCGGCCAGCAGCAGCACCAGCCCGGTCCCGGCGACGGCGGCCACCACCGCCAGCAGCCGGGAGACGGCCAGCCGCACCCGGCCCACCGGGTGGGCCATCACCAGGTCCAGCGTCCCGGCCTCCTCGTCGCCGGCCACCGCCCTGGTCCCGGCGGCGATGGCGAAGACCGCGACCAGCACCGGGACGACCAGCCCGAAGACCGAGGAGCCGAAGTAGCCCGGCGCGGTCCCGTAGTCGTCCAGGTGGAAGGCGTCGCGCATGGCCGCCGGGAAGCCGTTGATCGCGTTGGTCAGGCCGGCGTTGTCGCCGAGCACCGGCCACAGCGAGGAGTACATGACGGCGACGGCGGTGATCGCCAGCGCCCAGCCCAGGAAGCCGCGCCGATTGTCCGTCAGATGCTTGCGGAACACGGTCATTTCTGGTCCCCGCGCTCGTAGAAGGTGAAGAAGATCTCTTCCAGCTCCGGCTCCTCGGCCAGCAGGCTGGTGACCTGGTACCGGGCCGCCGCCTTCACCAGCCCGTCCGGGCTGCCGGCGAGCAGCGCGTGGAGCACACTGCCGCCGGCCGTCTGCTCGACGGTGACGTTCTGGAGCTGCGGCAGGGCCTCGAACGCGGCAGGGTCGACGCTCCCGGCGAAGACGATCTCGACCTTGCGCCGGGCCTGGCTGCGCAGCGCGTCGACGTCGGCGACGGTGACCAGCCGGCCCTCGCGGATGATCCCGACCCGGTGACAGGTCTGCTGCACCTCGCTCATCACGTGCGAGGACATGAAGACGGTCTGGCCGTCGGCCCCGGCCTCCCGCACCAGCTCGACGAACCGCTGCTGGAGGAAGGGGTCCAGGCCGCTGGTCGGCTCGTCGAGGACGAGCAGTTCGGGGCGGTGCATGAAGGCCTGGACCACACCGACCTTCTGCCGGTTGCCCTTGGAGAGGGTGCTGATCCTCCGGCCGAGGTCGAGGTCGAGCCGCTCGGCGAGTTCGCCGATCCGGGCCGCCGGGACGCCGCCGCGCAGATCGCCGAGGTAGGTCAGCGCCTCGCGTCCGGTCTGGCGGCCGTCGATCCGGAAGTCGCCGGCCAGGTAGCCGATGCGTCCCCGGGTGGCGACGGCGTCACGCGGATCGGCGCCCAGCACGCGCAGGGTGCCGGAGGTCGGGCGGATCAGGTCGAGCAGCAGCCGGATCGTGGTGGTCTTGCCCGCGCCGTTGGGGCCCAGGAATCCGAACACCTCGCCCCGGTCCACGGTGAGGTCGAGGCCGGACAGGGCGGTCCTGCCGGTGCGGGCGTTCCCGTACCGCTTGACCAGCCCGGCGGCTTCGACGGCGGGTTCGACCATCGGGACTCCTGTTGTCACCTGTGGCGGACGGGCGGGTGGTCACAGCCCGTTGTCGCGTTTGAATTCCTCGATCAGCTCCGGGACGCGCCGGGCGATGAAGGCGAAGTAGTCCCGGGCGATCCGGGTCCGCTGCGCCTCCGGCGCGTCCTCGCCGCCGCTGAGCTCGACGCCGCGCTGCATCAGCGCGCTCATGGTCGACCACAGCGCCCCCGCGTCGGAGGTGGCCGTGATCAGCGCATCGGGCAGCAGCTCGTAGGCGTGGCCGCGCCTGCCGGGGCGCACCACGCGCCGCGCCAGCTTGGAGCCCTCCAGCATCCGCATGCCGGTCGAGACCGAGCCCTTGGACAGCTGGAGCGCCTCCGCCAGTTCGGTGCTGCTCTGCACCGGTGGATCGCAGACCAGCAGCCAGCCGAGGAGTTTGCCGTAGGCCGGCGGCATGCCCATGTTCGAGTAGAGCAGCCCGAACTCCTCGGCGTACTGCCGTCGGCTCTGCTGCTCCGTCGTCGCGCTGTCCATGGTCGTGCCGCCGCCCGGTCGGGTATTCAATGTTCAGTACTTTCCGAACATTGAATACCCGCCGGGCCCGGTTGGCAAGGATTCAGGCGGTCAGGCGGTCAGGCGGCGGCCAGGTTCCAGATCTGGTTGTTGCCGCCGTTGTCGGCCCACTGGATGACGGCTGCTCCGGCGGAGGTGGACTGGCCGGAGACGTCGGCGACCCAGCCGCTGGCGAGGTTCACCAGGGTGAAGCCCGCGTTCGTCGGGGAGCCGTAGTTCCCGGACGCGTCGAGGGCCCACTGCTGGTTGCTGCCGCCGGTGCAGGCCGCCTGGTCGAGCTGGGCGCCCTGGACGGTGGAACTGCCGGGCACCTCCAGGCAGTCGCCGCTGCCGCTGTCGGTGACGGTGTAGACGTTGCCGCTGAGCCTGGTCAGCTTCCAGCGCTGGTCCGGGTCCTGGCTCTGCGGCGCGGACTGGACGACCGGGCTGCCGGCGGCGGTGCCGTCGGCGTCCATCACCAGCGAACTGTTGGCGTTGGTGATGGTGTAGCCGGAGTCGGGCGGGTTGGCGGCCCCGGCGGACCAGGTGCCTGCGGCGGCGTCCACGCTCCAGGTGTTCTGCCAGCCGACCGTCAGGGTGGTGCCGCTGATGGTCATCGGCAGCCACACCAGCGCCGAGTTGCCCAGGGCGGAGGTGTTCCAGCGGTCGCCGGCGTAGATGTAGGAGGTTCCCGAAGTGCCCTGGACGGTGATGATGTTGGCGGTCTGGCTGTTGTAGGTGTCGGTCCCGGCCGGGGCGAAGGTCCGGAAGCCCGACCAGGGACCGGCCGGGCTGGTGGCGGTGGCGTAGTCGTTGTCGTTGGTGCTCCAGCCGCTGAGGTGCGAGCCGAGCAGGAAGTAGGTGCCGTTGACCTTGACCATCGCCGGGGCCTCGTAGTCGGGCAGCACCGCGACGGCCGAGGCGACCGAGAGGTAGTCGGCGGAGAGCCGGTCGATGCGCAGGCCGTTGGCGCGGTCCTCGCTGAGCAGGTACGCGGTCCCGTCGGTGTCCTGGAACAGGCCCAGGTCACGGCTCTGGAATCCGAGCGGCTGGAAGCTGCCCCGGTAGGCGTAGGGGCCGCAGGGGGTGGCACTGGTCGCGACGCCGACCTTGGCCTCCGAGTAGGAGCTGTTGTCGATGTGCATGTACATCACATAGGTGTGCGTCGAGGGGTTGTAGATGACCTTGGGGCGTTCGACCACCCGGTTCGGGCCGAGGTCGCCGCTGGGCTGCTGGGTCAGTGCGCGGCCCCGCAGCGTCCAGTGGGTCAGGTCGGTGCTGCTGTAGCAGGGGATGTCCTGGAAGGCGGCATCGCCGGAGTTCTCCCCGGACTTGTCCTCGCCGAAGCCGTACCAGGTCGAGCCGGACTCGATGATGCCCAGGCCGTGCAGTTGCAGCGCGTTGCCGCTGGTGTCGGTCGCGGTCAGCCCCGGCGCGAGCGCTCCGGCGGGCACCACCGGCGGCGGCACGTGGGTCCACTGCTGGTTGGGGCCGCCGTTGCAGGTGTAGAGGTCGACCGCGCTGCCGTCGCCGCGCCCCTGGCTGTAGACCTCCAGGCACTGGCCGGTGAGCGCGTTGGTGATCGACCCGTCGGCGTTGGTGCTCCACTGCTGGGCGGCGGAGCCGTTGCAGGGGTAGACCGCCGCGCCGGTGCCGTCGGCGGTGCCGCCGGCGTACGGGGCCAGGCAGGCGCCGGTGCCGGTGCCGAGCTGGAGGGTGCCGGTCGCGGTCGCGGTCCAGCTCTGACTGCCGCTCGCGGAGCAGGTGGAGATGACCGCCTGGGAGCCGGCCGACTCGACGCCGCCGGTCAGGTCCAGGCACTTGCCGGACTGGACGCCCTGCCAGGAGCCGGTGATCGCGGCGTGCCGGACGGTGCCGGTCTGCCGGAAGGTGTAGGTGGTGATCGACTGCGCGGGGAGCTGAGCCGTGGCCGTGGCTCCGCTCACCGTCGGGTTCGACACCGCCGCCAGGTTCTCGGTGGCGCTGGTGCGGTAGGAGCCGGTGGCCGAGAGCCCCTGGCCGGTCCCGATGTGCAGGGAGACGGAGGAGGCGGTGGTGTTCTGGTTGTTGACCACCACGGTCCAGTTCCGGCCCGACTGGTAGGCGGACACCTGGACCCCGCCCGGCGCGCCGAGGGCGTTGTGCAGCACGGCTCCCGGCCGGACGTACTTGCTGTACTGGGCGAGCGCGTAGTAGCGCTTGGTCAGGTACAGCTGCTGGTTGCCGTCGGCGGCGAAGTTCGGGTCGTAGTAGATCAGTCCGTCGTTCCAGCCCGCCGAGTTGGACGTGCCGGCGCAGGACGGGTCCGCCTTCGGGTCGCAGCCCATGGCGTTGGACAGTGCCTCCCACCACTGGAAGGCCGAGTCATGGGTGACGGTGAAGTCGTTGTAGATGATCTGGGACATCGCCAGGGCGCTGTCGATGCCCGGGTCGTAGCCCCCGGACCAGCCGCCCCCGGAGTCGAAGCAGCAGATCTCCGTCGCCCAGGTCGGCTCGCCGGTCTGCCGGCCGACCGCGGCGGCCTGCTCCATGGTGCCGTCGCCGGGGTCGTCGTAGGTGTGGTGGGCGAGCGCGGCGACGTACTGTGCGGTGCCGGGCTCGTAGAACCAGGTCTGGGTGTTGCTGTCGAACTCCGAGAGCAGGCTGGACTCGTCCGCGATCACCTGCGCGCCGGTGTGCTGCGCGACCAGTGCGGAACCGACCGCGCGGACGACGGCGCCGCGCTGGCCGACCGGGACCAGCATGGTCTCCTGGCCGCATCCCGTGGTCGCGTCCGGCTCGTTCATCGGGCTGACATAGCCGAGGTGCACGCCCTGGCCGTCGAAGTGCTTGACGACCGTGGCCAGGTAGCTGCCGTAGGCGGCCTCGTCGGCCGCGTCCAGGTAGCCCGAGCAGCTCTGGCCGTTGGTGGTCATCGACGCGGGCGCACTGTTGACGAAGCCGATCAGGCTCGGGACACCGTCCTTGGCAGCGGCCTTGAGGAAGTACTGGCCGCCCGGGTCCTGGCTCCAGTCGTAGCTCCCGTCGGGCCGGAGGAAGCTCTGCGGCGCCCGGTCGGGGACGGTCACGCCGGTTCCGCCGCCGCCGATGTTGTAGCGGTAGGAGCTGAGCTGCAGTCCGGAGCGGGAGAACAGGAGTCGGGCGGCCTGCGCCTGGACCGCCGGGGCGAAGGAGTCCAGGTCGTTGACCCACCAGGCCCCGGAGGCACCGATGTTGGAGATGGTCTGCGCTGCGGCCGGGGAGATCTCGACGACGGGGGCCGTCGCAGCGGCCGTGGCGGCCGGTGCGGTGGTCCGCCCTGCGGTGGTCTTCGGCGTGGTCCTCCCCGGCGTGTCCGTCACCTCCGTGGTCGACGCCGGCGCGTGCGTCCCCGGCGCGGCGGTCGCCGGTGCGTTGGCCGCCGCCGGCGAGGCGGCTGCGATCACCGGCACGCCCAGGCAGAGCACGGTGGACAGCAGCAGGGGCACCATCGGCCTTCGCCGGCGGCGGCTCGGGAGGGAGTTTCTTTGCATGCGTCATCTCTTCCTGGCGTCGGGTGGGCGCCGAAAGTCGAGGCGGTTGCCGTGGCGCCGGGGCAGCCCGCTGGGATCCGGCGCGGAGCAGCCGGGGCAGCGGCCTGCGGTGGCGGCGTGCCGACGGCGCGGACGGTCCGGGTCTGCGGCGTCGGTCGGGGCGGAGCGGGGAGCGGGGAGCGGCAGCGACGGTCGGCGAAACCAGTCGGCTCTGGGACGCGTTCGCCGACGGGCGCCTATGTTTACGTAACCATCGCTGTCGATGGAGAGTGTTGCCTCGGTGACGCGAGGGTGTCAAGGGTCGGAACAGGATCCGTCGCGGGGCCGTGCACCGGCCCGGCGGGTCCGCACACCACTGCTTGATGCACCGTCATCCACTGATGTCGCGTCAGGCCCGGGACCGGCAGGCGCGACCGGCCGGCGCGAGCGGCGGACGCGGCGGACCCGCAGCCTGCGGGCTGCGGGTCCGGTGGCGGTCAGCGAGCGGCGGCCGGCGGTCAGCGAGCGGCGGTCAACGGCCGGCGGGCGGCGGCGCCGTGCTGTCCCGGACGACGAGCCGGGTCGGCACCAGCGTGACGCCGTACTCGGTGGCGTTGTTGCGGATCTGGCGCAGCACCCCGTCGACGCACCGTCGGCCGACCTCGGCGAAGTCCTGGTGCACCGTGGTCAGCGGCGGGATGAAGGAGGCGGCCTCCGCTATGTCGTCGAAGCCCACGACACTGACGTCCTCGGGGACCCGTCGGCCGCGCTCGTTCAGCGCGCGGAGCAGGCCCAGTGCCATCTGGTCGTTGGCGGCGAAGATCGCGGTGCACTCCTCCGGCAGCGACTGCCCGGCCCGGTAGCCGGATTCGGCGGACCAGTCGCCGTGCAGCAGCTGGGGGACGGAGCGGTCGGCCTGCTCCAGCACGTCCCGCCAGGCGTCGGTCCGGCGCTGCGCCGCGAACGAGTCCGCCGGTCCGGCGAGGTGCCAGACGGTGCGGTGGCCGAGGTCGAGCAGGTGCCGCACCGCCGCCTGTGCGCCGCCCCGCTGGTCGGCGTCGACGACGCTGTAGCGGGCGCCGGCGTCGGAGTCGACGACCACGACCTGGACGTGCGGCGGCAGCGAGATGGTGGACGAGTCGAGGAGGTGGACCTCCATGATGACGATGATGCCGTCCACCGCCAGCTCGCCGAGCCGGGTGAAGGCGCCGTGCACACCGTCCCGGGTGGGCATGGCCACCGGCAGCAGGGTGATCGCGTAGCCCTCCCTGGCGGCGGAGTCGGCGATGGCCTCCAGGGTGCGGACGTTGCCGGTGGTCGACAGGGTGAACAGGATGACGCCGAGGGTGCGGAACTCGCCGTGCTTGAGGGCGCGGGCGGCGCTGTTGGGCCGGTAGCCCAGTTCCTGCATCGCCGTCAGCACCCGTTGCCTGGTCTCCTCGACCACCCCGGTGTGTCCGTTCGAGACCCGGGAGACGGTCTGGGACGAGACGCCCGCGCGGCGCGCCACATCCGCCATCGAGGCCCCCGGCCGCCGACGCGGGGACCGGACCGGAGCACCGGAACTCGCGGAGTCGGACCCCTCTGAGGCTGCTTCCTTCACGCTGTCCCTCTCTTGTTCGGCCGGTTCACCCGGGTCACGAAAGCAGTTTGATGCAGACGAGGCCCTTGACGCCCCTCAGGGGTCGATGTAAGCATCAGGTTACGCGATGTTTACGTAAACATCCATGCTCCCCGATCACCGACCCGGGCAGTTTCGCGCAACCATCCGCACCACCTCGCGGCTTCGAGCACTGCCATCTCGTCGGACGTCCGAAGATGAAGGAAGGCTATGACGGTCTCCGCAACACCCGCACCCCCAGGTCGTGCCGCCCGGCCCAGCCGGCGCCGGGGCTGGGCGCGCGGCTGGATCGGCTGGGGGTTCACCGGACCGTTCCTGGCGGTCTTCGCCCTGGTCTTCCTCGCCCCGATCGGCTACTCGGTCTACCTCAGCCTGTTCCAGGACCGCCTGATCGGCGGCGACAGCTTCGTCGGCCTCGCCAACTACCAACAGGCCATGGACGACCCGCAGTTCTGGGCGGCGCTGGGCCGGGTCACGCTGTTCCTGGCGGTCCAGGTGCCGATCATGCTGGGCATCGCACTGCTGGTGGCGCTCGCCCTGGACAGCGGCCGGCTCTACGGGATGAACTTCTTCCGGATCACCGTCTTCCTGCCCTACGCCGTGCCGGCCGTGGTCGCCTCCCTGATGTGGGGCTTCATGTACGGCTCGCAGTTCGGGCTGGTCGCCGACCTGAACCACACCTTCGGCGTCACCCTGCCGGACCCGCTCTCCCCGCACCTGGTCCTCGCCAGCATCGGCAACATCGTGACCTGGGAGTTCATGGGCTACAACATGCTCATCTTCTACGCGGCGCTGCGCGTCGTCCCGCACGCGCTGTACGAGGCGGCGTCGATCGACGGCGCCGGGCAGTGGCGCATCGTCACCGCGATCAAGCTGCCCGCCATCCGCGGCGCCCTGGTCATCGCCACCATCTTCTCGATCATCGGCAGCTTCCAGCTGTTCAACGAGCCGAGCATCCTCAAGAGCCTGGCCCCCAACGCCATCAGCACCTACTTCACCCCGAACCTGTACACCTACTCGCTGTCCTTCTCCGGCCAGCAGCACAACTACGCCGCCACGGTCGCGATCATCACCGGGCTGCTGACCATGGTCATCGCCTACGTCTTCCAGCTGCGCGGCATGCGAAAGGAGGCGTGAGCGATGTCCACTGCACCCGCCCCCGCCGCTCCCCGGCCGGTCCGGCCCCGCCCGGCCGCCCTCCGCACCCCACGGCGCGGCCACTCCGCGGACCGGCCCCGCCGGAGCCCCGCCCTGACCGTGCTCTCCTGCCTGGTCGTCCTCTACACCCTGGTGCCGCTGGCCTGGCTGGTCATCAGCGCCACCAAGACCCAGGCCGATCTGCTCGGCTCGCCCGGCCTGTGGTTCAGCGGCCGGTTCGCGCTGTGGGACAACATCGGCCAGACCCTGAGCTACGACCACCACATCTTCCTGCGGTGGCTGCTCAACACCCTGTTGTACGTGGTCCTCGGCGCGGGCGGCGCGACCCTGCTGGCGGTGCTGGCCGGCTACGGGCTGGCGAAGTTCGACTTCCGCGGCAAGCGGTCCGTCTTCGCCGTCGTGATCGGAGCCGTGGCCGTGCCGGGCACCGCGCTGGCGGTCCCGACCTTCCTGATGTTCAGTCAGATGGGGCTCACCAACACCCCCTGGGCAGTGATCATCCCCTCGCTGGTCTCGCCCTTCGGCCTCTACCTGATGTGGGTCTTCGCCTCCGAGGCGGTCCCGAAGGAGCTGCTGGAGGCGGCCCGGGTGGACGGATCGGGCGAGCTGCGCACCTTCTTCCGGATCGCGCTGCCGCTGCTGGCGCCCGGCATCGTCACGGTGCTGCTGTTCACCGTGGTCGCGACCTGGAACAACTACTTCCTGCCACTGATCATGATCAAGGACCCGGACTGGTACCCGCTCACCCTGGGCCTCAACGCCTGGAACGCCCAGGCGTCGACCGCGGGCGGACAGCCCGTCTTCAACCTGGTGATCACCGGCTCCCTGCTGACCATCGTCCCGCTGGTCGCCGCCTTCCTGCTGCTCCAGCGCTTCTGGCAGTCCGGGCTGTCGGCAGGCAGCGTCAAGGAGTGACCCCCGAGGAGTGACCGTCGGCACCCCGGCCGACCGCTTCCCCAGCACCTCCCTGCGGCAGTGCACGCCGCCGCAGGGCAGCTCCCCCTGCTCGTCCCCGGCACCTTCACCGTCCTTCACCCTTCCCGCCACCTCCCTCGACCGACCTCGGAGTGATCACGATGAGAAGCACCACGCGCCACGCCGTCAGAGGCATCGGGCTGCTGTGCGCAGCGGCACTGAGCCTGACGGCCTGTAGTTCCTCCTCCTCCGGCTCCGGCTCCGGCGGATCGGGCTCGGGCGGGTCCGGCACGTCCGCCGCCGCCGTGCAGGCCGCGCTGCAGAAGGGCGGCACCATCACCGTCTGGGCCTGGGAGCCCACCCTCAAGCAGGTCGTGGCCGACTTCGAGGCCAAGTACCCCAAGGTCACCGTCAAGCTGGTGAACGCGGGCACCGGGAACGACCAGTACACCGCGCTGCAGAACGCGGTCGAGGCCGGCTCGGGCGCCCCGGACGTCGCCCAGATCGAGTACTACGCCCTCGGGCAGTTCGCGCTCGGCAAGTCGCTCCAGGACCTGTCCGGCTTCGGCGCCAAGGACCTCTCGAAGACCTTCACCCCCGGTCCCTGGAGCTCGGTCGACATCAACGGCGGCGTCTTCGCGCTGCCGATGGACTCCGGGCCGATGGCGCTGTTCTACAACAAGAAGGTCTTCGACGAGTACGGCCTGACCGTGCCCACCACCTGGCAGCAGTACGTCGCGGACGCCCAGAAGCTCCACCGGGCGAACCCTGCGGACTACATCACCAACGACACCGGCGACGCCGGCTTCACCACCAGCATGATCTGGCAGGCCGGCGGGCACCCGTACACGGTGAACGGCACCAAGGTCTCGGTCAACTTCGGCGACGCCGGCAGCACCGAATTCGCGAGCACCTGGCAGCAGTTGATCTCCGGCCACCTGGTCGCGCCGATCACCTCCTGGAGCGACCAGTGGTACAAGGGCCTGGCCGACGGCAGCATCGCCACCCTGGCGACCGGCGCCTGGATGCCCGCCAACTTCGTCACCGGAGCGCCGGCCGCGTCCGGTGACTGGCGGGTCGCGCCGCTGCCGCAGTGGCAGCAGGGCGGGACGGCCGGCGCCGAGAACGGCGGCAGCTCGCTGGCGATGATGAAGTCGAGCCACGACCAGGACCTGGCCTACGCCTTCATCCAGTTCGCGAACGCCGGTCCCGGCGTCCAGGACCGGATCAAGGGCGGCGCCTTCCCGGCCACCAGCGCCGACCTGAACTCGCCCGCCTTCCTCGACACCGCGTTCCCGTACTTCGGCGGCCAGCAGGCGAACAAGATCTTCGCCCAGTCCGCCCAGGACGTCCTCCCCGGCTGGCAGTACCTGCCCTTCCAGGCCTACGCCAACTCGATCTTCAACGACACCGTCGGCAAGGCGTACGTCTCCTCGACCACGCTCAGCAGCGGGCTGCAGGCCTGGCAGACCGCGTCGCTGAAGTACGCCGGCCAGCAGGGCTTCACCACCGGGCAGTAGCCGGGGCCGGGGGGGCGTCCGGCGGCGGCGCGGCGGAGGACGCCGCACCGCCGCCGGACGCGACCTACCGGCTGAGCGCGTCGACCTCGGCATAGCCAGGGATGCCGGCGGGCAGCGGCCCGCCCTCCCGGACCGCGACCGCGGTGGTGACCGTGGCCTGGAGGGCAGCCCGGAAGAGCAGGGAGCCGGTGCTGACCCGCCGCACGCCCAGCTCGGCCAGCCGGTCGAGCCCGAGCCCGGGCCGGTGCAGCAGGTTGACCGGCACCGGCACCGCGGCGGTCACCGCGCGGATGTCCTGCTCCCCGGCGAGGCCCGGCACGAAGACCCCGTCGGCGCCCGCGTCCACATACCGCCGCAGCCGCTCCAGGGTCGCCGGGACCGAGGCGTCGACGTCCAGCCAGTAGGTGTCGGTACGGGCGTTGAGGAAGACCTCGGGTGCACGGCGCTTCACCGCCCGGACCAGCGCCGCCTGGGCCCCGGGGTCGGCGAGGTGGTCGCCGCGCCCGTCCTCCAGATTGACCCCGGCGATCCCGACTTCGGCCAACTCCGCTACCAGGTCGCCCACTTCCTCCGGGTCCGCGCTGAAGCCCGCCTCGATGTCGACCGTCACCGGACACGGCAGCCGGACCAGCCTGCGCGCCAGCGCGACGGTCTCGTCCCGGGCCAGCCCCGCAGCGTCGGGCAGCCCGTTGGCCGCAGCCACGCCCAGGCTGGTCGTGCCGATGGCGGCGAACCCGGCGGCGGCCAGCGCGGCGCCGGACGCGAAGTCCCAGGCGTTGGGCAGCAGGAGAGGCAGGTCGCCGTGGTGCAGGGCGTGGAAGGAAGTGTTCACCGGGTCCCCGCCTCCACCAGGCCGGCCGCCAGGGCCAGCGCGTGTTCCCGGCCGGGGCAGGCGTGGGGACCGCTCCCGAACGGCGCCTCGGCCAGGCTGACCTCCAC
>Ga0302314_10011091_pt1 | contig 15748 bp, 13 predicted proteins | sample III_Palsa_N2_3_FD_200533 | JGI IMG/M metagenome (GOLD analysis project Ga0302314, IMG submission 200533) | Peat permafrost microbial communities from Stordalen Mire near Abisko, Sweden - III_Palsa_N2_3 | ecosystem: Environmental > Terrestrial > Soil > Palsa > Peat permafrost | place: Sweden...
TGAGCTCGTCACGGCGCTGGTCGAGCTCGTCGGCGATACGACGGCAGATGGCGGCCCGTTCCCACACGTTCACGCTCGCCCACGCGCGCTGCGCGGTGTGCGCCGCGGCCACCGCGGCGTCGAGATCGGCCTGGACCGGCAGCGGGATGCTCCCCACGTGCTCGCCCGTGACCGGGCTGATCACGTCGAACGTCTCGGTCCCCGCGCCCGCGGTGAACTCGCCGTCGATGAACAGCCGCTGCGTCGGGGGCGGGGTGGACATGAGGCGGTCTCCTCCGGTCGGTCTGTCACTGGCGCAGATGCTACATCGTCAAGATCCTGGCATTGCGTATCACTAATCAGCAAGAACAATCCCAGATTTCTACTGAAAACGCAATCATTGCTCAGGCCTTCTGCTGGATACAGGCAGTTGGACCCGTGGTCGTTTTTCCAGGCGGTTACCGGCCACGAGCGTGCTGGCCTGCTTGACCTGCCGGTGGATGAGGCTCACGTCGGCAGACTCCACGCCGGGGAGGGCGCCGAGGCGGTCGGAGGTGAACTCGAACAGTTCGTCCAGGTCGCGGCAGTGGATCACCGCGTGCAGGTTGTTCCGCCCGGCTACGGCGGCGGCGAAGCCCACTTCGGGCATCCGTGCCAGTGCGCGCCCCACGGATTTCGTCTCGGACGGACGCACCCGCAGCCATAGATTGGCGCGGGAGTGGTATCCCAACGCGGTCGGCGCGAGTTCCACGTCGATGTGAACGACGCGGTCGGCGATGAGTTTTCGCAGTCGCCGTGACACCCGGCTGGGGGTGAGGTCAGCGCCGGACGCGAGGTCGGCGAGGCTGGCGCGCCCGTCGGCGGCTAGCGCCGATAGCAACCTCTCGTCATCGCCGTCCAGCTGTTGCGCTCGGCCGGCGACCACGACGGACTCGGCGAACGGGCTTCCGGCCGCCCCGAGCCGCGTTTCCTGTTCGGTCGTCAGCACTCCGGCCAGGGCGGCCCAGTAGTGGCCTCGTCCGCCCAGGAACTGACGGAGCATGACGGATGCTTCGAGGTCGAGCACCGCGGCCGCACGGGGGAGCTTGTCACCGAGCAGGTCGTCGCGCTGCTCCTGCGATCGCGACCGGACCGCACAGGTGATCTCGGCGCCGGCCGCGCTCAGGGTGATCCAGCTGACGTCATCTCGATGCGCAAGAGCCTCGGCGATCGCGGCGGCGCCGCCCGGGCGGCACCGGAGGCGCACCATCCACTGGCTCTGGCCGAGAGCGCCCGGGTCGACGACTCCGGTTACGCGCACCGCGCCCATGCGTTGCATGCGCCCGTAGCGGCGGGACACGGTCGGCTCGCTGAGGCCGACGACGGACGCCACAGCCGCGAACGGGATCCGCGGATCGATCTGCAGAGCGCGAATGATTCGGAGGTCTTCCGGGTCGAACTTGAAAGAATCCACTGTTTTCACCCTAGCCGCTTCGACAATCAGACGGAACGAGGAGGTGGCGAGCCATCTTCTGGTTATCACTCGCGACACTGGAAGAACCGGGCGGATGAGCGCGTGATGCGGAACACCGAGACCAAAGAGGCAGCATGGACGAGCGAGATGGCAACCACTGGGTAGGCACCTGGACGACGGCGCCCGTGCCGGTGGACGGGATAACCCTGGCCGGCCAGACGCTGCGCATGATCTCCCGGATCAGCATTGGCGGCTCCCGCATCCGGGTTCGCATCTCCAACGCCTACGGGGCCCGCGGCCTCACCGTCGGCGCGGCGCGGCTGGGGCTGCGGAGCCATGGCGCGGCCATCGTCGACGGCTCAGGCCGTCCGCTGACGTTCAACGGATCACCGTCTGCCACCATCCCCGCTGGCGCACTCGTCGTGAGCGATCCGGTGGACCTTGACGTAGCCCCGCTCGTCGATCTGGCGGTAAGCGTCTACCTCCCGGACGAGCTGCCCGGGAACTTTCCATTGACCGGCCACGACCCCGCTCACCAGACGAACTACATCTCGCCGGCCGGTGACTTCGCCTCCGCGACCGAGATGCCCGTCCAGCAGGAGACCGAGGTCTTCCTGTTGGTGACCGGGATCGAGGTGCTCGCTCCGCGGGAGGCCGGCGGCATCGTGGCGTTCGGCGACTCGCTCACCGAGGGCAACATCTCGCAGCTCGACGCGAACAACCGCTGGCCCGACCAACTCGCACGACGGCTCGCCGCGCGGCCGAGCGGGCGCCCGCTTGGCGTGGTGAATCAAGGCACCGGCGGCGGGCGCATGCTCCACGACGGCCGTGGCGACAGCGGCTTGCGCCGCTTCGACCGCGACGTGCTCGCGCAGCCGGGCGCCACGCACGTCGTCGTCCTGCTTGGCGTCAACGACCTCCGCAACAGCCAAGGCAAGGCCGACGAGATCGTCACCGCCGAGGATCTGATCGGGGGGCTGCACCAGCTCGCCCTACGGGCGCACGCGGTCGGGTTCACAGCCATCGCCGGGACGGTGATGACGTGGGAAAACGAGACGTTCAACGGCGGCCATTACACGCCCGAGGCTGAGGCCGAGCGGCAGGCCCTCAACACCTGGATCCGTGACAACAGCGCCTTCGACGCGGTGATCGACTTCGAGGCGGCACTGCGCGACCCCGATCGCCCCACCCGCACGCTGCCCCGGTGGGACTCCGGGGACCACCTTCACCCCAACGACCTCGGCTACCGGCACATGGCGGACAGCATCGACCTGGCGCTGTTCGGCTGAGACGCTACATCGTCCCCGGTTCGGCCAGCTATTTCCCGCGAACGGCGGCGGGTGGCTTCCAGGGCCCGTCCGTCATCAGGCGGCGCACGTACTCCATCACCGCGTCGATGATCTTGTTGGCCTGGCGTCGGGTGCCGGCGGCGGCGACCTCCCGCGCGCCCTCGCCGATGATCGAGGTCAGGATGCTCGCGTAGAGCCGGTCGAACGCGTTCTCTGACAGCTGCAGCAGGGTGTCGTTCTGCACGATCCACTCGTGGCCGCGACGGCGCTTCATCAGCTCGAAGCCGGGCGGGCCGTCGCCGTTGAAGAACAGCAGCACCAGGTCGCGGCGCTGCCAGCTGCCGTCGAGGTAGGCCCGCGCGCCGACCGAGAACAGCTCGAACGGGTCGGTCTCGCCCGCCCGCTTGGCCTGCGCGACAGCGGTGCTCGCGGCCTCCTCGTGCGCGGCCTGGTGCTCCTGCCAGAGCGCGATGAACAGCTCGCTCTTGCCGCCGAAGTGGTGGTAGAGGCTGCCCACGCTGGAGTCGGCCCGGCGGACCACCTCGGCGATGCTGGCGTCGGCGAAGCCCTGCTCGACGAAGACCGCGCGGGCGGCGTCGAGCAGCGCCCGCTGGGTGCCGGCGGTGCGGGCCCACTGCCAGGAGCCCGCGGGTTTGGAGCCCGCGCCTTTGGAGCCCGCGGCCTTGGCGCCCGGCGGGCGCGGTGCTGGTGCTGGTTCCATCGCCGCTCTCCTAGGACTGAGGTGTCATGGGGATGATAGGCGGAGTGCAGGGTCCGTTCGGGACAATGATTTTGATTCGATTTTTCGCCAGGTGATGAGCGTGTCGAGGGCCTCGACCTGGGATCCTCGGACCAGCAGCGGGTTGATCTCCAGCGCCTCGAGCCGGCCGCCGAGCCGGCCGGCCAGCGCGGCCGCCGCCGCGATGGCGTCGGCGACGGCGTCCAGGTCGGCCTTCTCGGTGCCGCGGGGGCCGTCGAACAGCTGGGCGCCGCGCAGGCTGCGCAGCGCCTGGAGGATCTGGTCACGGTCGACCGGGAGCACCCGGATGGCGGTGTCGCGCAGGATCTCCACCCAGACCCCGCCGAGGCCGACCGCGAGTACCTGCCCCCAGACCGGGTCGGTGACGATGCCGACGAGCAGCTCGACCCCGCCCGACCGCTGCGGCTGGACGAGCGCGCCCTGAACGTCGGCGCCGACTTCCCTTCCGGCGCTGACGACGTCGGCGTAGGCCGCCATGACCTCGGCCGGGTCGCGCAGGCCGACCTTGACCCCGCCGATGTCGCTCTTGTGCTCGATCTCGTCGGCCGCGAGCTTGACGACGACGGGGTAGCCGAGCGCGTTGGCCGCCTCGGCGGCCGCGATCGGGTCGGTCGCGAGCACGCTGGGCACGACCGGGATCCCGTGCTCGGCCACGAAGGCGGAGGCGCGGTACTCCGACCAGGAGGCCCCGGGCTCGTCCGGCAGCGACAGCGGCGTCGGCGCCGAAGCGGACAAGGAAGGGGAAGGCGCCGCCGCGGTCGCGGCCAGCGACGCCCGGTAGAGCTCGGACCAGCGGACGGCCCGGCCGAGCGCGGTCAGGCCGTGGTGGATGCCGCCGAGGACGCCGGGGAAGCCGGTCTGGCTGGCCACGTCCCGGCCGACCGGGGTGATGTCGGTCAGGGTGTTGCCCATCACCACGATCGGCTTGGCGCTGCTCCGGATCAGCTCCCCGCTCTGCCGGAAGCCGTCGAGGATCAGCGTCGGGTCGGCCGGCAGGGTCCGCGGCAGGTCGGTGACGACGACGAGGGTGTCCAGGCTGGGGTCGTCGTGCACGGCGGTGAGCGCGTTCCGGAGCAGGTTTCGGTCGACCAGGATGTAGCCGGTGACGTCGACCGGGTTCTGGGTGGCGGCGAACTCGGGGACGACCCGGCGCAAGCGCTCGACCGTCGCGGGCGCGAACTCGGGGATCTCGATCCCCTCGTCCTCGGCCCGGTCGGCGATGATCTCGCTGGCGCCGCCGGAGGCGGTGACGAACCCGACCCGGTTGCCCGGCAGCGGGCCGGTCGCGGCCAGCAGCCCGGCCGTGATGATGAGGTCCTCCAGGCAGTCGACCCGGATCACCCCGTGCTGGCCGAAGACCGCGTCGACGACGGCGTCGTCGCCGACCAGGGAGCCGGTGTGGGCGCGGGCGACCCGGGCGCCGGTCTGGCTGCGGCCGACCTTGATCGCGACGATCGGCTTGCCTTTGGCGAGAGCCTCGCGGGCCAGCGCGATGAACTCGTCGGGGCGGCGGACCGACTCGATGAACAGCGCGATGACGCGGGTGGCGTCGTCGTCGATGAGGTAGCGCATGACGTCGGTCATCGACACCATCGACTCGTTGCCCATCGACACCAGCAGGCTGACGCCGACGTTGCGGGTCTGCGCGAACGTGAGGACCGAGCTGGCGAGCGCCCCGCTCTGCAGCACGACCCCGACCGGCCCGCTCAGCAGCGGGTCGTCGATCGGCAGGCCGTAGGGGGTGATGCGGGCGGCGGCGTTGATGAACCCGTTGCCGTTGGGGCCGAGGATCGTGAGCCCCCGGCGGCGCGCCAGCTCGACCACCTGCCGCTCGAGCTCCGCGCCGTCGGCCCCCACCTCGGCGAAGCCGGAGGTGAGCAGGACGACCGACGGGATGCCGGCGTCGGCCACCTCGGTCAGCACGCCGAGCACGGCCGAGGTCGGCACCATGACGAACGCGAGGTCGACCGGCTCGGGCAGGTCGGCGACGCTTGGGTAGCTGTCGCGGCCGTGGACCGGGACGCCGCGCGGGTTGACGAGGTACACCGGCCCGGCGAAGCCGTGCAGCTGGAGGTTGCCGAAGATGCTCCAGGACCAGCGGGACTTGTCGGTCGCGCCGATCAGCGCGACCGACCTCGGGTTGAACAGCCGGCGAACCTGGTCGACGTCGGCTGCGCGGGCGGCGGGGGCGGAAGCTTGGGCGGCCATCAGTCGCCGAGCTGGCCGAGCTTGACGTGGCCCTTGATGAGGTTTCTGGCGATCGTGCGGCGCTGGATCTCGTCGGTCCCCTCGAAGATCCGCAGCAGCCGCAGCTCCCGGTACCAGCGCTCGATCGGCAGCTCCTTGGTGTAGCCCATGCCGCCGTGGATCTGCAGCACCCGGTCGACGACCTGGTTGGCCATCACCGCCCCGGACAGCTTGGCGATCGAGGACGCGTGCCGGTTGTCGCGCCCGTTCTGGAGCTGCCAGGCGGCGTGCAGGGTCAGCCACTTGACCGACTCGATCTCCACGTGGGAGTCGGCGATCTGCCACTGGATCGCCTGGTAGTCGGCGATCGGGTGGCCCATCGAGACCCGGTTCTTGGCGTGCTCGATCGCCATGCCGAGCAGCCGCTCGGAGGCGCCGATCGCGCGGGCCGGGATCATGTAGCGGCCGTTGCCGATCCACTGCATGGCGAGGCTGAAGCCGTGGCCGAGCTGGCCGAGGATGTTCTGCTCGGGGACCCGGACGTCCTCGAACACGAGCGCCGCCGGCCCCCACTCCCCCATCGTCGGGATCGGCTCGGACTTCCAGCCCATGTCGCGGTCGACCAGGAAGCAGGTCACGCCGCCGTCGGCGCCCTTGGCGGGGTCGGTGACGGCGAAGACCATGACGAAGTCGGCCTCGTTGCCGCCGGTGATGAACGTCTTCTCGCCGTTGATCACCCAGTCGCCGCCGTCCTTGACCGCCCGCGTCCTGATGTTGCGGGCGTCCGAGCCCGCCCCCGGCTCGGTGATCGCGAAGCAGCTGCGGCGCTCGCCGTTGATGGTGGGGATGAGGTACTGCTGCTTCTGCTCGTCGGTGCCGGCGTAGAGGATGTTGTCGGCCGATCCGCCGAACCGGAAGGGGACGAAGGTCCGGCCGGTCTCCATCGCCACGATCGCGGACATCACCGGGCCGAGGGCGATGCCGCCGTACTGCTCGGGCGTGTTGATGCCCCACCAGCCGCCGGCCCTGGCCTTGCGCTGCAGCTCCGCCAGCTGGCCGGGCTCGAGCGGCGGCAGGCCGCTGCGCTCGTTGCGCAGCACCTGGTCCTCCAGCGGCATGACCTCCTGCTGGATGAACTGCCTGATCGTGTCGCGGACGGCCCGCTCCTCTTCCGACAGCGAGAAGTCGATCATGCCTGGAGTCCCTTCGCCCATTTACCGTAGCTCGTTCTAGAAACGAGTTCCGTCTTAGGCTAACGTGTGGGCTGTGCGAGCGGAAGTCGTGGATTTCTGAAAGGGTCTGGTGAGGCGGCATGGCACGACTGGACGGGCGGGTGGCGATCGTCACCGGGGCCGGCCGCGGAATCGGCCGGTCGGTGGCGAAGCTGCTGGCCAGCGAGGGCGCCTCGGTCGTGGTCAACGACCTCGGGGCGGAGATGGACGGCTCCGGGCAGGACGCCGGCCCGGCCCAGCAGGTGGTGGCCGAGATCGCCGAGGCGGGCGGCAAGGCGATCGTCAACGGGGCCGACATCTCGGACTTCGACGCGGCCGAGGGCCTGGTCAAGGGCGCGATCGATCAGTTCGGCCGGCTCGACGTGCTCGTCAACGTGGCCGGCATCCTGCGCGACCGGATGGTCTTCAACATGACCGAGACCGAGTGGGACGACGTCATCCGGGTGCACCTCAAGGGGACGTTCAACACCACCCGGTTCGCGTCCGCGCACTGGCGCTCGCTGCGGGATGAGACCGCGCAGAACCGGATCATCAACTTCACCTCGGTCTCCGGCCTGCACGGGGCGCCCGGCCAGCCCAACTACGCGGCGGCCAAGATGGGCATCGTCGGGCTGACCTACTCGTCGGCGCACTCGCTGGCCAAGTACGGGGTGACCGTGAACGCGATCTCGCCCGGCGCGGCCACCCGGATGACCGAGTCGGTGCCGACCGACCGCCGCCGGGCGCGATCCGCCTCGGCGGACGACGAGCGCTCGCCCGACAACGTGGCCCCGATCGTCGCCTACCTGGCCTCGGAGCGGTCCGGGTGGATCACCGGCCGGGTCATCCACTCGATGGGCTACGAGGTCTCGCTGTACAACAACCCCGAGCCGATCAGCCGGATCATCGGCACCGGGCCGTGGGACGATCCCGAGGCGCTCGGTGACCAGGTAGAGCGGGCGTTCGGGCCGATCCTGGGCCGGCACGCGTGAGCCCGGCCAGCGCGGTGCCCCCGGCCAGGCCGAAGGCGGTGCCGATCCCGACGCCGGAAACGCAGCCCTACTGGGACGGGGCGGCGGCGGGCGAGCTGCGCATCCAGCGCTGCCGCGACTGCCGCCAGGCGTACTTCTACCCCCGCCCGCTCTGCCCGTCGTGCGGCTCAGGCGACGTCGAGTGGTTCACCGCCAGCGGCCGGGCGACGCTGTACTCCTACGTCATCAACCACCGGCCCGCGCCCGGCTTCGAGGCGGACGCCCCGTACGCGATCGCGGTGGTGCAGCTCGCGGAGGGGCCGCGGATGATGACCAACCTGGTCGGGGTGGCGCCCACCCCGGAGGCCCTGGAGCTGGACATGGAGCTGCGGGTCGCGTTCGAGCAGCGGGGCGACGTCACATTGCCGGTGTTCACCCCGGCTGAGGTTGAGTCGGAGGATTCGTGAGCAATCCCGGTGTGATCATCGCGGGCGCGGCCGAGACGGACGAGATCGGGCGGCTGCCTCACATCTCCACGCTCGGGCTGCACCTCGAGGCGGCGCGCAACGCGGTGGCCGACGCGGGCCTGACCATGCGGGACATCGACGGGATCGCGACCGTGTCCGGGCCGGGCCCGGTGCAGGTCGCGCACGCGCTCGGCATCTACCCGGACTGGGTCGACGGCACCGGCGTCGGCGGCACGTCGTTCCTGCTGCACGTCAGGCACGCGGTCGCCGCGATCAGGGCCGGCTACGCGAAGACGATCCTGATCACCCACGGCGAGTCCGGCCGGTCCCGGGTCGGCGCCCCGCCTTACCGGCTCGACCTCGCCTCCCCGGCCGGCCAGTTCGAGGCGCCGTACGGAACCCTCGGCCCGACCACGACGTTCACGATCCCCGCGCTCCGGTACATGAAGGAGTACGGGCTCACCCACGAGCAGCTCGCGTACGTCCCGGTCGCGCAGCGCCAGTGGGCGGCCAAGAACCCGCGGGCGATGTTCCGCGACATCATCACGGTCGAGGACGTCCTCGCCTCGCGGATCGTCGCCTACCCGTTCCACCTGCTCGAGTGCTGCCTGGTGACCGACGGCGGCGGCGCCCTCGTCGTCACCTCGGCCGACCGGGCGGCCGACTTCCCCAAGCCGCCGGTCCACGTGCTCGGCACCGGCGAGGCATCGGAGACGCCGATGATCTCGCAGATGGTCGACTTCACCGAGTCGCGGGCGTTCCGCCAGGCCGGCCGTCGTGCGTTCACGGAGGCGGGCATCACCGTCGCCGACGTGAACCACCTGATGATCTACGACGCGTTCGCGCACGTCCCGATCTACGGGCTTGAGGCGCTCGGCTTCGTCGGCAAGGGCGAGGGCGGGGCGTTCATCGCCGAGGGAAACACCGAGCCGGGCGGCGTCCTGCCGCTGAACACCAACGGCGGCGGGCTCTCCTATACCCACACGGGGATGTACGGGATGTTCGCGATTCAGGAGGGCGTGCGCCAGATCCGCGGCGAGGCGGCCGCGCAGGTGGACGGGCCAGACATCAGCGTGGTCCTCGGCAACGGCGGCATGTTCGCCACCTCCGGGGTGCTTGTCCTGGGCAAACAGGCCCGGTAACCGGCGGCTGGACCAGCTCCGGCTGGTCAGGACGAGCCGGTAGCCGTCCGGGTCCGCGATCGTGACTCCCCCGTGGTCCCAGTACGGATTGCGGGAGGCGACGCGGGTGCCGCCGGCGTCAACCAGGCGGCTGACGGTGCCCTCGTCGACGTCGCCGTCGAGGTAGAGCACGAGCAGGTCTTCCTCGGTCGGCGCGGCCGGCGTTTCGCCTTCCCGGTCATCGACGAACTCTAGATGCCAGGCGGCACTCGGCCACCCGGCCATCAGCAGCGCGTGCCCGCCCTCGGCCGAGGAGTCGGCCCGGTACAAGACGTCAAGGCCGAGGCCGTCGACCCAGAACCGCTCGGTCGCGCGCAGATCGCGGCTGGGGCGCGCGATGCGCAGGTGGCTGGATGGCAGAGGCTTCATGGCCCGATCATCCCAGGCGCCGGGGCAACCGTCGCTAGGGCGATGGACCTAGGCCGGGACCTACGGCGATGACGGATGGTGTCTTTTCCCCCAAATTGCGTCATGATGTTTCAGCCACTGGATGCGGGGACGGGGAGCGAGACGCGCTCACGGCGGCGGCTGCCCTGCCGGGCAACGCCGCCACGACCGCCGAGTGGCGGCTCTCGGCTTACGAGTCATCGGTCACCGGCGGCATGACCAGCGTCGTCGCGCTGAGCCGGACGGACGCCTGGGCGGTGGGCAATACCCAGCACGGGCAGACCCCGGTCAACAACCCGTACGTGCTGCACTGGACCGGCGCCAAGTGGAGCGCGGTCACGATTCCCGACAGCAACGGCTTCACCTCGGCGCAGGTGGCGGCCTCATCGGCGAGCAATGTGTGGGTGCTCGGAACCAATTTCAACGGCTTGCTGAACCAGAAGATCTTCCGCTACGACGGCGCCCACTGGCACACGATGACCGTGCCCGCGGGCGGCGTCGACAATCTCATGGTGCTGAGCGCGACCGACGCCTGGGTGACCGGCCAGGTCTCGGTCGTCGGAATGAGCGACGTCGACCAGAAAGGCGAGGGGGTAGTGGCCGCGTACCGGTGGGCCGGGACGCACTGGACCCCGGTGATTATGTCGCACCCGAACATGTCCGGCTGGCCCGACATCGCGATGGTGTCCGCCAGCAATATCTGGATCGAGGGCTTTCGCGGAGCCAGCTCCCAGGTGCTGGCGCTGCACTTGACCGGCGGCAAATGGCAGCGGGTGTTCTCGCCGGCCGGCGACGCCGCCAGCCCGGGCGCCGTGCCCTACGGGTCGACCGGCGTCTGGATGGGGCCGTGGGCTGCGTGGACCGGTCGCGGCTGGATCAACACGCTGCCGGATCTGCCCTTTGCTGGCGGGGTCATCGAGGACGTCGTCCCGATCCCTGGTGCTTCCGGCTCCCGGGGCTAGGGACGCGGAGCGGGGACGGCTGCTTGCGGGCTAGTCGCCGGGCCGGTCTGGGCGGGGACCGGGACGCGCAGGAAGAACGTGCCGCTCTTGAGGGCGACGGCCGTCCGCGCGGCGAGAAGCAGGAACCCGGCGGACAGGAGGCCGACGAGCGCGTAGCCGAGGCCGGCGGCGCCGGGCACTCGCTCGGCTCCGAGCCAGTGCAGGCCGCACGTGACGGCGGCGGCGGCGGGGAAGGAGAAGGCCCAGTAGGCCGGGCCGAACGGCGCCGTCCGGTACAACGGGATCAGCCTCAGCTGCGCCAGCACCATCAACACGGCGAAACCGCTGATGACGGCCGCGGTCGTGTCCACCCGGCCGCCGTTGATGGCGAACCAGGAGTTCGCCGCCGCCACCGGCGGCGCGAGCTCGATCGCGATCGTCGGCAGCAGCGCCTTCGGCATTTCCGGCACGACGAACAGCCGTTGCCCGATAATCGAGCCGAGCAGCAGGTAGGAGCCGACGCCCAGGCCGAACAGGACGTGGGACAGCGTGACGAAACCCAGCCCGGCGGCCGCTCCCCCGGCGATCAGGCCGCCGGCCGCCGACGGCAGGTAGTAGCCGGGGTGCCAGCGCCGGATGTCGCCGCTCCTGGCGATCCAGTCCCCGGTGATCCAGCCGCCGAAGATGACCGTCAGGGCGGTGGCGCAGCCGAACACGACCTCGCCCGCTCCCCTGGCCTGCTGCGCGAGCGGGACCGACAGCAGCACCGGCACGATGAAGATGAGCGAGACGAACGGCCCCAGCGTCTGGTCCGATAGCTCCTGCTTCCAGCGGTGCTGCGCGCCGACGTTCGCCAGATAAGCGACGACGGTGATCAGCCAGACCAGGGCGGCGACGATAGACAGCGCGTTTCCCGGCCAGTCGGGGCCGTGGACGAGGCGCATGAGCGTGGTCCACGCCGCCGCCAGACCAGCCAGGCCGAACGAGGCCGCGAGGAGATTCGCCTTCAGGTAAAGCGGCCTGCGCTGGGTGCGCGCTCGCTGCGCGGCAGTGCCGTCCAGCGAACGATCCGGCGAGATCTTGTCCGATTCCATGGAATGGCCGAGTCCTTTGCTGGTCGGGCATGAGGTCGCCGCGCGCGGCTGGGAACAGCAGATCCGGGTACATACACGGTCGCGCTGCCGGCGCCCGGGCGCGACGCTCCGCCCGGAGCGCGACCGTGGAAGAAGCGCTAAGCCTGCAGATGCCCAGTTATGGCGACGGAGGAACTATGACACTGCTGCTAACGGGACCCCGGTGAACGCGGCGGCCGACCGGGACGCCAGGACCCGCGCCCGGATCGAGGAGCACTGGAAGGCCTCGGAGAGCGGAGACGGCGACACCGAGCAGGCGGTCTATGCGGACGACGCGATCCTGGACTACCCGCAGTCGGGCGAGCGCTTCCGCGGCCGGGCGGGGATCCAGGGTCAACGCGACGGTAATCCGGCTGATCGCCACTTCAGGGCCCTGCGCATCCGGGGCGGCGGCGACCTGTGGGTGAGCGAGGTCGTGATCACCTATGACGGAGCGCCGACCTACTCGGTGAGCATCATGGAATTCGTCGGCGACCAGGTCGCGCATGAGACCCAGTACTTCGCCGACCCCTTCCCGGCGCCGGCATCGCGTGCGGCGATCGCTGAGCAGATCCCCGCTGGCGAGCGCTGAACCCGAGGAGACGCCGAGATGCCGAGCCACGCGATGCAGAACGTGATTGACGGCCTCAGACAGCAGCGCACGGCCGGCGCCGGCCACGCACCGCCGACGCTGGCCGAGCGCCGCGCCACCTTCGCCCCCGGCGGCGAGCCTCATCCGGTGCCCGCCGACGTGCTGGTGACGGAGGTGACGGCCGGCGGGGTGCCGGCCCACTGGCTGGAGGCGCCGGGGACCCAGACCGATCGAGTGCTGATCTTCCTGCACGGTGGAGGCTTCGAGTTCGGGTCGGTTCGCAGCGACGGCGAGCTGGCCTCCCGACTGGGACGGGCCGGCGGGATGCGGGTGCTGTTCCCCGAATACCGGCTGGCGCCTGAGCATCACTTCCCGGCCGCCATCGACGACGTCATCGCGACCTGGCGCTGGCTCCGCACCGACCAGCGTCTGCCCGCCCGGTCTATCGCGGTGGCCGGCGACTCGGCCGGCGGCGGGCTCGCCGTCGGCCTGCTCGTCGCCCTCCGTGATGCCGGCGAGGAGTTGCCCGCGGCCGCGGTGCTGATGTCGCCGACGGTGGACCTGACCGGTTCGGGTGCCTCGATGACCGAGCGCGTCGATCAGGATCCGATCTCCACCCCGGCCATGCTCCGTCAGTTCGCCTCCGACTACCTGGCCGGGGCCGACCCGCGGACGCCGCTGGCGTCGCCGCTGTTCGCCTCGCTGGCCGGGCTCCCGCCCCTGCTGGTGCTGGTGGGCACGGCCGACCTGCTGCTCAGCGATTCAGAGCGGCTGGCGGCGGCGGCCGACCAGGCCGGGGTCGATGTCACCCTGGAGATCGGCGAGGGCCTGCCGCACGTCTACCCGCTCATGCTCGGCACCCCCGAGGCGGCCGAGGCGACCGACGAGATCGGGAAGTTCCTGCGGGACCGGGTTGGCTAGCCGGGCAGCCGGCCGACGGGCTGGGTCGCGTTCGGCTTCGTCAGGTCCGGCGGGGTCGCGTTCGGGTGGGTCAGGTCGGGCTGGGTCAGGTAGCGCTGAACCGACGGGCCGACGGCGGCCACGACGTCATCGGCCGACATGGAGGCCAGCGGCTCGAAGCGCAGGATGTAGCGGCACAGGCCCAACCCCAGCAGTTGCGCCGCGATGAGCGTGCCGCGCTCCGCCGCGCGCTCATCGCCGAGGGCCGCGATCGGCTCGGTGACCAGCTGCCCGAGCACCGACTGGAATTGCTCGGCGACGATCTCGCTGGTGACCCCGGCCCGCAGCATCGCGATCATCTCGTCGCCGTGGACCGGATGCTCCCAGCGGGTGACGAACAGGCGCACCAGCAGGTCGCCCCGGTCGCTGGCCGGGACCGAGCGCAGGTCGGGGATGTCCAGGTCCATCGTGACGGCGGCCGTGAACAATCCCGCCTTGGATCCGAAGTAGCGCATGACCATGGAGGCGTCGACCCGGGCCTGCGCGGCGACGGCGCGAATGGTGGTCTGCTCGTATCCGCGCGCGGCGAACGTCGCCCGGGCAGCACCGAGGATAGCCCGGCGGGTGCCCTCGGATCGGGGCCCGCCGGTGCCGAGCGCCGGGCCGGGCTGGCCTGAGGCCGGTCCTGCGGCGTGGCTGCTGTCCGTCACGATCCCTACTCTACCCTTCGCCAACGGGCGTTGGCCAACATTTGTTGACAATAATTCTGACTGCGCATAGTTTTGTGCCAACGACCGTTGGCATTTTGAGGGAGAACGCAGATGGCCACAAGAGGCCCAGACCAGGGCAGCAGGCTTCCGATCCCGTATCGGGCGCTCGCGGGCTTCATCGTGGCGTGCGCGGCGTTCGCCGCGATCTTCGTCGCGCTGGCCGTCGGCTCCTATCATGCGCCCCGACCGCACGACCTTCCGGTCGGCATCGTCGGCTCGGCCACCGCGACCAGCGGAATCGAGCACGCGCTGGACAGCGCCCTCCCCGGGGCCATCAGCTGGCGCAGCTACCCGAGCGCGGCTGACGCGCAGACCGGGATCACGCAGCGCGAGGTCGACGGCGCGCTAGTCGCGTCCGGCCCTGCCCTGCGGGGGCTTATCGCCACCGGCGGTGGCACCGCTCCGGCCAACTTCCTGACCCAGGCCTTCGGGACTGTGGCGGCCAAGACCGGACACCCCCTGGTGGTGACCGACGTGGTACCGCCACTGCCGGATGACACCCAGGCGCTGTCGTCGTTCTTCCTCCTGCTCGCATCGCTGATACCGAGCGTGGCCGCGGGCTCGGGCACGGCCCTGGCCTTCCGCAAGGCCCGGCCCGCGCTGGGCCTCGTCGCGCCGGTGGCCGTCGCCGTCGCCATCGGACTGGTCTCGGCGGCGGTCGCGGACGGCATCGCCGGGCTGGGTCACTACCCTGCAGTCGCCGGCATCACCGCGCTGTTTTCCCTCGCGGTGGTCGCCCCCACCGCGGTCCTGGCCCGGATCAGGCCGCCGCTGGTGGCGCTGGCGGTGCTGCTGTTCATCGTGGGAGGGATCCCGGTCAGCGGCGGGCCCGCCAACCTGGCCAGCTTCAGCCCAGCCGGCTTCCGCGCTTTCGATTCCGTCCTGCCGCTCGGGGTGGCGGCCAGCGTCCTGCGCAACGTGGTCTACTTCGGCGGGCATTCCACCGCCCTGCACCTGTGGGTGCTGGCCGCCTGGGCGGTGGCCGGCCTGGCCGGCCTGGCCGTGCTCACGACCCGGCGGCGCCCGGCGGTTGCGCCGACCCAGACCATCGTGCCGCCGGTCGTCCCGGCCGGCGTCGGCGCCGCACCCAGGCACGCCCGACCGGAGCCCGCCCCGGTCCCCGGCACCCCCGACTTCGGTGCCGTGGAGCCGATCACGCTTGTCGTCGGGTTCGACAACTCCGCGCCCGCCCGGCGGGCGCTCACCTGGGGGGCGGCCCTGCTGCGGGCCCGTCCAGGCACCCTGCACGTCATCTACGCCGACCACCCGCTGATCGACAGCGATCTATCCGGATTCGGTCGCCCCGAGATGGACGAGGCCCGCGACGACAAGGCCGCCGAGGTGGCCCGGGCCGCCGGCGAGATCGTCGCGGCGGCAGGCGTGCCGTACACGTTCGATCGCCGCCAGGAGTCCGCCGCCGACGCGATGCTGTCGGCGGCGAACACCCTCGACGCGGCCGAGCCGGCCAGCGAGCCCGTCATCGTGACCGGGCGCTCGCACCACGCCCCGCACCGCATCCTCGGCTCGGTCCCGGTCGAGTTGCTGCAC
>Ga0302314_10011092_pt1 | contig 15748 bp, 12 predicted proteins | sample III_Palsa_N2_3_FD_200533 | JGI IMG/M metagenome (GOLD analysis project Ga0302314, IMG submission 200533) | Peat permafrost microbial communities from Stordalen Mire near Abisko, Sweden - III_Palsa_N2_3 | ecosystem: Environmental > Terrestrial > Soil > Palsa > Peat permafrost | place: Sweden...
GTGGACGCCAGTGGATGCAACTGACGGCGCATGAAATATAAGCCTTTGAATTCAATTCAGACAACGCGACGGATGTCGGCAGCGCCGGTACGGACGCGCTCGGAAGTGATCGAAGACATCGCTAACCGATTGATTTACATGGTGGAGAGAACCATCCGTCGATCGACGCACCCCCAGCCCAACCCCGTCGGTCTGTTCGCCATCTTCGTATGTTATTGCTTCCCTGTGCCCATGGAAATTGAACCTGTACGCGGTCCGAGGCCCGAGTCAAGCGGCTTGCGCGCGTAAAGGCGACACGCGAGGCGGTTCATCTGGCGCTCGAACACTACGTTCGCAGCGGTATGGCCGGGGGATGCGATCCGCAGGCTGTCAATCCCGAGCGGTGATTCACGATGCTCGTGGATTCATCAGTATGGGTGGCCTTTCTGCGAGGTGATCCGGTCCCTGAAGTCAGCCTGCTGGTCGCGTCGCTGGAGCGCAAAGATGTCATATGGATTGCGCCACCGGCACTTCCCTTGGATGCTTTGACAGGCCCAAGCTGGTTAGCTTGATATCTACAGCGCTGATCACAAGCTTATCGCTCGGCGATTACAACAAGCCGTCGCCGCCAAGGGTGCTGCCGGGCTGTAAACCTGGCGCCGGGAGAGCGACCGCACCGGGCAGTTTACTGCTGGGGAACAGGCAGTTGGTGCGTTCCGATGCCGTCGCCAACGCCCTCAGGCGTTCCGAATGTCCCCCACTCCTACTTGGGGGGGCGGCGAACAGTCAAAGGTCGTAGCTTTCCCGGGTGCAGGAATATGCGCACTCCCGGCAGGGGCGGAGCGCCGGCGACTGTAGGGGGTTCCTAAGAATTGCCTAGAAGCAACCGATTAGCGTTGCCGCCGTCAGGATGACGCAGATCGCAATTCAAACAGCGTCGAACGCAGGAAGAATGTACGGGTGGAAACGTTTTCAACGACTGGCCTTCCTTCGTGTCCCGAGGTGTCGTTTTGGAACGAACGCGTAGCTGGGCACCTCGCGGATGCCTTCAAGGCGCACTTCGGCCGAACCCCGCGCGAGTATCACCGGGAGTCGGATCCGGGGCAGTTTGAGACCTTGGCACTCGCTACTGGCTAGCGGCTATTCCCAGTCACTATCACCTACTCCAACCCGTTGGTTGAAGGGAGCGCATGAATCAGGTCATCGACAAGAAGTATCAGCGTCGCATGACGCTGCTTCTGAGTCTCACGTTCGGCGTGGTGCTATTTGACCGCAATGCCGCCAGCTTCCTTTCGCCTTTCATTGCCGCCGATCTGCACCTGAGTTTCACGCAGGTTGGGCTGCTTTCCTCTGGTCTGGCCCTGACCTGGGCAGTTGCGGGAATGCTCGGCGGAATCTTCTCCGACCGATCCGGCTCACGCAAGGTGCCCCTGACGATTTGCATCCTAGCCTTCTCAGGCTGTTCCCTGCTGTCGGGCCTGGCGGCCTCGTTTGCAATGTTGCTGGCCGCCCGTCTGCTGATGGGGATCGCCGAAGGACCCATCCTGCCGATCTGCCAGGCCCTGGTATCACAACAGTCAACGGATGAAAACCGCGGTCACAACATGGGGGTCACCCACACTGCCGGAAGCGCGCTGCTCGGCTCCTTCCTTGCGCCTATCGTATTGGTGCCGATCGCGCAGGCCTTGGGTTGGCACGGCGCCATGTACTTGGCGGCCGCTCCAGGGTTGCTGATGGCCGCGCTTGTCTGGAAGGTGGTGCGCGAACCGCCAGTAGCGGTCCATGATGCCGCTGCCAGTTCCGGAGCGAGCAGCGGTTTCGTGCAGGTATTCAGATTCCGGAATATTCTGCTCAGCATCCTCGTGAGCATATGCATCGTGGCGTTCGTGGTCATTGGCTGGGTGTTCATGCCCCAGTACTACACGCAGGTCCTTGGGTTCTCCCCAGGGACTATGAGCCTGATGATGAGTTTGTTGGGCCTGTCGAACGCCATTTATGCGTTTATCGTGCCTCGCCTCTCTGATCGCATCGGCCGCAAGCCGGTAATCATTGCCACGTGCGTCATCGGCTTCGTCGTACCTTTCTCCCTGCTGTCCTGGCACGGTTCTGCAATGCTGTTGGCGCCATTGATCTTCGTCGGCGCCTGTGTCGGCGGTGCGATGTCGCTGTTCATGGGTGTCATACCCTCCGAGACCGTGCCTGCGCGCCTGGTCGCAACCGCAATCGCCTCGGTCGTTGGAATTGCGGAGATCGTGGGTGGTGTGACCGGCCCGACGCTGGCGGGGATGGCAGCCGATCATTGGGGACTGCGCGCGCCTATGTGGATCACCGCAGGCTGTCTGGTGGTAGCGATCGCTGCTGCTTGCGCAATGACGGAGACCGCACCAAGGGCCGTGGCAAGACGACAGGCACGGGATAGCCGAATTGAGTCACGGTTAAGTGCCTAAAGACCTGCGGGGGTTTCCTGCACCGCGTGGTCCGCATGGGATCTCGCCCGCAGGCTGGAATCGCACCTTATCTTAGTGCTGATTCTCAATGGTATTGCCCACACAAACTGTTAGGCTAAGGTACGGCATCCTTCGACTCGGCTCACACCTCGGCGACTTGACGGTGCAGGGCGAGCATCTCGCCGGTCCATTCAGGAGTGTGACCACTCAGTCCGCATTCGGACGCAACGCCATACTTCGATACGTACCGAGATGCGGTCGCCATCCTGCGCCCGGCGCCGGCCGACCCGTCACCGTGGTGTAGTAGGCCGAGAAACAGTTCCGTGCCCACCGACAGCCTCAGATTGCTCAGGGGCTCGAAGTACGCCGCGTCGTCCCGGTCTATGGGTACAGGCATGTGAAGCCAATTCACCGGCCGACGTATGCGTTCGAAGATTCCATTGGCAATTTCCACCATCAGTCCTGTGTCGGTGGGCTCCTTGAAGTGCTTCTGCCCGGCGTTGCCGTAGCACAGATGATATCCGAGCTCGACGTTCATCGGCACGGCATTGCCGAGCCGAGCGAGCCGATCGATTATGCCCGTCTTGTTACCTTTGAGGTGCGCTTCGAAGAAGTCCGTTTCCAGAATGGCGATTTCCGCCGCCACGTCCCACTGAATCGCGAGCTCATCCGGGGCAACCGCCTGAGCGATCTGGTTCATTTCTCTCAGCAGGGCTGCCTCCATCGGTGTTTCCAGCACTGCTTGATCCCGCAATCCGATGAACCCCGCGAGCAGCGGCAGCGGTGTGGGCAAAGACACCTGAAATCGAACATCCTTGGCAATCCGACCCTGGGCCTTGAGTCGGGAAAACTTCGCATAGGACTCGAGCGCGACCTGCGCGTAGCCAAGATTGGGGAAATATACATCCGATGCAGATACACCAGGCTTAATCAGATACTTGGCTTGCCAGTATTCGGCTATGGACGATTTGGGCGGCTCCATTTCCTGCAGGAATGGGCTGCTCTTCATGGTTGCGATCTGCCAGGCAACCCAATTATTCCGCACTCCTGTTTCGCCATCTGGGATGCGCTTGGCCGCCGGACCCACGATCGTAGCCACTTGCTCAAACACGTTCTCAGCGGATGGCAGGCTGAGGCTTCCAACCAGATGCACCGGTCTTTTTGTTTGCATGCCGTGCCCCCCTACTATTGCGCATGAATCGCAGCCGATCGGCCACGCGATGACGAACTTGGCCTATCCCCCTGAGCCAGCTCCAGATACTCCTTGATCCCGACAGTGGCGCCACCCCCCACATGAGGGGGGTAAGAAACCCTCACGACGGTGCACAGTGAATACGCCTCAAGCGCCCAAACGCAGTGCCTCTGCGGCCACACGCATCAGCGATTGCGCGGCTCGGCGGTGTTTCCTGCGGGTTGATATTCGGGCATGAGATCCGAGGCCGCCAATCGACGCTTCGCCATGGAGTGAGGCTCTGACGAACGGGTTGGAGGGACAGATGATGACGTCACGCAGGACCGGACGCTTAAGAGCAGCCAGCGCGTCTGGCTGCGCACGAGCGGCTTCGGCACCTGCGAACGCCGGGCGCAACGTGCGGAAAGTCGGACAGGGCCACCAGGTGCATTTCAGCTGCGGCAGTCATCGCTCTGATCCCTGACGGGGCAGCTCAACCAAATGCTGCGCGCAAGCGCGGCAGGACCTGCTCGGCATACAGATTCAGGAAGAGTGCCTGGTCGGGACCTGGAGCATGAAATACCAGGTGCCGGAAGCCCATTTCCACATACGGCCGGATCTGCTCCACATGTTCGTCCGGATCCGTCGACACGATCCAGCGCTGCGCCGCACGCTCCACCGGCAGGGCGGCGGCCAGACGCTCCATTTCGAGTGGATCCTCGACGGACATCTTCTCCTCGGCGGAAAGAGCCAGCGCCGCCCACTGGCGCGTGTCCTCCAGTGCGCGCTGTCGCTCACCGTCAAACGAGACCTTCATCTCGATCATCATATCGACCTCCGCGGGCGCGCGACCGGATGCCTTGAAACCCGCCGCGACAGCGGGCAGCAGGGTGTCCCGGTACAGCTCCGGCGCCTTGCCGCTGGTGCAGATATATCCGTCGGCGAAGTGCCCGGCGTACCGGGCCATGACCGGGCCTGCGCCTGCCACGTAGATCGGCGGCAGGCTCGGCGGCAGATCGTAGATCGTCGCCTTTTCAGTTCGGAAAAACTGGCCGCGGAAGCTGAGTCGCTCCTCACTCCAAAGCTTGCGGATCAGTTCCAGCGCCTCCTTCAGACGCGCCGTACGCTCCTTCGGTTCAGGCCAGGGCTGGCCCGTGGCAGGCACCTCGTTCAGCGATTCGCCTGTGCCCACCCCCAGGATCACCCGTTCCGGGAACAGGGACGCCAGCGTCGCGAAAGCCTGCGCGATCACGGACGGGTGATAGCGGAAGGTGGGCGTGAGCACACTCGTCCCGATCTGAACGCGGGTCGTCCGCGCGCCCAGCGCACCCAGCCACCCGAGGGAAAACGGCGCGTGGCCGTCATGGTGGCGCCAGGGTTGGAAGTGATCACTGATGAAGACGGAATCAAAGCCGAGCTGTTCGGCGAGAATCGAATACTCCAGGAGCTCTTTGGGTCCGAACTGCTCCGCAGATGCCTTGTACCCCAGACGTAACATAGATCAGGCCACCACTGCGTGCGAGTCGCCGTACAGCGTCGTGCGCTCGCGGGACGGGCGTCCGATTTTACGTGCCACGGACTGCAGCTGCGCCGCATCCAGTTCCTGCCCGTGAGCGCCACCGGCGGCGCGCGTGATCGATTCGTTCATGAGCGTTCCGCCCAGGTCGTTGGCACCGGCCTGCAGACACCGTGCGGCGCCGTCCGCGCCCATCTTCACCCAGGAGGCCTGGATATTTGAGATCTGTGGATGCAACACCAGTTTCGGGACGGCGTGCATCAGCAGCGCCTCCCGCAATGTGGGACCCGAACGCGTGCGCCCTCTGCGCCACAGCGGGGCTTCCATGTGCACGTAGCCCAACGGGACGAACTCGGTAATCCCCCCGGTCCGTTCCTGCAGGCTACGCAGACGATGCAGATGCCGTGCCCAGTGAACGGGCTGCTCCACATGTCCATACATGATCGTCGCGGTGGTACGCAGACCCACGGCGTGCGCCGTGGCGATGACCTCGAGCCACTCATTGGTACTCAGCTTGTCCGGACAAATGATGGCGCGGATATCGTCGTCGAGAATTTCGGCCGCGGTACCCGGCAGGGTCGACAGTCCCGCCTGCCGCAGGCGCTCCAGGTAGACGGCGAGTGACAGTTTGAGCGTGCGCGCGCCGTGCTGGATTTCCAAAGGCGAGAACGCATGCACGTGCATAGCCGGCACGGCCGTCTTCACGGCGCGGACGATGTCCAGGTACGTCTCACCCGTGAAGCTCGGATGAATGCCACCTTGCAGGCACACCTCAGTCGCACCTGCGGCGGCGGCTTCGACCGTGCGTCGCATGATTTCCTCGAGATCGAGGTTGTACGCCGGGCCGCGAAGGTCCGCTGCGCCACGGCCCTTGGAGAATGCGCAAAAGCCGCAATGGTATTTGCAGATGTTGGTGTAATTGATGTTCCGGTTGACGACATAGGTGACGGTATCGCCGACCACGTCGCGGCGCAGCCGGTCGGCAGCGCCCGTCCCCTCATCCAGATCGCGCCCCTCGACAGCGAACAGGTGCACGATATCCGCTTCGCTCATTTCCCGGCCGGCGCGCGCCGCCTCGATCACGGCGCCTGTCCTCAGGCTCGCACCGCCGCGTCGCCGTCGCGGCGCCGGCGGCAGCGTACCGGCGGCCCCCGCGTGCCAGCCGTCCGGTCGTGCAAATCCGCGCCCGTCGCTCATGCGCCGAATGCGCGGTGTGACGGCAGGGTCCGTCCAGGCTTCCGGGCGCGCAGCATAGCGCGGGGCAAGTGCGAGCCGCTCGACCAGATCCCGCCCGGCCGCAGCGGTCGAGCGCGCAAGATCCTCCAGATGCGGCCACGGGGCCTCCGGGTTCACATGATCAGGGGTCACCGGTGAGACGCCACCCCAATCGTTGATGCCGGCGCGAATCAGCTCACCCAATTCGTTGGGCTGCAGATTCGGCGGCGCCTGGATCGACATGTCCGGTCCGAACAGCAGCCGCGCCACTGCAATCGTCCACAGCTGCTCCTCCAACGCCGGCTCGGCGGCGGTCGCCATCCGGGTGCCGGGTTTGGCGCGAAAATTCTGAATGATCAGTTCCTGGAGATGACCGTGAGCCTCGTGCAGTTCGCGCAGAACCAGCAAAGCATCCAGTCGCTCCTGGCGCGTCTCACCGATACCGATCAAAAGCCCCGTGGTCATCGGAATGCCGCATTCGCCGGCGACCCGCAACGTCGCCAGGCGCCGTGCGGGGGATTTGTCCGGCGAGCCAAAATGCGGGCCGCCGCGCTGGCACAACCGCGGCGACACACTTTCAAGCATTAGTCCCATTGACGCACTCACAGGCCGCAACCGCTGCAACTGCCCCGCGTTCATGACGCCGGGGTTCAGATGAGGCAGTAAACCGGTCTGCTCCAATACCATCCGCGCCATGCGCTCCAGATAGTCCAGGGTGCTGGCCGCGCCCATATTCTCAAGGGCATTGCGGGCCACGCTGTAGCGGGCTTCCGGCTGGTCGCCCAGCGTGAAAAGCGCTTCCTTGCACTGTGCCGCCTCACCCGCGCGCGCCAGGGCGAGGACTTCATCGGCAGGGAGATACGGGCTCTTAAGACTGCGCGGTGCCTTGGCGAAGGTGCAGTAATGACACACGTCACGACACAGCTGAGTGAGGGGAATGAACGCCTTGCGTGAATAGCTGACGCTTTCGCCAAACCCGGTGAGCGCCAGTGACTCGGCGGCCGGCATGAGCTCGGCGGCCGGCACGGGAATTAGTGCCAGGGCCTGCCGCGCGTCGGGCCGATGGCCGGCCGCGACGGCGCGAAGCACCGCGCTCAGGCCTGAAGGTGCGTGGGCCATGCCGACTCCAGGAGATTGATCAGATCATCCGGCGAGTCCACATCGAACTGCAGGCCCGCACGCTGCACTACTTGGGGATTCAGACCCAGGTTGAGCGCCTGCTCGAGATGCAGCCGTCGGCTGTCCGGTCCGAACCGGAACGAAAACGACTGCGGTGAGCGGATGTAGAGCGCGTTCGTGCCGATGCCGGCAGCATCCGGTGCTATCGCAAAGCCGCCGCTGCGGCCGATGCGGACCATATCATCGATATCCTTTGCAGTGACATGGGGCAGATCCGCGGGCAACACCACCACTTCCTGACAGCCGAGGTCCTGCAACGTCATGTGGGCGGCCGACAGCGAGCCATTCAAGCCACACCCGGTGTCGGCCAGCACCGCGATATCGCCGGGCACGCAATCGCGCTCGGGGCTGACAATGAGGATGTGGCGCACCGTGCGCGCATTGCGGGCGGCCGAGATCACGCTATCAAGCATGCTGCGTACCAGCTGCAGACGTTGGGCAGGCGCGAGCACCTCGGCGAGGCGGCTCTTGCATTGAGAGCGCCCCTTGATGGCAATGAGGGCGCAACTCATCTGAACCTCCGTCCCGTCGCCGGCGCCAGGAATCCCGGCCCCCGCTCGTTCGGGCGTGCAGGAGCCGCTTCAAGGTTCACCCCGCTGACCCCACGCGCTCGGCAAATCGCCGGCAGAAGGCGGGAAATTCGTCTAGCGACCGAATGTATTGCGATGGCTTCGCTATGACCACCGTGGCGCCGGAGCGCACATTGGCGGGTATCTGCTTGCAGGCTTCGTCAAGATCCGCGAGATCGTCAGTTCCTTTAAAGCGGCCCATGATGCCGCCCATGACCTCGAACGTTTTCGGATCCCGGCCGGCCGCTGTCAGGGCCTCGGTAATTTTATCAAATTCTCCGGGAGCCATCGGACCACCGGGGGCGTACCCGCTGCCGTATTTCACGACCCGACGAAGTGCTGCCGGGTGCAGATATGCGCCAGTGGGCCACAATCGGGGACCCGCTGGCGTATAGGGCTTCGGCTCTACATACACTTCGTCAAATTTATAAAATTCGCCGGAATAGCTTGCCGGACCCTCCCGCCAACACTTCTGCCACACCTCATATTGTTCATCGAGCATCTTGCCGCGCTTGTGAAAGTCCTTTCCCAGCGCAGCGTATTCCTCTTCGCCCCAGCTGACCGTCGGCAAAACCACCAATCTTCCCTTGGATAAGAGATCCAGCGTGGCCAAGTCCTTCGCAACTTGCAGAGGATGTCGCAATACGGGCAGGATCGCGCCCGCAAACAGCCTCACTCGCGTCGTCGCGGCGGCGATGGCACCGAGCATGACCATTGAAGAGGGGTGCGCGGTCGTGGGCGGCTGATTGTTCGGTGCATCGAACTCCCGCGGGTTGGTTTTGGCTCCGGCCGATTCGGAGTTTCGTCCGAGCACGATGTGCTCGCTCAGCATGACGCCGTCGATGCCTTCGGCCTCGGCCACCTGTGCAGCGGTGACAAGGGATCGCAAGTCCCGTGGGTTGAAGAGGTCCCAGCATTCCGTCAACAGCAGTAATGGCTTCAAAGGCATGACATTGCGCTCCACTTTGCATTGTGACCGTTTCTGCGCGCGCCCACGTCACCGCGAAAGGAAGGACCCATGACGTTGACGAAGCGTAGCCCCGGGGGGATTTGACTGTTAGCCCGTTTAAGCACCATGCGTATTGCAACCGGCGCCATGTACATCACCGTCGTTGCAGCCCAAGTGCCTTGAAGATCAAGTTATCAAAGGCACGGTCCGGGAGAATGCGCCCTACCATCCAGATTCGATCAAGCGGATAGCGCGTGCGCGGCTTGGGGGATTCAATCGCATGACGCACGGCTGCCGTCACTTTGTCTGCAGGCGGTGCCGTCTTTTCCTGAGCCTGAATGGATCGGTCGAACTGTTCCAGCCATGGCACATAGTCCGTCTGTGCATAGCGCGTTTCAGCCCTCTCGGCCATGCGCTTTTCACCCAGCCGTGAGCGGACCATTCCGGGCTCGATAGCCACTACCTCGATACCATACAAGGACAGTTCTCGGCGCAATCCCTGCGTCAGGGCCTCAACAGCATGTTTTGACCCGGAGTAGGCACCCAAGAATGGAACCGTGATCGCCCCGGACACCGATCCGATGTTCACCACCCGTCCTGCAGGGCCCGCCCGGCCCCGCGACGCGCCGAGGCACGGCAGAAAGGCCTGGGTCACCGCCAGGAGCCCGAATACATTGACCTCAAACACTCGACGGACTTCCGCCAGCGGCTGATGCATCAGTGGACCACCCAGATTGATGCCAGCGTTGTTGATGAGCGCCTTTAGAGTGCGCCCTCCCAAAATCGCCTGCACCTGCTCCACGGCTGCGGCGATGGCTACAGCATCCGTGACATCGAATACCAACGGCTGGAACGCATCCGGCCATTTGCGCTGCAATTGCACCGCGTCGCCAGGTCGACGGATGCTGCCCAGCACGTGGTAACCGCGGCCCAGAAGGTCCTCCGCGATCGCCTCGCCGATGCCACTGGAAACACCGGTGATCAGCACTACCGGTCCAGCACTGGACGTTGACATGGTGCGTCCGCCCGCGGAGGCTTCGGAAGCGGCCCCGGATGCACTTTTGCCTGAAAACATCGCTGGGACCAAATCGGGTGCCTCGGTGCTGGTGCGTGTCATATCCGACGCCCGGTGTTGCGCCAATAAGGTTCGCGTAGATCCTTCTTCAGCACTTTACCGGCAGGACTGCGCGGCAAGGTCCTGACGAAATCCACGCTTTTCGGCGCCTTGACGGATCCCAACTTCGATTTGCACAGCGCGATCAGCTCTTCAGCGTTCGGTTCGCAACCAGGTTTCAGCTCCACAACGGCTTTGACGGCCTCTCCCCATTCCGCATCCGGCACTCCGATGACTGCGCAATCGAGCACCGAAGAGTGCCGCCACAGCACCTGCTCCACCTCGCCCGGAAACACATTGAAGCCCCCGGTGATGATCATGTCGCGCTTGCGATCCGTGATATGAAGAAAGCCCTCACTATCCAGATACCCCAAATCCCCGGTGTGCAGCCAGCCATCCACAATGGTCTCGGCTGTCTTTTCCGGTTGCTTGTAGTAGCCTTTCATGACGATTTCGCCTCGCACACAGATCTCCCCGGTGATACCGCGGGGCAGCGATTGCCCGGCATCGTCCATGATGCAGAGTGAATTGAGCACGGACGGCAGCCCGCAGGAGCTGAGCCGCTCGTCGCTGGCAATTTTACCATCGACGAAGTGATCGCCAGGGCGCAGGCAGGAGATGCCACCAGGGGCCTCACTTTGTCCATATCCCTGAAAAAGGATGGGACCGAACACGGTCAGCGCTTGTTTCAGCTTCTCGACTGACATGGGCGCCGCCCCGTACATGAGATAGCACAGCGAGGACAGGTCGCGATCCGCAAGGCCCGGCGTCTCCAGCAGACGGTAGATCACGGTCGGCGGCAGAAAGAACTCGGTGACCCGGTGCTTTTCGACCGCATCCAGCAGCGCCATCGGATCAGGCTTGGTCAGGACGACTACAGTACCGCCGCGGGCACTGCAAGGAATGCTCAGAAAGCCGGCCGTGTGCGTCATCGGGGCGGCCGCCAGGTTCACGATCGGTTGTTGCGGCGGGTAGTAGTTATTGATGATCGAATTCGCCATTGAGACCGCGATGTTCCGATGGGTGACCATCACGCCCTTTGGACGCCCCGTGGTGCCGCCAGTAGGGACCAGCGCTGCGAGCTGCTCTGCCAGCGGCGCAACTGCTGGCGCGTAGCGCGGCATGTCGCCAATCCATGCCGGCAGCGACTTCGCCCAGGACGCCTCTGCATCGATGCAGATCACAGTCTTGAGCCTCGGGCAGCCCGCGCGCAGCTTCTCGACCAGCGGTGCAAACGCATTCTGGAAAAACAGCACGTCAACGTCAAAGTCGCTGAGCAACATTTGTTGCTCCTCTTCGCTGCTGCGAGGATTGACGGGCACCCATGTGAGCGCCGCTCGCCACAGCCCCAGGACGCACATCCACGATACCGGGTGGTTGGCGGACAACACCGCCACCTTGCTCTCTGCCGGCAGCCCCAAACTCAGCAAGCCATGCGCCACTTGGCAGCTGATCGCATACGCCTCGGCAAATGTCCAGCGCTCTTCACCCATGATATAGGCAGTTGCCCGCGGATTGAGCGCGTGGCCCCGGTCGAAGAAATCCGCCATTGCCATGTCAGTTCATCCCTTGCTGAGCTTGCTGTTGGTTCGCTCAATGGTCGCGGGAAGATCCAGTTCGACCTCCCGAGTCTGCTTGAGGGCCAACATGGCTTTGAAGCCCTCAGGCATCTCCGTACCCGCTGCAGCTTCTCGAAATCCTTCGTTCTCGACCGCAAGACCCGCAAACAGCCATTCACCGGACGCCTCAAATACTTTTCTAAACACTGCTCGATGCATGGCGTGCACGGCCGCAGAACGGCTGGCAATCGCCTTTGCCACCCGGTCCACATACTCATCCAGCTCACCAGCCGGTAGCGCTCTATTGATTAATCCATAGCGCTCCACCTCTTCGCCAGTGAAGTCGCGACCGCAGAGCAGCAATTCCATTGCGCGCGCCGGACCTGCCATCATGGCCATGCGCGTGGTCCCCCCACCGCAAGCCAAAAAGCCGCCACTCGCCTCAGGTGAGCAGAATTTCGACTCCACAGTCGCGAAACGCATGCTCAGTCCGAGGATGAACTCAAAACCACCGCCCCGACATCGTCCGGCCACCTTCGCAATGGTGACCTGTGGCAGGGCTTGCCACGACAGAGCAAGCGCCTGCACCGCATTGATGTCCGGATACCTGCTCCCGCTGGACGGATCCGAAGCGGCAGTCGCAACGTCGACCAGATCCACGTGTGCAATGAAGAAGTCCGGGTCTACGCTTTGTAGGATAACAACGCGCGTCTGAGTGTCCACCATCAGCTCGCCACTGAGCTGGAACAGCTCCCCGATCATCTTGAAGCTGAGGAGATTGACGGGTGGATTGTTCAAGTTCACGCGCAAAATCGCGCCATCACGCTTCAGCGAAAAGGTTGAATAGCTCACCGGGAACTCCTCAGGCTGTGGTCAAGTACGGGCGCCACGGAATCAGACGACTGGCTCAACCTTGATTGATGCATAACCATAGCTCTTCAAAGTCCCCATCAATTCACGATGGCCGAATACCTCGCTCGGCGAGCGCAGCCCGGTAACACGGGGTACCTCTACCGCGAGCCGGCTGGCCGCGTAGGCCTGCAATGCACCGGTCGTCAAGTACCCGCCGGTGCTGAAGATCGTGCTCTTCATTGCAACGTTGTTGCCGGTGGCAAGGCAGATGTCGATGGACCGGTGGACCTGACGGGCCTCACGCGGCGGCTGCGCCGGTGCCACGGACTTGGCCAGGTGATCAAGCAAAGGATACAGCTTGTCCTCAGGTATCCACTGCAGCTGCACCTTGTGCATTCGCTCCAACTCCAGTTCCTTCTTGTGAAGCTCCTGATTCCACATTGCAACGTCTGACTTGCAATTACGGACGCGGCCGTCGTAGCGAAACCACAATGGATTGGGAGACCCTCCCCAGTTGGAGGTCTGTAGAACCTCTCCTGAAGGAGTACACACGTGGCCGACTTCTATTCCCGGGTAGCGCACCAGCTGGCGATCCTTGAGATGGAAGCTGTCGCGGCCGACCGCATCAAATATGGTCTGCGCCGATGCAACTGTAGGTACAGCGGTACCAATTGAATGCAGGCGTAGTGAATCGACTCCCGGTGTTTCCAGACAGTGCCGCGCTCCGATCTCGCTGATCGCGAACATGTACGCCACAGAGGGAATCATAACCAGACCGGCCTTGACGAAATCGGCTGCGAATCGGGCCTCCAGCTGGAGTATGGAATGCTGCTCCGCCGTCGTGTCAAGGTAATGCAGACGTTCGTGCAGACACGCTTCTGCCACTTCCAGGTTATAGCGCGCGAAGGGACCAACCGTGTTGCAGACCACTTTGCGGCCCGCGAAAAGCTTGCGCAGCCCCGCCACCGAATGCTCCACCTCGGCTATTTGGTAGCGCGCGCTTTCCACACCGGGAACAAGACGCAGAGATTCTTCTATGCGCTGCCGATTGCGGCCTGCGGCGACGAACGGTATGCCCAGTTCGCGAAGATGCTCCATCACCAGGCGGCCCGTATAGCCGCTGGCGCCGTAAACGACGACTGGATAGTCAGTACTCAAGGCAATCCCCTCACATAACGGGTCGGTGACTTCTGTCAATATTCCAGAAGGACAGTCAGTGGTTTACGAACAGTAGTTTACGAAGTGACCAGGCACCATGGCGTGTGAACGTCAAGCCGCTCTCGCGCAGGGCGTCGACAGGCGTGGCGGCGCTCAAGTCGCGCCGGCGAGCGATCCGACGAACCTTCCGCCCAGCCCCGGCATTGAAGGAGCCCTGAAGTGCGATACCTCCACGATTCAAGGTTCCGGTCTCGGTTGTCTCACGCTCGGCTTCATATGTCGCACGCCGGAATCCTCAACGTTTCCGGTTGTGCGCGACTAATCGAGCAAAGCCAACGCCGAGGACATGGGTTGGTTGACGCATTTGGATCTCTTTTGTATTACTTCGCCAGGCGGAGACCCGCCCCGCTTCTCCCGCCTTGATACGGTCCCCGTCCATCGAAAGTAAGGCCTCAGGGTTCACACGCGCCCCCCCAAGGAAGAGTGGGTAGCGCATCCAGGACCAGTCTGAGACGCACAAGCACAACTGGAAGCGCCTGTTTCAAGGCACAATCACGCCAACAAGGGTACGAAGTTCCATGTCGTCAGATGGAACACTATGGCGCCTATAGCGGCGACGCACGCGCGGTGACTATCGTAGATGTTCAACTCGGGGCCAACGCAACCGCGGTTGGGCATCTGTGGCACATCAGGTGCGGTCGACGCCATGGCCTGCTAGAGAAGGAACAGTGGCCGAGGATTCCGTGAGTCCTCTGCGGACGCCTGAAACCTGAAGAGACTCGCTTTGAAGTTCATGAGCCACATTTGTCGCCGCATCAAGGGGTTGATGCCTTGTCGGCGACGGAGGAGCCAGTTTCGTATGAGCACACTTGTTTCGTCCATCTATCCGCCCCAGCTCTGGCTAAAAAACTATGGGGCAGGCCATAGCGAGACACTTGCATTGCCGCCGATAAGCCTCTTGGACCTCTTTGAGGCGGCCAGAAGCTTGGATGATGACCAGCCCGCGCTGATGTACTTCGATGCGTCCCTCAGTTACCGAGAACTCAACGAATTAAGCGGAACCCTTGCGGCGTACCTGCTGCGAAGCGGTTTTGCCACCGGCGACCGTCTGGCCATTTGCATGCAAAACATGCCCCAGTTCGTGATCGCCGCCTTGGCGGCCTGGAAAGCCGGTGGGGTCGTTGTCCCGATCAGCCCGATGAACCAGGTGCGCGAGATCAACCTCCTGGTTGAAGACTGCCGGCCTCACACCCTGCTTTGTCTCGACGTTCTTTATGATGATGTCATCTCCCGGGCTGAGTCCGTCAAGCGGCTGGGGGTCTCAGTGATCTGCACTGCCGCCGGCTACCTCCAAACGAGAAACGACCAGCGAGTGTTGCCAGATCCTGCCCTATCGCACCGAGCGAGGGAGTGCATTGATCTTTCCCAGGTGCTCGAAGCGCGCACGATCCTGACGATTCGTGCGCAGGTGCAGGCCGATGACCTTGCCTTTCTGGTCTATACCTCCGGAACCACCGGGGTTCCCAAGGCTGCCCTCATTTCGCACGGCAATGCTTCAGTCAATGCCCGATGCGTGGCGGCCTGGTACGACTTCAAACCCCGGGCTGGCCCAGTTCTGGCCATTGCGCCACTCTTTCATGTCACCGGATTGGTTGGACACATGGCGCTTTCCTGGGCCATGGCTTCACCAATGATTCTGATGTATCGCTTTGAGCCCTCTCTCGTCATCGACACGATCCGCGCTCGACGGCCGGTTTTCATGGTCGGTGCTATTACCGCCTACAATGCGCTCATTCACCACCCGAAAGCCTCGGCTGACCTGTTTGACAGCTTTCACGTCCTGGTCTCCGGCGGCGCAGCGATATCACCTTCCATCATCGATGAGATCCTTGCGAAGACCGGCCACTATGTACATAACGGCTATGGCCTCACCGAAACCAGTGCTGGCGTCATTTGTGTGCCCTATAACGCTCGGGCACCGGTCGATCCGATTAGCGGCGCGTTATCGATTGGCGTCCCGGCCTTCGATGTTCAAGCGTG
>Ga0302314_10011093_pt1 | contig 15748 bp, 14 predicted proteins | sample III_Palsa_N2_3_FD_200533 | JGI IMG/M metagenome (GOLD analysis project Ga0302314, IMG submission 200533) | Peat permafrost microbial communities from Stordalen Mire near Abisko, Sweden - III_Palsa_N2_3 | ecosystem: Environmental > Terrestrial > Soil > Palsa > Peat permafrost | place: Sweden...
AGAAAACAGACCGCCGGGGACCTCGGTCCCCGGTAAGGGTGAAACGGTGGTGTAAGAGACCACCAGTGCCCAGGGTGACCTGGGCAGCTAGGTAAACCCCACCTGGAGCAAGGTCAAGAGGGAGCGCCGCAAGGCACTCTGCGCAGGCGTTCGAGGGCTGCCCGCCCGAGCCTGCGGGTAGACCGCTAGAGGCTGTCGGCAACGGCAGCCGTAGATGGATGACCGCCTCCCCGGGCGCCGCAAGGCCCCCGGGCGACAGAACCCGGCGTACAGGCCGACTCGTCCGCCGCTAGCTGCGGCTTTTCCATGTAATGGGCCTCTGACCTGCGTCAGAGGCCCTTTCTGATCTTTCAGGCCCTTGCCTGCTTAGGTGGCAAAAAGTCCCCGAAACATCCCCCGGACAGACGTGAAAGTCCCCGAAAAGTCCCCGAGATGATCTTCCTTTGAAGCGGCTGGTTGGGACTGATTGAGAGGTGTAGGAGCTATCCAGCCGTCCGCCCTCGCGCGCTTCACGCCGGGCGGTGAACCTCCGCTCTGGCGGAGCAGACGCGCGCGCCATCACGGCGACGGTGGAGCGCTACGGTGAACCTCGGCGCTGGCAGAGCGGCAACGTCCCGGGACCACAGGATCGCTGGTGAGCCTCCATGCTGGCAGAGCAGACCACGTGGTCGACTGGGCCCAACGTCGACCGATCGGTGAACCTCCGCGCTGGCGGAGCGGACCTCGTCTGGGCGGTGACCGAGCTGACCGACAACGGTGAACCTCCGCGCTGGTGGAGCGGACGCGATGTACCGGCACCGCACGTGGGAGGGCACGGGTGAACCTCCGCGCTGGCGGAGCGGACGGGGTGGTGACCGTGGCGTTGCCCTGCGAGTCCGGTGAACCTCCGCGCTGGCGGAGCGGACCCAGCATCTGGCTGGTCTGTTTGGCCCTGGAGCGGTGAACCTCCGCGCTGGCGGAGCTGATTTCCTTGGTCGGCGTCCGGGTTCGGACGCATTCGGTGAACCTCCGCGCTGGCGGAGCTGATAACGGCGTTCGAGGGCCACTGTCACGGGGAACCGGTGAACCTCCGCGCTGGCGGAGCGGACCATGAAACCTGGCGCGACGCCTGCCGCGAGGGCGGTGAACCTCCGTGCTGGCGGAGCGGACCACCCCAACGAGCTGTGCAGCATCCCCACCGGAGGTGAACCTCCGCGCTGGCGGAGCGGACGGGAGGGAGGGAAATCCAATGTGGGGGATGAGGGGTGAACCTCCGCGCTGGCGGAGCGGACGAGGACACGGCCAAGGCCCACATGCGGATGATCGGTGAACCTCCGCGCTGGCGGAGCGGACGCCGTCCAGGGCCGCGAGTGCGACCTGGCCATCGGTGAACCTCCGCGCTGGCGGAGCGGACCCCCTCGGGCCCGCCTCGGCGCGAACAGCCAGCGGTGAACCTCCGCGCTGGCGGAGCGGACGTCGTGCATCACCCAGGCACCCGGCCCAACGACGGTGAACCTCCGCGCTGGCGGAGCGGACAGGCAGGCCTGTTCCTGGACCATCGCGAAGGCCGGTGAACCTCCGCGCTGGCGGAGCGGACGTAAAGATCACGTTCCCGTTCGGTGCGACCGTCGGTGAACCTCCGCGCTGGCGGAGCGGACGCCTGTGTGACCACCCAAGAAGCAGGCGTGGGCGGTGAACCTCCGCGCTGGCGGAGCGGACCAGACCTGCACCCCGAAATTGCCCGCCTGCGTAGGTGAACCTCCGCGCTGGCGGAGCGGACACTTCGCGACCTGGTCTTTCTTGGGGGCTTTGCTATTTCTTTGTCAAGGATCATCTGTGGCATGCAGTTGGTGTCGGTGATCGTTTACTCGCGCATGATGCCGTCTTCGGGGTGGATGCGGATGGTCTTGGTTCCTGCTTGTAGGGGTTTGATGTGGTGCTTGGTGACGGTGTGTGGGAGGAGTTGGACGTCTCGTAGGGCCGGGGTCTGTTGCCAGGTGGCTGGTGGTTCTGGGCGTTGGGTGTCGCGGAGCCATTCGTGGTTGATTGGGATGGTGGCGTTGATGATGCGGCGGATTGTGGTGCGGTCGTTGGGTGGGATGCTTTGAGGGAGTTGCGAGCGGGGGCTGCGGTCGGTTGGGTGGAGCCAGCAGTTTCCGTCTGGGGTGGTGTAGACGGGGAGGACTCGGGTGGTGTCTGCGCCGAGTCGGGTGGCGATCAGGTCGGGGTGTTCGCTGGAGTTGGTGAGCGGGAACAGGTCGCGGACGTCTTGCGGTCGTTTGATCGTGGTGAGGTGGGCGATGGCGGTTTTCGCTGCGTCGTCGGCGATGCGGTTGAGGTCGTCGTTGCCCGCGTACTCCGGTCCGTACACCTTGTCGATGAGTTCCTGGACCTGGCTGGGGATGTGGATGGGGTGGCGGGCGTCCTTGATGAGAAGGTCGTTGGTTCTGCGAAGCAGGGAGGCGTCGTAGACGTTTCCCCAGTGGCGGGGCGGCAGTTGGCCGTTCGGGATGAGGACGGCTAGGTGGGGTTGGCCGGTTGGGGCCCAGGTGGGGCGGTCGGTGCGGGGGTGGCGGTGTCCGCGACCGGCGCGTTGGAGGAGGAGGGCGAGTGGGGCGAGGTCGGTGATGACGAAGTCGAAGTCGACGTCGAGGGATTGTTCGGCGATCTGGCTGGTGATGACGACGATGGGTCTGGCGGGGCGGGTGCTGCCTGGGCCGGTCCAGCGTTGGAGACGACGGGTGATCGCGGCGCGTTGGCGGGTGGGCATGCGCGCGTGCAGGCTGCGGACCAGGGGCGCGTCGGGTCCGGTTCCCCAGGTGGTGGTGAGCATGCGGCGGGTGGCTTGGACGTCGGCGACGGTGTTGCAGACGATCAGTGCGCTGCCGGTACTGGTCTGGGCCAGGGGTCCGAGGAGGGTGAGGAGTTGACGGGCTCGGCCGTTGGGTTTGGCGGGGTTGTGGGTGAAGGTGCAGGGGTGGGTGGTGATGGTGAGTCGATGGGCGCGGTTCGAGCCGAGTTGTGGGCTGGTGTGGATGGTGCCGGTGCGGTGGTCGGTGTGGGTCCAGCCGGGGTAGCTGGGGTTCAGAGGCGGGGTGTCGGTGTGTCCTGCGCCGTGGCGGTAGGCGTGGACGAGGGCGGCGGCGGTGCTGCCGGTCACGGTGGCGGACAGCAGGATCACGGGGACCTGGAGGGCTCCGAGCCATTCGAGTAGGCGCAGGGTTAGGGCGTGGCCGTGGGCGTCGTAGGCGTGGACTTCATCGATGATGATGGTTTTGCCGGACAGGCCGAGCCAGCGCAGTGCCATGTGGCGGTGGGGCAGGGCGGCAAGGGCGGCCTGGTCCCAGGTGCCGACGGCGATCCCGGCGAGCAGGCCGCGTCCGGGTCCGCGTAGCCAGTGGGCGACGGTGGTGGGGTCGCCGGTGGCGGGGCGGAGGTCGTCGGGGGTGTAGTCGGTGTTGAGCCAGGCCATGGAGTGCAGCAGGGCGACGGGTGCGGGGCCGTGGCAGTTGGTGCGGGCGTGGTCGCGGGTGCGGGTCCACATGGCGTCGGTGGTGGCCATGGTGGGCAGCAGGAACGCCAGCCCGTTGGTGTCGGCTGCGGTGGCCATGATGCGCTCGGCGTACAGGGCGGCCTCGGTCTTGCCCTCGCCGGGCGGTGCGGTGATCAGGAGCAGACCGGGTCCGCGGACGTGGTCGGTCAGGTGGGTGGCGAGGTGCTGCTGCAGCGGGTGCGGGTCGCGGTTGGCCAGGTGGGGGAACATGGCGGAGAAGGTCGTCGTGGGCCGCCACTTCGGAGGGGTGAGCTGTGCATCGCGCAGCGTTTCCGGTGCGGCGGCCAGCGCGCGCCTGGCGTGGGCGTGCCAGTCGGCGGTGGGGTCGGCGTCCCACTGGTCCTGGCGGGCGCGGATCCAGGGGAGTTGGGAGACGAGCCAGTCGGCGAGGGTGATCAGGCCAGTGGTCAGGACCGCGACCGGGGCGGGTGCGGGTTGCTGGGGCAGGGCGGGGTGGCCGAAGGCTTGGCGGGCGAGGTGGACGAGGGCTTCGCGTTGTCGGTCCCAGGCTTCGGCACCGAGGGCCGGGGCGGCGGTGAGGGGGCAGGTGAGTTCCTGGCCCTGGTGGGAGAGCGCGGGTTGGTAGGTGCCGTGGTGGCCGCCGAGGATCTGTCCGAGTTGATGGGCTGCCAGGCGGCTGGGGCGGCCGGTCAACGGCATGCCGAACAGCCGGTTCAGTAGTTCCGGCAGGGCGAGGTGGACGCCGCGCTGGTGGCTGAGCCGACTGTTCGCCGGGTCGGGAGGCGGGTAGCCGGGGGTTCCGCTGACCTGGTCCGCTGCGGGTGCGCAGCTTTGGAACCCGGGGGTGATCTTGCACAGGTCGTGCAGGGTGGCGAGGAAGACCAGCAGGGAGCGGGTCTCCTCCTCGCTCAGTTCCCAGCCCTTGGCGATCACGCGGCGCTGGCCTGGTGTGAAGTAGCGGTCCCACAGGGTCGCGGCCATGGCTCCGGCGTCCAGGGCGTGGCAGCCGGCGGGGTATGGGTGGTCCAGGCCGCGGTCCTTGGCCCAGAGCCGGGGAGCGAGCGGTACGGGCACAGGCACGGGGGTGGTTCCTCGGGGTTCAGGAGCGGTACGGGGCGATGGAGAGCAGGCCCGCGCCGAACGCGCGCCCCTGGCCGATGCCCTGGGCCAGGGCTGTCCGCAGGGCGTCGGGGTCGGTGACGGTGGCGACGCCCTCGAAACGCACGATGCTCAGACGGGCCCGTGAGGGGCGCTTGTCCTCCTTCTTGGTGTTGCGGTCGGAGGAGGGCTGGTTGTCTTCGTCGGTGCCGCGGTCGGCGAGGAGGGGTGGCTGTGGGGTGTCCAGGATCAGCTGGGCGAGGAGTCCGGCGGCCTGGGCCTTGCGCTCCCACCAGGCCACGGCCTCGTCGCCGATCAGGGGGACGCGTCGGCCGCGCTCGCGGCTGTCGGCCGCTCGCTGGGCTTTGACGGGGTTGGCGTCGATGCGGTAGCGCACGGTGAGGCCGGTGGTGATCCACTCGAACAGCGGCGTCAGGTCACGGTGGTCGACGCCGGTGGTGTAGCGCGGCGGCAGGGCCTTGCTGTTGACCGGGATCATGGACTGCACCAACAGGATGGGACCGGACGGTTCGCGTTCGAGGCGGTACAGCGTGCCGGTGGCCGTGCGCGGGGTGGTGTCGGGGAACATCGACTGCACCCGGCGGTGCAGCCGCCCCGCGTCGCCCAGGTCGTGGTGCACGGCGCCGCTGCGTCCGTTCAGACGCAGTTGGGCCAGGTGCGGGGCCGCGGTGGTCACCGGGCTGGTCATGGGCCAGTCTCCTCTCGGTAGTGCGTCAGGGCGTTGATCCACGCGGTGCCGCCGCTGACGTCCGGGGCGTCGGGCAGCAGGCGGCTGCGCTGCCACAGCGGTCTGGGCGCACAGGTGCCGTGCGGTCCGGCTTCGTCGCGGACCTCGGTGTCCGGGCGCGCTCCGGGTTCCGGTGCCCGGTCGTACAGGAACGTCACCGGGCGCTGGTTCGGGTCGCGGGGGGTGGTGCCGTGCACGGGCAGGCGGTCCAGTTCGGCGACCGGGTCGGCGACGTCGGCGCGGATCAGGACGGGGCTGTCCGGTGGGCAGGAGCGCCGGCCCAGGTAGGGGGAGAAGACGGGGCGGGCCAGGGCTTGTCCGGCTGTGGTCAGGATGCTGGCGGGGCCGGTGACAGCGAGGGTGAAGGCTGCGTCCGCCAGGTACCAGCGTTCGCTGATGATGGTGCCCTTGCCCTCCGGTCGGCGCTTCCCGTCGGCGGTGGCGGGGGTCAGGTGTGCGGGGTAGCCGCCGCCGACGGTGTGGAAGTCGGCCTCGCGCCGACCGGGGCGGTCGATGCGGATGGTGTAACGCAGTTGGGCCAGATCGCTGTTGTCGCTGTCGCGGGGGCGGCCGAGGGCGGCGGCGATCATCCCGGTCAGGCCGGACCGGGTCGGGAAGCGGTGGGTGGTGCGCACGGTGAAGTCCGCCTCACCGCCCCAGGACTGCCAGGGGCCCGAGAGGTGGAGGAGCAGGCCGCTCACTCCGCCTCCTTGACCAGGGCGTCCAGCAGGCGGGTGATCAGGTCGTCCAGGCCTTCGGTGCGTTCACCCAGCGCGGGGAACTTCTGGGTACTCAGACCGGTGTGGAAGTCGGCCAGCACATTGCCCCGGCCCAGGAAGCGGTGGTGGGCAGCCGCGTGCTCGTCCAGGGCCTTCAAGGAGGCAGGCAGGTAGCCGGCCGCCGTGGCCGGGACGGGGGTCTCGAACGCGCCGACCAGGCTGACCGGCCGGTCGGAGCGCAGCGCGACATAGACCAGATGCGGCACTGTGTAGGGGGCGGTGCCGGAGCCCTTGGCGGGCAGGATCGCGGTGACCAGGGCGCGCAGGTACTCGGCGACGACCTGCCGCGCCGTCTCCGGGTCCAGGTCGCGCAGCAGCTCGCCGACGTTCAAGGGGCCGTAGCGGTAGAACGTCGCCGAGGTGTACCGGTTGTCGCCCATGTGACCGGCGCCCCGCTCCTCCCCGGCGTCCGTCTGGAGGTCGTCCACCGCGGTGAAGAAGTCCGTCTGGATGACCACCTCGTGGGTGCTCACGCCGTGGGCCATCTGCACCGCTCCGGTCACCGTCGAGCCAGCCTCGTTGGCCAGCATCCGGCCGAACGCGGCGACCGAGGCGTTCCGGCTCTGCAGGACCTTCAGGACATCCTTCTTCAACGCGTCCTTCGGACCGTCCTTGGGCGTCGCCTTCGCCACATGCTTGGCCAGCAGCACGGAACGCGCGGACTCCTCCTCGTCCTCGTCATCCTCCTGCAGCTCGTCCTCGTCCGTGTCCTTCGCGGCGGTCTTGCGCGCTGCCTTCGCCGCTGCCTTCTCCTCGTCCGCGACCACTGCGGCTACCGCGACTGACAGACCCTCTCGGTGGGTCTGGGCGACCTCCGCCAGCTCCGCGATCGCCGTCTCGGGCAGGAACAGCAGGGCGTTGGTGCCGCCGCCTTCGGCGATGCCCAGGCCCTGGACCCCGGCTGCCAGGATCAGCAGCTGTGCGGCGGTCCGGGCGGTCCGCTCCTCCCACCCGGCCGCGACCAGGTGCTCGGCGACCGCCTGGGGAATGCCCCGGCTCCGCACCGCGCGCAACCCGATCGCCTGCTCCACGTGTTGGCGCACGTGGCGCTTTCCGTTCTGTGAGGACAACCGCGCGCGCTGCACGCCGCCGTAGGTTGCTGTCTTCGGGGTCCCGTGGCGGTCCCGGTTCAGGTTCGAGTACGGGTAGGACTGGATCAGGTGCACATCCAGGTGCAGGATCCGGCTGATCGTGGTGCTCACGTGGAACTCTCCTTGCTCGTGGTGGGGCGGTAGAAGGCACGGGCCCAGTCCAGACGGACCTGATCGGCGTGCTTGGGCCAGCGGGTCACATCCCACAGCAGCACTGCCCAGTCCACCGGCACACTGGCCGAGCGCAGCTCGGAGACGACAGCGGGCAGGTCGCGGTGCAGGCCCGCGGTGTCCAGCTGGGCCAAGGCGGACAGAGCGTCGGCGGCATTCTGCTTACGCATCGCCTTGCGGTCCACCGCCCGGGCATAGGACCAGCCCAGGTTGCTGGTCGGATCGGCCGGACGGACCTTGACGGCGCGTTTGGCCCCGCCCATACGGGGGTTGGGAGCATCGTGCTCCGCGTACAGGGCGGCGATGAGCAGGAACGGGAACTCGGCGTCCAGGTTCTGTGCTGCCGGGATCCCCCCGGCGGGGTAGAGGCGCTGGTAGAGCGGCCAACGGGAGGTGAAGTTGTCGGCCAGGGCGTTGCGCAGGTCAGCACGGCCCCCCGAGCTTGAACACGCCTCCCGGATCGTGGCCAGGTACTCCTCGCAGCGTTGAAGCCAGCTCGTCCTGCGGTCCTCGCCGGTGGCGGGCGCGGCGGTGGTGCTCACTGGGCATTCCTTCGCGGGGGCTTATTGGTGCGTGGGTGGGAAAGTGTGGCCCGAGCACGGGCGACCGGGTGCAGACCGTGTGCGGTGAAGGCGACCGGCCTGGTCGTGGTGTCGTAGACCGAGAGAGCCAGACGCTCGAAGGCGGGCGGCTGCGTGGTGTCGGCGCTGATCGCCTCCCAGAACAGCGGCTCGGACTGGTCCCAGTAGGTGGCGCGGGCCTCGTCCGCCCATGCGCAGTTCTTCTCGCCCGGCCACAACTCCCGCCATGCCGAGCGCAGTGCCATAGCCAGGCTCGCCTCCACTCGCTCCGCTGCGGTACGCACTGCGGCGACTTGGGCCGCGCGGTCGGGATGGTGCGAGGGTAGGAACGGCGCCAGGCTGGCCGGGGTCGTGGCCGCATACCAGTGCGATTCGCGCGCCATCTTCGCCTGGTGGCAGCCCAGCGCCCGCACCCGCACCGGCCCCAGCGCCTCCAGCTGGTCGGCCGCCAAGTCCGCGTACACACCCAGCCACGCCGGCAGCGTCACGCCCTTCAACCCGGCCGCAGCCGGGTCTTTGGCGTGGATGAACGCATCGAAGTCCCGCACCAAGGATCTACGGTAATTTGCCCACACCGGACCGCCCTTGTCCCGATCCATGACGAACGGATCCCGCGCCACCGGCAGGTCCTTCACCGCACCCCAGGCCACCCAGCACCCCACCACCTGGGAGGCATCCTCGCTCGGCGCCAGCAGCACATGGTGCGTCGCCCGCCCCGTCAGCAGCGACACCGGACCGTGGACCTGCGCTGGGACCAGCGGATCGGCCAGCTCATCCGACTCCCACGGTGCCAGATCCAGATCCGGCTCGACATCACCGTCCGGCGGCGGACACGACAACAGCAGAGACGCGAAGAGATTGCCCGCCAGCGGGTGGAAGGACACCAGCGACCGCATCGGCGCCGCCTTCATGCTCTTACTGTCCAGGCCCCCGTGCTTGCGCTGCGCACCCGTGCCCGACGGACCGTAGCCGCGCCACGCCAATATTTCGCCCAACGCATCCTTCGAGCTGATCGGATCGGACTGCGGGGTGTGGTCGAACCACGGCTGATTCGAACCGGCCGCCTGCGTCAGGACCAGCCGCCCTGGCGCCGCCTGCGTCGAACACTCCGCCGCCAACCGAGGATCCTGGAGCAACGGCCGCGCCGAGTCGAAGAGCGAGAACCGCGGCAACCAGGCATCGAAATAGGCATCGATCTCCTCGCGGGACAGCGCCCCGGCCTCCAGCAGTTCGTCCAAGCGGTCCTGCCATGCTTCCGGATCCGCCATGCCCAGACCTGAGACCCGCACGAACAGCCCGGTCAGGAACCGGAGCACAGCAGACTCAACAGCAGGATTGGGCGCCACCAGATCCCTCACCAGGTGCGCGGCCCGGAACAGGGAACGAAGCCCTACCCCCAGGACCCGACCCCGTTCAGCACCGGGAAGCAGGAGTCCCAACTCCTCTAGTGGAGCATCCGTTCTGATCAGAACATCTAGACACAGATCATCCACCAGGTTGAAGACATACGGAACCACGCCCGCCCCTTAGGAGTCTTGGCATTCAATACGTCAAATACGCTGCACTGTCTGGCAGTTGCCGCGTTCAGTCGCGACGTGGGAGTGACACTAGCCTTGGAAATCAGCCTGAGACAACTGGATCAAACCAGGTCGGAGATTTGTCAGTGGGGCCCCCTATCCTGCGCCTTCACACAACCGATGCGGCCCTCGAAGAGGGATCACTCGGTATACGAAAGCGGCGGGTCCGCAACGGTGGACCTCCGGCCGGCGAGCAAACGTGTACACGACGTCGCATTCCGACGACGTGATCGTTGAACTTCCGCGCTGGCGGAACAGCCGGGTCCTGGTACGCAGCCTTGATCCCGGGCCGCGGTGAACCTCCGCGCTGGCGGAGCAGACTCGCCCTCGGGCAGTCGGGTGAACCCCTTGATCGGTGAACCTCCGCGCTGGCGGAGCAGACGTCGTCTACGGCGGCGGGGTTCGGGACCTCGACGGTGAACCTCCGCTCTGGCGGAGCAGACCACGCATAGTCCAGCGGGTTGATGATGTACGACGGTGAACCTCCGCGCTGGCGGAGCAGACTACGCGGTCACGGTCAACGGCACCCAGCACATCGGTGAACCTCCGCGCTGGCGGAGCAGACCCATCCCCGCGCCATTCCTTCGGGAATTTCATCGGTGAACCTCCGCGCTGGCGGAGCAGACGACTCCCCGGACCGGCCGGACTTCCGTCCGGACGGTGAACCTCCGCGCTGGCGGAGCAGACCCCGCGCACCTGGTGAAGCAGCAGCTCGTGACCGGTGAACCTCCGCGCTGGCGGAGCAGACTCCAGCCAGACGGACCTCGTCACCGGCGTCTCCGGTGAACCTCCGCGCTGGCGGAGCAGACGATGCGGTCCCAGTCCGTTGGGGCGACGGGGACGGTGAACCTCCGCGCTGGCGGAGCAGACACTTCGTGACCTGCGGCTTCTGAGCGCCTTTGCTATTCCTTTATCAAGCAGCTGCCCACATTCATGATGCCAACGTGTGTGTAGGCCAACGTGTGTGTAGGAGGGACGGTCAGGACGGGGGTGACATTGGAATGTCCGTCGGTACTCCTCCAACTGGTGGAGCGGACTCGGTGTCATTCCTAACCGTACTGGCCGCGCCGGGCAAATCTCTGTGCTGGCGGAGTGGACACGATGCATAAGGGTGGTGCCTACGCCGGGTGGTGGCGCCTTTGCCTGTCAGGGAACTGAGCCTGGTGGGGAAGTCAAGGTCCGGCAGGTGCGACGCCCTGTCCTCCGCGAGTATGAAGATGTTGATCCGGTCGTCAGCCGATGCCAGGCGTTTCGGCGAGGCCGGGGGTCAGGTTGTAGCCGGAGGTGATCTCCAGGCGGCGGCACCCAGGCCCGGCGCGTCGACCATCCCTCCGCATCTTGCGGTAGCGGGCCCGGCGCGGCTCCACATGAGTGGGCAGCGGCCATCCCATCGCAGTGCCGACAGACCCAGCCGAGTCTCTCAGGCAGCATCTACGCCAACGTGCTCCAGCAGGTCACGGACTGCGGCGATCTGCTTGAACTTGCCGAACCTCGGGGCCAGCTCGTGCACCAAGGTCAAGCACCGTTGCGCCCCGATCCGATTAGCGAGATCCCAGGACTCGGCGGTGACGGATAGGGCTTCATCGACCTCACCCCTCTGGAGAAGTCCACGGGCCTGGTACACCAGGAAGACCGCCCTGGTCTTGTTGCGGGCACTGGGTAGGAGGGCGATGCCTTCGCTGATCCGCTCGTGGGCTTCTTCGTACCGTCCAAGGTCGATCAGGCAGCCTCCGTGGTCCACCACGAGATCGGCCGCCGACATCCACGAGCACCAGGCTGGTGAGTCGTCGGCCGAGGGTCTGTTCAGCTCCCGCTCCGATTCCCTCAGACTGCGGTAGCAGGACGACTGCTGACCCAGGGCGGCGTAGGCGCGGGCCTGTCGCAGGTGGAGCAGCGATCGGGCGGCGGGGTGCCGAGCCTTGCTCAGGGCGTGCCCGAGGAGGTCGGCGGCGGTCCCCGGGTTCCCGAGCCAGGTCGCCTGATATGCGAGGTCTGACACGATCCCTGCTCCGAGGTCTACGCCTCCGGAGTCATGGGCGCTACGCAAGGCCGCGTCCCACAGTCGGCTTGCCGAGGCGTGCTGCTGCTGATCGAATCGGTACCACCCGTTCGTGATCCCCAGGGTGGCGGCGAGCCGGTGAAGCCGGATCCCGGTCGCCCTGTTGTACCGGCGTTTTTCGATCAGGTCCGTGACGGTTGCCAGGTGAGCGTCCAGCAGTTTCGCGGTGTGTTGCCGCTGCTCGGTCGGCATGGCCGACAGGTCGGCGCTGGTCTGCTCCAGCCAGTCCACGAGCGTCGTGTCGACGTTCTGGCCGTTCAGGGCCCCGCGAAGACGGTCCGGCTCCAGGGTGGCCCACTGCGAGGCGAGTCCGACGACGGCCGCTCCGGTGTATGCGACGAATGCTCTGCGATCCAGCACAGTCCGGTGCGCCTCTCGTAGTGCCTGGATGGTGTAGGCCGAGCCCAAGGGCAGCGGTGTCTCACGGCCCGGTAGCCACCCGGGCCACCCGTACCGCTCCACCTCCTGTCTCGGGATGCCGAAGACATCGGCCAGGAGCAGCTGGGACTCGGAGTCCGGGACCGCACGTCCGGTCTCCCATTTCCACACCCGCTGGCGGTCTGTGCCGGACCGGCGGCCACGAAGCACGGCGGCGCGTCTGATCCGGACGGCCAGGTCTTCCAGAGACCAGCTCCTCTGCTGCCGTGCGTAGGTGAGCTGGTGGCGAATCGCGTCGTCCACTTGCCAATCCCATCATCGGCCGTGCTGTCCACGGTAGAGGCCAGAACCCCGGGACTACACCGGGACTACACGTAAAGGCTGTTCGCTCTAGGGAAGTTGTCGTTCACTGATCGAAGGGCGGTGCCTACTGCACGAACCCGACCGCTCAACTCCCCTGCGTCTGCTGCGGCTACGTGCCGTAGACGAGCGTCCACCGGGGAGTGAATGCCTGCAAGACCATGGAAGACCTTGGACTGAGGAGGAATCATGGCGATACGTTTCATAGGAATCGACCCCGACACCAAGGGCACGGGATCGCCGACGGTGTGGGTCGAGCCCGTGACCAAGGACATCGTCATCCAGGGATGGAAGGCCGACGAGGACATGCGCCGCCAGGTCGCCGAGACCCCGGCGCCGGACCACGAGGCCGGCATTCCCGAGGGTGAGGAGGTCATCATCATCCCGGCGCGCATGGTGCCGGCCTTGCGGAAGGCTTGTGACGATGTCGAGCGGCTTCGAGTGGCCTGAGTTCTTCCGGACCGCCCGTGTCCAGGCACTCCACCTGGAGATGCGCGACGCCTACGGCGTGGCCGACGAACTCGAAGAACTCGACCTCTGGAAGCGCACTGGGGAAGCCGACACCGACCCCGACTCCGAGGGATGGCGTCCCTGGACGACGATCGCCAGGGACGCCGTCGCGCGCGGTGTCGTCCTACGCCGGGCCCGCATCGTCTCCGAGCCCGTCACCGACTACACGCGATGGCTCCACCGGATCACCGAGACGAACCTGGCAGTGGGGGAACGGGTCCGCTGGCTCGCCCGAGCCAGGGCATCCGACCTCTTCCTGCCAGGAAACGACTTCTGGGTGATGGACGACCACAGCGTGTTGTTCAATCATTGGACCGGCGACGGGGGTCTGGCCGATCCGGCGACCGAACTGCGCCATGAGCCCGAGCTGATCAAGATGTGCACTGCCGCGTTCGAGGCCGTGTGGGATCGGGCAACTCCTCACAAGGAGTACCAGGTCCGCTGAACCCACGTACCGACTCATGGCACCTTCCCCACACTCCGCCGCGCAAGCCGCCCGCGACCGGATCGCCCTCGCCCTGCGGGATCTGCGCAGGGACGCCGGCCTCACCGCCAAGGAGGTCTCACTCCGCTGTGGCTGGAGCGCGGCGAAGACCTCTCGTATGGAACACGGCAAAGTCCCGCCGTCGGACACGGACATCCGGGCCTGGTGTCAGGTGTGCGATCAGCCCGGTCAAGCGTCGGACTTGATCGCGGCCAACAGGCAGGCGGATCAGCTGTACATGGAATGGCGACGGCGGCAGCGGTCCGGGCTCCGCCATATCCAGGAGGCCACCCTCACCCTGAGCGAAGCAGCCCGAGTTGAGCGCGTGTACTGCTCCAACGTACTGCCAGGCTTCTTCCAGACCGCGGCGTACACCCGGGCCATGTTCGAGACGTTCGTCCGCTTCGAGGACATCCCGGACGACATCGACGAAGCAGTGGCATCACGCGGGGAACGAGCCCGTCTTCTCCACGAGGGTGGTCGCCGGTTCGTGGTGCTGCTCGAAGAGACGGTCCTGCGCTATCGCCTCTGTGACAGGGACGCGATGGTCGAGCAGTTGGAACACCTGCTCGCCGTGGCCAGCCTGCCGTCCGTGGCACTGGGCGTCATCCCCTTCACCGCAGATCGACGGATCATGTGGCCCTTGGAGGCGTTCTACCTCTTCGACAACAGCAGAGTCGTTGTCGAGACCCTGTCGGCGGAGATCAACGTGGCCTCCTCGCAGGAGATCCGCCTGTACGAGCGGGCATTCCTCGAACTTGGCAGCATGGCCGTCTACGGGCCTGCGGCCCGCACTCTGATTCAGCAGGCGATGGGCTGCCTCGAATGACCGTGGTACTCCGGGCAGGGACCGAGACCGGTGCCATCCGGTGCATTCATCGGGCTCGGCGAACCGGGTCCGTGCGCACCGGATAGCACTGTCCATTGTTCCCTGCTAGCGGTGCTGGACGAGACTAGCGCCCGTCCGCATGCGAATCCTGCTCTTGGCAAGCAACTCGTCCGAGGGCGTGAACTTGACTCCGATCCGCTCTTTCACCTGGCTAGGCGAGCGGGCACTGGGCTCTACCAACCGGGCGGTGCGAAGGCTTGTGCTCGTTGCTTCGCTCGGTATGTCACTCTCCTGGTCCTGCGTCGGTTCCTGCTGGTTGGCGACACGGTTGAAGGCAGTCGCCCAGGCATTCGGGCGCGGAACTTCGCACGCTGTCAGGAAGGCGCGGAACTGCTTCTCGTCACGCGGGAGCGTCTGTCGTTGGACTATGCGACGGGCCGTGTTCTGTGGCAGGGCACCGTACTGGCCCCCGCGTTCCTCCATCTCACGGAAGGACGGCGCCCCGGCCCGCTCGTAGAGCTCCGCCATTGCCTCGCTGAGCATCTGCCTGCTGGAAACCAGGTCCGGGTTGGGCAAGGGGGTGCTGGGCCTGCCTGATCGGGTCCGACGGTCCTGATAGCGGGCCTGGCGCCACATGCCCACCTCCCTTCCCGCTTCCTCCACCCCGGAGCACACCTGCGTCCACTCCTCGACCAGCTTGCGCCTAGGCACGCTGTTTCCTGACGCCGCGCGTCGTACGGTAACGATGTCGACGTCCAGCTTCTCGGCGAGTTCCACGTTGGTGAACCTGGCGTCGTCGCGGAGTTCGCGCAGGTGGTCGGCAAGCTTGCCTACTGCCGGGATCTGACGGTTGACGGTCGCTTCGTTACGGCACATGACGCCCCCTCACGCTGCTGCCGCGAGTGCGCGGCGTACTGCGGCGGCGAGACGGCTGGCAGACCTGGCTGTGGCCGCCATGCCGATCATTGCGGCCCCTCCGAGGAGGGCGAGGACTGCGTGGTTAGTGTCGCCGGTCAACGTCATGGTGACCGCCGCCAGGACGATGACGATGATGACCACGGCCTCCGGCCAGGCCAGCGAGCGGGGCGGCATCGGACCCGTGACGCACGGAAGGGCGGGGTCGGACTGCGCTGCCCTCGAAAGCCACTGCGAATGTGCAGACATAGAGATTCCTCTCTGATCTGCACGGGGACCGGCGCATACACGATGGTCCCCGTGCCCGGGACGAACTGGCTCCGAAACGGGTCACAGGTCGTATGGGGTGGTTGGCGCCGTCCCATGGGTGTGCCCCGCGGTGATGCTGGGACCATCCTTCCAGGCCCGCTCGACCAAACGGGCGAACCATCCCCCCCAAGAGGGACATCAGCCATGGATAACGACAGCGATGCACCAGGGGCATCAGCAAGGTTGTCGCTAACCGCACTGCGGGCCATGAGGACCGGTGAAGCCTGTGAGCTGCTGTTTTCCAGAGATGGGAGACGTGTCATGTCTTCCATTCGAGGAAATAACGACATCCGTGCACAAGATTCGAGTTGCTGTTTGGCCAGTTCAGTTGCGACGATTTCAACCGAAGGCGCTGTCAACTGGTTG
>Ga0302314_10011095_pt1 | contig 15746 bp, 14 predicted proteins | sample III_Palsa_N2_3_FD_200533 | JGI IMG/M metagenome (GOLD analysis project Ga0302314, IMG submission 200533) | Peat permafrost microbial communities from Stordalen Mire near Abisko, Sweden - III_Palsa_N2_3 | ecosystem: Environmental > Terrestrial > Soil > Palsa > Peat permafrost | place: Sweden...
CTCATCTGGCAATATTTTGTCGCCACCCCGGCGATGAAGGCCGAGCAGGCGCGCCAGGCCACCCTCTCCCATCAGGAAAAGACCACCCCCTCCTCCGCGCCGGTGCTGCCGGGCATTGCCGGCGGCTCGACCCACATGAGCCGCGACGCCGCGCTGAAGGCCGGCGGCAAGCGGGTGGCGATCGATGCGCCGATGGTGGACGGCTCCATCCTGCTCAAGGGCGCGCGCTTCGACGACCTGCGCCTGAAGAAATACCGCGATACCATTGATCCCAAGAGCCCGGAGGTCGTGCTGCTCGCCCCCAAGAGCACCGACTTCCCCTATTCCGCCACCTTCGGCTGGGTCGGCCAGGGCGGCGCCGCGGGCATGCCCGATGACAACAGCCAGTGGACCCAGGTGAACGGCGGCACCTTGTCGCCCGGCCATCCCGTGACCCTGGCTTTCGACAATGGCCATGGCCTGGTCTTCACCCGCGTCATCGCCATCGACAGCCAGTATATGTTCACCGTCACCGACAGCGTCGCCAACAAGAGCGGCCAGCCGGTAACGCTTTATCCCTATGGCACGGTGGAGCGGCAGGGCGTCCAGAAGGATGAATCCGGCCTTTATCTGCATGTCGGCTTTGTCGGCGTCGCCAACAACAGCGAGGTGGACGCCAACTACAAGGACTTCAAGGACCCCGGCACCGCGCCCAAGACCTTCTCCTCCACCGGCGGCTGGGCCGGCATCACCGACAAATACTGGATGGCGGCCGTGGTGCCGCCGCAAGGCGAAGCTTTCAACGGCGCCTATCTAGGCAGCAAGACGCAAGGTGGTGTGGATGCCTATCAGGCCAATTACCGGCTGAACGGCCGCAACCTTGCGCCGGGCCAGAATGCATCCGTCACCCACCGGCTGTTCGCCGGCGCCAAGGTGGTGGATATCCTGCGCGGCTATCAGGACAATCTGCACATCAGCCACTTCGACAACGCAGTGGACTGGGGCTGGTTCTGGTTCCTGACCCGGCCCTTCTTCTGGGTGCTGGACCATCTCTTCAAGCTGTTCGGAAATTTCGGCCTGGCCATTCTGGGCCTGACCGTAGTGGTCAAGCTCGTCTTCTTCCCGCTGCAGACCGCCTCCTTCCGCTCCATGAGCAAGATGAAGAAGCTGCAGCCGCATATGGAGACGCTGAAGAAGACGCACAAAGATGATCCTCAGCAGCTGCAGGCGGCGATGATGGAGCTTTACAAGCGCGAAAAGGCCAATCCGCTGTCGGGCTGCGTGCCGATCCTGCTCACCATTCCGGTATTCATCGCCCTCTACAAGGTGCTGTTCGTCACCATCGAGATGCGCCAGGCGCCCTTCTATGGCTGGATCCACGACCTGTCCGCGCCCGATCCCACCTCGATCCTGAATCTGTTCGGCCTGATCCCCTACAACCCGCAGGCGGTCTTGCCGCACTTCCTGCTGTTCCTGTCCATCGGGGTGTGGCCGATCGTGATGGGCTTCACCCAGTTCCTGCAGTCAAAGCTCAATCCTGCTCCCACCGATCCGGTGCAGGCGCGCATGTTCACCCTGATGCCGCTGATCTTCACCTTCATGTTCGCCACCTTCCCGGCGGGCCTGGTGATCTATTACTGCTGGAACAATTTCCTCACCGTGATCCAGCAGGCGATCATCATGAAACGCGAAGGCGTGGAGATTAAGTTCTTCGACAATCTCGCAGGCAAGAAGCGCGCGGCATGAATGACGCGGAGGAAGCCGCGCGCAAACTGTTCGCGGGACCTTGCGATTTCATCTGGGGCGCAACCACGGCCGAAAGCCTGCCGCCGGAAAAGCTGAACGAGGTCGCCTTTGTCGGCCGCTCCAACGCCGGCAAGTCCAGCCTGGTCAATGCGCTGACGGGGCGCAAAAGCCTGGCCCGGGTGTCGCAGACCCCCGGCGCCACCCGCCAGATCAATTTCTTCAACCTGGCCGACCGGCTTATGCTGGTGGACCTGCCCGGCTATGGCTTTGCCAAACGCTCCAAGACCGAAGCGCAAGCCTGGCAGGAGATGATCTTCTCCTATCTGCGCCGGCGCGCGCGGCTGCGGCGCATAGCGCTTTTGATCGATTCCCGGCGCGGGGTGATGGACAGCGACCGCGAGGTCATGGCGCTGCTGGACCAGACCGCGGTCTCTTACGGCCTGGTGCTGACCAAGGCCGATGAGCTCCGGTCCGGCGAACGCGCCGGGGCGCTGGAGAAGGCCGGCGCCGAGGCCGCCCGCCACACCGCCGCCCTGGCCGAAGTTCAGTTAACCTCTGCGCTGACCGGTGACGGCATAGCCGCCCTGCGCACCCATCTGGCGGCGCTGGCCCAATAAAAGCTTGGGAAGCCCGCATGGGCCGCGCTATAACGCGCCGCTTTTCAGTTGGCGCGCCCCGTGACCGGATCCTCCGACGAGCCTGAAGACCGGAACCTGCGGACCCTGGCGCGCTGGCGCCAGACGGGCCGGGTGCTGGTCGAAGCGCTGCCCTACATCCTGAAATACGACCAGAAGACCATTGTGGTGAAGTATGGCGGCAACGCCATGACCGGCACCGGCACCGACGATTTCGCGCAAGACATCGTGCTGATGAAGCAGACCGGCATCGATCCGGTGGTGGTGCATGGCGGCGGACCCCAGATCGGGGCGATGCTCAAGAGGCTCAACATCAACTCCACCTTCATCGATGGCTTGCGCGTCACCGACGAGGCCGCGGTGGAAGTGGTCGAGATGGTGCTGACCGGCTCCATCAACAAGCAGATCGTCACCGGCATCAATGCTGCGGGCGGCCGTGCCGTGGGCCTGTCGGGCAAGGACGGCAATCTTGTGATCGCCCGCAAGCTGGCGATGACCCGCCGCGATCCGGCGACCGGCGAGAAGGTCGCGGTGGACCTGGGCTTTGTCGGCGAGCCCGACACCGTCAATCCCGAAGTGCTGCACTCCATCATGAAATCCGAGACCATTCCGGTGATCGCCCCCATCGGGGTGGGCCGGCATGGCGAGACCTTCAACATCAATGCCGACACGGTGGCGGGTGCGGTCTCCTGCGCGCTCAAGGCCGAACGCCTGGTGCTGCTGACCGATGTGGAAGGCGTGCTGGACCAGGACAAGAAGCTGATCCCCCGGCTGTCGTTGCGCGAGGCGCGCAAGCTGATCGCCGACGGCACCATCTCCGGCGGCATGATCCCCAAGATCCAGACCGCGATCGACGCGGTGGAAGGCGGCGTGCATGCCGCCGTCATCCTGGATGGGCGCATTCCTCACGTGCTGCTGCTCGAACTTTTTACCGAGCATGGCGCCGGCACGCTGATCACGGCCGACTAGGCCATGACACGGCTTGCGCTTGCGCTGGTGGTTCTGGGGCTTTTGTCTCTGCCCGCCCAGGCTGCCCTGACCCTGTGCAACCGCACCAGCTATATTCTTTATGCCGCGACCTCCGCGATCCAGTCGCCCCGGAGCGAGACCGAAGGCTGGACCCGGGTCGCGCCGGGCGAATGCCAGGTGGCGCGCAAGGAACAACTTACGGCGGAGACCTATCTGGTTCATGCCCGCACTTCACTCGCCCATTCCGGCCCGCCGCGCGCCTGGGGCGGCGCCTATCCGGTCTGTGTGAAGGACGCCAATTTCAGCATCAAGCAGGCGGTGACCCAGCCCTATTGCACCGCTGACGATACCTTTCCCTTGCCGTTCGCCGCGCTGGACAATCGCGGCAAGGCAAGCTGGATGATGAATTTCGACGAACAGCCGGCCATGAATCTGACCGAGGCGCAGCTCGCCGGCGTCAAGCGCCTGCTCAAGGACAATGGCTATGCGATCGCGCGCATAGACGGCAAACCCGACAGGACCACGGGCAGCGCGCTGGCGGATTTCCGCAAGCGCATGCATTTCGCCGCCGATGCCGGCAATGCCGAATTGTTCACCGTGCTGGAACAGCAAGCCCGCAAGCGCATCGCCCCTGCCGGCTATACCGTGTGCAACGACGCGCGCGAGCCGCTGCTGGTGGCGCTGGGCCAGATCGACAAGGGCGATGCGGTGTCACAGGGCTGGTGGACGGTGCAACCGGGGGCCTGTGCCAAGACCGTAACCACGCCGCTTGCCAGCGATGCGGTCTATCTTTTGGCGCAGCGCAAGTCGGGTGGCACTTTGGTTGGGGGACCGCAGCGTTTCTGCACCACCCAGACCGCCTTCCAGATCCGCGGCAGCGCCAATTGCGCCGCGCGCGGCTTCACCGATTCCGGTTTTGCCGCCACCCGTACCCGGGGTCTGGCCGGCTATGTCGCCCATATCGGGCCCGCCGGCCTGAACCGCAGTTCCTGAACTTCAGACGGGAATGTTGAAATAGTTGAGATGCCAGCGCATCTCTTCCTTGCTGAGCGGAAAGCCGATGCCCCCGCGCGCGGGAAGAATATCGCGGGCGTGCAGTTTCATCACAAAGGTCTGAACCTTGAACGCCACCCGCATGGACAGATGGGCGTGCCAGATCAGCGCCACGACCGGCTTGGCGTTGCCGGTTGAGAGTATCTTTTTCACCGTCTGCTCGCTGACATGGGCCAGATAGGCGAGCGCCAGCACCACGATCTCGCGCTGGCCGGCCTGGGCCGCCTGTTCCACAAAGACGCCGTCCAGCCGGCCGTCTTTGCGGGCGGCAGCAACCATGTCCGCCGCCGACACCGCGTTGAAGGTCTCGGGCGTTTCCGCCAGGCGCGCGCGCAGCTCGCGGTTCAGATGAATGCGGGTCGCATCCGACAGGTCGTTGCGCGCCGCCAGCCGCTCCAGGATGGAGGCGCCAACCAGCGAGCCGATGCGGCGGATGGCGCGCGCCGACAGATCGGCGCGCAGCGCCAGCGGCATGTGCCAGGCCTGGATTTCCTCGGCCTGGGCGATGATGCGGTCCATCGTCTCCTTGCGGATTTTCGCGTCCGGATTGACCAGCAGGGCGGCCACCGTCGGCACGTCCAGCGATTGCACCAGCCGGTCGGCGACCGGCTCATTGACCGGGTTGCGGCTGGCGATGGCGGTCAGCACCAGCTGAACCTGGCCGCAGGCGATGATCTCGATCAGGTCGGCGTCGGAGAGCAGCGGCGAATATTGCAGGATGGGCGCGGCCACGATGGCGTTGACGTCGCGCGCCAGCGCCAGCGCGATGTCCCTGGGAATACAGTCCAGCCGCTTGATCTCTTCCGCCAGGATGGCGCGCACCCTGACCGAGGCGTCGCGCGCCAGACATTCCAAGGTCTCGATGGTGAGGGCAAAAATGTGAGAGCTTTCGCGCTCCGACAGGCCCGGCATCAGCCGGCCGATCTTCACCGCCAGTTCGGCGCGCACATCCTCGGCATCGTCATCGGCCAAAAGCCGATTGGCGATAGCGGGCGCGGCCGGATTGGCGGCAACCGCAGCGCGCACGACGGGCGTGCCATGCTGGGCCAGATATTGCAGAACGTCGGCGCCGGCGTCGGTCTTGCCCGCAAGCTCGGTGGCGCCGCCGCCCGTCTGCTGTTCGCGCCGGATGTGGATGTCGAGAATGTCGAGTGCGTCGCGTGGGTCAAGACCCGGACGCGGCGCAGGGCGGGACGATGTCTGATCCATTTTTTTCCCCGTTTCCTTGCCCTTCCCCCGATTGGCCATTGTCGCGCCGCCCACTTTAACAGTCGCTAAAGAGACATGGTGGATGTCCGTTAACGGCGCTTGCGCGAGCCCGTCCGCCACGCCATGTTCTGGCCCCATGGAAAGCCTGAATCTTGCGGAAAATGACGGGGCCGGGCACGGGTCGGCGCCCGATTTTCGCCATGTTCGAAGCTGGATCTTCGATCTGGACAACACACTTTATCGCGCCGACAACGGCATCTTCGCCCAGATCGAAGCGCGCATGACCGATTATGTGATGGCCTTTCTGGCGCTGCCGCGCGAGGAGGCCTATGTGCGGCAGAAGGAACTTTATCGCCGCTACGGCACCACTCTAAGCGGGCTGATGCAGGAGCATGGCGCGGAGCCGGATGCCTATCTGCATTATGTGCATGACATCGATCTCTCAAGCCTGGGTCCTGACCTTGCGCTGGGTGAGGCGATCGCGCGGCTGCCGGGGCGGCGCTTCATCTTCACCAACGGCTGCCGCGACCATGCCACGCGCATCCTGGACCGGCTGAAAATGACAGAGTTGTTCGATGCGGTGTGGGACATCCGCAGCATGGCTTTCGCGCCCAAGCCGGAGCCGCGCGCCTATGCCAGTGTGGTGGAGGCCGCGCAGGTCCGATGTGGCGAGGCGGCGATGTTCGACGACATCGCCCGCAACCTGGTGCCGGCGCGCGCCATGGGCATGACCACGGTATGGCTGAAGACCGATTCCCCCTGGGGCAAACACGGCCCCTTGATGGATGTGGCCCAGGGCGATATCGACCATGAGACTGCCGACCTCACCCAGTTTCTGAACAGCATCAGGATTTGACCATGAGCGATTTGAGCGCCGCCATAGACGCCGCCTGGGAGAAACGCGACCAGCTGGGCGTGACCAGCAAAGGCGCGGAGCGCGATGCGGTGGAAGCCGCCTTGGAAGGCTTGGACATCGGAGCCTTGCGCGTCGCCGAGAAAGTTTGCGGCGAATGGAAAGTGCATGAATGGCTGAAGAAGGCCGTGCTGTTGTCTTTCCGCCTCAACGACATGAAGCTGATTTCCGGCGCCCCCGATCAAGCGGTGTGGTGGGACAAGGTGGATTCCAAATTCCTGGGCTGGGACGAGGCCAAATTCCGCGCCGCCGGCTTTCGCGCCGTGCCGGGCGCGGTGGTGCGCCGTTCCGCTTTCATCGCCAAGGGCGCGGTCTTGATGCCCAGCTTCGTCAATGTCGGCGCCCGGGTCGGCGAAGGCACCATGATCGATACCTGGGCCACGGTCGGCTCCTGCGCCCAGGTGGGCGCCCATTGCCATATCTCAGGCGGCGCAGGCCTCGGCGGGGTGCTGGAGCCGTTGCAGGCATCCCCCACCATCATCGAGGATAATTGCTTCATCGGTGCGCGCGCCGAAGTGGCCGAAGGCGTGATCGTGGGCGAAGGCAGCGTGCTTTCTATGGGTGTTTATCTGTCGGGTTCCACCAAGATCGTGGACCGCGCCACCGGCGAGATTCATCTGGGCAAGGTGCCGCCTTATTCGGTGGTGGTGTCGGGCTCGCTGCCGTCCGGCAACGGTCCCAATCTCTATTGCGCCGTCATCGTCAAGCGGGTGGATGAAAAGACCCGCGCCAAGACCTCGATCAACGAACTGCTGCGCGACTGATGGCGACCACCACCATAGATGCGCTGGCCCTGGCCCAGGCCCTGATCCGCCGTCCCTCGGTGACGCCGAAAGACGCCGGCGCGCTGAATGTGCTGGAAGCGGTGCTGAAAGAGCTGGGCTTTGTCACCCATCGCCTGCCGTTCGGCGATGTGGACAATCTCTATGCCCGCCGCGGCGAGGACGCGCCGCATTTCTGCTTTGCCGGCCATACCGATGTGGTGCCGGTGGGCGAAGGCTGGAAGACCGAGCCCTTCGCCGCCGAAGTACGCGACGGCATGCTGTATGGCCGCGGCGCCGCCGACATGAAATCGGCCATCGCCGCTTTTGTCGCCGCGGTGGCGCGCGCGCCTCTGGCCAAAGGTTCGGTCAGCCTGCTGATCACGGGCGATGAGGAAGGGCTGGCCGTCAACGGCACGGTCAAGCTCTTGGAATGGCTGAAGGCGCGTGGCGAAAAGATTGACCATTGCGTGGTGGGCGAGCCGACATCGGCAGCGCGGGCCGGCGATACTTTGAAAATCGGCCGCCGTGGCTCGATCAATTTCAAACTCACGGTGACCGGGGTTCAAGGCCATGTCGGCTATCCGCAAAAGGCCAAGAATCCCATTCCCGTCCTGGCTGAACTGGTGGCCCAGTTCACCTCCCATAAGCTCGACAAGGGCAATGAGCATTTCGATCCCTCGACCCTGGCCTTCACTACGGTGGATGTGGGCAATGACGCCACCAATGTGATCCCCGGCGAGGCGCGCGCGGCCTTCAATATCCGCTTCAACGACAAGCACACGCCCGACAGCCTAATCAACTGGGTAACGGACCGTTCCAACCGCATCGCCCAGGAATCGGGCTGCCGGATCGACATCACCTCCCAGACCAGCGGGGTGTCGTTCCTGACCGCGCCGGGCAAATTCACTCAGCTGGTCAGCGACACAGTCTCCAGTGTCACCGGCCAGTCGCCATTCTTTTCCACCAGCGGCGGCACATCGGATGCGCGCTTCATCAAGGACATCTGCCCGGTGGTGGAGCTGGGGTTGGCGGGCGCGACCATGCACAAGGCCGATGAATGTGTGCCGGTGGCGGAGATAGCCGCGCTGACCGACATCTACGCCGCCTTGCTGCAGGCCTATTTCGCCAAGCCGCCGCTCTAATATAGCGCTTGGCTTTTGGCCGCTGGGTTCGTCGCACCATCGCTCATGTACTATTTGTACACATCGCTCGGTGCTCCTGCCCAGCAACCAAAATCCTGCGCGCCTAGCTAGTAGTCCACTTTCACCAGATAAAGCCCATCCGGCGGCGAAACCGGCCCGCAGGCCGTGCGGTCGCGCGCCGCAAGCGCCTTCTTCACCGACAAGGGCGGCCATTTGCCTTCGCCCACCAGCTTGAGCGTGCCGGCAAAGGAGCGGATCTGGTGATGCAGAAAGGAGCGCGCCGAAGCCTCGATATGGATTTCATCGCCGCGCCGGCTGACATCCAGCCGGTCCAGGGTCTTGACCGGCGACCGGGCCTGACATTCGGCGGCGCGGAAGGTGGTGAAATCATGCTGGCCGACCAGAAACTGCGCCGCCGCGTGCATGGCGTCGGCATCCAGCCGGGGCGAGATATGCCAGACCCGGCCATTTTCCAGCGCCGGCGGACTGCGGCGATTGAGAATACGAAACAGGTAATGGCGGCCCGCGGCCGAGAAACGGGCATGGAATTCGTCGTCCGTCACGGCCGCGTCCAGCACCGACACCGGATCGGGGCGTAAGTGATAGTTCAGCGCGTCGCGCACCTTGCCGGGCTCGAATTCCTTGTTGAGATCGAAATGCGCCACCTGGCCCAGGGCATGCACCCCGGCGTCGGTGCGGCCTGCACCGGTCACGGTGATCCTCTCACCGGAGAGTTTTTCGATCGCCGCTTCCAGCGCGCCCTGCACCGACGGCCCGTTGTCCTGGCGTTGCCAGCCGACAAAGGGCGCGCCGTCATATTCCAGGGTCAGGCGATAGCGCATCAGGAAAAGATGGTGCCCGGCGGCAAAGCAAAGCCTTTCAGCAGTTCGCGAGCTTCCATCACGCCCTTGCCTGCACGCTGGACCTTGAGCAGCTTGAGCGCGCCGTCACCGCAGGCCACCGTCAGATCGTCGGTGATGACCTCGCCCGGCTGGCCGCGATCTTGGACTGGCATGGCATAGAGGATTTTCAGCCGCTCGCCTTTTACTTCGGTGAAGGCGCCGGGCGCTGGCGCCAGGCCCCGGATCAGGCAATCGATCTCGGCGGCACTTTTCGACCAGTCGATGCGGGCTTCGTCCTTGGCAATCTTCTTGGCATAGGTCACGCCCTCGGTGGCCTGCGCTTGCGCCGTCACCCTGCCGCGCTCCAGCGCGCCAAGGCTGCGCGCCATCAGGTCGGCGCCCAGGCGCGACAGCTCAGTTGCCAGATCGCCGCTGGTTTTGCGGCCGATACGGACTTTCTCCGCCATCAGCACCGGGCCGGTGTCCAGCCCCTCATCCATCTGCATCACCATAACGCCGGTTTCCTCGTCGCCGGCCATCACCGCACGCTGGATGGGCGCGGCACCGCGCCAGCGCGGCAGCAGCGAGCCATGCAGATTGAAACAGCCCAGCCGGGGCGCTTCCAGAATCGGCTTGGGCAAGAGCAGGCCATAGGCCACGACAATGGCGGCATCCAGATTCAGCGCCGCGAAGTCTTCCTGCTCCGTCGCGCCTTTCAGCGACACCGGCGTGCGCACCGGCAGCCCGGCGCGTTCGGCAAATGTGTGGACGGGCCCGGGCTCCAGCGCCAAGCCCCGGCCTTTGGGGCGCGGCGGCTGGGAATAGACGCAGGCAATGTCATGGCCCTGGGCGATCAGCTCCGCCAAGGTGGGCACAGCGAAATCCGGCGTGCCCATAAATGCCAACCGCAGGGTCATGCGATCAGGCAGTCTCTTTGAGCTTCTTGGCCTTGGTCAGCTTCTTGATCACCATGGAGCGCTTCAGCCGCGAGAGATGATCAATGAACAGCACGCCGTTCAGGTGATCCATCTCATGCTGCAGGCAGGTGGCGAGCAGCCCATCGGCTTCCAGCAGCTGCTTGTTGCCGTCGCGGTCGAGATACTCGCACCGGATACGGGCGGGGCGTTCGACATCGTCCCAGATTTCGGGCACCGACAGGCAGCCTTCCTCGAACACCGCCAGTTCTTCCGAGGCCCAGAGGACCTTGGGGTTGATGAAGGCGCGCGGGTTCTTGTTGCCCTCTTTCTGGTCCAGGTCGATCACGATCACCCGTTTGGGCACGCCGATCTGCACCGCCGCCAGGCCGATGCCATCGGCGGCGTACATGCTGTCGGCCATGTCGTCCACCAGCTTGCGGATATCCGCATCCACCGTCTCGATATCGGTGGAGACGGCTTGGAGCCGTGGATCGGGGGCGGTTAGAATGGGGCGAATGGTCATGGGCTGGAAATAAGGCCGCCCCGCCTGAGGGTCAAGGATTCATGGAAATAGCAGTAATGGTGCTGGCGGCGGCCGTGGTCGTTGGCGCGCTGATCCTGGCTTTTGCCCGGCCAAAAGCCGCCAAGCCGGAACTTGCCCCCCCCGATCCGCGGCTGGATGAGGTCATTCGCGGCCAGGGCGCCATCACCGAGCAATTCCGCCAGACCACGGCCCAGGTCGAGGCCCTGAAACAGCGGCTGGGCGACAGCCTGGCGGAAAGCGCCACCAAAACCGCCGAAACCCTGGGCGGCATCGGGGCGCGGCTGACCGTGATTGATGAGGCGCAGAAGAATATTTCGGCGCTGTCGGGCCAGGTGACCGGCCTGCAGCAGGTGCTTTCCAACAAACAGTCGCGCGGCGCGTTCGGCCAGGTGCAGATGGAAGAGATCGTGCGCGACGGGCTGCCGACCACGCTCTACGACTTCCAGTTCACCCTTTCCAACAAGAACCGGCCCGACTGCGTCATCCGCATTCCCGGCAACAAGGCGTTGCTGGTGATCGATTCCAAATTCCCGCTGGAGAGTTTTGACGCACTGCGCCGCGCCGTCACGGACGAGGAAAAGAAACTCGCGCTGGCCCAGGTGCGCGCCAGCGTCGGCAAGCATGTCACTGACATTGCCGAGAAATACCTGATCCCCGGCGAGGTGCAGACCCCGGCGATCATGTTCGTGCCCTCGGAATCGCTTTACGCCGACCTGCATGACGGCTTTGCCGATGTGATCCAGAAAGCCCATCGCACCAATGTGATCGTGGTGTCGCCCAACATCCTGATGCTGGCGATCAACACCATCCAGACGGTGATGAAGGACGCGCGCATGCGCGAGCAGGCCGACCTGATCAAGAAGGAAGTGGGCACGTTGCTGAACGATGTGCGGCTGCTGGGCGACCGTGTCTTGAAGCTGCAGAGCCACTTCAACCAGGCCGACGCCGACATCAAGAATATCCTGATTTCGACCGGCAAGATCACGGGCCGGGCGGAAAGGATCGAAAAGGTCGAGCTGGCGCCACCGGAGGGCACCAAAAGCCTGACCTAAAGCGCGCGTCTTGCTTTGAACGCAGCCGACAGCGTGCCCTCGTCGAGATAATCGAGCTCGCCGCCCACCGGCACGCCATGGGCAAGCCGAGTGACTTTCATGTCGCCCAGCAGATCCATCAGATAATGCGCTGTGGTCTGGCCTTCGACCGTGGCGTTCATCGCCAGGATCACTTCATCCACGTCATGCTTCACCCGCTCCAGCAGCTTGCCGACATTCAGCCGCTCCGGTGTGATGCCGTCCAGCGCCGACAGCGCCCCGCCCAGCACATGATAGCGGCCGCGGAACACGCCCGCCCGCTCCAGCGCCCACAGGTCGGCAACGTCTTCGACCACACACAGCAGATGCGGATCGCGACGGCCGTCGCTGCAAATCGCACAAGGCGACTGGGTATCGAGATTGCCGCACACATCGCAAGTGAGGATAGCGTCGGCTGCCTCGCGGAGACTGTCGGCCAGCGGTTCCAGCAAGGTGTCACGCTTTTTCAGCAAGGCCAGCGCGGCGCGCCGCGCCGAACGCGGGCCCAGACCGGGCAGCTTGGACAGCAGCTGGATCAGCCGCTCGATCTCGGAACCGATGGCAGCCATCAGGACTCGGAATCGCTTTCCGGCATGGCGGTCGCAATGTCTTCGCTGGACGCCTCGCGCACCGCCACAATTTCCGCGCCGGGGAAACGGTCCAGCACAGCGCGCACCATCGGCTCCTGCGCCACGGCCTCGAAGCGCGCCGTCTTGGCCGCCTGTTTCTGTTCGGAAAGCGTGGGCTGGCCGCCCTGGCTGGCGATGGAAACCGTCCAGCGTTCTCCGGTGGCGGCGCGCAGCTTGGCCTGCAAATCATTGGCCAGGGTGCGCGGCGCGCGCGCATTGGGGCGGATTTCGATCCGTCCCGGCTCCAGCCGCACCAGATGGACATTGTGTTCCAGATTCACCCGCAATTCCGAACGCGGCTCGCACAAAGCGACCACGTCTTCCAGGGTGCGGATGGAAGCGGTGGGCGCGCCTTCAGGCATCGCCGCGCGGGCCGGCATGGCCGAGCCGCTGGCGACCGGGGCGCGGGATGGCGATGACGGCGCAGGCGCACCGCTGCCGCGCGGCGCCGGCACAGCACCGCCATCGAGCAGGTCTTTTACCAGCTTGTCGGTGGGCGGCAGTTCGGCGGCATAGGCCAGCCGGATCAGCACCATCTCGCAGGCCGAAATCGGGCGGGTGGCGTCGCGCACCTCAAACAGGCCTTTCAGCAAAATCTGCCAGGCGCGGGTGAGCGAAGCGACCGGCAGCTTGGCCGCCAGGTCAGCGGCACGTTTGGCCTCGCCCGAACCGCCGTCAAAGAAGCCCTGCGCGGCGGGGGCAACCTTCACGCGGGTGAGGAAATGGGTGGTCTCCAACAGGTCCTGCATCACCGCCAGCGGATCGGCACCGGCATCATACAGGCCCTGCAAATCGGTCAGCGCCTCGGCGATCTTCCCGCCCATCAGCTTTTCGAAAATATCCAGCACCCGGCCGCGATCGGCCAGGCCCAGCATCTGGCACACGGTCTCGGTGGTGATCATATCACCCTCGCCATGCGCGATGGCCTGGTCAAGCAGCGACAGCGAATCGCGGGCCGAGCCTTCGGCGGCGCGGGCGATCAGGGCGAGCGCGCCTTCCTCGATCTTCACATTTTCTTTTTCCGCCAGGGTCGCCAGATAGGCGGCCAGCTCGGCACTGTCGATACGGCGCAGGTCGAAACGCTGGCAGCGCGACAGCACCGTCACCGGCACCTTGCGGATTTCGGTGGTGGCGAAGACGAACTTCACATGCGGCGGCGGCTCTTCCAGGGTCTTGAGCAGGCCGTTGAAGGCCTGTTTGGACAGCATGTGCACTTCGTCAATGATATAGACCTTGTAGCGCGCCGCGACCGGGGCATAGCGCACGCCCTCGATGATCTCGCGGATATCGTCAATGCCGGTGCGCGAGGCTGCGTCCATCTCCTGCACATCCACATTGCGCGATTCCGAGATCGAGACGCAGGGCTCGCACACCCCGCATGGCTGGATGGTGGGCGTGGTCCGCTTGCCATCCGGTCCGATGCAGTTCAGCGCCCGCGCAATGATGCGCGCGGTGGTGGTCTTGCCCACTCCGCGCACGCCGGTCAGCATGAAGGCATGGGCGATGCGGCCGGTGGCGAAGGCGTTGGACAGGGTGCGCACCAGCGCCTCCTGCCCGATCAGGCCGGTGAAATCGGTGGGACGGTATTTGCGCGCAAGGACGCGGTAGGGCTGGGTCGGTGCGGGGGTATCGGCCATGGAGGGACTATAGCAAGCAGCCCCGGCAGGGGGACCGGGATTTGGCGAATTTCTGGGGAAAGCTCGCCGACCCACGTCGGATTCGTTACAGCGCTCGGGCGGTTTGGCCGCCGCCCTCGCCGTTCCCGACCTGACCGGTTGGCGAGGTGGAAGCCAGGCGACCCGCAGCAGATTCGGTATGGCGTTCGGACGGCTCGGCCGCCGTCCTCACCGTTCCCGACCGGGGTTCGCAAGGTGGAAGCCCGCCGACCCGCGTCGGATTCGTTACGGCTGCTTCGTTCCCGACCTGACCGGGTTGGCGAGCGGCGCGTCCAGCGAACTTCCGGCCGGGGATATAGGCTTTTGACCTGAAAATTGCGAGTCGCTACTGAAGCACCCGTGACAGCCATCGCTTTTTCCGGAAACCCGCTCGACCGCGCCAGCTACAGCCGCGCCGATGCCGCATGGCTGACCAGCCAGCGCGCCGCCGGCCTGTTCCTGCCCTTCTGGCAGACCCGGCCTTTTGTCATGGGCAATCGCGCCGGGTTCCTGCCCGGACGCCGCGAGTGGGACAGTCATCTTTGCGTTTTCCTGGGGCTGGACGGCGCCCAACCACTGTTCGCCGTGGACCTGCCTGGCGACACGGAACCGGCGCTGGACGGCGGCAGCTTCCAGGACATGCGGGCTGCCGCCTTTGTGCTGCCGAAGCGCGACACGGCCATCGCGGGCCAGGCCAAGGCACTGCTCGACTGGCACAAGCGCCATGGCTTTTGTCCTAACTGCGGCCATGAGACCCAGTTCGCCGATGCCGGCTACAAGCGCATCTGCCCGCGCTGCGGCGCTGAACATTTTCCCCGCACCGATCCGGTGGTCATCATGCTGCCGGTGTTGGGCGACCAGTGCCTGATCGGGCGCAACAAGCGCTTCCCGCCGCTTTTGTTTTCGGCCTTTGCCGGTTTTGTCGAGCCGGGCGAAAGCATGGAAGAAGCGGTACGCCGCGAGCTTCTGGAAGAAGTGGAGCTCAAGGTGGCGGACGTGCGCTATCACGCCACCCAGCCCTGGCCCTTTCCCTCATCCCTGATGCTGGGCTGTTATGCGACGGCCTTGGGCCCTGATTTCCGCATTGACGGCCATGAGATCGAAGCGGCGCGCTGGCTGTCGAAGGACGAAGCCCGCGCCAGGCTGGCGAACCAGATCGAAGACGAGATGAGGCTGCCTGTGGCCATTGCCATCGCCCATCACCTGATCCGGGATTGGGCCAACCGCTAGGGCATGTCTTCCCGGTAAGGATGCGCGGGATACACGCCCATTATTGTGTGCCGCGCGGTGTGAAACGCCAGCTCTTCCAGCGCACGCGTGACATGCGGCTCATCGGGATGGCCCTGGATGTCGGCATAAAACTGGGTGGCATTGAACGACCCGCCTAGCTGATAGCTCTCCAGCTTGGTCATGTTCACGCCATTGGTCGCGAACCCGCCCAGCGCCTTGTAGAGGGCCGCCGGAATGTTCCGCACCCGAAAGACGAAGCTGGTCACCCAGGGCTGCCCCGGCTGAGCCTTCGGGGCCTTGATGGACTTGGTCATCACCAGAAATCGGGTGGTGTTGTGCTTTTCGTCCTCAATGTCGCGCATCAGGATGTCGAGGCCGTAGAGGTCGGCGGCCAGCGCTGGCGCCACCGCCGCGCGGGTCAGATCCGGCTTTTTCGCGAGCGCCTTGGC
>Ga0302314_10011097_pt1 | contig 15745 bp, 13 predicted proteins | sample III_Palsa_N2_3_FD_200533 | JGI IMG/M metagenome (GOLD analysis project Ga0302314, IMG submission 200533) | Peat permafrost microbial communities from Stordalen Mire near Abisko, Sweden - III_Palsa_N2_3 | ecosystem: Environmental > Terrestrial > Soil > Palsa > Peat permafrost | place: Sweden...
GGATCGTCAGGCGCGACTCTCATCGTGGCGCGGGGAACAATCCCCACCTAGACGCCGGATAGATTTAAGCAAGCCAACCACACCATCAAAAAGCAGTGTTGCAAAAAGGGAGGTGACCATAGATTTTATTGGCTGGAAGCTTTATTGGATGCTGCAAGCGCCCGCTCGCCGATCTCCGGCGCCCGCCCGGGAAGGATTCAGGCCTGCGGCGTGCTGCCCGAAAACAATGGTTCCAGCGAGCTGGCCCGCTGCTGCCGTGCAGCCAGATCCGCCGCGCCAGCGGTTGCGGGAATCCAGTCGTGCAGTTGCCGCATGGCGAGGGCGCTCAGCGCATCGATATGCGCAGTGTCGTCGTTGAGCGCAGGGATGTAGCGCAAGGCAGCGCCGCCGGCCTTGACGAAGGTCTCGGCGTAGCGCAGTTGCACTTCCTCCAGCGTTTCCAGGCAGTCGGCGGCGAATCCCGGGCAGACTACGTCGAGCTGGCGCACGCCGCGCGCCGCCAGTGCGGCGATGGACGGTTCGGTATAAGGCTGCACCCAGGGCAGCTTGCCGAAGCGGCTCTGGAAGGCCACGCTGAATTCGCCTTCAGCCAGTTGCAGCGCCTCGGCCAGCAGGCGGGCGGTTTTCTGGCAGTGGCAATAGTAGGGATCGCCGGCCAGCACATAGCGCTGCGGCAGGCCGTGGAACGACAGCAGCAGATGCTCGCCGCGACCTTGCGTCTGCCAATGGCTGCGTACGCTGTGCGCCAGGGCCGCGATGTAGCCGGAATCGTCGTGGTAACTGTTGACGGTGCGCAGTTCCGGCATCCAGCGGCGCTTGTTCAGTTCGGCAAACAGTGCGTCGAGCGCGGCGGCGGTGGTGGAGCAGGAATAGTGAGGATACAGCGGCAGCACCACGATACGGCGCACCCGCTGCGCTTCCAGCTCTGCCAGCGCCGTCGCGATGGACGGCGTGCCGTAGGTCATGCCCAGCGCCACCGGCACTTGCCGTCCCAGCGTCCGCGCCAGTTGCTGACGCAGTGCGCTGGCCTGCCGGCGCGAAATCGCCAGCAGCGGCGAGCCCTCCGCCGTCCAGATTTTCTCGTAGGCATGCACCAGGCGGCGCGGACGGAACGGCAGGATCAAGCCGTACAGCAGCGGCAGCCACAGCAGCGGCGTCAACTCCACCACGCGGCGGTCGGCCAGAAACTGCCCCAAATAACGGCGAATCGCCGCCGGCGTCGGCGCATCCGGCGTGCCGAGGTTGATCAGCAGGATGCCGGCGGTGGGGTCGGTACGATGTTCCGAAACTTCAGTATTCATACCGCTCTACGTATCTCTCCGAGCTTCAATCTGCGGAAGTAATCTTTATACGCACCCATGGCGCGCGAACCGAGCAGCAGCATCAGCGGCAGGTTGACCAGATACATGAAGCCCATGCCGACGGTGCTGATGGCATCCAGTTCCACCGAGGTGCGGATGAAGCCGAAGCAGGCCGCCGCCGCGGCGAAGCACCACAGCCAGCGATAGATGGTGACGGCACCGGCGCCGAACAGATAGATCACGCCCTGCTCGCCGTAATAGCCGTAACTGATGACAGTGGATAGCGCGAAGACCCAGACCACGATGGTGATCAGCCAGCGGCCGAAGCCGTCGTGCACCGTGTCGAAGGATTTTGCCACCAGGGTGGCGCCGCGGTAATCGGCGAACAGGCCCGGTTCGGCGACCTGCGGCGCGGCGACGGCGGCAATGGCCTGCCAGGTGATCAGGGGGCCGCCCTGGCCTTGATGCACGGCGCCATAGACGCGCACCCGCTTGTCGCCGGTATCGGCGACCACGAACACCGGGGCGTTGTCTTGCCACATCACTTTGCCGCCATCGCTTGGCGGCGTCGCGAGATCCGGTTGCCACTGGCCTGGTGACACCTGCACGAACGCCGGCGGCGCCTCCCAGCGCGCCGCCGGCGCGCGGTTCCAGATGCCGCTGCACAGGATCACCAGGCCGGTGACGGTGCAGACGAACATGGTGTCGATGAACGGCTCCAGCCCCGCCACCACGCCTTCCGTCACCGGCTCCGGCGTTTTCACCGCCGCGTGCGCGATCGGCGCGGTGCCCAGTCCGGCTTCGCTGGAAAACAGCGCGCGCTTCATGCCCCACATGAACGCGCTGCCCATCACGCCGCCGGTAAAGGCGCCCACCGCCTGGGTCTTGGAAAAGGCCGAGACAAAGATCAGCCGCACCAGATCCGGCAGTTCCTGCGCATGCAGCAGGATCACATAGAGCCCGCACAGCACGTAGATGCCGCATTTCAGCGGCACCAGCACGCCGGTGACATTGCCGATGCGCTTGATGCCGCCGAGGATGACGACGCCGGCCAGCGTGGCCAGGATCACGCCGGTGATCCAGGTCGGTACGCCGAAGTACTCGCGCGTGATATCGGCCGCGCTCCAGGTCTGGAACATGTTGCCGCCGGTCACCGCGAACAGCAGCAGCGCGCAGCAGAAGAAGCCGCCGACGAACTTGCCGAAGCCCTGCAGGCCGGGAGACGTTCCGCGCAGCGCGTTGCGCACCACGTACATGGCGCCGCCATGCGGATTGCCCGGTTCCGAAGTGTCGCGGTAGAGCAGCGCCAGCGTCACCTCGGTGGTCTTCAGCGCCATGCCGAGCAGGCCCACCAGCCACATCCAGAACATCGCGCCCGGCCCGCCGAAATCGACCGCGATGGCCATGCCGGCGATGGCGCCCAGGCCCACCGTGCCGGACATGGCGGTGGTCAGGGCCTGGAAGTGGGTCAGCGCGCCGCTGCCGTGGCCGGTATCGATGCCTTTACCCAATACCAGCGCCACCCCATGGGTCAGCGAGCGGTACTGGCAGAAGCGGCTCCAGAAGGTGAACAGCAGGCCGATGGCGAGCAGCGCCAGCAGCATCGGCACCGACAGCAGGGCGTTGTTGATCGCGTCAACCGCGGTCCAGAAGCCGTTCATGAGCGGACCCGCTCAGCTTTGTTCGGCGAGTTGGCTATGACTGCGTGAGTAGAAGAAGAAGATCCCCAGTCCGAACGCGGACCAGATGGCGAAGCCGATCCAGGTGATGAGCGGCAGTCCGGCCATCAGAAAGGCGCAGAAGCCCATGCCCAGCAGCGGCACCAGGGGCACCCAAGGCGTACGGAACGGGCGCTTCAGTTCGGGACGGGTCTTGCGCAGCACGATGACGCTGGCGCAGACCAGGAAGAACGCGGCTAGCGTGCCGAGATTGACCAGCTCCGCCACCTTGCCGATCGGCGACAGACCGGCGATCAGCGCGATGACCACGCCCGAGGCCAGGATCAGGCGCACCGGCGTCTGCGTTTTCGGATTGACCTTGGCCATGATGGTGGGCAGCAGGCCGTCACGCGACATCGCCAGCACCACGCGGGTCAGGCCGAAGTACAGCACCAGCATCACCGTGGTGATGCCGGCCAGGGCGCCGATCGAGATCAGCGCTTCGGCCCAGCCGATGCCGAGTTGCTTCAGCGCGTCGGCGATCGGCGCCTTGACGTCGATCTGGTCGTAGTGCACCACGCCGGTGAGGATGCCGGAAACGACGATGTACAGGATGGTGCAGATCACCAGCGAGGCGATGATGCCGATCGGCAGGTTGCGCTGCGGATTGATGGTTTCCTCGGCCGCGGTGGAAACCGCATCGAAGCCGATATAGGCGAAGAAAATCAGCGAGGCGCCGGTGAGAATGCCACCGAAGCCGAAATGCGACTGGCCGCTTGCGTCGGTGGTTGCCGGCGGGATGAAGGGATGCCAGTTGGCCGGGTTGACGTGCGGCCCGGCGACGACGATGAAGATGGCGACGGCGGCGAGCTTGACCATTACCATGATGGTGTTGAAGCGGGCCGACTCGCTGACGCCGATCGACAGCAGCACCGACAGCAGCAGCACGATGATCATCGCCGGCACGTTGGCGATGCCGCCGTCGAGCGGGGCATTGGTCAGCGCATGCGGCAGATGCAGGCCGAGCAGCTCCAGGATCTTGCCGAAGTAGCCGGACCAGCCTATGGCGACCGTGGAGGTGGCGATGGAGTATTCCAGGATCAAGTCCCAGCCGATGATCCAGGCGATCAGTTCGCCGATGCCGGAGTAGGCATAGCCATAGGCGCTGCCAGCGCCGCCGATGGCGCCCGCCAGCTCGGCATAGGACAGCGCGGCGAAGGCGCAGGCGGTGCCGGACAGGATGAACGAAAGCACGATCGCCGGGCCGGAATGCTGTGCCGCGACCACGCCGGTGAGCACGAAGATGCCCGTGCCGATGATGCAGCCGATGCCCAGCATGGTCAGGTCAAAAGCGCCAAGACAGCGTTTCAGGCCCGTATCGGCGTTGACGTCGATCGGTTTGGTACGGAACAGACTCATGCGTTCTCCCTCGGAATTCTGGTGGTTATTGCAGGTTCGAGGCCTGCTCTATGCCAGAAGTATGCCCGGCGCCGGGGGTTCGCGCCTAGTTGAGCTTTTTTTACCGCCTGGCGCGGCCGGGCAAGACAATCGCCGCGGTTTGTGCTCATCGGCACAGCGCCCCACAACGCGCGAATGTAGAGGAGGAAAGCCGTCCCTGGCGAGACATCACCGCGCTGCCCACCCCCGGCCCGGCCATCCATGGCCGGGCGTTGCGCATCCCATCCATGGGATGCGCCCTTCGGGCCCACCTGCGGCGGTCCGAATTCGCTCCCGGCGAATTCGTCGGCCTCGCAGGCGATGACAGCGTTTGGCCCCAGGCGAGGACTGACTCAATGTCAGTCCTCGTTAAGCCAAACGCCATCGCCTAAGCGCGAGCCCTCACCCTTCAACAATCGCCGTCACGCCCATGCCGCCGGCGGTGCAGATCGAGATCAGGCCGCGGCCGCCGCCGTTTTCCGAGATGATCTTGGCCAGGGTGGCGAGGATGCGGCCGCCGGTGGCGGCGAAGGGATGGCCCAGCGCCAGGCTGCTGCCGTGGATGTTGAGCTTGGCGCGGTCGATGCTGCCCAGCGGCTTGCTCAGGCCCAGCCGGTCCTTGCAGAACTTGGGATCCTGCCAGGCCTTGAGGGTGCACAGCACCTGCGCGGCGAAGGCTTCGTGAATCTCGTAGAAGTCGAAGTCCTGCAGCTTCAGGCCGTTGCGTTCCAACATGCGCGGCACCGCGTAGGAGGGGGCCATCAGCAGGCCTTCCTTGCGCTCGAAGAAATCCACCGCGGCGGTTTCATAGCTGGTCAGGAACGCCAGCGTCTTCAGCCCGCGCGACTTGGCCCAGTCCTCCGAAGCCAGCAGCACGGCGGAGGCGCCGTCGGTGAGCGGCGTGCTGTTGGCGGCGGTGAGGGTGCCGTTGACCTTGTCGAAGGCGGGCTTCAGCTTGGCCAGTTTCTCCAGGGTGGAATCGGCGCGCAGGTTGTTGTCGCGCTCCAGCCCGCCATAGGGCACGATCATGTCGGCAAAGAAGCCTTTTTCGTAAGCCAGCGCCGCTTTCTGGTGAGATTCCAGCGCCAGCTGGTCCTGCTCCTCGCGCGGGATCTTCCACTCCTTGGCCATGATCTCGGTGTGCTGGCCCATCGACAGCTTGGTGCGCGGCTCGCTGACGCCGGGGATCAGCGGCGTCAGGTCCCTGGGCCGGAACTTGGCCAGCGCGGCGAGGCGCTGGCCGGTGGTCTTGGCGCGGTTGGCTTCGAGCAGGATCTTGCGCAGGCCCTCGCTGACGCCGATCGGCGCGTCAGAAGCGGTATCGACGCCGCCGGCGATGCCGGACTCGATCTGGCCGAGCGCGATCTTGCTGCCCACCGTGATCGCCGTCTCCAGGCTGGTGCCGCAGGCCTGCTGCAGATCATAGGCCGGCGTCTCCATTGACAGCCCGCAGGACAGCGCGCTCTCGCGGGTCAGGTTGAAGTCGCGCGAATGTTTCAGCACCGCGCCGGCGGCGACTTCGCCAAGGCGCTCGCCGTGCAGCTGGAACTTGTCCACCACGCCCTTCAGCGCGGCGGTGAGCATGTCCTGATTGCTGCGCGTGGCGTAGGCGGTATTCTGGCGGGCGAAGGGAATGCGCGCGCCACCAAGGATGGCGACTTTGCGGCCGTAGGGTTTCATCGGAAGGCTCCTGGGCGACGGTGGTTTCGGTTTCGCTGGATTCTAGCCGGTGATTGGGGGCAATGCCGCTACACCGAGCCGCCCGTCAGAAGCACCGCTTTGCCAAAGCTGGCCTCGCCGTGCTGATAATTGCCGCCTCAAGCTAGGTGGGGCACAGCCATTGATGGGATTTATGGGGGGCAACGCCAAGTGTTTCCGCGGCTACATGGTGGCGCTGCTGGCGTTCGCGGCGCCGCTGGCCGCCCGGGCCGAGGGCTGGGGCGGCTCGCTCGGCGTGAGCAGCGACTACGTTTATCGCGGCCTCACGCAAAGCGACAACCTGACCGCGGGACAGGCGGACCTGCACTACTACGATCGCTCCGGCTGGTTCGCCGGCCTGTGGGCGACCAGCGTCAAGCGCAGCCCCTACGATTCGGTCACTGCCGAGTTCGATCCCTATCTGGGCTATCAATGGCCTGTCGCCAAGGATTGGAGCGCCCGGGTTTCGGCGGAACATCATGACTATCCCTGGAACAACTCCGGGCGGCATTACAACTACGAGGAACTGTCCGGCACCCTGGCTTACGCCGACCGCGCGTTTGTGACGGTGGCGTTCTCCCCCGACACCTCAATCGATGCCCGCGCCGGCAGCGTCAGCGGCCGTGCGGCGCTGGCCTACGATCTGGCCCTGCACCAGCCCCTGCCGCACGCGTTTTCGCTCAATGCCGGGGTCGGTTATTACGACCTGCGCTGGGCGGTGGACACCGGCTATGTCTACTGGAACGCCGGTCTCGGCTACGATTTTCGCCGGATGCAACTGGATCTGTCCTATATCGGCACAGACGGGACAGCCCGGCACCTGTTTTACGATGGCATGGCGGTCAACCGGCTGGTGGCGTCGGTGTTATGGCATTTTTGAAACCGCCGCGGACAAGCCTGGACAGGCCCTGAAAGGGGCGCCGGACCGGCCATCGGTCCGATCGTCAGTCCTTTGGCAACCTTTTCGGCAGTAGCGGGCACACACAGCCAGGACAGCTATGCGTCAGGAGTGAAACCGGTGCCATGCGAGCGAAAACCTTGAACCCACCTCAACTGGAGGCAAAAGCGGCCGACAACGAGCGCGAACTGGGGCTGCTGCGCCAGGTGGCGCAGGGCGACCGGCAGGCGTTCGAGACGCTGTATTCGGCGTACTACCGGCGCCTGGGGCGATTCCTGGGCCGGCTGACGCAGCGCCAGGAGCTGATCGAGGAAGCCATCAACGATACCTTCTGGGTGGTGTGGCAGAAGGGCAGCGAGTTCCGCGGCGCCTCCCTGGTGTCCACCTGGATCATGGGCATCGCCTACCGCTGCACCCTCAAGACTCTGCGCCGCGCCGGCGGCGCCGCCACCGAACCGCTCAGCGAGGATTACGAGGATACCGGCACGCCCGAGCTGCAGGCCGAGCAGGAACTGCGCGACTGGGTCGGCAAGGGGCTGCGCCATCTGCCGCTGGAACAGCGCACCACCCTGGAGCTGGCCTATTACATGGGGCATTCCTGCGAGGAGATCGGGGAGATCATGGATTGTTCGGTGGGCACGGTGAAGGCGCGCATGTTTCACGCGCGGGTCAAGTTGCGCAATCTGCTGCCGGCGCTCGGCGGCATGACTGAAAGAGGCAGGCCATGAACCAGTCGAATGAAATATTTTCCGTTCATCGCCGCGCCTGGGACCTGATTCCCTGGGTGGTGAACGGCCGCGCATCGGCTGAAGAGCGGCGCGTGGTGGAACAACACCTGGCAGATTGCGGCGACTGCCGCGAGGAGCACGAATTCCAGCAGCGCCTGCATACGGCGATGAGCCGTGCCCCGCAAGCCGATGCCGCTGCGGACTCCGCGGCGGCCGCATCCCTGCAGCGCCTGTGGCAGCGTATCGATGGGGAAGAGTCGCCTCCCGTCGTGCGCCGCAGGGCGGGGGGCTCGTTCGCACGCGGACTGCTGGCGGCGGTGCTGATCGAAGCCGTCGGCATCGCCGCGCTCAGCGCCGCCTTGTGGACGCGCGATTCGCCCCGGCCCGTCACACCGCTCTACCAGACCCTGAGCGCGCCGGCGGAAGGCGCGGCGCACGCCACCATCCGCGCCGTGCTGGCGCCGACGCTGACCCTGGGCGAGTTGCAGGCCTTGCTGGAGCAGGCGCAGTTGCAGATCGTGGCCGGTCCCAGCGATGCCGGTGTGTATTCCCTGGCGCCGCTGTCGGCGCATGTTGCCACGTCCACCGAGCCGGCACTGACGCAGCTGCGTGCGCATCCGGGGGTGCGCTTCGCCGAGCCGGTGGATGCCGCGGCGCGGCCGGCGCCATGACACGATGCATCGGCGCGGTGCTGCTGGCGCTATGCCTGGCAGCCTGCGCTGCGGTGCCCGGCGCCGCTGATCCCGCCGCAGCGCGGATGCGTGAGACGCCGGCGAGCCTGATCCTGCTCACCGTGGCCAATCCGGCGCAGCCGGTGACGCAGCACGCAGGCTCAACCTTGCGCGGCTACGACAGCATGCCGCTGTATGCCCCGAGCGGCAGCGCCAGCGCCGAGGTTGCCGCGATCGAACAGGATTATGGTCTGCGCCAGGTCGCGGCCTGGCCGATCGCGCCGCTGCAAGTGCATTGCGTGGTGCTGGAAGTTCCCGCCGGGAGCTCGCGCGACGAGACGCTGGCGCGGCTGGCACGCGATCCGCGCGTCAGCCTGGCCCAGCCGCTGCAGACTTTCGGCACCCTGAGCGCCGGCTACAACGATCCCTATTTCGGCCTGCAACGCGGCTTCGCGCAGATCGATGCCGCCGACGCGCAGCAATGGTCGCAAGGCAATGGCGTGCGCGTCGCGGTGATCGATACCGGCATGGACAGCGTGCATCCGGATTTGCAGGGACGGGTGGAGGCGCAACGCAACTTCGTCGATGACGATAGTCAGCAGTTCGCCGCGGACCGTCATGGTACCGAGGTCGCCGGCGTGATCGCCGCCGACGCCAACAATCGCGAGGGCATTGTCGGCGTCGCCCCGGGTGTGCATATCCTCGCGCTCAAGGCCTGCTGGCAAATGCAGCCGCGCGCCGATGGCGCGCAATGCAATTCCTTCACCCTGGCGCAGGCCCTGACCATCGCCATCGAATCCGGCGCGCGCGTGATCAATCTCAGTCTCGGCGGCCCCGCCGATCCGTTGCTGGCGCAGCTGGTGGACTACGCCCTGAAACGCGGCATCGTGGTGGTTGGCGCGGTGCCGCCGGACGGCCGCACCGACGGCTTCCCGGTGGGCGTGCCCGGCGTCATCGCCGTCGACGCCATCGAGCGGCCCTCGGCGAGCGCCGCGGTGCTGCATGCGCCGGGCCGCGAAGTGCTGACCCTGACGCCGGGCGGCCACTATGACTTCGTCTCCGGTTCCTCGCTGGCGGCAGCGCACGTCAGCGGCGCCGTAGCTTTGTTGCTCGCGCTCAATTCGCATCTCGATGCCGCGGCGGTCTACAGCCTGCTGAGCCACACCAGCGTCAGCAACGGCGCCGGCGTCACCGCGATCAACGTCTGCGCCGCGCTGGCCCTGCTGCGGCCGGAAGGTGCCTGCGGTACTGCACAGTCCCCCATCGGCGGCGATACGCACAACGTTCCCGCGCGTTGAATCGTTGCGCCTTGCCCGCAACCGCATGAAGCGGCGCGCGGGCGGCGCGAACTGAAAAATCTCTCCCGCTTCCACGCAACCTTTCCGTTGCGTCCCGGCACTCATCCCACAGACGGCAAATTCTGTTGCCGCATTCCAGACGCCTGTCCGCGTCGCGAGTGCGGCAACGGCTGCAACTTTTTTTGCGGGCGTGGCACTCACCCTGCAATCGGGTACCGCACATCACGGATCGAACAACGGGGCAGGAGAGACGACATGGCATTTCGCGGCGCATCGCTACAAGGAATATCCATCGCAATCTGTATGGCTCTGCTTTCTGCCTGCGGCAGCGGCAGCAACGGATCGGGGTCTTCATCAAGCTCGGGCGGCGTCAGCAGCTCGAGCAGTTCGAGCAGCAGTTCCGGTTCCAGCAGCAGCGGATCGAGCAGCGGCTCCGCCTCGGCCGGTCCCTACACGCTGACCAATCTGGTCGCGGACAAGGCCAACCTGATCTCCGATGGCTCCGCCTCGGCCAGCCATGTCGACCCGAATCTGGTCAATCCCTGGGGCCTGGTATTCGGCACCGGCGCGCCGTCCTGGACCTCCAACGAAGGCAGCAGCACCTCGACCTTGTACGACGGTCTGGGCGACAGCATCCCCCTGGTGGTCAAGCTGCCTGCCAACGGCACCAAGGCGGCCTCGCCCACCGGTATCGTTTTCAATACCAGCAGCACCGATTTCGTCATCGGCAGCGGCACCGCCGCCGGTCCCGCCAGTTTCATCTTCGACGGGCTGAACGGCAGCGTCTATGGCTGGTCCGAATCGGCGGGAGCGGTGCTTGCTTACAGCGCTACCGATGGCGCCGTGTACACCGGTCTGGCCTTCGCCAGCAACGGCAGCGGCAATTTTATTTACGCCGCCGATTTCAAGAACAACAAGATCGATGTCCTGAACAATGCCTATAAGCTGGTCTCCGTCTCCGGTACTGCCGGCAGCTTCCCCTTCACCGATCCCAAGCTGCCGTCGGGCTATGCGCCCTACGGCATCCAGGCCATCAGCAGCGGCGGAACCACGCAGATCTATGTTGCGTATGCCGAGGCCAGCGGCAGTACTCCCAGCAGCTCCAGCAGCTCCAGCGGTTCCGGCAGCAGCTCCAGCAGTTCAAGCAGTTCCGGCGGTTACGGCTACGCCATTTCCGCCGAGCGTGCCACGGCGGCGATCCGTGCCACGCCGTCCGCAGCCAACATTCCCGGCGCCGGTCTGGGACAGATCGACGTGTACGACACCAGCGGCAACTTCGTCAAAACCCTGGTCGCCGCGGGCGGTGTGCTGAATGGTCCCTGGGGCATGGCCCTGGCGCCCAGCGATTTCGGCGCCCTGGGTGGCGATCTGCTGGTAGGTAATTTCGGCGATACCGGCACTGACAACGGCAGCGGTGCAATCGACGCCTTCAATCCGTCGACCGGCGCCTTCGTCGGCGCGGTCAGCGATGCCCAGGGTAATCCCTTGGCGATCCCGGGCGTGTGGGCACTGGCTTTCGGTAACGGCGCGGCTGGCCTGAATCAGCCGCTCAACACCCTGTTCTTCACCGCCGGCAGCAATGCCGAGACCGATGGCACCTATGGCCGTATCGATGCGGGCGCCACTGCGCCGAGCTTCCCCAGCGCCGTCAGCATCAGCGCGCCGGCGGCGGGCGCCACGGTCAGCGGAACGGCGGTGGCGGTGAGCGCATCGGTGCAGGATGTGAACGCCGTGTCGCAGGTGCAGTTCTTCGCCGGCGGCACCTCAATCGGCACCGCCAAGAGCGCTCCCTTCACGGTGAGCTGGGACAGCACCAAGAGCGCCAACGGCACGGTGGCCTTGACCGCAACGGCGCTGGATGCCGACAGCAATACCCTGACTTCGGCAGCGCTGAGCGTGAGCGTCAACAACGCTGCCGCGCCGCCGCCCGCGGTCACCCTGACGCAGTTGCAGACGCAGTTCTTCACGCCGATCTGCTCGGTCTGTCACAACGGCAGCAGCAGTTTCCTGCCTGGAGTGCAGAACCTGACGGCCGGGAACAGCTTCAGCAACATCGTCAATGTCGCCAGCATCGAGGTGCCCTCGCTGGACCGCATCAAGCCCAACGATCCCACCAACAGCTACATGATCAAGAAATTGATGGGCACGCAGGGCGCCGGCAACGGCTCGCAGATGCCGCTGGGTTGCGGCTCGGCCAGCGATCCCTGCCTGACGCAGGCGCAGATCAACATGTTCATCTCCTGGGTCAACGCCGGTGCGCAGAACAACTGATGGATCGGCGCGTCCCCCCAGGCGGCGGGACGCGCTCCACCACCGTGTTGTCAATGAACGACGGGGCATGTATTCGATGAAGCAGCTTGTTGCGCTCTCCCTGGGAATCGTGGGGCTGGCACTGGCCGCCTGCGCCGGCAATGGCGAAGGTCTCGATCAGAACGGCAATCCGATCGGCAGCGGCTCCAGCTCCGGTTCGGGTTCCTCATCCAGTTCGGGCTCCGGCTCCAGCTCCAGCAGCGGCGCCACGGTTGCCTTCCAGACCATTCAGGACCAGGTGTTCACGCCGATCTGCGCGCAATGCCATGTCGGCGCCTCCGCACCGGAAGGGATGCAACTGACCCAGGGACAGGCCTACACCATGATCGTCAACGTGCCGAGCCAGGAACAGCCCTCGCTCAACCGCATCACCCCGGGCGATCCGGACAACAGTTATCTGATCCAGAAAATCATGGGAACCGCCGCCGTGGGGGCGCAGATGCCGGATGGCTGTCCCATCACCCAGCCCTGCCTGGACGCCGCCACCATCGCCATGATCCGGCAGTGGGTCAGCGAGGGCGCGCCGCCTCCGCCCTCGTCCGCGGTCGACGCGGCGGCGAATCAGGTGGCGCCATGAGCCTGCGCATGCTGAAGATCTGGTCGCTGTGGCTGCTGCTGGCCTCGCAGGCAGTGGGTGCCTGCGCCTACGCCGAGCCCTACCTGGCCTTGCGTGAAGGCCTGCCTTGCGGCGCCTGTCACGTCAATCCAACCGGCGGCGGCATGCGCAACACCTTCGGCGATGTCTACGCGCAGACGCAGATGCCGCAGCAGCAGGTGGATCTCGGCGGGCGTGGCCTGTGGCTGGGTGGCATCGGAGATTTTCTGCGGGCCGGCGGCGATCTGCGTGACGATTTCAGCTGGACCGACACGCCACATCAGAAAAAGACCGACGGTTTTGCGCTCGACGAACTCGCCATCTATGGCGCCGCCGAAGTCATCAAGAACCGCCTGATGCTCTATGTGGATGAACTGCTGGCGCCCGGCGGCACGCAAAACCGCGAGGCCTATGGCCTGCTCTGGCTCGACGATCATCAGTTCTACCTCAAGGCCGGCAAGATGTATCTGCCCTACGGCTGGCGTTTGCAGGATGACGAGGCCTTTGTGCGGCAGGCCACTGGCGTCAGCTACACCACGCCCGACAATGGCGCCGAGTTTGGCTTCCAGCACGGCTCGTGGAATGCGCAACTGGCCGTGACCAACGGCACTGCGGGAGCGTCGGAAAACAATCAGGGCAAGGAAGTCACCAGCAGCGTGGTTTACGTCAAACCGGGTTGGCGCCTGGGAGCGAGTTTCAGCGACAACGGAGCCACGGTCGGCGAGCGGCGCATGGGCGGTGTCTTCGGCGGCTTCCGTACCGGCCCCATCGCCTGGCTGGGCGAGGTCGACTACATCGTCGATCGCACGGTGATGCCCAACAACAAGGAGTACGCAGGGCTGATCGAGGCGGATTGGGCCTTTCTGCGCGGCAACAACCTCAAGCTCACCGCCGAGTATCTCGATCCCAATGTCGACGTGCAGCACAACCAGCAGAACCGCTTCAGCCTGGTGTGGGAATACACGCCGATACAGTTCCTGCAGACGCGCGTGGGCGTGCGCAAGCTCGACGGCATTCCGCAAAACGATCTGCAGAACACCACCGAGGGATTTGTCGAAGCCCACGTCTTTTTCTGAGTTGAGTCAAACACAATGCGAGGGGACATCATGAACCGTCATTTCACGCTGGGCCGGGCTGCTTTGCTGGTGGGTGTCGGCATCGTTTCCGGTTGCTCCAACAACAACTCGTCGGCGCCGCCGAGCGTGACATTCACCAGTCCGGCGGCCGCCTCCGCTATCAACCTCGGGCAGAGCCTGTCGCTGGCCTGGACCTCGACCAACGCAAGCGCCTGCACCGCATCCGCTTCCGGCAGCAGTGCCGGCAATTTCAGCGGCACCCAGGCCAGCAGCGGCATGCTGAGCGTGGCGCCGACCGCTGCCGGCAGCGTGACCTACACGCTGAGCTGCACCGGCCCGGGCGGCAGCGCCTCGGCCAGCACTCCGGCCGTGACCGTCAATCCCTCGATTCTCAGCGGCCTGTCGAACATCAACACCATCGGCTCGACGCTCGACCCGACCGAAGGGGGCGGCAACCCCTACGGACTGGTGATTGCACCGATCAGCGCGGGCCTGATCACTGCCGGCGATCTGGTGGTCTGCAACTTCAACGACGGCGCCACCAATACCCAGGGCCTGGGCACCACCATTGTCGGCCTGCATCCGGTTGCCGGCGCGACGCCTTACCGCATCGCGCAATCCGCTCAGCTGCAAGGTTGTAATGCCCTGACCATGCTGCCGGACGACAGCATCTCCGCTTCCGCTTTCTCCTCCAACCTGAATCCCCTCGTGGCGCCCGACGGCACCGTCAACAATCCCTTCGCCGCGGATACATTCCACGGTCCCTGGGGTCAGGCCTATGTGCGCGCCGCCGGCGGCCAACCGGCCGCGCTCTATGTGTCGAATGTTTCCCCCGGTTCGATCGACCGCATCACGCTGAGCGGCGACACCCAGACCGCCTTCACCGAAATCGCCACCGGCTTTTGCGGCGCCGGCGCTCCGGGCGCGGTATATGCACCCTCGGGCCTGACCTACGACGCCTCGATCGACACGCTGTACATCGTCGATACCAGCTCCTATAGCGTGGTCGCCTTCGCCAATGTCTCGACCATCGGCGCCGACGGCGTCGTCGTCAACGGCAATTGCGGCGGCACCACCCCCACGCCGGCGCTTGCCTTCTCCGGGCCCTCGGGAGCTTCTGCCAGAGTCATCGCCAGCGGTGGACAACTCAATGCGCCGATCAGCGCGGCGCTGCTGATGGACGGCGATCTGGTGGTCGGCAACGGCGACATCGACAACCCCGCGACCACCAACCTGCTGTTCGAGATCTCTCCGGCGCTGGGCTTCGTCGGTGCGCCGCTGCAACTGGACACAGGCAGTCCGGGCGCCTTGTTCGGCATTGCCGCCACGGTGGACGGCAGCGGCAACCAGATTGTTTATTTCAATGACGACAACGACAACAGTGTCAAGGTCCTGTCGAAGTAAATCTTCCCTCCCCAGGCCCGGCTGAAGCCGGTGCCTGGTGGAGTCGACGGCTGGCCGGCGCGGATGGTTTGGCGCCGGATCTGCTGCTGGCCGGAAAGCACGATAATAAAATCGGAGCCGTCGCGGCGGCTGGAAACGGCCAGGCAAATCGCGATCCGCCAGCACCCGCAGGGTCTTCAGCCTGCCGCGCTTCGCCAGACGGCTTGGAGCCGCGAGCCGGAAAACCCCTGTTTTCCGACCACCGCCCCTTGACCTTTCCGGCCCCGCCCCCAAGAATTAGCAGCCTTCATGGGAGAGTGCTAACAGCCACTGGAAGGCTGAAGCGGTAATTCCGTGAAAAATACTGCGCAGTCAACTGCTTAGAGGAGTTTTAGGTATGAAGCTACGTCCCCTGCACGATCGCGTGATCGTGAAGCGTTTGGAAGAAGAGAAGAAAACCGCTGGCGGGATCATCATCCCGGATTCCGCAGCCGAGAAGCCGCTCAAGGCGGAAATCGTTGCGGTCGGCCCCGGCAAGATCACTGACGACGGCAAGCTGCAGGCCCCGGACGTCAAGAAGGGCGACCACGTCCTGATCGGCAAGTACTCCGGCACCGAGGTCAAGGTCGACGGCGAGGACCTGGTGGTCCTGCGCGAAGACGACATCATGGCCGTTTTCACGAAGTAAGCCC
>Ga0302314_10011098_pt1 | contig 15745 bp, 12 predicted proteins | sample III_Palsa_N2_3_FD_200533 | JGI IMG/M metagenome (GOLD analysis project Ga0302314, IMG submission 200533) | Peat permafrost microbial communities from Stordalen Mire near Abisko, Sweden - III_Palsa_N2_3 | ecosystem: Environmental > Terrestrial > Soil > Palsa > Peat permafrost | place: Sweden...
GTCGCTCCTGCGGGCGATCAGCGGGTTGGTGCGCGCCTCGAGCGGTTCGATTCGCTTCGCGGATGAAGACATCACGCGCTTGGCCGCGCACCGGATCGTGCAGCGCGGCATCGCGCACGTCCCCGAAGGACGCCGCGTCTTTGCCAGCGCGACCGTGCGCGACAATCTGCTGCTGGGCGCGTTCGTCGACCGCAGTGCCGCGCATCGTGCGCAGCGGCTCGAGGCGGCTTTTACCGCATTCCCCATCCTGCGCGAGCGTTTGGACCAGCGCGCCTCGACCTTGTCGGGCGGCGAGCAGCAGATGCTCGCCATCGCCCGCGGCACGATGAGCGGGCCGCGTCTGTTGATGCTCGACGAGCCGTCGCTCGGCATCGCTCCGATCCTCATCCCCCATATCTACGCCGGCATCCGCAGTGTCGCCGCGGGCGGGACCACGGTGCTCTTGGTCGAGCAGAACGTGCGCGAAGCGCTGCGCGTCGCCGACAGGGCCTATGTCTTGCAGACCGGCCGCGTCGTCTTGGAAGGCGCCGCCGCCGACTTGATCGGAGATCCGCTCGTGCAGGAAGCGTTCCTCGGACTCGGTGCGGCATGAGCTGGCGGGTCGGCATCGACATCGGCGGCACGTTCACCGACCTCGTGGCGCTTGCCGGCGACGGCCGCGTCGTTCGTCACAAGGTGTCCTCGACGCCCCGCGCCCCGGAAGATGGTTTGCTCGCGGCGCTCGACGCGCTGCTCGCGGAGGTGCCGGCCGATGAACTCGCCATCGTCGCGCACGCCAGCACCATCGCAACGAATGCTCTGCTCGGGCAGATGCATCTCGAACTGCCGCGCGTCGCGTTCGTGACGACCGAAGGCTTTCGCGACGTGCTCGAGATCGGACGCCAGAATCGTAGTGCGATCTACGACCTCGCCGTTACCCGCCCCAAGCCGCTCGCGCGCCGTGAAGACCGGCTCGTCGTGCGTGAACGCCGCGGACCGGACGGCGGCGTCCTCGTCGCGCTCGACGCGCCGAGCGTGCAGCGCGCGGCAACGACGGTCGCCGAACGCGGGATCCGTACCGTCGCGGTGGGACTGCTGCACGCCGACATCGACGGTTCGCACGAGCGTGCCGTCGCGGATGCGATCCGCTCCGCCGTCCCCGACGCCGACATCTCGCTCTCGTCGGAGATCGATCCGCAGTACCGCGAATTCGAGCGCTTCTCAACGACGGTCGTCAATGCTGCGCTTGCGCCGATCGTGCGAGCGTATCTCGAACGGGTGGCGCGCGGCGTGCGCGAACGCGGCGTGCGCGCACCGATTTTCGTCATGCGGTCCGACGGCGGGATGACGGCGCTCGAGGCGGCCTCGCGGCTTCCGGCGACGCTGATCGAGAGCGGACCCGCGAGCGGCGTCATCGCCGCTGCGTACGTTGGCCGCGCGCTGGCCCTCGACGACGTGCTCTCGTTCGATATGGGCGGGACGACCGCCAAAGCCGGGACGATCTTCGGCGGCGTCCCCGAAGTCAGCGCGTCGTTCGAGGCGGCCGGGACGACGCACAGCGGCCGCTCCGTCAAGGGCAGCGGCTATCCGGTACGCTTTCCGTTCGTCGACCTCGCTGAGGTCAGCGCCGGCGGCGGCACGATCGCTTGGGTCGACACCGGCGACACGCTGCGCGTCGGTCCAACCTCGGCCGGCGCCGATCCTGGGCCCGCGTGTTACGGCCGCGGCGACCGCCCGACCGTGACCGACGCCAACGTCGTCTTGCGGCGCTTGAACCCGCGCGCGCTGCTCGACGGCGCGTTCCCGATCGATGCGAGCCGTTCCGACGCCGCGATCGCATCGGTCGCCGGACCCCTCGGCGGCGATCCCATCCGCACCGCGGCCGGGATCGTGACCCTCGTCGATGCCGAGATGGCCAAGGTGCTGCGCATCGTCTCGGTCGAGCGCGGGCACGATGCGCGTGACTTCACCTTGCTCGCGTTCGGCGGCGGCGGGCCGTTGCATGCGTGCGCGGTGGCTGACGAGATCGGCGTCCGCCGGATCGTCATCCCGCCGCATCCGGGCGTTTTCTCCGCCTACGGGCTGCTCGCCGCCGACGTGCGAGCGACGGCGGTCCGCTCGCTGATCGGGCCGGCCGACCCCGCAACGTGGGCTCGCGCGCACGCGCTCTTCGATGAACTCACGCGCGCGGGCGACGACGCGCTCGCGGCGCAGGAGGTCGCGCCGGATGCGCGCGCGTTCGTGCGCGAGCTCGACCTGCGTTACGTCGGCCAATCGACCGAACTCACGGTCGTGGCGCCGGCTACCCTTGAAGCAGCCGTCGAAGGCTTTCATCAGCGTCACGAACGGCGCTACGGCTTCGCAGCGCGGCGCGATCCCGTTGAGATCGTGACCGTTCGCGTGGTCGCGGTCGGCACGACGCCGAAGCCGCGCCTTGTCCCCGCGGAGATGCCTCCGGACCGCGCGCCGCACGCCGAAGCGCTACGCGAACGCCGTGACGTGTACGATGGGAGTGCCTTCGTCGACACGCCGGTGTACGATCGCCGTGTGCTGCGGCCCGGCGATGCGTTCGACGGGCCGGCCGTCATCGAGCAGTACGACGCGACGAGTTACGTCGCGCCGAATTGGCACGCGCACGTCGACGCCCTCGGCAATCTCGTGCTGGTGCGCCGGTGACGACCGCCGCGCGCGTGCTCGATCCGATCACGGCCGAACTCATCGCCTCGTCGCTGATCTACGCGAGCGAGGAAATGGGCATTGCCGTGCGCGACGCGGCGTACTCGCCGAACATCAAGGAACGGCTCGATCATTCGTGCGCGCTGTTCGATGCGCGGGCGCGGCTCGTAGCGCAGGCCGAACACATCCCGGTACATCTGGGCTCGCTGCCGTGGGGATTGCGCCGCACGTTGGCGTGGCTTGCCGAGCGGGGGCGCGCGCCGGAACGCGGCGAGATGATCGTCGTCAACGACCCGTATCTGTCGGGCACCCACCTCAACGACGTTACCGTCATCCGGGCCATCTATCATGGCGAACGGCTCGTCGGCTACGCGGCGAACAAGGCGCATCAGACCGACGTCGGCGGCGCAGTCCCGGGTTCGATGCCGCCCGATGCGCGGGATCTGTTCGCCGAAGGCGCGGTGATCACGCCAACGCTGCTGATGCGCGCCGACCGCGTCGTCGACGAGACGGTCGAGCTGCTCATGGCGAACTCGCGCACGCCCGAAGCGCGGGCGGGCGATCTGCGCGCGCAAATCGCCGGCAACGTCGTCGGCGAACGGCGCTTTCTCGAATTAATCGAGCGTTTCGGAGCCGAGGTCGTCGACGCTGCGCTCGACAAAGCGCTCGACGACGGCGAACGCCGTACGCGGGTCGCGCTGCGCGCGCTCCCGGACGGTACCGTCACGCACGAGGACGTCATGGAAGACGAGCACGGAATCCCGTCCATCGTTCTGCGCGTGCGGCTCGAAAAGCACGGCGACACGATTCGGCTCGATTACGACGGCACCGCGCCGCAACGTCCGATGCCGCTCAACTCCGTCTACGGCGTCACGCTCTCCGGAGCATACTACGCGCTGCGCGCGGTCACCGACCCGCGCATCCCGATGAACGACGGTTCGTTCCGGCCGATCGAGGTCGTCGTGCCTGAAGGGACGCTGCTCAACCCGCGCCGTCCGGCGCCGGTCAGTGCCGGCAACGTCGAGACGTCAATGCGCAACGCCGATCTCGTCCTGGGCGCGCTGGCGCGGCTCGCGCCCGGACGGGTCCCGGCTCAGAGCGGCGGCTCGATGAACAACGTCATGATTGGCGGGCTCGACAACGCCGGCCGCTCGTGGGCATTTTACGAAACGAATGGCTGCGGGATGGGTGCACGCCCGAACGCGGACGGCATCGACGGCATCCACGTCCACATGACCAACACCTTGAACACGCCGATCGAAGCGATCGAGCGCACCATGCCGATGCTGATCACGACCTACGAGTTTGCGCCCGCAAGCGCGGGAGACGGGCACTTTCGCGGCGGCTCGGGGTTGCTGCGCGGGTTTCAGCTGCGCGAAGGAACGGCGACGGCGTCGCTGCTGGCCGAACGGCACGCGGTGCGGCCGCGCGGGACCGAAGGCGGCGGCGACGGCGCCTGCGGCGCCCACGTCCTCGAGACGGCCCACGGCGAGCGCCGGTCGCTGCCCGCGAAAACGAGCGTCGTGCTCGCGCCCGGCGATGCGATCCTCGTCCGCACCGCCGGCGGCGGCGGCTACGGCCCGCCCGCCGAACGCGCCGCCGCTGCGCGCGATCGCGACGCCGTCGACGGGATCGAAGCCGCGCCATGACGGGACGTCAGGCGCGCACCGCCATTCGCGCGCGAGAATGGACCCGGCCGACCGAACGGCTCGCGCCCGATCACGTGCAAGCGAATCTTGCGATCGTGCCGCGCGCGTTCGCCGCCGACCTCGCCGACCTGTGCGCGCGCAACCCCGTGCCGTGCCCGCTGGTCGAAGCACCCTTACTTCCCGGCGCGTTCGAGCCGCAGTCCGCGCCCGGCGCTGACCTGCGGACGGACCTCGGACACTATCGCGTGTGGCAGGACGGTTTGCTCGTGGCGCAGCCCACCGACGTGCGCGATCTGTGGAACGACGATCTCGTCTCGTTTCTCATCGGCTGCTCGTTCACGTTCGATCACGCGCTGGCAGCGGCCGGTTTGACGCCCCGTCACTATGCCCTCGACCGCAACGTGCCGATGTACCGCACGCGCGTTCCGCTGGCACCCGCCGGAAGGCTGCACGGAACGATGGTCGTGAGCATGCGCCCGTACCTCGCCGCCGACGTCGAGCGTGTGCGTGCCGTGACGCGCCCGTATCGCGTCGCGCACGGCGAGCCGGTCGCCTGGGGTGACGCGCCGGAACTCGGAATCGAAGACGTCCGCCGGCCGGACTACGGGGATCCGCCGCTGTTCGAGGCGGGCGACGTTCCGGTCTACTGGGGCTGCGGCGTGACCCCGCAGAGCGTGATCGTGGCCAGCCGCGTGCCGTTTGCGATCACACATGAGCCCGGCCACATGTTCGTGACCGACCTCGTGCACGACGATTTGCTCCTCGCTGCGGCGCCCGGCTAAGAATCGCGCGTCGCGGGACGAATCTTACCTATATGAGGAGTACGATCGTCCCCGGGGTGTGGTTCTGGTCGCGCTGGCAGCCCGACCGCAGTCTCGACTTCAACGGCTTCTTCGTCGAGAGCGCCCAGGGCAATTTTGTGGTCGATCCCGTGTGGCCGGAGGAAGCGACGCTCGACACCCTGCGCTCCCGAGGCGTGGCGGCGATCGTCATCACCAACCGCGACCACGAGCGTGCCGCAGCGGGCATCGCAGCGGCGACGGGGGCGGCGATGCTCGCCAGCACGCTCGACGCGCCGCTGCTTTCGATTACGGTCGACGGGACGCTCGTGCCGGGCGATCGCGTTCACGGCTGGCGCGTGATCGGGCTCGACGGCTTCAAGACTCCCGGCGAGATCGCGCTGTACGATGCCGAGCGCCGGACCGCCATCGTCGGTGACGCGATTTGGGGGACGCCGGCCGGTACGTTGACGCTGATGCCCGACGCCAAGCTCGGCGATCCGCGGCGTGCCGCGCTCTCGGCGCGCGTTTTCCGCGCGCTGCAGGTCGACCATCTCCTCGTCGGGGACGGCACTTCGCTCTTCGGCAACGCGCAGGCCGAGATCGGCAAAATGCTCGACGCCCGCAGTGACGCGTTCGTCGATCGGGTCAACCTCTTCGATGAGCTGAAGTACGAGTCGTCGTCCAAAGATCCGGCTCCCTACACGGCGGCGTTCGCTGACGTCGGGCGACTCCTCGGCGCTGAGAAACTCGGATACCGCGCGACGGTGCTGCGGCGCGGCGAAGCTTTCTGTCCGCTGCATTGGCACACGCGCGAGGAAGAGCTGTTCGTCGTCCTCTCTGGGACGCCGACCCTGCGCACGCCGCGCGGCACGGCGAAGCTGCGCCCCGGGGATTGCATCGCGTTCCGCACCGAGCCCGGCGGTGCGCACCGGCTGGAAAATCACGTGGACGAGGACGCGCTCGTGCTGCTGATCGCGAACACCGATCGTGGTGACGTCTGTTACTATCCCGACTCGCAGAAATTCGTCGTCGAAGCGACCGGCACGCTCGTGCACGAGCACCCGCAGCTCGACTACTACCACGATGAGCTGCCTGCGGTCGAAGCGCGAATCGTCTCGCCCGAAGAAGAACTCCCGGACGACGAAATCGACCTTTCGTGGGAACCGAGCGCGACCTAGCGACCGCGCACCGCTGCTAGCGCCGCGGGCGCTGCTTCGTGGACACAGAACGGACGATGGTGATGATCTTGCCGCTCTTCCGCATCGCGGCGGGAGCTTGCGCTTCCGCGGCGTCGATGAGTGCGACGACGGCGGGCTTGGCAAGCGTCGCGGCGCCGTCGGTCAGACGGATGAACCTGTTTTGCTTGCCGTTCCCCAACAAAATGTCGTCCGGATCGGGAAGGTCGGCGCCGCGATAGAAGGCCAGACCGACGCCGTTGCGGTCGGCCGCGAGCGCCACGATCGTGTCGGAGGGCCGCTCGGTCGCCGAGTAGCCGATGACGAAAAAGTTGTAGTTGTCGTACACGACTTCGTAAGCCGTCAAGAACCGGCGCCGCAACGCCAGACGCACCTCACGGATCCGCTTGGCCATCGCCGGCGCGAATTTGTCGATCGCCTCTTCGACGCGCTCGGCGTCGGTCGGCAGCGCTCCCACCCGCCGATGCTACCACGGCAGAATCGGGAGCCGCACCGTGCAAGCCCGGCTAGGCAAAGAGACAAAGGGGGCGAGGGAACCCGCTGCCAATCCGCCCCAATCGTACTCTGGGCGCAGTCCTTGAGTAGAAACCGGGCGTTTTCATGCGACATGAAGCGGCGCAGACCGATCGGCTGACGGCTCGCGAAACCGAAGTCGCGCGTCTTGTCGCCCAGGGCGAGTCGAACCTCACCATCGCGGAGTCTCTCAGGCTCAGCGAGCGTACCGTCGAGAGTCACGTACGGTCGATCTTCGGCAAGCTCGGCGCCCGATCGCGGGTCGATGTCGCCAACGTCATCCGCTCGTCGGCCGTTGCACCCGACGTCGCGCCCTTTCATCATCCGAACGACAATCTGCCGCACCAACTGAGCTCCTTCCTCGACCGCACGCGGGAAGTCGAAGAGATCACTACGCTCATGACCGGCCGGCGCCTAGTGACGATCACGGGTTCGGGGGGCGTTGGCAAGACGCGAACGTCGATGCAGGTTGCGGCGCGACTGCCGGGCGCGTTCACTGACGGCGTCTGGTTTGTCGAACTAGCGCCGCTCAACCGTGGCGACTACATCGTACCAACGGTCGCGACGACGCTCGGAATCTCGCTCGGAGCGGATGGAGATCAGCTCGACCGCTTAGCGAGCGCATTGAAAGCAAAGACGGCGCTCCTGATCTTCGACAACTGCGAGCACGTCATCGATGGCGCCGCGCAGGTTATCGCCCTGATCCTTCAGCGTTGCCCACGGGTGAAGATCCTTGCCTCGAGTCGTCAACGCTTGGGAATCGCGGGCGAGGAAGCGTACCGTCTGCCGTCGCTGGATGTTCCGAGCCGCGAGGCCTGCGGCCGTATCCCGGCTTCGGAAGCAGTACTCTTCCCAGCGATTGAATTGTTCGTAACGCGGGCGCGAGCCGCGTCCGCGGGCTTCGAACTGACCGACGAGAACGTGCCGTACGTCGCGGAAATCTGCCACCGCCTCGACGGCATTCCACTGGCAATCGAATTGGCCGCATCGCGAACCGCCGTCCTCAGCCCGCGACAATTGCGCGATCGACTCGACGAGCGCTTTCGGGTGCTCACCGCCGGCTCTCGGAACGCCTTGCCGCGTCACCGAACCCTGCTGGCGCTCATCGAGTGGAGCCATGAGTTGCTCGAAGAGTCGGAGCGTACGCTCTTCAGGCGGTTGAGCATTTTCGCCAGCAGCTTTACCCTCGAGGCCGCCGTTGCTGCTGCCGGGGCTCCGGATCAAACCGAGCATGACACGTTTGAACTGCTCGCGTCGCTCATCGAAAAGTCTATGGTTTTGACGGAACAGTACGGCGATGTGGTTCGCTTTCGCATGCTCGAATCGACGCGCGTCTACGCTCTTGAGAGACTCACCGCGGCGGACGAAAGCGATGCGATCGCAATTCGACACTTAGAATATCTCCGCAACCGCTTCGCGCGCTTGAAGGAAGGCGAAACGGAGATCGGGCGCGCCGCTGAACTCGTCCTTGACGTAGGAAGCGATTTAGCGGACGTTCGCGCGGCGTTGGATAGGGCACTTAACCGTGCCGACGTGCTGGGCGGCAGCTCGCTTCTTGCGCTGCTGGGTATTCGCTGGGGGAGACTCGGCCTAGAAGCTGAGGCCATAACGCGCTACGCGCGATTTCTCGACAGTCTTCCAAGCGAGGAGGCACTCCTTCGCGCACAATTGTCGTCTGCACTGTCGCGAACGCTCAGCTCGGCGGCGCTCAGGGCGCGATCACTCGCTGCAGCGGTGCAAGCAGTTGCTTACGCGCGCGCGAGCAAAGATCTTCCGACTCTTGCCGAGGCCTTGCGGGAACTTGCAAGAGCGAGCGCACTGACGGGCAAGTTTGAGGATGCGGACCGCGCGCTCGCCGAAGCCGAGTCGATTCCGGGTTTGCCCGCTTCAGTGCGCCGCAGCTTCTCGGAGCCGCGGGCGTTATCGTCTCTGATGCGCGGTGATTTCAAGGCGGCAGCTCGGATGTTCAAACAGCAACGCGACGAACAGCGCCTACTTGGAGACGCGGTCGGCGAAGCCAGAGCCGTTCTCGACCTAGCGGAAGCTGAGCATGCCGGTGGTGACTCGGCCCGAGCGGTGGCGCTGGCTCGGGAAATTCTTCCCACCCTCGAGCGCGGCACGGACCCGCAGACATACGCGAACCTTCTCGTCAACCTGGCCGGCTATCTCATCGCGGAAAACGATCTTTCCGGCGCAACGGTCGTTGCGTTCAAAGCGATCGGCGTTGCGGTCGAAATCGATGCCGAGCACGAGGTCATTCTATGGGCGATCGAGAGCCTCGCTTTGATCTCCGCTCTTCGCGGTAATCTCCTGCGAGCGGCGACGCTCGTCGGTTATGTCGACGCCACCCTCGTGCGTGTTGGGAGCAGGCGCGAACCCACCGAAGAGATCGTGTACGGTCGCCTTCGAGGACTGATCGACAATGGTATCGAGCGCCACGAGCGCTTGGCGATCGAGGCCGAGGGCGCCGCACTGTTGCCTGAAGCTGCGATTGCGTTTGCACTCGGGAGTCCGTAGCCGAAAAGACTCAGTACTGGCACGGATGCCGCGGCAGAGCTGAGCTGATACAACCTGTGGAACTGAGTCGGCCGTCCGCGCCGGCGAGAGTCCTGGAGGCTGTATGACTTTGCAACGGCTGCGCTTCGCGTTGAAAACCTCGAGTATCGTGTTTGCTCTCAGTCTCACCGCCTGCGGCGGCGGCGGGGGGACCCTTCCGCACGGAAATGGGCCGAATCCGCCGCCCGCAGCGTCGCTGGTCGAATTCGTCGCGCCGGGCTCCGCTACCGTAGTAACGGGCGCATGCGGGGCAACCTGCGGCACGCAAGCCTACGCCAACAATTCCCTCGGCGCCGTCGTGGGTTCGTACACTGACGCTAACGTTGTGCCGCATGGATTTCTGCGGAGCACGAACGGGACCGTCACATCCTTCGACGCCCCCGGAGCGGGGCTCGGCGCCGGTCTCGACGAGGGCACTGTGGCGTACGGCATCAACACCGGCGGCGTCATCGTGGGCCAGTTCCAAGATCCGAGCCTCGTGTTTCACGGTTTCGTGCGCCAACCGGCCGGAACGTTCACGACGGTCAATGCGACGGGCGCCGGCACCGGAAATTATCAAGGGACGTTGATCTACAACGTCAACACGAGCGGCGCCACCGCCGGTGTCTATTACGACGGAAGCAACACGGAACACGGATTTGTTGCCGCAGCTGGAGGGGCGACGACGTCCTTCGATCCGAGCGGATCGGCCGGTACGATGGTCTGCGAAGAAACGTGCTTGAACGATACGGGGACCGTTACCGGTTTCTTTCTTGATGCGAACCAGGTCATTCACGGGTTCGTACGCGCGACCGGCGGAGCGATCACGCAGATCGACGCCCCCGGCGCCGGCAGCGCCGCCGGTTCCTACACGGGGACGACTGCGGCGTCGATCGCGCCTGATGGTTCGATCACCGGGTACTTGATCGACGCCAACGGCGTGGCTCACGGCTTCGTCCGCACTCCCGGAGGCACGATTACACCGTTCGACGTGCCCGGGGCCGGAACGCAGGCGAATCAGGGTACGGCAGCGTTCTCGATCGACTCGGCCGATTCAGTGACAGGAGAGTTCATTGATTCAAACGGCGCGATGCATGGCTTCACGCGCTCATCAGCGGGGGTCATTGCCACCTTCAACGCTCAGGGTGCCGGCACGCAGGGCGGTCAGGGAACCCGGCCGTCAACGAACAACGCCCAAGGTGCAGTCACCGGCTGGTGGATCGACAGTACCGGCGTGAATCACGGCTTCGTCTATACGCCCTAGGCGGGCGAGCCCGTCATTCTTGAAACGCGAGTTCTTGAAACGTTTGGTTCTCGCGGTTAGAGTGGCGGTATGGCACGGCCGGTCGACGCGACACTCCGGGAACGCCTCATCGACGACGTCATGGAAGCCGTCTCGCGGCTCGGACTCGAGTGCACGTCGCTGCGCGCGCTGTCGCGGGAGCTCCGCGTCAGCCCGCGCATGCTGCTTTATCACTTTGGCTCCCGGGACGGTCTGCTCGATGCGGTCGTCGGCGAGACGAGCCGGCGGCTCGCGGCGCAGGCAGCGACGCTCGACGGTGACCTCCCGGACCTGGTGCGGTCCTCCTGGGCGTGGATGACGGAACGGCGTCAACGCGGATTTCTGAACGTCTTTTACGAGGTCTGCGCGCTGGGCGCGCGCGACGAGACGCGCCGGGGCGTCATTGCCTCGTCGCTGTTCAGCGATTGGCACGCGCTGCTGGTGCGCCGCGGCGTTCCCAACGCAACGGCGACGCTACTGCTGGCGACGCTGCACGGCCTCTTGCTCGATCTGGTGCTGACCGGCGAACGGGCTCGCGTCGGCCGCGCGCTCGACGCGTTCGTCGCGACCCTGCCGTCGCGAAAGGAAGTGCTTCGATGAAGCTGGTCCGTCTGGGACTCTCAGCTGGCGTGATCATCTGGGCCGCAGGCACGGCGCTGCTGATACCATTCGGCCACTGGGTATTCGGGCCGGACAACGTGCTGCCCGTTGCCGCTTCGACCGCCGTCATCATCGCCGCGACGTTTGCCGGCGTCTTCCTGTTCGCGCGGCGCGTGCTGCGCAGCACGACAGGCGTGTTGCTCGAACCGGCCGCGCTGTTCGGCGCGTTGCTGTGCCTGCCGGGCCTCGTCTTCGATGGAACGCTCTATGCGCTCAACTCCGGACGATATCCAGGCCTCGACGCGACGGCCAGCGGGGCGATGACCGCGGGACTGCTGCTGGCGTACGCCGCCGCGCTATTCGGCGCCCTAAGCGCAGCACGCCCGTCGGGATCGCAAACGTAAAGGTATTCCTGGGCGGCTCCGCGGCGGGTGACGGGCCGCTCACGCGCGTACGAGGGGCCATGCGCGTTGGGACCGGACTCTTGCCGCTCGTCCTCCTTGCGAGTGCGTGCGGAGCCGCGCGGCCGGCTCTCTGCCCGTCCCACCTGGTCCTTTCGAATCCGAGTGTGCGCTTCGTGCAAAGTGAATATTACGTAGCTCGTCTCGACTATATCGCCACCGTCGATGTCAAGAATCTCGGAAATACAGCGCAGCGAAAAGATATCTTCCAGCATCTCGCAATGTTCCTCAACAATTCGCCGGCCGGCACTCAGGCGATCCCCGGGCTCCGTGCGGGTCAGAGCTTCACTGCGAACTTCCCTTTTCAACAACGACGAACGAAGCACAAGCCGCGTCCACCGGTGTACGTGACGTTCCAATACGTTCTTGATGATGCGTTTCGCGAGGGTGAAAAGTGCACCAGCGCTGATGACCGCGTGACCTATAGGATGAACCCCAGTCGACGCCGTGAGTCCTCGCGCCGCCCAGGCGGCTTTCCGGGCGCAGGCGGGTGACGGCGTCCCCGCGCTCGTAGGAGCCACGACTATGCTGCCCTTTCTCCTCGCGGGCGCCCTGGTCGCGGCGCAGCCGGCGACCTGTCCCTCGGACCTGCTGGTGCAGAATCCGCGTCTCAAAGTCGTGCGCGCAACGGACCGCACCCTGGACAATTACATTGTGTCCGTCGAAGTCCTCAATCGCGGGACTGCCGATCAGCGCGGCAACCTTCGGCAGCATTTGGACGTGCTCGTCAACCAAAAACCGGCCGGCACGCAGCCGGTCCCGGGACTCGGCGCCAACGAAGTGTATCCGGCGGCCTTCCGTTTTCAGCTGCCGCATCAACGGCATCGCAAACCGGTCGTGGTGACCTTCCATTACGTGATGGACGACAAGGCGCGGCCCGGCGAGAACTGCACCACCGCGAACGATCAAATCACCGCCACGCTGTGATGCGCGTGCGGCTCGAGCGCCGCGCCGACGACGATGCGACCGTGACGTTGGCGGCGCGGGCGACCTTCCCCGACGGACCGCTTCGCCTGCACTATCCGACCCGGACGGGCGCGCTGCTGCGGGTCGACGGCGCCGCGCGCGGCGCGTTCGATAGCTTGCACGAGACGATCGAACTGCCGCCGCTCCCCGGCGAGCACGACGTCTCGCTCGAGGTCGAGCGGCGTTCGTTGCCGACGTCGGACTTGCCGTCGGGCGACGGCATGCGCTGGCGGCTGATGCTCGCGCGCGAGGAGCAGTCCCCGCCGGACCGGCTGGAGATTCGTCCGGCGCATGCGCCGGGCGCCGGCCGCGCGGTCGACGTGCCGCTGATCGGGCATTCGCATTTGGACGTCGCGTGGCTCTGGACGTACGACGCGGCGCGACGCAAAGCGGTGCGCACCTTCGCGACCGCGCTGCGACAGATGGAACTCGACGGCCGTTTCGTCTACGCGCAGAGCCAGCCGCAGCTCTACCGCTGGGTGTTCGCGGCGGATGCCTCGTTCGCCGACCGCGTGCGCGCGCGTCTCGCGAGCGGCTGGGACGCGAGCGTCGCGCCGATGTGGGTCGAGCCGGATCTTCACGCGCCGAGCGGCGAGTCGATCTTGCGCCAATTCGCGCACGGCATCCGCTGGATGCGTGATCAGCTCGGGGTCGAGCCGGCTGTCGCGTGGCTGCCCGACACGTTCGGCTTTCCATCCACCTTCCCAATGCTTGCGGCGCACGCCGGCGTGACCTCGTTCATGACGACGAAATTGCAGTGGAACGACACGACACGCTGGCCTTATCCGCAGTTTCGGTGGTTCAGCGACGACGGCTCGTCGATCGTTGCGGCGGTTGTCGACAGCTACGAAGGCGACGTGACGGCGCGGCGGGTCGCGACAGCGCGCGGACGCGATGAGTTCCTGATCGTCGGTCACGGCGACGGCGGCGGCGGCGTGATCGACGCCGACCTCACAGCGGTCGAGCCCGGCACGAATCCCTGGACGACCGCTGCCGCGTGGTTCGCCGGCGTCGCGTCGGCGCCGCTCCCCGAGTATCGCGGCGAACTCTATCTCGAGACGCATCGCGGGACGTACACCACGCATCGCGACGTGAAGCGCCGGAACGCCGAGCTCGAGCGCGGGCTCGCCGCAGCCGAAGAGGCAGCAGCTTGGTGCGTCGCCGTCCGCGCGCCGCAATCGGTGCGCGCGTCACTCGCCGACGACCTGCGCAATGCCTGGCAGATCGTGCTGCGCGGGCAGTTTCACGACGTCATGGCCGGGACGGCGATCGGCGCGGTCTATGCTGACGTCGAAGCCGAGCACGATCGGGCAGCCGCGATCGTGGCGCGCGTCCGTGAAGCTGCGGCGTCGATTCTGCCGCGCAGCGACGTGCGGCGGGCCGCGCCGGAGTCGGTCGCGCCGCACCGTGATGGCGAGGACTGGATCATGCGCAACGCGTTCGTGCGCGCGCGCATCGCGGCTGACGGAACGATCGCCGAGTTCGCAACAGCGGACGGACCGAACCTCGCCCGTCGGCTCAACGCGATCGCCGCGTATCGCGACCACCCGAAAAAATGGGATGCCTGGAACCTCGACCCGGCCGCGTCGCGGAAGCCGTTGCCGGTCATCCCGGACGGTGCTTCGGTCGAAGACGGCGACTTCGTCGTGCGGCTCGCCGCCGGCAAGGCCTCGCGGCTCTCGATGCAGATCACCCTAGGACGCGACGAACCGTGGCTCCGCGTCGCGTGCGTGGTGGCCTGGAACGAAGATCACGTACTGTTGCGTGCCGAGCACCAGGTCGCGTCGGTTGCGCGCGAGGTGCGCTACGGTCAGCCGCACGGAACGGTCGTCCGCACCGCCTATCCGGAAAGCCCCGCGGAGCGCGCGCAGTATGAGGTCCCCGCTCAGCGTTGGGCGCACGTGAACGACGGTACGGACGGACTGGCCGTGTTCGCGTCCGACCTCTACGGATGGAACGCGAGCGGCGACGGCGACTGGTTGACCCTCGGCACGTCGCTCCTGCGCGCGCCGCGCTGGCCCGATCCCGGCGCCGATCGCGGCGAGCAGCGGCTGGAGTATGCGCTCGTCCCGACGGCCGGAGCGTCGATCTCCGCGCTCGAGCACGCATGGAGCGTCTATGCGGAGGAGGAGCGCGTGCGGCTCTTCACCTGTGACGATCCGGCGGTCCTGATCGTCGCGACGGCGCCCACGGACGACGGTAGCGCGGTCGTGGTACGGGTGCGTGAATGCGACGGCGAGCCGCGTAGCGTTGCGCTCCGCTGCGGCGGCCGCATGCGGGCTACGGAGTGCATCGACGCGGTGGAACGCCCGCTCCCCGGCAGCGTCGACATCGCAGACGAGGATCTCGTGTTCGACCTCGACGCCTACGGGCTGCGTTCGTTCCGCGTGAGCTTCTGAATGCGGCAGGTCGACACCGTCCTGTTCGATCTCGACGACACGCTGCACGACGACACCGCTGCCTACCGCGAAGCGGCGCGGCTTGTCGCCGAATCGATCGCGCACGAGCGCGCGGTCGACGTCCGCGCGCTGGTCGATGCGTACGACGGCGCGGCGACGGGCTTCTGGTCGGCCCTGACCACGGAGCACCTGACGCTGGCGATCGGGAACGAGCGCGAGCGCATGTGGTACGAGGCGCTGCGCAAGGTCGGGATCGACGACAGGGCGCTTGCCCGGCGCGCGGCGGACGCCTACGTACGCGCGCGAGCCGACGCGCTCGTCTTGGCGCCGGGGGCCGTCGAGCTCCTGACCGCGCTGCGCGGACGCGGCTGCAAGCTCGGCCTGGTGACGAACGGCTTCGCGGCCACGCACCACGACAAGATCGACCGGCTCGGCCTGCGCGAACGGATGGATGCGTTCTTCCTCGCCGACGAGGTGGGGATGGTGAAGCCGGACCCGGCGCTGTTCCTCCACGCCTGCCGGGTGCTCGGCAGCACGCCGGAGCGAACGGCGATGGTCGGCGACCGCTACGACCGCGACGTCCGCGGTGCGCTCGCCGCCGGGCTGTTCACCGTCCTCATCGACGTGCACGCGATCCCGCTGCCGGACGGCGCTCCGCTCCCCGACGCCGTCGTGGCGACGATCTCAGACGTTTTCGGCGTGCTTCA
>Ga0302314_10011099_pt1 | contig 15745 bp, 18 predicted proteins | sample III_Palsa_N2_3_FD_200533 | JGI IMG/M metagenome (GOLD analysis project Ga0302314, IMG submission 200533) | Peat permafrost microbial communities from Stordalen Mire near Abisko, Sweden - III_Palsa_N2_3 | ecosystem: Environmental > Terrestrial > Soil > Palsa > Peat permafrost | place: Sweden...
GCGCGCCATGATTGCCCAGGCGCTGGCCGGGCAGCCGACACTGCTCATCGCCGACGAGCCGACGACCGCGCTCGACGTCACGATCCAGGCCCAGATCCTGCAGCTGCTGCGCCGGCTGCGGGCCGAGCTGGGCATGGCGCTGCTGCTGATCACCCATGATCTGGGTGTGGTCGCCAATATCGCCGATGAAGTGGTCGTGATGCAGCGCGGCCGCGTGCTGGAAAGCGGGCCGGCCGCTGCTTTGTTCGGCACGCCGCGGCATCCCTATTTGAAGGCGCTGCTCGACGCGGTGCCGCGCTTTGCCGACCGGGCGTTGCCGGAACCGGCAGCACCGGCGCCGGTGTTGCTGGAAGCCGCCGGCCTGGTCAAGAGCTTCGCCGGGCGCAATGCCACCGGCCCGGTCCAGCGCGCCGTCGACACTGTCGACCTGACCCTGCGGCGCGGCGAATGCCTGGGTCTGGTCGGCGAAAGCGGCAGCGGTAAATCCACGCTCGCGCGCCTGCTGCTGCGGGCACTGGTGCCCGATGCCGGCACGATCTGCTTCGACGGCCAGGATCTCGCAACGCTGCATGGTGCGGCACTGCACCGCTTCCGCCGACGCGCGCAATATGTCTTCCAGGATCCGAACGGCGCGCTCGATCCGCGCATGAGCGCCTTCGACATCCTGGCCGAACCACTGATCATCCACCGCCTGGGACAAGCCGCCGAGCGGCGCGAGCGGGTCGAGGCGATTGCCGAGCTGGTCGGGCTCGATCCGCATTGGCTCAGCCGCTATCCGCATAGCTTCTCCGGCGGCCAGCGCCAACGGCTCGGCATCGCCCGCGCCCTGGTGCTGGAGCCGGCGCTGGTGATCTGCGACGAGCCGGTCTCGGCCCTCGATGTCCGGGTCCAGGCGCAGATCCTGGATCTGTTGGGCGAACTCAGGGCAAGGCTCGGGCTGACCTATCTATTCATCTCGCATAACCTGGCCGTGGTTGCCGCCGTGGCCGACCGGATCGCGGTAATGTGTGCCGGCCGGATCGTCGAGCTGGCGCCGCGGCAGGCCCTGTTCGAGCACCCGGTGCATCCCTATACCCAAGCCCTGCTGGCCGCGGTGCCGGTGCCCGATCTCGCCTGCCGGCTCGATTTCGACCGGATCTGCGCCGGCACGCCGGGCGACCCGGCCGGCTGGCCGGCGCCCTTCACGCGCGATGGGGCGCATCGGCCGCGACCGATCGATCTGGGCGACGGGCATGTGATCGAGGCGGCGGAGGGGTCAAGCCGGGCCGGAACGATATATTGAAATTGTCATTTAGGAAGATTACTTTCTTAACTTTCTAAAGGAGGCTCAGATGGCGGGCGGAACAGTCGGAACGCATGTCGACGAGACCACCATCGCGGCACTCAAGGCCTTGACCGGGGTCGAGAACCGCCCGACCTCGCAGATTCTGTCGGTCGCCCTCAAGGTCATGCTCGATTTATCGCCCGGTGCCCGGCGCGCGTTGTTCGCGATCGACGGTACCGCCACCGAGGATGAGCGCAGCTTTGCGATGAAATCGATCGGGCGATCGATGCTGAAGGCCTATGAGGCGATCATCGACGCCCGACACCAGGGCGACCACCTGCCGGTGACGAATGCCACGCTGGATTCCGACGAAGCCATCGAAGCCGAAGCAATGCGCCTGTGCCATAATTAGGCGAGGCGGCGGTGCTGCGGCTGGCACTCGACCTCAATGTGTTCATCGCCGATATCCTGGCGCGGCGGTATCGGCGGCTCGGCAGTGCATCCGCGATGCTGGTCGAAGCCGTCCGGGACGGCAGATGCCCGGCCGGACCGGTACAATTGGTCACATCGCTGCCGATCATCGAGAATTATGCCAATCTGCTGCAGCGGAGCTTCGGCTATTCGGCCGCGGAGGCGGATGAGAAGGCCTGGCTGCTCGAGCAATATACCATCGAGGGTCCGATGCCGGACCGCCCTGCGGTTCCTGTCGGCGCCGGCTATGTCCCATTTGAAACGGAGGCGCAGCTGCGCCAGTCGATCGCCGATTTTGCCGGTCCGAAGAATGTGGGCAAGCTGTTCCATGAAACCCAGGACGACCGCTATGTGCTCGAGACGGCTTTGGCCGGGCGCGCCGATATCCTGGCAACGGCAAATATCGGTGATTTCATTCGAGCCGACGCCATCGAACTCGATCGCAAGGATGTTTTGCTGTTCCCGTTCTCGGGGCGCGTTCTGGTGATCGCCAGACCCAGCTTCGTCGCCTATTGGCTGCGCCAGGGCGTGGTTCCGGACGCGATTTTTGTCGCCGCCCATCCCGATGATTTTCAGAGGAGGGGCAGCCGCGGCCCTGAGAGAAAATGACAGGGACCGATGCGCTGCGTCAGGGCGTCGCCGCCGGGCTTGCCCGCATAGGCGCTAGGAAGAAACCAAGTGGGGCGGGCATCCTGCCCGCCAGCGGGCGGGACGCCCGCTGCACTGGAGCCGTTTCATCCAGGCCGGGTCGGCAGCTAGGCCGGTGCGGAACCAGTAACAAGAGCCTGCGACCAGCGGCATCACTCGCCCTCGCCCTGCTGCTGGCATGCCCGCTCGCCCAGGCCGAGCCGCCGTCGCAGCCGGCGGTCGAGGACGGGCCGGTCGGCGTGCCGGGCGGGACGCTGCGGCTGTTGATCGGCAGCCCGCGCGAGACGCGGCTGGTGCCGGTGTTCGGCTATGCCAGGCTGGTGGCTTATCGGCCGGATTACAGCATCGTGCCGGATATCCTGCAGGCGGTCGAGGTCGAGGCCGACCGGCGCTTTACCCTGCATCTGCGGCCCGGCCATAAATGGTCGGATGGCGAACCCTTTACCGCCGAGGATTTTCGCTATTGGTGGGAGGATGTGGCGCTCAACCTCGAGCTCAACCCGTCCGGACCGCCGGCGGCGCTGCTGCGCGATGGCGAGGCGCCCAAGGTCGAGATCCTCGATCCTGAGACGGTGCGCTATTCCTGGTCGAAGCCGATGCCGGGTTTCCTGGCCGAGCTGGCCGGGCCGACGCCGGTGGTGATCTATCGCCCGGCGCATTACCTCAAGCAGTTCCATGCACGCTATGCCGACCCGCAGCGCCTGGCCGCCCTGGTCGCGGCCCAGCATTTGCGCAGCTGGGCGGTGCTGCACAATCGGCTCGACAACCCGACCGCCGAGACCAACCCCGATCTGCCGACGCTCGATCCCTGGGTGCTGAAGACCAGGCCCCCGGCCGAGCGCTTCGTGTTCGAGCGCAACCCCTATTATTACCGGGTCGACAGCAAGGGCCAGCCGCTGCCGTATCTCGACCGGGTCGTGGCATTGGTCGCCGATGCGCGGCTGATTCCGGCCAAGACCGGTGCCGGCGAGGCCGATCTGCAGGCACGGGGCCTGCGCTTCGACAATTACACCTTCCTGAAAGCCGGCGAGGCCGCCCATGGCTACAAGGTCCGGCTGTGGCAGACTGCCTATGGCAGCCAGCAGGCGCTCTATCCGAACCTGACCTGCCGCGATCCGGTGTGGCGTGCGCTGTTCCGCGACACCAGGTTCCGCCGGGCTCTGTCGCTCGGCATCGACCGCCATGAGATCAATAACGCGCTCTATTACGGGCTGGCGGTCGAGGGGCAGAACACGCTGCTGCCCGGTTCGCCGCTCTATGAGCCGAGCCTGCGCCGGGATTGGGCGAGTTATGATCCGGCGGCGGCCAATGCGCTGCTCGATGCCATCGGGCTCACGGCGCGCGACGGCGACGGCACCCGCCTGCTGCCCGACGGCCGCCGGCTGCAGATCGTGGTCGAATATGCCGGGCAATCGGGCGAGCAAGGCGACCTGCTCGAGCTGGTCCGTGATTCCTGGCGTAATCTCGGCATCGAACTCTTCGCCAAGCCCTACCAGGTTACGGTGCTGCATAACCGGCTGTTCGATGGCGATACGCTGATGACCATCGATCGCGGGCTGGAGAACGCGCTCGCCACCGCCTCGATGAGCCCAGCGGCACTCGCCCCGCTCGAGCAGGAAGATTGGCAGTGGCCGCGCTGGGGCCAATATGTCGAAACCCATGGCCTGTCGGGCGAGGCCGCCGATCTGGCTCCGGCCGTGACGCTGCAGGCGCTGGCCGAAAGCTGGGTCGATGCCGGCGGGCTGGTCCAGCGCAGCGAGATCTGGCGGCGCATGCTGCGCATCCAGTCCGATGAGGTCTATTCGATCGGCCTCGTTGCCGGCGTGCCGCAGCCAGTGGTGATCAGCGACCATTTGCGCAACGTGCCGGATCAGGCAATCTATAATTTCGATCCGGGGGCGCATTTCGGCATCTACAAGCCCGACCGGTTCTGGCTGGCTCCGGGCTGAGGCAATGCTCAATTACACCATCCGCCGGCTGCTGCTGATGATCCCGACCCTGGTCGCGGTCAGCATCATCGTGTTCATCATCATCCGCCTGCCGCCCGGCGATTATCTCTCGACCTCGATCGCCGAGCTGGAGGCGCAGGGCGAGGCGGCCGATCCGCAGAAGATCGCCTTTCTGCGCCAGGCCTATGGGCTCGACCTGCCGGCCTGGCAGCAATATCTGAATTGGGCCGGCGGGCTGCTGCATGGCGATCTGGGCTATTCCTTCGCCTATAATCTGCCGGTCGACGACATCATCGGCGATCGGCTCGGCCTGACCGTGCTGCTCTCGGTCTCGACCATCGCCTTTACCTGGATCGTGGCGTTTCCGATCGGGCTCTATGCTGCGACCCACCAGCACAGTTTGGGCGATTACGGGCTGAGCCTGGTCGGGCTGATCGGGCTGGCCATGCCGAATTTCCTGGCTGCACTGGTGCTGCTCTATTTGGCCAATACGCTGTTCGGCATCTCGATCGGCGGGCTGATGGATGACCGCTTCATCGGCCAGCCCTGGAGCTGGCCCAAGCTCGGCTCGGTGCTGGCGCATCTGTGGATTCCGGTCATCATTATCGGCACCGCCGGCACCGCCGGCATGGTGCGCCGGCTGCGCGCCAATCTGCTCGACGAGCTGCGCAAGCCCTATGTCACCACGGCCCGGGCCAAGGGGCTGGCGCCGCTCCGGGTACTGGTGAAATACCCGCTGCGCATGGCCTTGAACCCGTTCGTCGCCGATCTGGGCATGTTGCTGCCGCAGGTGATTTCCGGCTCGGCCATCATTTCGGTGGTGATGTCGCTGCCGACGACCGGGCCGCTGCTGCTCGAGGCCCTGCGCAGTCAGGACATGTATCTGGCCGGCTCGATGCTGATGTTCCTGGCCTTCCTGACGGTGATCGGCGTGTTCCTGTCCGATCTGGCGCTGGCCGCCCTCGACCCGCGCATCCGCTTGGGCGGCGGGATTGGTCGATGAGCGAGGATGCGCGCGACTCCCTTCCGCATTTCGTCTCGCCCGAACCCTGGGAGCCGGCCTGGCGCGAGGTGCCGAGCCCGGCCCAGCTACGTTACTACCAGGCACCGCATTGGCGGCTGGTCTGGTGGCGCTTTCGCCGTCACCGCCTGGCCGTGCTGTCGGGCGCGGTGCTGCTGGCGCTCTATCTGTCGATCCTGGTCAGCGAGATCCTGGCGCCTTATGCGCTCGACACACGCCACAGCGATTTCATCCACGCGCCGCCGCAGGCCCTGCATCTGTTCCAGGACGGGCATTTCGTCGGCCCCTTCGTCTATGGCTTCGACTATCGGCTGGAGATGAGCAATCTGCAGCGCATCTATACCGAGAACCCGGCCCGGGTCGAAGCCGTCCAATTCTTCTGCCATGGCGACCGCTACCGGTTCTGGGGGCTGGCCGAGGGCGATATCCATCTGCTCTGCCCGGCCGAGGGCGGCACGCTGTTCCTGCTCGGTACCGACCGGCTCGGCCGCGATTTGCTGTCGCGGCTGGTCTACGGCACGCGGGTGTCGCTGACCATCGGCCTCATTGGGGTGACGCTCAGCTTCGCGCTCGGCATCAGCATTGGCGGCTTTGCCGGCTATTACGGCGGCTGGGTCGATACGCTCACCCAGCGTGCGATCGAGATCATCCGGTCTTTCCCGGAGCTGCCGCTGTGGCTGGCGCTGTCGGCGGCGCTGCCGGTGACCTGGAGCCCACTGCTGGTCTATTTCGGCATTACGCTGATCCTGGGGCTGCTCGATTGGACCGGCCATGCCCGTGCCGTGCGCTCGAAATTCCTGGCGCTGCGCGAGGAGGAATTCGTCCAGGCCGCCCTGCTGATGGGCGCCTCGCCGGCGCGCATTGTGTTCCGCCACATGCTGCCCAATTTCGCCTCGCACCTGATCGCGTCGGCGACCCTGTCGATCCCGGCAATGATCCTGGGCGAGACGGCGCTGAGCTTCCTCGGCCTGGGCTTGCGCGCGCCAATCGCCAGCTGGGGCGTGCTGCTGAACGAGGCGCTCAACATCAACGTCGTCGTGCTCTATCCTTGGCTGATGCTGCCGGTGCTGCCGGTGCTGGTGACGGTACTGGCTTTCAACTTCCTCGGCGACGGTCTGCGCGACGCAGCCGATCCCTATCAGTGAGGCTGCGATGAAGCACGCGACGGCGGAGACTCTGGCCGGGTTCGGCGATCTGCTGGAGCAGCTGCGCCGGATCCCCGGGCTGGTCGAGAAGCGGCCGGGCGTATTCTACCGCAAGAGCCGGGCCTTCCTGCATTTCCACGAGGATCCGGCCGGGGGAGGAATGGCTGCGGCTGGCGGTGGGTGCGGCGGCCGGGCGAGCGGCGCTGGTTGAGGAAATCCGCCGAGCCCTATAGCGACGGCCACACGTGACGGTTTCCCGACCGGTAGGCTCGCACAACTATAGGCCGATTCTGATTTTAGCGCTAAAAATGACGGCGGCGGGCCGGAATCACCCGGTCCCGCCGCCATGGAGGAAAGAGCATGTTGAAGATGCACTTTCTCCTGAAGCTCCGGTTACCGTGGCGGATCAAGGTCTGCCTGGTGATCATGCGGAGCTGATGGAGCGGTCGGTCGAGGGATCCACCCCTCGGCCGGCCGGCCTCCGTCCCCTCTTATATACGCCTTCGACACCGGTTTGTGTACCCCGCTCTCCGATCCGTGAGGCGCCGAGGCGCATCGGTACGGCGGTTTACATTATATACCATATGCCATACAATGTAGCTCGCCTCAGGAGGGCCCCGCCATGAAAACCCAGCTTGCCCTGCGTATCGAGGAAGACATCGTCGAATTGGCGCGACGGGCCGCCGACCGGCAGAATCGCTCCCTCGCCAATTTCATCGAGGTCATGCTGACGGATTCGCTGATGGCGATCGAAGGCGATTTGCCGATCGTGTCGCTGGTCGATGCCGATATCGACGGGATCGAAGCCATCGATGACGATGGCAACCTCGACGCGGCCGAGACGGCGCGTCTGCGCGATATCATCGCAATCTCGCGGCGACGCTGATGCCGTTCCCGTGCCGTCGCGGTGATTTCGTCGATTGCCTGTTTCCCTTTGCCGAACGACCGGACATGCCGGGACCGATGCGCCATATCGGTTACGTCCAGACGTTGGCGAGGTTGCGCGACGGTCAAGTGCGGGGGCTCGTAATGTTGACCACGACCTCGCCCCGCATGATCGAGCGCATCCCCCAAGGCCTTGGCATTGCCGTTTCGGCGGACCGGTCGGCAGCCATGGGCATGCGCGTCGCGTTTGTGATCGATGTCCACAGGCTGGCCGTGCTGCCGCTCGAGCCGGGTTGGTTCCCGGATATCGACGGCAGCCGGTTTGTCCTCGGGCGCGCCGATCTGCATCTGCAGGAGGCGATTACCCGGCGCTACGACGAAATGCGGGCGCGCTATCCAAATCCAGCGATGGTTCTCGGTCCGCGTCGGTGATCCACCAGAGCGCCGAATAACGTCCTCATTTCAGACGCGCCGTGATCCCGATCACATAGCCATTCTTCTCGATATTATCGGGATAGTCCTTGATGCCGTAGACATCGAGGCACAATTCGGGCGCGTCCGACGGCGCGAAGCAGCGGTGGAATTGGCGATACGCCGTCACCGTCCAACCGGGTTCCTGCTTCAGTCGCCGCAGGAGTTGCGTCCAGGGATCATTGCCGTCGAGGGACTCGTCCAGGAAGGGCGAGCCGAAGGAATAATACCCGGGATTGGGCTCCGGCAGCCGCGTCCCCTGATCCAGCCAGAAGGGCGAGATCGTCAGCGTCGCCACCGGTCCCGGCGAAAACGCGACCAAGTTGGTGCGCACCGGCGAGCCGTCATTGTCGTTATAGAGCGGTTCCGGGGTGTCCTGCTTCAACAGATAGACCGCCCAGGCATCGCCGCGGCCCAATTGCAGGGCCAGGGAGGATGGTCCGCGCGATGACATTCCGAGCGTCTCGGCGAAGGCCGCGGCGGCGGCACCGGTCATGACGACCTGCTTTTCGACGGCATTGGGATATTTGGCACCTTCTGCAGGCATGGCTACCAACAGGGCAAGGACGAGGATTGCGATCCGGCCGATGAGCGCCATCTCAAGCGACATTCCCCAAATGACCGAGCGACGCGCCATGCTGCGGGCGCAGCGTGGCGGAATTATGTCCGCTTCCGATTTCCCGGCACGTTGGCTCTGCCTCTAAATCATTCCCGCCGCTTGAGGATCACCCAGGTCGTCATGTCCCAGGCGTTCCGGATACCGGCCAGCAGAAGCAGGCACATGCCGACCGCCATCGGCACGCAGGCCGTCATCATTTCGGCGCCGAACGCCGCACCGGCACCAGCCAGCACCAGATAGGCCACGGCGGGAGCCGCGGCGTACCAAAGGCGATCCTCGAGATTGATCGACTTCGCAAGGCCATCGCGAACCATCCGGTGCCAGACTCGCGCCGAATACATCACGCCGAGCAACCCCATGCCACCCAGCAGCAATCCGGGCACCGCCCAGTTCGGCGCCGGCATGATCCCGATCAGGCTCGCCGCCAGCACGACACTGAAGGCGACCACGGTGGGCGAGAGGAAGCTGCGCAGTGCTACCTGCCGCTCGAGCGTGAAGACGCCGGCGCCGACCGACGCGGCGACAAACATGAGCCCGACCAGCGTCGCCGCGGCGGCGCCGATGAGTTCATAGAAATCGTGCCAGGGACTCAATATGTCGTGGGGCATGCGCTTGGTCCGGCGATCGTGGCGGCGCAGATGCTAACGACGGGCGCCTGCAAGAAGAAGCGGCACGTCGAACCCTCGCCGCTCACACCCGCAGCACCAGCCCCTCGCGTGCGATCAGCGTGCCCGGCCGCGCCCGTTCGACCTTTTCCGCCAGTGCATCGAGCTGGTCATCGCTGCGCCGGGGGGCGTGGTGGAACAGTACCAGGGTCTTGGCGTTGGCCGCTTCCATCAGGCGGATGCCCTCCTCCCAGGTCGAATGGCCCCAGCCCTTCTTGGACGGGTATTCGGCATTGGTGAACATGGTGTCGTAGATGACGATATCGGCGCCGTCGATCAGGCGCAGCACGTTCTCATCCAGCCGGTCGGCGAAATGCTCGGTATCGGTCACGTAGCAGATCGACCGCCCGTCGTAATCGACGCGATAGCCGGTGGCGCGGTTGGGATGGTTGAGCGGCGCCGTGCGCAAGGAGATGCCGGGCCGCGGCGTCAGCGTCTCGCCGGCGTGGAAATCGAGAAATCTCGTTTCGGCATGGAGCGCTTCGAGCGGCAGCGGAAAGAACGGGTCGGCCATCAGCGCATTGACGACCTCGCGGATGCTGCGCTCCGGCAGCAGATGGCCGGCCCAGATGCGCAGGACATTGCCGGCCCCGAAGGCCGGGCCGAAGAAGGGCAGGCCTTCGATATGGTCGTAATGGGTATGGGTCAGGAAGATGTCGAATTCGAAGGGCGGCACCTGCTGTTCCAGATGATGGCCGAGCACGCGCAGCCCGGTGCCGGCATCGAGGATCAGGATATGCCCGCCACAGCGGATCTCGACGCATGGAGTGTTCCCGCCATAGCGCAGCGTCTCCGGCCCCGGCGTCGGAATACTGCCGCGCACCCCCCAGAAGGTGGCCGAGAACGGGGTCCCGCTATGGTGCTTGGCAGTCATGGCACCAGCCGATAGCCTCCCGGTTCAGTGACCAGGATCTCGGCCTTGGATGGATCCAGCTCGATCTTCTGGCGCAGGCGATAGACATGGGTCTCGAGCGTATGGGTCGTGACCCCGGCATTATAGCCCCAGACCTCGTTCAGCAGCAGCTCGCGCCCGGTCGCGCGCTCGCCGGCGCGGAACAGGTATTTCAGGATCGCGGTTTCCTTTTCGGTCAGCCGGATCTTCTTCTTGCCGCCGGCATCGACCAGCAGCTTGGCCGAGGGCCGGAAATTATACGGGCCGATGGTGAAGACGGCATCCTCGCTCTGCTCGTGCTGGCGCAGCTGGGCGCGCAGGCGGGCGAGCAGCACGCCCAGGCGGAACGGCTTGGTGATGTAGTCATTGGCGCCGGCATCGAGACCCAGAATGGTATCGGCCTCGCTGTCGGCCCCGGTCAGCATGACCACCGGTGCGCGCACGCCGCTGCGCCGCATCAGCCTGCACAGCTCGCGCCCATCCATGTCGGGCAAGCCGACATCGAGCAGGATGATGTCGAAATACCGGGTCTTGACGATCTCCAGCGCCTCGGCCGCGTCGGCAGCCGTTTCGGTGACAAATTCCTCGTGCAGCTTGAGCTGTTCGACCAGCGCCTCGCGCAGCGGCGCGTCGTCATCGACCAGCAGGACCCGCTTGGGGGCACTCACTTCGTCACCGTCACGCCGCGCCAGAAGGCGACATGCCCGCGGATGTTTTCCGCCGCCGGCTTGGGTTCCGGGTAATACCACGCGGCGTCGCGGTTCTCGGCGCCGTCGATCTTGATCGTGTAGTAATGCGCCGTGCCCTTCCACGGGCAGAGGCTGGTGGTGGCGCTATCCGTGAAGAATTCGCGTTTCAGCGAGTCCGGCGGAAAGTAGATATTGCCCTCGACCGTCTCGAAACGCTCGGTTTCGGCGATAACCTGGCCGTGCCAGGATGCGCTCGGCATCAATTTCCTCCCGAAATTACCGCCTCGATGGCGTGCAGAATAGTGATGCGCCGCCAAGGCCGCAACGCCTGCCGCATCAGCACGCCGCCAGGCGATCGAGAGCGATGCCGAAATCCCGGCTGGTGCGCGGCCAATCGGGCAAAACGGACGCCGCACGAAGCGCGCCGCGGCCGAGCCGGGCGCGCAGCCCGTCATCGGCGATCAGCCGGATCAAAGCAACGGTAAGGGCCGATCGATCGCCGGGCGGCACCAGGATGCCGGCACTCTTCGGCACGGTATCGGGAATGGCGCCGCCGGTGGTGGCCAGGATCGGCAACCCGCGCGCCATGGCCTCGGCGAAGACCATGCCGTAGCCTTCGTGATAGGAGGCAAGCGCAAAAATGTCGGCCGCGGCATAGGCCTGGCCGAGGCGCTCGGGCGGGAGTTCGCCGGCGAGCGTGATGCGATCGTCGAGGCCGGCGCCGTCGATCGCCTGGCGCAGCTGGCGAGTGGTGGCCGGATCGCGCTCCAGGCTGCCGATGATGCTGAGCCGCCAGGGCAGCACGGCGGCTGCCGCCAGGGCCTCGACCAGCAGCACATGACCCTTGCGCGGCGTCACCGTGCCGATCGAGAGCAAGCGGACCGGCCCGTCGCCGCGCGGCACCGGCGGGCAATCCGGCCGGTCGAGCCCGGGCGGCACGATCGCGATGCGGGTCGCGGCCACGCCATAATCGTGGACCGAAGCGGCGCTGGCCGGGCTCGGACAGATCACGCCGCGGCAGAGACGCAGCAGCCGGGCTTCGAGCGCCGCATGGCGGCGGGCTTCGGCGGCACTCAGCCCGGTCTCGAGCGCCAGCGGGTGGTGCACCAGCGCCAAGATGGCGAGCCGGGCGGCGTGGGCGGCGAGTGCTGCGTCGAAAGCGGGCAGGGCCAGCCCGTCGATGCACAGAATTGTGCCGTCCGGCCGCCCAGCAAGCAAGGCGGCGGCGGCGTCCCGCGCCGTCTCGTCGGCATCGGGAAAGCGCCCGGGCAGCTCATGCACCGCGACCGACCGTCCCTGTGCCCGCAACCCCTCGACCACGCGCCGGTCATAGAGATAGCCGCCGGTGATCTGGTCGATCCGGCCGGGGACGACGAAGCCGAACGCGGTCATGGCCGCGCCAGCACCCCCTCATAGCCGGCCCAGGCGACCGGCGATTCGCGCAAGACCACGCGGATCGAATGCAGGGCCCCGGCCGTTCCGGCGCCGAGCATCCCCACCACCGCCGCGTCGGCCAGTTTCCGGTAGATCCAGCCGGCCAGGAATTCGGTCGTGGTGTTCTGCCCGGCGAATTCCGGCAGCGCGTCGAGATCGCGATAGGCGAGCGGCTCCAGCACCTGTTTCAGCACCTCGATGGCGCGGCCAATATCGCAGACCAGGCCATCGTCATCGAGCGTTTCGCGCCGGAACTCGGCCTCGACACCATAGGTGGCGCCGTGCCGGCGCTGGGCCGGCCCGAAGATGGCGCCGTGGAAGCTGTGGGCGATCATGACATGATCGCTGACGGCGACGCTGTACATCGGGCTAGGTCCTCTATTCAGGGATAGGTCACGCGGTGGCACAACACGCCGGCGGGTGCCGTGGCGAGCCGGGCCATGGTCGCCGGCATGTCGTCCAAGGGCGAGGCCCCGGTCAGCAGCCGATCGAAGACCGGATTTTCCAGCAGCGCCAGTGCCAGGCCGAGCCTGCGACGATAGGGCCAGCGCGGCCGCTGAGCCGCGGCCACGGCGCCGACCTGGGACGAGCGCAGCACCAGCCGCCGGCTGTGGAAGGCTTCGCCGAGCGGCAGGCTGACCGGCCGGTCGCCATACCAGGACAGCTCCAGCACAATCGCCTCGAAACCGGCCAGGCGCAATGCCAGGGCGAGGCCGGCCGGGTTGCCGCTGGCGTGGATGACCAGATCGGCCTCGGGCGAGGCGGTCTCTGGTGTGGCGAAGCGGGCACCGAAGGCCTCGGCCAGTGCTGCCCGCGCCGGGTCGAGATCGATCAGCTCGACCTCGGTGCCGGGCATGGCGGCGGCGAGTGCGGCGACCAGGCAGCCGACCACCCCGGCGCCAATCACCGAAATCCGGTCGCCGAAGCGGGGGGCAGCGTCCCAGAGGCCGTTCAGCGCCGTCTCCATATTGGCGGCCAGCGCCGCGCGTGGCGTCGGCACGGCATCTGGCACCGGGATGACGGCGCTTTCAGGCAGGATGTAGCGATCCTGGTGCGGGTGCAGCGCGAAGACCCGGCGGCCGATCAGATCCGCAGGCCCGGCCTCGACCAGGCCGACCGAGGCATAGCCGTATTTGACCGGAAAGGGCAGGGATCCGGCCTGGAACGGGCAGCGCATGACCGCGTATTGCGATTCCGGAATACGGCCCTGGAACACCAGGGCCTCGGTGCCGCGGCTGATGCCGCTGGTGAGCGCGCGGACGAGCACCTCGTCGCGGCCGCGCGGCGGCAGGCTTTCGATCCGGATCTCGCCGCGCCCGGGCGCCACGCTCCAGAAGGCGCGGGCCGTGCCTATTTCAGCAGGCATTCGATCATCAGATCCTCGCCCAGCTCGAAGCGCCGCGTCTTCGGGCGCAACCCATGGGCCAGATCGGCGATCTCTGGCAGTGCGATGCCGGGCCGGCCCGAGCCGATGATCAGCGGCGAGATGGTGATCTGCAGCCGGTCGAGTGCGCCCTGCTCGAGCAGCCGCGAGACAGTGACGCCGCCGCCTTCGACGAAGACCCAGTCGAGGCCGCGCGCCGTGAGCGCCGCGGCGATCGCGGCACAGCACAGCGCTTCGCCCCGGCGCGGCACGAACACCGTCTCGGCCAGGCCATGCCGGGCCGGTCGCCTGCCATCCTCGGCGGCGAAGATCAGGGTCGGGGCGGCGCCATCGGCGAAGAGCCCGCACCCCTCGTCGAGGCTGAGGCTGGGATCGATCACGACACGCACCGGATTGGCGCCGGTGCAGCGCCGCACGGTCAGCTGCGGATCGTCGCGCCGCACCGTTTCGGCACCGACCAGCACGGCATCGGCCAGCGCCCGCATGCGGTGATTGTGCAGCACGTCCTCGGGTCCGGTGACCCAGCGCGAGGCGCCATTGGCGGCGGCGATCCTTCCATCCAGGCTCTGGCCCAGATGGGCCACGATGAAGGGAGCCCCAGCGCAGGCGGCCAAGGGCAGATAGAGATCGAGCAGCTGGCGCACCCGCTCGCTCGGCCGCTGCCGCATCGACCAGCCGCCGGCCGCGTCGATCTCCAGATTGCGGCCACCGATATCCAGGAACACCGGCAGGGCTTCGGCCGGCCGGCGCTGCATCCGCGCCCGCACGGTCTGGATGGCCGCCCAGGCGGCGGCCTCGTCGAGGATCTCGGCGGCGATCACGAGGTCGTCAGCATCCGGCGGTTCGGGTCGAAGGGTGATGAAGGACGCATTCCATGGTCCTATATGTAACGCCTCTTGCCTCGCCAGTCACAACTTCGCTAGCCGATCGATTATTCCATGCAACATTCGCCAATGCCGCTCGGCGCCGGCACGGCGCTGACCGGCGGCTTCCTCGTCCAGGCCGCCCTGCTGGCGCCGCTGCTGGCCGCTGGGCGCATCGGCGTCCTGGCAATGACGGCTGCACTCGCAATCTATTCCCTGGGTGCGATCCTGGTGCGGCAGCGCTTCGGCGGCGGCGATTTCGGGCTCGCCAATACCGTGACTGCGGGCCGCGCCGGCATGATCGCGGTGCTGCCGGCCCTGATCCTGGCGCCGGGCGGGCTCGAAGCCGGGATCGCCTGGGCGGTGATCGCCTGCGGGCTGGCCGCCTTGGCGCTGGACGGGCTCGACGGCAGGGTGGCACGCCGACGCGGCGAGGCGAGCGCGTTCGGGGCGCGCTTCGACATGGAGGTCGATGCCGCTTTCGTGCTGTACCTCTCCGCGCTCGCCTGGACGACTGGCCGGGCCGGAGCCTGGATCCTCCTGGCCGGGCTGCTGCGCTATTTCTGGCTCGGCGCCGAGGCGCTCTGGCCGTTGCTTCAGCGTCCGTTGCCGCCCAGCCTGTTGCGCAAGAGCGTCTGCGTGCTCGTGCTGTTGCTGCTGCTGCTGGCGCTGGCCCCGATTATTCCCTTGCCCTGGGCGCCGCTGCCCTGCGCGCTCGGCTTGGCGCTGCTGCTGGCTTCGTTCGGGCGCGATTTGGTATGGCTTATGCGCGGGGCGGGCATGGCGGCGGCGAACCCGCCCCATATTCAGGCGGGCGCGGCTGTGTATGATGGCAAGCGGCGAGTGGAGAGCGAGTAGCGGATGTTGAAGCAAGCCACGGCCAAATCCGGCCGGACCGGCAGCCTGGCGCGCCAGCATGCGGTCAATCGTGCCGTCGGCGATCTGCGCCGCGGCGATGCCGTGCTGCTGCGCGACGGCGAATGCGCAGCCCTGATCCAGGCCGCCGAAACCATCGATGACGAGGGGCTGGCCCGCGCCAGCGCCTGGACCGGCCATACGGCGCAACTGGCGACAACGCGGCGCCGCGCCGTGGCGCTCGATCTGGCGCCGCTGGAGACCGCCTCGGCCCGCACCGTGGTGCTGACCCTGCCGGAAGATGTCGATGCCAATTTCCTCAACGAGCTGGCCGATCCGACCGTGGTGCGCCAGGTCCCGGCGCCGCCGATCGCGCTCGAAGATGCGCCCGAGCACAGCATCGCCACGGCGGCGATCGAGCTGGCCAAGCTGGCGCGGCTGCTGCCGGCGGTGGCGCTGTTTTCGATCGAGACCCGTCTCGGCGCCTTGC